>ERZ1292629.1670-Hain-H43-01um-R1-1670-length-20875-cov-8_pt2 | contig 10147 bp, 10 predicted proteins | sample MGYA00564399_ERZ1292629 | MGnify/ENA primary metagenome ERZ1292629 (study PRJEB36523, sample SAMEA6512636) | groundwater metagenome | collected 2019-01-08 | study: AquaDiva: Metagenomics assemblies of 32 groundwater samples
CCATTAGTAAAAATAACAACACGACTATCAAAGTTCTTATTTAAATAAGCTATTTTTTTCTCAAGGTTCTTATCACAAAGCGGGTCTCCCAATCCCGTAAACTTTACATATTTTATTTTTTCTTTTTTGAGTATTTTATTCAAGACATTTTTGAAAGTTTCTTCAGTCATTATTTTTTTAGCTCTTTTCATAGAGGTATAAGGACACATAAGGCATCGCGCATTGCAAATAGAAGTATCTTCTATTGTCAGCATATACGGCTTTATTTTGTCGGCTTTTTTCACTATAACTCGGGCATATATTTTATTGTAGAAAGGAGTATTGACTATTTTTTTAAGTGGCGTTCTTGTTAGCAGAAATTTTGCAACAACTCTTCCTAATCCCCCATCAAGTTCTTTATAATATTTTAACTCTTTCAGGAGATATTTTAAGCTCATATAAATGAGATAAGATTACTATATTTAAAGTTGATTATTGAGCATTAATTAAGTTTAAAATCTCTGTATTCCTCCAATAATCATGGCAAGAAAGACTAAGATTCTTGAGATTTGCCCGTTTTCAGCAGGGATTTGTGGAGTTTGGGCAAGAGTATCGAGCGAAAGCAGAGAATTTCAAAAATTAGGTTATGATGTTAAGGTATTTTCTTCGAATATAGTTAAGGGTGGCCATGAAACTGCTTCGTGCGATGAAGATTGGGGGGGCATTAAAATAAATAGATTTAGCGCCAAAAACTCCTTTATTTCTGAAAATGTCTTTATGTTTGATTTTGAAAAGGAATTAAAAGAGCATAAGCCAGATTTAGTAATTACTCATCTTCTTCATCCGCATTCATTTAAAGCATTAAAAGTCTGCAAAGAACTGAAGATTCCATGCTATCTTGTAACTCATGCGCCATTTAATGTTAAACGGGGCTTTTTACTTAATCTTATTACCGGCATATATAATTCGATAAATGTAAAACCATTCATAAATGATTTTACAAAGATAGTATCAATAAGTAAATGGGAAATTCCCTATTTGCTTAATCTCGGAGTTAAAAAAGAAAAAATTGTTTATATTCCAAATGGCTTGCCCAAAGAATTTTTTACACAAAAAAAATCAGTAATTAAAAATGATGTTCTATTTCTTGGAAGAATTGCTCCTGTTAAAAATTTAGAAATTCTTCTTAAGGCAGCAAAAATTCTTTCAACTGTAAGATTTAGTATTGTCGGCAAGGCAGAAGAAGAATATCTGAAAAAATTAAAAAATATAATGTTAAAAGAAAAGATTTCTAATGTCAGAATATTTCCGCCAATAATGAATTTACAAAAAAAAATAGAATTAATAGACAGCCATAAAATCTTTGTTCTTCCAAGTAACAGAGAAGCAATACCCCAGGTTCTTATTGAAGCCATGGCAAGAGGAAAGGTTATTATCGCAAGCAGAACTGATGGAGCAAAAGAAATAATAAAAGAGAATAAAACCGGTTTTATTTTTGATATCCGTGATTCCAAGAAACTTGCCGAATTAATAGAGAAAAATCTTTCTGGAAACAAAAAGATAGAAAAAGCTGCCGAAAATGAAGCAAAACAATATTCTTGGAAGATTCTAATTAAACACTATCTTAAACTATTCAATAAAGAATGATAAGTATTATCATAACAGGGTATAAGGAACCAAAAACGATTGGCAGGGCAATTGAGCAGATTTTGAAAAACAGAATTAAGGATAAATTTGAGCTTATTGTTACTGCTCCTGATGAAGAAACTCTTAATGTGGCTAAAACCTACGCCTTGAAGGATAAAAGAATAAAACTGCTTAAGGACGAAGGTAAGGGCAAACCTTCAGCATTGAATAAGATTTTCAAAAAAGTTAAAGGAGACATTTTAGTTCTTACTGATGCAGATGTTTACGTTAGTGAGAATTCTATTCAGCTGTTAATTGATAAACTAAAAGATAAAAAGATTGGGGCAGTTTCAGGTCATCCTGTTCCAACTAACTCTAAAGATTCAAAATTAGGCTATTGGGCTAATCTTTTAACAGAAATGGTTCATCAATGGAGAAAGAAAGCAAAGTTCATATCTTGTTCAGGCTATCTCTATGCAATCCGAAAAGAGCTTTTACAGCCGATGCCAGAAGACACACTTTCGGATGATGCCTATAACTCTCATATAGTTAAAAATAAAGGTTATGGCATTGATTATTCAGAAAAATCTTTAGTTTATGTTAAATATCCGGATAGCTTTTCTGACTGGATAAAGCAAAAGAAGCGAAGTGCAGGCGGTTATAATCAAATAAAATATATTTTCAAGGAAAAAAATATTGATAGAAGTCTCACAAAAGAATCTGCCGGAATTTTTCAAGTTTTAAAATATCCAAAAACTTTTAAAGAATATTTTTGGACTATAGAGCTAATTTTTGCAAGAATTTATCTATGGCTCCTGATTTTCTGGGATATAAACATAAAGAAAACCGAATTCAAAAAAGTCTGGGTTCGAATTGAGAGCACGAAATAGGGAATAAGGAAAGAAATAAGTAATACTCAAATAAAACTCCCGATTTATTTATAGCTTACTACTTAATATTTTATTTTAGTAATTATAATGTATCTTGATCAGTTGGGCAAGTAGGGTTTGCGCTTTCTTATTTTTTCTTTTGCAAATAAATAGGAGAATATTCTCTTCCAACTAAGCTAAGAAACATTCTAAAAATATATTTTACATCTTCAAATGTTCTAAGTCTATTAAGAAATTCATTATAAAGATGCACGGGATTTAGATATCGAATCATCCTATGCTTTATGAAATCAGAGTAAGCTTTTTTTTGCAGAGTTCTTAGCTGTTCTGCACTAAAATAATGAGTGTCATATTGTGTTTCAGTAACACTGCTATGAAGATTCAAACCTTTTTTTAACAATCCCTCTTTTTCATATATATCACACAAATCAGTGCCAGGATAAGGCTGTGCAATATAAAATGTTGCAAAATTCAATCCAGAATTTTTAGCAAAATCAATAGTCTTTTGTATTTCTTTCATATCTTCATCAGGAAATCCAACTACAAAAGTGCTCCATGTCCAAATTCCGAGTTTATTGCAGATAGCTATTATCTTTCTTGCATGTTCAAGTGAAACTGGCTTCCTCATAAATCTTAAGGTTTTCTCACTTCCCGATTCAATGCCCATAACAATCTTGTAATATCCAGCTTTTTTCATTTTAGCAAGAACTTCTTCATTCAGCGTAGCTATAGCGACTCCATTTGGCGTGTCCCATTTAATATCCAGCTTTCTTTTAATTATCTCGTCGCATATTTCAATCATTCTTTTTTTATCCCAAGAGAGATTATCATCAAAGAATCTAAACTCTTTTATTTCATACTTTTTATTCATTTCTTCAAGTTCGTCAACAACATTCTTAGCGCTTCTTGCTCTCCATTTCTTGCCCCAAACAGTATGAATAGAACAAAAGATGCAATTAAATGGGCATCCGCGAGAGGTTATTATTTCAGTAGTAGGAGAACGCATATTTGCAATAGCATTTTGTGGATGTTTAAGATATTTTTCCATCGGCAGGAGATGTCTTGCAGGAAAAGGCAGTTCATCCAGATTCTGAATATATTCTGAAGCAGGATTAATATGTATCTTATCTTTTTCTCTAAATGCAATTCCTTTAATCTTCCTTAACTTGTTTTTATTATTTAGATTTTCAACAATTTTTGAAAAAGTAATTTCTCCTTCTCCAAGAACCGCAAGATCAACATTTTTATTTTTTAAGACTAATTGGGGATTAGCTGAAGTGTGTGCTCCTCCGAGAACAACAAAAATACCTTTGTCTATTCTCTTAACAAGTTCTGCTATTTTCATTGAATCTGCTTCATGAATAGTATATCCGCATGCAACACCAACAATATCGGGCCTGAATTCCTTTATTTTTTTAGCAATATCCTTTTCAGGTAATCCGATTCTATGCTTACCTTCATCAATCTGAATTATATTCTCATAATAAGCCATACAATCTAAAATTTCTGGCGAGTACCCTTTTTTTTCTAAGTAGCTGGCGATATAAGCTAATCCAAGTGGAACTTTAATTGTAAATATGCCTGATTGTAATGCGCCACTTAACGCCGGATTAATCAGCAGTATTTTAGGTTTTATGGTAGATTTCTTCATAAATCTATAGTGATATAGATATGTTTTTAAACATTCTCAATCTCCAGAAGTTATGAACAGCGAAAATATAAAAAAGTGGTTTTTGGACAATGACAATAAACTGCTTTTTTTGCTTATGGTTTTTACAATTTGTTTTAAATTATACTATTTTCTGAAGCTAGGTAGCCAACCTATTTGGTGGGATGAGGGCGATTATTTAGCAATTGCGAAAGTTTGGGCATTAAATCAGCCAATTCCAGAATGGTGGGCTCATTTTACTGGTATGAGGCCTGTTCTGATTCCTTTGATTTGGGCAGGTATGTTTAAATTAGGAGTGACTGAGATAGTTTTAAGATTTTTTACTCTTCTTTTGCCAAGTATATTTTCAGTATATCTTGTTTATGCTGTTGGGAGAGATATGTATGGTAAAAAAGCAGGATTAATAGCTGGTTTGATGATGTCGGTTTACTGGGTTTTTACATTTTATAGTTATAGGCTTTTAACAGATATACCTTCTATATTTTTGGGTATGCTCTGTATGTACTTTTTCTGGTCAATATATATAACAAAAAATAAGAATTATGGTCTTTATCTTTCAGCATTTTTTGGAATTTTAGCTTTTTCTACAAGATTTCCTTTATCTTTGGTTCTGATTTCTATCGCAATATATCTTTTATTTATCAAGAAAATTTCTTTGTTTAAGGACAGAACAATCTGGAAAGCAGGGTTAGTTGGACTTTTAACACTCAGCCCCTATTTAATTTATTTTATTTACACAAAATTCTATTTGTTTCAATTTTATTTTGGTGAAGGAGCAGTTTCTATTAAGCAAGCAGTTCAATGGAACATTATTCCGATGCTTTTCTCTTTTTTGAATCCTGCAAAGGATTTAACTTCCGCGCAAGCACCAATTTATTATAGTTTCTGGGGATTTGCATTTTTACTGGGAATTTTTGCAATCTATAAGTTAATTTTAGGCTTTGATATTTTCTTTCATCAAAAAGACAAGAAGTTCAATGCAGATTTCTTTTTACTTTTATTTTTAATTGTGCATTTAATATTTTACATAATAATTTTTAGGGCCGCAAACGATAGATGGTTGTTGATGTTGATGCCTCCGATATTTATTCTTTCAGCCAAAGGCACGCAATTCTTATATGAGATTATTAAACCCTATAGCAAGGAAGTAGCCCTATTCTTAGTAGCTCTGCTTCTCTTTGGAGGCGTCTATTTTAATATGGCTCATACAAGCAGCCTTATTTCTCAGACTTACGGAAGTTTTGGAGAGGTAAAAGCTGGTGGAGAATGGGTAAAAGAAAATTCTGAACCTGATGCAAAAGTAATTACTGCAAGCATAGTGCAAAATCAGTACTATTCGGAAAGAGATAGCTACGATTTTTATGTAAACGATTCAGGAATTAAATACTGCTGGGATTTAAATGGCGCGCTTAATGTTTCTAATTCTTTCTGTATGAACGAAACAGAAAAAAGATTCAATGAAAAGATTGTAAAAATAAATCCCGATTACTATATAATTTCCGCCTATGAACGAGCTTTTACCCCCCAATGGGCTTATGATTATCCACAAAGATATAATTTAACATTCTTACAAGGATTTTCCGATGTAAATGGCAATCCAATTCTTATTATATATGGGTTTAACAAAAAATAAATTTAAAATCTAAATTTTTCTTAAAACAATTTCAATTTCTCCGACAGGAAATATCCAGCATAAAAATCTTTCATAGAATTGTTTAGGCAGTATGTTATAAAACCAACTACAAAGTAAATTAGCCAATTTATGATTCTCCGCCATAAAATTAAATCTTTGTTTTACAATTTTAAATCCAATTCTTTTGTTATAATATCCCTCGATAACTTGCCTAAAAGTAAACCATCCAAAAAATCTTTTATGACTTAGGTCATTATAGCCATTACCATTGGAAAAATGAGGAACTCTAATATGCAAAATTCCCCCGGATTTCAAGATTTTTCCTAATTCTTCTAATGTTTTAAATAAATCTAAAACATGCTCAAGGACATGTGAGCAGTAGATATAGTCAAAGGTTTCGGGTTTAAATGGATAAGGAAATTTATCTAGATTATGGTTTACGTCCATCTTGTAATCTGAATTATAATCTAAATTAATCCAACCCTCATTTGGATTTTTGTAATCCTTCCCACTTCCAATATTAAGTTTTTTTGTTATCATATTTTTTCTTAACTAAGCTCTTCCAATAATTTTATGTTTAATCGTATAATATCCATGCAGAAATAATTCGCCAAAACAAGCAACAGGATGGAAAATCCAAGCTATTGAGGGTTTTTTATAGAAGCCACGCAAAGTATCCCACAGAACAGGTAAAATTAGGCACATATATACGAGAGTTTTGAGTGTATCTTTTTTTGTAACACCATAATCATATTGAATTTTAACTTCATTATTCAATCTTCTTTTTATTCTTCTTGCCTTATTCGGAAAAAATCGGGGTTGATTATGAATTATACCAGTTTTAACTTTAGCAAAGCAGTTATACCCCTTTTTTATCATAAAGTATACAACATCTGAATGAATAAAAGAATTTTTTACAAATTTTTTCAATATATTCTTGCGAACTAAGAATCCATTACTACCCATGGGCGGTACGAGCTGAGTGTTTAGCATTTTTGTCTCAATATAATCGCCTTTGTCTACATCTTTATGGGGATAATTAGTCCAATTATTGTATAAATAGCACCATCTTGAGTATAATCCTAAATACATCGCAATAGGGTCATCTCCACCGATTAAAACTTGATATTTAACTCTTATTTTATCATTTTTTCTATAAGAATAGTAGAGGGTGTCATCAAAAGCAATATTTTTATTTTCGAAGGGCAATAGCATTTTTGAAATCCAGTCTGTTCCAACAAGAATATTATCTGCGTCGATAAAACAGAGTATTTCGCCCCTCGCTCGATTTATTCCAAGAATTCTTGCAGCCTCTTCATTTCTTTTAATATTTTTAATTATTTTTACTGGATATTTTTTAGCAATTTGAAGTGTTTTATCTGTGCTCCCTCCATCAATAAAAAGAACTTCAAAGTCTTTTCGCAAAAACTTCTGTGAAAATACGCTTTTCAAGCAATCTTCAATTGTTTTTTCATTATTATATGTTGGAAGAATTATTGAAAGTTTCATTATATTTTCTGCGTTTTAAGATTTTCTTTAGGATGCATTCCACTTTTAGTTGGCCCATATTTTCCCGCGAAAAGCCCTATAAAAAAACCAATTCCGTAAGTTATGTGGGTTATCAGGGTCACAGCCATAACTGGAAAGAATAATTTGATGCTTTTTGCTCTAATTCCTGTAAAAAGCAAAAATAATAAATATAATACTAAAACTCCAAAATAGAGATATAGGATAGGTTTGTAAATAAAAGATAAAATACCTCCAACCAATAACCACAAAACAAAAAGCGGAGGAATAAAGAATGTTAATTTTATCGAATCCTTGGGATAGGCTCTCATAAAAAATCCTCTCCACATTGACCAAAATAAGGTTTGTTTTATATGATTTTTAAGTGATTTTCTCGGATGATGATAAATCATCATCTTAGGATCATATATCATTTTTTTGCCAGTTTTTAAAAGAGAATAGCATACCTGAGTATCCTCTCCTCCAAAATATTTTGTATTAAATCCTCCAACATTTAGAAAATCTTTTTTCCTGACAAAAAAATTGCAAGCAGGCCAATCATCAATTTCTTCTTTCTTTTCATGTTCACCATATCGTATTCCTGTTTTTCCTGAACTCAATTCATAGACTTTATTAGAAACTCTTTGGAAAAAAGTCGCACCATGCGGAATTAAACTTGGACCCCCAACTGCAACAATTTCCTTGTCTTCAAAATTTTGAGCAGCAATTTCAAGCCAATCTTTTTCAGGATAAGCATCATCATCGATAAAAGCAATAATTTCTCCCTTAGAATTTTCTACGCCAATATTTCTCTTTATTCCTGGAGAAACCGCGCCACTAGCTATAATTTTAACATTTTTTAGATTCTTAAACTCATTTTTATCTTTTTCATTAGGGACTATAATCAGTTCAAAATCATTATTACTCTGTTTTTCAAAATAGGGAATAGCCTCCCTAAAATAGTCGGTAATCTCCTTCATAGGAACTACTATTGAAAACTTCATAGAATGATTATACTCTTTCAGTTTTTAAATATTGTCTATAATACTCAAATGTTTTTTCTAATCCCCTTTCTAATGTGTACTGATTTGTCCAGCCTAAAATTTTTCTGGCTTTTTCATTAGAGGAATATTGGTCTTTTACTTCATGTAATCCCTCGTCGTTCATTTCCAATTCATATTTTTTTATTTTAGATATCTTTATTATTTTTTCAACTAAATCTTTGACAGAAGTAGGAGAGTTTGGTCCGAAATTAAATGCCTCGCCACTTAATTTTAATTCAGCAGTTTTTTGCCCCAATAATAAAAAAGCATTTATCGCATCATCAATATAAAAAAAGCCCCGCCTAGGCTTCCCGCCATATCTAACAACAACTTTCTTCCCTTCAATTAGATTTTTAATTGTTCTTGGTATAAGTCTGTCGAAATTTAAATCTCCGCCACCATATAAATTAGAAAATCGTGTTATGGTTATTGGAAGATTATAAGTTTTAGCATAAGATTGAGCAAGGATATCCACGCAGGATTTAGAAGCATCATAAGGTGAGAGCCCCTTTAATTTAGATTCTTCTGTAAATGGCAGTTTTTCATTAGCATCATATGCTCCAATTGATGAAGCGATAACTATTGCTTCTAAATCGCCCTTTAATCTGCATGCCTCCAAAACATTAATTGTTCCATCAATATTTATTTTTAAAGTCCCAAAGGGATCTTGTATGCTTACCGGAATTTTAGATTGTGCAGCAAGATGGAATACATGGGTTAATCCATATTTTTCAGTTAAAGATTTTAATAATTCTAAATCTAATACATTTCCTAAAATCACCTCGGTTTTTTTATCCAAGCCCCATCTTACAAAATCGCTTTCTTTTGCCAAATTATCTGTTAAACAGACTACCTTCGCATGATTTTCTATTAATTTCTTAGTTAAGAAACTGCCTATAAATCCGGTTCCGCCCGTTATAAGCACATTCTTATCTTGCCAATAGCTTTCATTTGTCATCTTAGTTCCTAGAAACCCCCTCTTTTAAAGATTTATATTTGTAAATTCTCAGGAGTTAATCATAAAATCTCAGTATTCTGTCCCTATAGAAGATGGCCGCAGTATCCCAGAGCATCCAGAAAACTGCACGCATATTTATTGTACTCTGAAATTTGTAATGTAAAATAATCGGAGCTTCTGTAATCTTAAATCCGCGTTTATTCGCTATAACGAGCAACTCTAAATCAAAAGCAAATCTTTTTATCGCAATTCGGGGCATTACTTCATTTAGAACTTTTCTCTTAAAAAGCTTCAATCCTACTTGGGTGTCTTTTACATCTAACTTAAACATTATCCGGTTCATTGTTCTGTAAACTCCGCTCATAATTCTTCTCATTAATGGATAATGAACTTGAGATTTAGGATGTTTCTTGCTGCCAATAACTACATCCGCATTTTCTTTTTGCATTATATCTATGAAATTTCTTATTTGATTCGAGTCTAAATCTCCACCGCAGTCTAAAAAAGTAACATAATCTCCTGAAACAAAGCCAAAACCATATTTCAACGCACTTCCCTTACCCTTATTCTGCTTATAACCTCTGACCATTATTTTTTTATTTTTCTTCGCAAATCTTTTAGCTTCTTCAAAGCAGTTATTTTTACTGCCGTCATTAACAAGAACGATTTCATAATTTTCATTTATCTTTGAAAGAATTTTACTTACCTCTCTAAGATTTTCCACTATATTTTCAGCATTATACATAGGCATTATCACAGAAAGTTTTCCTTTAGAAATTTTCATTTTTTAATTAAAACCCCCAGACCAATAAAGAAGGAAATAATATTTGCAATCATAAATCC
>ERZ1292629.4505-Hain-H43-01um-R1-4505-length-10147-cov-4_pt1 | contig 10147 bp, 9 predicted proteins | sample MGYA00564399_ERZ1292629 | MGnify/ENA primary metagenome ERZ1292629 (study PRJEB36523, sample SAMEA6512636) | groundwater metagenome | collected 2019-01-08 | study: AquaDiva: Metagenomics assemblies of 32 groundwater samples
GAACTTGCCGACGACGTCTTGGAAGAAGGGCTTAGAAAAAATCCAAGCAACCCAACGCTCGCAGCCGCCCTGGCGTCTTATTTGGCAAGCGGCCGATAAGGCAGGAGCCCCAAGGCGCGTGCTTTCTTTACGCTGCGGCCAAACTTTCTTTGGTGCCCGGCGCAAAGCCCGCTTCGCCTTTTGGGGAGAATGCGAAACAGGGGATCCAGAAAACGCTTTAAATTTTCAGTGTCTTTATAATCCAGCGCCCGGATATTGGAAGTGCAAAAGAAGCATTGTTTAGAATGGGATTTCATCCGGGTTGATTTCTTCTGACGGGTATTCAATAGTGTCGAGCTTCTCTTTGTCTTGGCTGGAAGTTTCTGGAGGAGCTTCGGTCGGGGCTTGGGTTTGGGCTTGGGCTAGTCGCGGGCCCAATTGCAGCCGCTCCGCGATTATCTCGGTGCGGTTTCGTTTTGCCCCGTCTTTAGCCTCCCAGTTTCTGGTAACGAGCCTTCCTTCCACCAAAACGAGCTTGCCGCGAGAGAGATACTGCGAGGCGATCTCGGCCAATCTGCCGAAGGCCACGATGTTATGAAATTCGGCCTGTCTTTCCTGTTTTCCGTCCCGGGTAAAGACGCGGTTCGTGGCCAGTCCAAAAGAAGCCACGGGCTGTCCGGAGGGCAAAGTCCGTAGCTCCGGGTCCCGCGTCAGATTGCCGATTAAAAATGCTTTGTTTAAATTCATAGCTCTAGCTTATCAGCTGCCTAGAATTTCTTCCAGCTTTTTGTCAATTTCCGCGAGGTCTACCGCTTTTTTCTCGACTGGCTTTCTTATTTTACGCAGGTGCGGCCGGACTTCGGTCTCCAGTCTTTTTATTTTCGTCAGCAGATAGCGTAGGATGTTTTTTTCCCGCTTCAAAATTTCCTCCAGCCCCGCCAGGTCCTCGGCTTTTATAAAAAATTTCAGGTGTCCGAAAAAGCCTTCGTTTTCTTTATGGATGGGGTAGGAAAAACGTCTTCGGCCCAAACTCGCTTCCTCGAAACTCCGGCCGTTTTTTTTCTCGATATATTCTCTTATTTTTTCAGTCACCGGCTTCAGCGCTGCTTCCGGTTCATTGCGAAGAAGATAAGCGAGGTCGTACAATTTCGGTTCCATATCGGCCAAGCTTAACACGGCTAGATTTTAAATTCAATCACGTCGCCGTCTTGGACGACGTAATCCTTGCCTTCGGTGCGAAGCCAGCCAAACTCTCGGGCCTTGGCGAGGCTTTTGGCCTCGACCAGTTTTTCATAAGAGATAACGCTTGCCTTTATGAATTTTTCTTCGAAATCGCTGTGAATGGCGCGCCCGGCCCGCGGCGCCCGAGAACCTTTAGGAATGGTCCAGGCCCTGGTTTCGTCTTCTCCGGTTGTGAAAAATGTTATTAACCCGAGGAGCCTGTAAGCTTCGCGAGCGAGTTCAGGAAGTTTTTCCTGCCGCTCTAATTCCTTTTTAAGGTTAAGAAAGACGGAGTTCGGAAATTTTTCCCTCAGGGCTTTATTTTCCTCGCCAGAGTTAAAGCAGTAAAGGATGGGCTTTGCGGTCAGGAGATTTTCCGCGTCCTTCCAGGCCTTTTGACCGCTCGCGAGTTGGGCTTGAAGTTTTTTGAGTTCTTCGAGGTAGAGGAGCGTTTTTTTGTCTCCGGCTTTCGCGTCTTTCGCGGCCTTCTCCATTGCCTTTTCGACGCTTTCCAGGTCTTTTAAGATAAGCTCCGCCTCAAGCACGGCGATGTCCCTTTCCGGATTCGGCCGGCCCTCGACGTGAACCACGCTTTCATCTTCAAAAACTCTTACCACTTCCACGATGGCGTCCACGTCGCGGATATGGGCGAGGAATTTGTTTCCGAGACCTTCGCCCTCGGCCGCGCCTTTCACGAGCCCGGCGATGTCCACGAACTCTATTATGGCGGGAATGGTTTTTGGGGAATTGGAGAGACGGGTCAGCTTGGCGAGCCGCAAATCCGGCACCCCGACCACCCCGATGTTGGGGTCGATGGTGGCGAAAGGATAGTTGGAGCGGTCCACTTCTTTTTTGGTCAAAGCCTGGAAGAGCGTAGATTTCCCGACGTTAGGTAGTCCGACGATTCCGATTTTCATATAATTAAGACTAATGGAACAAAAACTTAAACTCAAAGCATTTAATCCCAAAGTTTTCAAGGCTTACGATATCCGGGGGCTTTATCCCCAGGAGCTTGACCACAATACCGTTGAACTTATTGCCTCTGGCTTTGTTGAATATCTTCGTTCGCATCATAAGGGCAATTTCTGTCTCTTGGGCGAGGATGTTCGCTATACCTCTCCGGAAATCAGAGAGATGGTCAAGGGCCAGGTTTTGTCGAGGGGTATGGATATTTTGGAAGTGGGCGTCGCTGACGTTCCTCTTTTTCTTTTTGCCTTAAATCAGAGCGAGGCCGATGGCGGCATTATGATAACTGCTTCGCATAATTCCATCCAGTATAACGGGCTTAAACTTTACGAAGGAATACGGGCGTTGAGCGAAAGAAGCGGGCTTACGGAAATTAAAAATATTATTGAGGCCGGCCTTAAGCCTTATGCCGGCCCTAAGGGTGTTCGCAGGTTTGAGGATTTTAGCGAAGATTATGTTGAGTTTGTCGTTTCCCACGTTTCTCTCGGAAGAAAAATAAACGCGATTTTTGACACCGGCGGGGGAACCATGGGGTTGATTTTGCCGAAAATTCTCGGAAAGTTAAATTTGAAAAGTGAGTGCCTTTTTTTGAAGTCAGATCCGCATCTTTTGGTCAGAAAGCCAGACCCTCTTTCCGAATTGGCCCAAGCCAAAGCCCGGGAGGAAGTTTTAAAAACAAAGGCCGAGGTTGCTTTTATTTTTGACCCGGACGGGGACAGGCTTGTCGTTCTTGATGATAAAGGCGAGGCCGCGAGGGCGGATGCGATTTTTGGACTTCTGGCCTCGAATTTTGCGAAACCCGGCGACACGCTGGTTATGGACCTGCGCGCTTCCAGAGCGCTAAGGGACGAAGTCGAAGATAAAGGGATGCGTCTTTTAAAAAGCAGAGTGGGGCGGTCCTTTATTCAGGAACTTATGCGGGAAGAAGATGCTCTGTTGGGGGGTGAGCTTTCAGGACACTTTTTTTTCAAAGAATTTTTTTACTCTGACTCCGCCCTCTGGGCCGCTTTGAAAATACTTGAAATTCTATCCAGAAGCGAGGCCGCTCTTTCCGAATTGTTAAAGCCCTTTCACCGCTATTTTCACTCCGGAGACATAAATCTTATTGCCGCTCGGCCGGAGCTTATCTTGTCGGCGCTATCCGAAAAATATAAAGACGGAGCTAGAAATTATTTAGACGGTCTGTCGGTGGAATATCCTTCCTGGTGGTTCAATCTTCGTCCGTCCAACACCGAAGATTTACTCCGCTTGGTAATTGAAGCCAGAAACAAAGAAATTTTTCACGAGAAAAAAGACGAACTTTTGGCTTTTCTTTTTGGAAAAGGAGCGAAGATTGCTTAGTCGAGAAGGCCGATTTTGCGACGGACCTCTTTCATGGTTTTCTCGGCAGTAAGGCGAGCTTTTTTTGCTCCGGACTCCAGAATTTTTTCAAGAGTTTTTGGATTTTTGGCGAAGGCCCGATATTTCTCCTGGAGGGGCGAGAGTTTTTTCACCAGAAGTTCTGCCAAGTCGGCCTTGAACTCGCCGTATCCCTTTCCGCGGTACTTTTTCTCCAGTTCAGAGATGGGAAGGTTACCAAGAAGGCTCGCAATCGAAAGCAAATTTGAAATAGCTGGTTTTTGCTCCGGATTGAATTTAATTTTTTTTCCCGAGTCCGTGACCGCAATTTTAATTTTCCTTCTGATTTCTTCCGGCCTGTCGAGAAGTCCGATGTAATTATTTGGACTTTTCGCTGATTTGGACATTTTTTTGGTGGGGTCATCGAGCCCCATGATGCGCGCCCCCCCTTTTTGTAAAAGAGCTTTCGGCTCTTTGAAGGTTTTTCCGTAGCGGGAGTTGAATTTTCGGGCGATGGTTCTGGCAAATTCCAGATGCTGTCTCTGGTCTTCGCCCACCGGAACGAGGTCGGCGTTATAAATTAAAATATCCGCCGCCATTAAGACTGGATAGGCAAAAATACCGAAGTTAGCGGGTTTTCCTTCTTGGATTTTATCTTTGTATTGGGTCATCCGGTTTAGCTCGCCGACTGGAGTGAGTGTGCCTAGAATGTGTTCGAGTTCAAGGTGCTCTGGAATCTGTGACTGGATGAAAAGCGTAGTTTTTTTTGGGTCAAGGCCGCAGGCCAGGTATAAAGCCGCGACATCAAGAATTTGCTTGGGCAATTTCTCTGGGTTTTGAGGCTCGGTGATGGCGTGAAGGTCGGCGATAAAGAAAAAAGTTTTATATTCACCTTGAAGTTCTACGAACTGCTTTATCGCTCCGAGATAGTTTCCAAGATGCAATTCTCCAGTCGGCCGCACCCCGCTCACTACAATTTGTTTCGCCATTTTTTTATTGTAGCAGATTTAAACCTCAATTATCACGGGCAGTACCATGGGTCTCCGTTCGGTTTTGCGGAAAAGGAATTTGCCGAGTTCTTCGCGAAGCTCGTTTCTAAGGAAAGTCCAGTTGATAGGGTGCATTTCGGCCGTGGCTTCTTCGATGACTTTTCGTATCACGTGCCGCGCCTGGGAGAGGAGCTCTTTGGATTCCCGAAGATATACGAAACCGCGGGAAATAATGTCCGGCGAGCCTTTCACTTTTCCGGAATTGGAGTCCACGACGGCGATGATGACGAAAATGCCGTCTTCCGAGAGCATTTGGCGGTCGCGGAGCACGACCTCTTTTACGTCGCCCACGCCGAGCCCGTCCACCATCACGTAGGAAATCGGCGCTTTTTCTTTTAATTTATGGATGCGCTCGGCGTTCATCTCCATGATCTCGCCGTCCTCGGCGATGGCGGCATGAGCCGGTTTTACCCCGGCTTCCATGGCGAGTTCGGCGTGCAGCCGCAGCATAAAGTAATTCCCGTGCATGGGAATAAAATATTTTGGCTTGATGAGACGAACCATATCTTTCAAATCCTCACCCTTCGCGTGCCCGGAGGCGTGGATGTCCATGGACTCGGAGTGGTAAATTTTCCCCGCCTTTTTGTAGAGAATGTCTTTTAAACGCTGGACCGAGGCTTCGTTTCCCGGAATCACGGAAGATGAAAATAAAATGGAATCTTTCGGGTCCACTTGAATGTATTTATGTTCTCCGTTGGCAATCCGCATCAGTACGGCTCGGTCCTCGCCCTGCGCGCCGGTGCAAATTACGGTTACTTGATTCAAGGGAAGTTTTGAAAACTCCTCTTTGGTGATGAACGTTCCTTTCTGGATTTTGAGATAGCCGAGGGCCTCGGCCACTGCCACATTGGATTTCATGGAATAGCCTTCAATCAATACCTTCCTGCCGTATTGCTCGGAAAGCCAGATTAACTGCTGGACTCTGGTTAAGAGCGAGGAGAAAGTCGCGGCAATAATCCTGCCGTCCGCCTTCTGAAAAATTTCTTCGAGATTTTTCTGGATTTCGGTTTCTGATATGGTGCGGCCGGCGTCTTTAGCTCCGGTGGAATCCGAAACTAAAAGCAAGACTCCGCCCTCGCCGAGGCTTTTCAGGCGCGCCATGTCCGCGGGTTTTTCGTTTACCGGGGTGTGGTCAAATTTCCAGTCGCCGGTGTGAACCACTGTGCCGGCCGGAGTTTTCAGCACCACGCCCAGGGAATCCGGAATATTATGGTTCACGTGTAAGAATTCTATGTCAAAAGCTCCCAGCTTCAGCTTTGAGTTCTCGTCAATGGTTTCCACCTTCGGCTTGGCATAATCCTTGTAATCGTCCTGGCGTTTCAAAATCATGCCGCGGGTTAGAGGCATGGTATAGAGCACCGGATAGCCCAACGGTTCCAGGAGATGGGGGATGGCGCCAATGTGGTCTAAGTGCCCGTGAGTGATGATTACTCCCCTGATATTTTTCTTTTTGGGCCGCAGGTATTCAATATTGGGAATAATGTAATCTATTCCCGGCATATCCTCTTCCGGGAATTGCAGTCCCATGTCGATAATCACGATATCGTCCCCGTACTCGTAGACATAGCAGGAACGGGTTACCTCGCCGCAGCCGCCGAGGGGAATAAACCGCAAAGGCAAAACGCCCCCTTTTCTTTTGATTGGTTTTGTTGGTGTCATAGTGCCGCGGGGGAGATTCGAACTCCCATGTCCTTGCGAACGCTAGCTCCTGAAGCTAGTGCGTCTACCAGTTCCGCCACCGCGGCAAGGTTACATTCTTTTGAAACAATTTTTGATGGTCAAAATTTCTAGATATTTTTCCGGCTTCAATAAAAATTCCAATTTTTCCGGGCCGAGCTTGCTCAAGGGGATATTCCATTTAATTCCCAATTCTGGAATTTCTTTGGGCCGGACTTTCATAAGCGGAGGAACCTTTTCGTAGTAATAATTTTTTTCAAAATCCACCGTCTGGCCGTTCTTAGACTCCAGCAGATAGTAACAGCCGCCGCGGAGATTCTCATAAGTCTGGTAGTCGTAATCGAAGTCCGAACCGATCCAGTTGGCCATTTCTAATTTTTTGTTCTCCGGATTAAGGCTCACGTGTCCGAACCCCGGCGGCATCACGGCTTTTTCTTTTTCTTTGACTTCCGCCAGATAGACTTCTTTAATTATTTTTGGATTTTTGGGGTCGGGTTTTTGGAGCAGATACCAGGCCCGACCGCCGAGCACTCCAAAAATTTCAGGATAATAAACCCCGGCCGGATTTTTGGGATGATAGTGGCCGAAGGTTTTGGGGAGTTCCCGACCCAGGAGCCCTGGGAAAATAGTAGTTTCATCATACCGGATTTTCAGGTTTTGTAAAGGACGGCCGCGCTTGACTTCATAGACCGCGCGCTTGTCCTCCGGTCCGCCAACCGGCGGATGAAAAAGGACCGGGCTTAAATCCTTAATCGTTCTTTTGAAAGATTTTCCAGACATAGCGGGTGTTAAAGTGCCACTTGAAGACGTTGGTGAATCTTTCGGCCGGGGTTACGATATATTCGGTTTCAAAACCTTTTAGGGTTTTGGGCAAAATATAAATGAAAGATGGCGAATAAAGGAAGATGGCCGGGCTGTCCTGGCTGATTTCTTTTTGGAACTCTTCATATTTTTGGGCTCGCTCTTCGCGGGAGATGAGGCCGCGGGCTTCTTCCAAAATTTTGTCCACTTTCGCGGAGGTGTAGAGGGCAATATTGAGTCCGGGGTCATTCCTCTGGGAAGAATGCCAGAAAGCGAAAGGGTCGGGGTCGCGGCCCACCACCTCGCCGAAGAGGAGGGCGTCATATTTTCTGGGCCGGATCACGTTTTGATTGAGGTCGGCGATTTCAAAAACCTTGACCTCCACCTTGGCGCCCAATTTTTCCCAACTCGCCTTCAGAAGGTCAGCACTGCGCACCAGGTCCGGCGCGTTGGAAGTGGCCAGAGAAAAACTTAATTCTTGGGTTGCTTTGTTCTTTTCAGTTTTCTCGTAGATATTTTTTTCGGCGTTAAATTTCCATTTATTTTTTTCAAGGAGTCCTCTGGCTTCTTCCAGGTTCTGCTCGCCCTTTTCGGTTTCCAGGGCCCCGAAACTGCCCGGCGGAATGGGCGAGGAAATCTGGTTCGCGTAGCCTCCCAGCACCTCGGCGACGATTTGTTTTTTGTCCACCGCCAGTTCCAGGGCTTGGCGCACCTCTTTCTCAATGAACAGGGATTTTTCATTTTGATTGAAGAACACGCCGAAGACCCGCGGCAGAGTCAATGTTTTGATTTCCCCGCCCCCTCTCCCGATTTTTTTAATGTTTTGAGGCGAGATGGCCGAGAGGGCGTCAACCTCTTTGGATTCGTAGGCGTTTAAGAGTTCGACTTCGGAGGGATAGAATTTCAGCGTAATTTTGCGAAGGTAGGGTTCCCCTCCGACATAATCAGAAAAGAACCGCAGAGTGTAGGAGCTGGTTACGCCGCTTTTCGCGGTTTTGAGATTGGAGATTTTGAAAGGGCCGGCGCCGATCGGTTCCAAATTTAATTCCGAAAGACTCATCTGTTCCACTGGAATGTCTTTCCAGAGATGGACCGGCAGAATGCCCACGGTGGTGTTTTCGAGGAAGGGAGCATAGGGCCGCTTCAGCCAGAAGCGGACGGTTGTTGCGTCCACCTTTTCCAGCTCCACGCCTTCCCAGCCGGCCCTAACGGCGCTTTTCAGTGCTGGATTTTTGGCCGCCTCGATGGTGAAGATGACGTCGTCAGCCGTTACCGTTTCGCCGTCGTGAAAAGTCGCCCCCGGCCTTAAATAAAAAGTGTAGGAGAGGCCGTCCGGAGAAATTTCGTATTTTTCGGCCAGCTCCGGCGCCAGATTGCCTTTGCCGTCCGAGCGCATCAGACCGGCATAAACCAGATTGGTCACGTCGCGGTCTGGGTCGGCGATGGCGAGAAGCGGATTTATGAAGTGCGGCGAGCCGATAATTCCCTCTGTGATGCTTCCGCCGGTTTCCGGCGCCAGCACAGAGAAACGCTCATTCAATTTATTCAGCGTTCCGAAAAATCCCACTGCCGCCAAAACAACAAGTAGTGCCAACCAGGTTCTTTCGCGGGGATTCATCAAGCGCAGGGTATAGCGGAGTTGGTCGGATGAGGGAAAATTTATTCTCACGTCTTGATTATTTAGGGAGGGCGAGGCTTAAAAAAGCCAGGATTAAAAATAAAGCTCCCAGAACAATCGTGGTCCGGAAGAGAATTTTTTCGAGTCCGCGCTTGGTGGCATAGATATTGCCTTCGCCGCCGAAAGCCGCCGAAAGGCCGGAGCCCCTTTGCTGAAGCAGAATCGCCGTGACTAAGAGGAGGGCCACCCCCACCTGCAGGTAGGGCAAAGCCCTGACGAGAAAAGACATTAGTTTAATTATATTATAAGAGATTTAAAACGTCAATAATGCCTTTGAACGGCGTTTTCGATGGAAATTTATGGCGAAGCGGTGGGCTTCGTTGCGGATGTGCTGAAAAAGATGGAGGAGAAGCGGGGAGAGATTTTTGAGAGGCAGTTTTTTATGAGGACTTGTCCAGAGTTCTTCTTCTCTTTTTGCAAGCGCGACTGCCGGAATTTCAAGATTAAAAAATTTCAATATTTTGCGAGCGGCATTCAGTTGTCCCAATCCGCCGTCGATTAAAAACAAATCCGGCAGAGGCCATTCGTCGCGTTTGAGGCGCCGGGTCAGGACTTCCTGGAGCATGGCAATATCATCGGGTGTTTTCTTGAAGCGGATTTTGAACAAACGATAGTCTTCTTTTTTGGGTTCCCCATTTTCAAAGGCTACCATCGAACCTACCGCATTTGCACCCTGAATGTTTGAGATATCATAGCCTTCGATTCTTTTGGGAACATCGGCGAGGCCCAGAATTTCTTTGGCCAGTGCCAAGGCTTTCAAGCGCTCCGGATTTAATTCCCGCCGGATAATCGGAGCATGTTTGAAAACATTTTCGAGAGCGAAGAGCTGGTCGCGAATTTTCCGCGCTTCTTCGAAATTCTGTTGGCGCGAGAACTTATGCATTTCTTTCTCGAGTGCTTTCAGGACATCCTGTCTCCGGCCGCGAAGCACGTTTCTAATGGCATTAATATTTTTCCGGTAGTGTTTTATGTTTAATCTCGAAGGTTCGACATTTTTCAGACAGCAGAAGCCAAGGCATCTTCCGATTTCAGCGCGCTGGCAAGGTCGCTTATGTTTCTCCCGGCAGGTGCAGTATGGAAAAATCCGCCGCAGGCTCGCGAGCACCGTTCTTAACGAAACTCCCTCTGTAAACGGCCCAATATATTCAAAATTTTTCTTTTTCTGATGAGTTACGATTATTTTTGGAAATTTCTCTTTCGAGAAGCCGACAAAGAGATACTGCTTATCGTCCCGAAAAACAACATTGTAGCGCGGTTTATATTGTTTTATGGCGAGCGCTTCTTCGATTAGAGCTTCGATTTCGGATTCAAGCTCTCGCCACTCGACTTTTGTCGCCTCCTTTAACATTCTTTCTTTCGCCGGCCCGAGTGTTTTTAAATCAGCGTAGCTCAAAAGCCGCAGGCGCAAATTCGCCGCCTTGCCGATGTATAGAATTTT
>ERZ1292629.4508-Hain-H43-01um-R1-4508-length-10140-cov-4_pt1 | contig 10140 bp, 7 predicted proteins | sample MGYA00564399_ERZ1292629 | MGnify/ENA primary metagenome ERZ1292629 (study PRJEB36523, sample SAMEA6512636) | groundwater metagenome | collected 2019-01-08 | study: AquaDiva: Metagenomics assemblies of 32 groundwater samples
GTAGTCAATGAATAATATTTAGTAGTTGACGCGATTTCGAAAAATAAATCAGCTGTTTTTACCATAAATAAAGAAACGCAAGATGAAGAATTTAAAACGGTTGAAGTTTCTGCCGGTAGAGGATTTGCAATTTCTACAGACGGTCTACTTGTCGTCGACGCTAATCAAATTCCCGATAAAGGTGTTTATTATGTTAAAAACGAGAGTGGTAAATTTAAGGCTGAATTTTTATCGACAGATGAAGCGGGTTTTTCTTTCTTGAAGATAGGAGAACCAGTCGATGGTAAAAGCAAGGTTGCCTTTACTGTGCCAGCTTTTGGAGATTTGGATAAAATGAAAATAGGGCAAAAAGTTATCGTAATGGGTAGTAGCATATCGTCTTATATTTTTGAAGGAAATGATATCAATATCACCAAAACCAGTGCCGGAGGACTGGTCCTCAATCTAGATGGTGAAGTTCTAGGTATTTCTCTTTCTGGCGACACAACAAATTTTGCTCCAATCAAGACGATCACTAGTGTTTTGACAGCTCCAGTCACCCCAAAAGCACAGTAAGAAAAACTTTTTATTTATAAACTTTTAACTTATTCAATGCCACCGTTAAATAAATTTACAACCAAATCAAAGGATGCTATTAAAAAAGCTCACGAGCTTGCTATCGAACGCGGGGTGAATCATGTTTCAGCGTTTCATTTACTCGCGGCGCTTTTGTTGCAGGAAGAATCAATAGTGAATTCTATTTTAGATAAATTGGAAGTGGATACAATGCTTCTGACTGATTCTGTTTTGGAATTGATCGAATTGCCGGAGAGTCACAATACTCTTTCGCCCTCGTATCAGATTTATTTGAATCCGGATATAGCGCAGGTTATTGAACATTCCGCTAAATTAGCGGAGTTTATGAAGGATGATTTTGTTTCGACAGAACATCTTTTTGTTGCTTTGCTCGAAGTCAACAGCGAAGCGCGAGAGACCTTGGCGCGATTTAGAATCCATAAAGATGCGGTGATAAAAGTTCTGGAGCAGTTGCGCAGTCAAAATATTACCGACGTTACTGAGCCGAAGAAATTCAAATTACTTTTGAAATACACACGCAACTTGACGAAGCTCGCGAAAGAAGACAAGCTCGATCCAGTCATTGGCCGTGATAATGAAATAACTCGCATTATGCAGATACTTTCTCGTCGAACAAAAAATAATCCGATTTTGATCGGCGAAGCGGGAACTGGAAAAACGGCTGTAGTGGAAGGGCTCGCGCAAATGATTGTCAAAAATAATGTTCCGGAATCTCTAAAAGAAAAAGAGCTTGTATCTCTTGATTTAGGTATGCTTGTCGCTGGTACAAAATATCGCGGAGAATTTGAAGAGAGATTAAAAGGCATAATGCGGGAGATCGAACGAGCCGATGGGAAAATAATTCTTTTCATTGATGAGATTCACACAATCGTCGGCGCTGGAGGGGCGGAAGGCACGATGGATGCTTCGAACATGTTGAAGCCGGCATTATCTCGTGGTGAGCTTAGAGCAATCGGCGCGACGACTTTACGCGAATATCAGAAACATATTGAAAAGGATCCAGCTTTAGCTCGACGTTTTCAACCTGTCTATATAGATGAGCCGAGCGTGGAAGATGCCATAGCGATACTTCGTGGACTCAAAGAAAAATATGAACTTTTTCACGGTGTACGTATCACAGATGACGCTATCGTCTCTGCAGTGAATCTATCTGCGCGCTATATTACAAACAGATTTCTGCCGGACAAGGCGGTAGACCTGATCGATGAAGCTTCTTCATCGCTAAAAATAATGTTGGAAAATAAACCACCCGTTTTAGAAGATGCGCACCGAAAAATAATGCGTCTGGAAATCGAAAAAGAAGCTTTGAAAAAAGAGTTGGCTGTTTTACATGAAGAAAAAAGCAAGAATACAGAAAAGAATAATGAAATAAAAAATAGGCTCAAAGAAATAGATAAAGGAATAGGTAATTTATCGGAAAAAACCAAGGAACTAGAACTCAAGTGGCAAAATGAAAAAAATATCGTTTCCGAAATTCGCATTATCAAAAAAGAAATGGAGACTATTCGTTTAGAAGCTGAAGACGCGGAGATGCGGTCTGATTTGTCGCGCGCGGCGGAAATACGTTACGGCAAAATTCCACTTTTGAAAAAAGATTTGGAAATCAAATTGGCGCGATTGAAAAAATTGCAAAAATCCCGCCGAATTTTGAGAGAAGAAATTACCGCAGAAGACATTGCCGAAGTCGTTGCTCGCTGGACTGGTATACCACTTACCAAGATGCTCGAAGAAGAACGCGCCAAACTTGAAAAAATGGAAATAGAATTGCAAAAAAGAGTCGTGGGTCAAATTGAAGCGATTAAAACTGTAGCGGATGTGATCCGTCGTTCTCGCGCCGGCATTGGCGATCCGAATAGGCCTATTGGTTCATTTATTTTTTTGGGTCCGACGGGTGTTGGCAAGACCGAGTTAACAAAAGCCTTGGGTGCTTTTATGTTCAACGACGACCGCGCTATTATTCGTGTCGATATGTCTGAATATATGGAAAGGCATTCAATATCGAAACTTATCGGTTCTCCACCAGGATACGTAGGCTACGATGAATCAGGACAACTTACCGAAGCAGTACGCCACAGGCCGTATGCGGTGGTGCTTTTTGATGAGATTGAAAAAGCTCATCCGGAAGTTTTCAATGTGCTTTTACAGCTGATTGACGAAGGCAGATTGACCGACGGCAAAGGTAGAGTGGTAAATTTTAAAAATACAATTATCATTTTGACTTCAAATATCGGTTCGCAATTTGTGGAGAAAATGGAATCGATTGGCTTTTCTAATAATTCTCAAAATCAAAATTACAGCAATATGAAAGAAAAAGTTCTGGAGGCATTGAAAGAAAATTTCCGTCCGGAATTTTTAAATCGCTTGGATGAAACTGTTGTTTTCGATGTGTTATCCGAGGAAGCCATAGCTGAGATAGTAAACTTGCGAATTAAAGTAGTTAAAGATCGTCTAGTAGGCAAGGGAATTGATTTAGAGATTACTCCCGAAGCTTTGGCGCACCTTGCCAAAGAGGGTTATGACCCGCATTTTGGCGCTCGACCACTGAATCGTTTAATTCAAAACAAAATTCTAAATCCTGTCGCTTCCTACATCATCGGGAACGGAGTGAAAAAAGGAGATACAGTTTTTGTTTCTGTAAAAGGAACAGAACTCTCGATCGAAAAGAAAAAAAGTTTATCTAAATTAGGTAAAATAAAAAGCACTTTCCAAGTGCAATCTAGGTCTGAGGTATAGAATTAATATTGGTGCGCCGGGAAGGATTCGAACCTTCGGAGACCGAAGTCAGCAGATTTACAGTCTGCCCTCGTTGACCACTTGAGTACCGACGCATGCACATAAAATAACACAAAAATAACTTTTTTGCATCTTTTGCTCACGCATTCTCTTCCGCAGTTTTTTCCTACGGGGTGCCGATCTTGGCCTTCGGAGAGATCGGCCGTCAATCTCGAGGCCTAATCGGTGAATATTCTCCCGGAGAGAAAGTCTTGATGCTTGATGTCCATCCCAAGAAGAGTGTAGTGCCTAGCATTCCCAATACCATCAGGGACATCTACATTCTCAGGGAAGCTGGGTTAGCTACCTCGGGATCAGGCCTCTTATTCTTAGTGGAGGATGAGGAGTGTAGTGTTCCCAAGATTCGTGAAGAATTTCCGTTTCTGGAAGTCCACACAATCTTCAGGAAAGAAGATGTAGACTGCCTAATTTCCAAAGGGCAGTAATGAGGACAACTGCAATCAACCTAAGCGCCCGAATTTTTCCAGAAAGGAGAACGGGCGCTTTAATTTTGTCTAGCAAATTTTATTTCTATAAGTTTGAGTATTCCTTTGTAGCCATCTCTCCATCTGATATGTTTGCCTTCGGCAAAACTGCGCGGGGTGTAGGTGATGGGTATTTCTAAAATTTTTATTTTCTTTTTTAAAATTTTTGCAGTTATTTCTGCTTCAATTTCAAAACCATTTGATTGTAGATTAAGTGACTGTATTAATTCGCGAGGCACTATTTTATAACAAGTATAAATATCCGACATTTTAGAGAAAAACAATATATTGCAAATAAATGATAATATTTTATTTCCCAGCCTGTTTAATATATATCCACTTTTGCCGTCTCTTTTGCCGTAAATTACAGATTTTTTTTCTATGGCTAATTGTGTAAGTTCAGCTAAATTTCTGGGATCGTATTCAAGGTCTGCATCTTGTATAACTATATAATTTCCCGTTGCTTTTTTGACACCACTTTGTATAGCTCGGCCTTTGCCGTAATTCGTCTCATGATGAATGGCAATAATATGAGGATCCGAAATTTTTGAAATAATCTCTCGCATTTTGTCTTTTGATCCATCGTTGACTAGAATTATTTCATAATCATTTTTACTTTGCGCGAATACTTTTTGCGTATTAAAAATTACTTCTTTTAAAGTTTTTTCCTCGTTATATATGGGAATGATGATTGATATTTGCATTTCTATTTTATTCCGAACATTTCTTTCGGCAGTTCATATTTTTTTATGACTTCTTTATTATCTTTATTACGATAAAGAAAGATAATGGTTTTGTCATCAACAAAGACTGGCGCCCAGAGAGGGTCCTTGATGCGAGTCACAAGAAATTTCTGCGCCCAAGGCGTATAATCCAGTCTATTGAAAAATATTGCATTAAATTTTTCTTTCGCTAATTCTGTATTCCATACTTTATTATCTTCTTGCATTGGTATATAAATATTTTGAAAAAATTCTTTTGGATAAGCTTCCGGTCTATTGTCCACAAAAACACGCTCTTTAGGATAAAGTCCAAAAATCATAAAACTACCAATATCGTAATTATTGAAAAAAGGTCCGTGAATACCAGTATTTTTTATAAATTGCATTGAGACGAGTTGTTCTTGATCAATACCGAGTCCAAAATTTCTGTTCCATGGAAGCTTGACAGAAAAATGAGTTATGGTTGTTCCGATAAGTACGACGAAAAATAATCCATATAAAATTTTTATCCATTCGGCGTCTATCTGAATTTTTATTTTCTCTTGCAATACTTTTTTAACAACAGTGATGTTGTAAATCAAGAGAGGCATAGAGACTAAAGCAAAAGCGGGAATATGGCGAATGCCCAGATATGCGAGTACTGCAAAAGCCATACTAATCCCCGCGAGAGCCCAAGGAAAATTATCTTTATGTTTTTTTATTACAAAAACAGAAGAGATTATAACAATTAAAAAGGTAATTTTATACCAAAGAAATTCAGGATTGATAAAAGAAATATTTTCCAAGAAACTGATCGATTGATTTTCCACGATTCTGTACCCATAATTTTGGAAAATAGTAAAAGGGTATAATGCACCTTTAATGCCGTATGGATTAACTAGCATTGCCAAGATGCTTGCCCCCAATACTAAACCTAACTTTTTAATTTTCTCTAAATTATTTTTTATTTTAAATAAATAACGCAAAATTAATTCTTCACCCAAAAACATTCCAATCAAAAATGGTCCGAAAATAAAATAAATGTGTGTATTGACCCAGACGAGTTCAACAAGGGGGAGGAGCCAAAGCATTTTGGGTGAAATTTTTCCTGCCCCGTAGGAAGCTTGCTTTCCTTCGGGGTCTTTGGAATATCTATATAGTATGTATATGAAAAATGCTAGAAAAAAATAACTCAATCCTTCAGGTCGGATTTCAGGCCGTCCAGCAATTAGGGGAATTAAAAAAATATTTATCGGGAGAATTACATTCAGATCAGTATCGTTCCACGTTGTCATTAGTGCAAAAATAAAAGCTCCCAAAATAAGTAGAAAGTAGACTAAAGACAAACCACTAAAACCTAAAATACTATAAATAAGATAAATTATAATACCACTACCCCAATGGTGATTAATGAAAGGGAAATCAGGATGAGTATAGGAAAATAAATTTGTGTAAAGAAGATCTGTTTTAGAAATACCGTATTCGGAGCTATGCAAAAAAACGTCACCATTTACAATATGTCGTCCGATGTCGGCTGTCGATAAGTCGATTTTGTAAAAAGAAAACAAAATCAAGAAAAAAGCAAGACCCAGACAAACTAATAAAAATTTCTTATTCATGCAGATTTCATTATACTATTTACTCATTTTAATAAAAAATTTGTTATTTTCTGTAAATGTGTTATTATATAAAATAAGGAACGAAGTGACTATATTTTATATAACCCTGTTAAATGCCTATGGGCAATTTTTATTTTATAAAAATTATTTAACAGGGTAAGGATTTTTATACTCATTTCATTCGTTAAAAATCACTTATGGAAATACGAAATATTGCAATTATTGCCCATGTAGACCACGGCAAGACGACTTTAACAGATGCCTTGATGAAACAAAATGGCGGATTTCAAGATGAGGGAACGTCTATGGATTCAAACGCTCTAGAATAAGAGCGTGGTATTACTATTTATTCCAAAAATACTTCTATTTACTACAAAAATACGAAGATAAATATCGTAGATACTCCCGGGCACGCGGATTTTGGTTCGGAAGTAGAACGGGTTTTACGCGCGGTTGACTGTGTGCTTTTACTTGTGGATGCTGCCGAGGGGCCAATGCCTCAGACTAGATTTGTCTTGAAGAAATCTCTAGAACTCGGGCTCAAACCAATCGTCGTAATAAATAAAATAGATAAACCTGCGGCGAATATCGCGAAAGCACATGATGAAATTTTAGAATTATTTTTTGAACTGGGCGCGACAGAAGAACAAGCAAATTTTGAAACAGTGTATGCTATTGGGCGCGAAGGGAAGGCTTTCAGAAAAATGGGCGATGAATCTACAGATTTGTCTCCGCTCTTAGATGTAATTCTAGAAAAAGTTCCAGATGCAAGCGTCAGTCAAGGGGCATCCTTGACAAGCTTGTCAAGGATGCCCCTTGACTCCAGTAAAATGTCCGCGCAAGTTTTTAATCTGGGTTATGATAATTTTTTAGGCCGAATGGCTGTTGCCCGGATTTATTCTGGGGAAATGAACTCCGGCGGTCAGATTTTTGTCAAAGGGGAAAACGGCACAAGGTCCGGGAAAATCACCAAGCTTTTTTCTTTTGAGGGAATAAACAGGAAAGAAACAGACTCGGCAACATCTGGAGATATCGTGCTTTTGGCCGGCATTCCAGACATTTATATCGGAGAAACTATATGTGAAGATGAATCAGTGGAGCCTCTTCCACACATTGCTATAGATGAGCCTACTCTTTCGCTTAATTTTTTAGTGAACGATTCTCCATTTGCTGGCAAAGAAGGTAAATTTGTCACTTCTAGGCAGATAAAAGAAAGACTCGAAAAAGAACTCGAAATAAATGTCGGCTTGAAAGTTGATTTTTCCCAGGATCAAGGGAAAAACAGGACAGGACCTTCTTTCTTTAAAGTATACGGAAGAGGAGAGTTACATATAGCTATACTTTTAGAAAATATGCGTCGGGAAGGATTTGAAATGCAAGTCTCACAACCGGAAGTTATCATCAAAGAAAAAGACGGAGTAAAGACAGAACCTTTTGAAGAGCTAGTAATCGATGTGCCGATGGAATCATCCGGTGGTGTGATAGAAAAAATAGGCAAGCGTCGCGGTATTATGAAAGATATGGTGGAGAAACATGGCATTGCGCGAGTCGTTTTCGACATACCGACTCGTGGATTTTTGGGTTTTCGAGGTGAATTTATTATTGATACAAAAGGTGAGGGGATAATGAGTTCTCGAGTTACGGGCTTTAGGGAATACGCTGGGGAAATAAAGAAGAGGGAGTATGGTTCGATGGTTTCAATGGTGCATGGGAAGGCAGTTGCTTTTTCCCTTGCAAATTTACAGGAACGTGGTATACTGTATATAGAACACGGAACAGAGGTTTATGAGGGCATGGTTATTGGGAACGTTTTGAAGGGCGATGATATGTCTGTGAACCCGACCAAAGGTAAACAGCTGACAAATATGAGAGCCTCCGGAACAGATGAAGCCATAACCCTAAACCCTGTTTTTGTTTTGAGTATTGAGAGAGGGCTAGAAGTGATGAATGGAGATGAATATCTAGAAATCACTCCAAAGTCCGTCCGACTTCGCAAGAAATTTCTAACCGAGATTGATAGAAAAAAACAAACAAGTAAAACGGAATAGTAAAATTTTACAAAAGTTCAACTACAAGGTAGAATCCTAGTAGTAGAGCAAAGCTCACTACAGGACAAATAAAATTATGTCAACGATAACATTTAAACCAAAAAAAATAACTAAGAAAATAACTTCAGGACTCGCGTCTCGCGCGTCTGATGTTATTTTGAATCGCTTTGGTTTAAATACCGAAATAGAAAAGAAAACTCTGGAAGAAATTGGCAAGAAATATAATATCACTCGAGAACGCGTTCGTCAGATAGAAGACGCGGCCTTGGTTGCTATCAAAAAGTCTGATGCTTATCGCGCGGAGCAGGCTGTATTTGATGAATTGAAACAACTCATAGTCAAGCTCGGCTCTATTGTAGCTGAACATGAACTCCTTCCTTATATTTCAAAAGATAAAGCTACGCAAAATCATATCAACTTTTTTTTGACACTCGGCGGCGCTTTCAAAAAACATCGCGAGGATGATCATTTTCATACCCGATTTAGTGTAGATGATGAAGTAGTAGAAAAAGTGCACGGTTCTCTAAAGAAACTTTATACGAGTTTAAATGATGAAGACCTGGTGCCAGAAACGGAGATGGTCAAAAAGTTTTTTGACCATATGAAAGATGTCAGCGAACAGTATCGTGATGCAGAGATAGCTAAGAGATGGCTCTCGATGTCTAAAACAATTTCCAAGAATCCGCTCGGTGAGTGGGGTAAGGCAACTTCACCTAATATCCGAACTCGCGGAGTTAAGGATTATGCGTATTTAGTGATGAGGCGTCACGGCTCCCCAATGCATTTCAAAGAAGTTTCCGACTCCATCTCTAAAACTTTCAACAAAAAAATCCATTATGCAACTTGCCACAATGAACTCATCAAAGACCCTCGTTTCGTTCTGGTAGGCAGGGGAATGTATGCGCTTTCTGAATGGGGCTACAAAGCTGGTATTGCGCGAGAAGTTATAACAGAAATCCTAAAAAGAGAAGGACCACTTTCTAAAGAAGATGTAATCAAAAAGGTTAATAAAGAGAGATACTTTAAAAACAATACTATCCTCGTAAACCTAGCAAATCCAAAATACTTCAAGAAAAACAAAGTGGGACTTTACATTGTGGTTTAGAAAACAAGAAATTAATTTCTATCAAGACACGCATATTTTTCTGCTGAAAAATTGCTGTGCTCGGCTACCCGCCTGCGCAAGTCTTGCTAAAAATTATTTCTTGTTTTCTACTATTTTTTATACTAAAATATAGGAATGGATGAGATTATAAAAATAGGAGAAGAATTTTTTAAAATACTCAGAAAAGAATGGGATGTTCTTTTGGTTTTGATAATTATTGGTCTTGCTTGGAATTTTAATTTACTCAAAGAGCTTTTGTTTATATTTGGGGTGGCGATACTCGGGCGAATTGCTTGGGCTCTTTGGGTGCATTATATACAGCAAGATTTTATATCGGGTATTGATTTTGTGATGTTGGAGATAGTGCCTCCACGTGAGGTTTTACGCAGTCCAAAAGCAATGGAGCTTTTCATAACCAATGCTCTTTATCATATGAGTGATAAGGGCGGAAAAGAAGCGTATTGGCAAGGTGCGGTATGGTTTTGGTTTTCTTTAGAGATTGCTTCTATCGAAGGACAAGTGCATTTTTATATTCGCACTCCGACCCGTATACGCAGTTTGATTGAGACGCAAATGTATGCCCAATATCCTCAATCACAAGTCAAAATCGCAGAAGATTATACTTTGGCAGTGGATGCGATAAATCCAGAGAGTGCTTGGAATGGTTGGGGTTGCGAATTTGGTTTGGATAAACCGGAAGCATTCCCCATCAGGACTTATGCTGATTTTGGATTAGATGAAGATCCCAAAGAAGAATTTAAAGTTGATCCTATTTCTTCAGTTATCGAACTTTTTGGTTCACTTCAAAAAGATGAGCAAATGTGGTTGCAAATT
>ERZ1292629.4510-Hain-H43-01um-R1-4510-length-10133-cov-79_pt1 | contig 10133 bp, 10 predicted proteins | sample MGYA00564399_ERZ1292629 | MGnify/ENA primary metagenome ERZ1292629 (study PRJEB36523, sample SAMEA6512636) | groundwater metagenome | collected 2019-01-08 | study: AquaDiva: Metagenomics assemblies of 32 groundwater samples
CCAAGTCAAGCGAGAATAGGGCGCCCTCATGCCCGTTCTTCTGGATTGCCCGGAGAATAAGAGCTGTGGAAAACCCGTGGTGAACCCCCGTCTCGATGACCACCCGGGGACGCATGGCCCGGACGAGGACGTAGAGGGCTTCCCGCCAGGCCCGGAACTCCCGGGAAGAAACGAAGCGCGTCCCATCGAACGATGGGGCCGTGGCGACCTCACGGTTGAGCATGCCGATGAATTCGGCGTCACAGCGGAGATCGCGGAGATGGAATTGCAGGGAAACCAAGGGAAGGCGGAGAGCTTCCGCCAGGGCGGGAAGTTGGTCTTCAAGCGGGGCCAGGATTTTCCGGGTCATCGGGCCGTGCCTGCCAGGATCGGGCGGTTCCCCTAGAATCTAATCTTTCAACGGAATTCTGTCAAGGAAAAGGAGTTTCCCCCTCATCCCCTGTCTCATCCCCCTCCCAGCCGCCGGAGTAGGCCCGGGCCTCTGCAAGCAAGGAAATGAGCCGGGGGCCAGGGACTAAGCGCAACGGCCCCCCTGGGCGGCGTGGCGGGGCAATTTCGCCGCCACCCATGCTTTGGAGGCCCGCTCCTACCGCAACGGCAATCCTCTCGCGGAGCATGGTGGGAACATCTTCCATGCAATCCACCAACACTTCAATGGTGCGAATAAATTCCCGAGCATCAATATCAATTTTGACTCGTTGGTATGGCATGGCCCTGCCTCACGCGACGAACTTCGGGTCCGCCAGCTCCAGCCCCCGGTTGATTTCCTTCTGGGAGGACGCGGTCCACTCGTCGCCAACGAGAATGGGGACGAGGATGGAACGGCAATTGTGGACGATCACACCATCGGCGATGTAGGTTTCATCCTCCTCCACGCCGAGGTTGAAAACTTCCCCATTGTAATCTACAATTGAAATGCGCTCCACCAATGCCGCCCGCCACGGAGAATGCTGATGGCGATATACATCAAGGGGGAATTGCTCACCACGGACATGCTCGCCGGGGTCGTCCGGGAGCGGCACTGGAAAAACGGAGAGTCCATGCGGGCCATCGAGCGGAGCCTCGGTTGCGGCAAGACAACACTCATGGGCATGTGCAAGCGGCTCGGCATCAAAATCAGGAGCCAACCCGAAGGTTCCTCGCTTCACGCCAGAACCCGCGAACCCAAGCGCGGCTCCGATCATTGGGCCTGGGGCATGACCAAGGAGACCAGCGCAATCCACAAGGCCCACTCCGAGCGGATGAAACGGAACAACCCCACCCGGGACGTCAACATCAGAATGCGGATCTCCCGAAGCATGGCGGCAAACTTCCGGCGGAAGCCAACCGGGGCGGAAACCTCCATGCGCGCCCTGCTGGACGCGGCCCGCGTGGCCTATGTCTTCCAATACCCCATCGGATCCTACGTGGCCGACTTCGCGTTTCCGCGTGAACTTGTCATCCTTGAAGTTGATGGAAAGGGTCATGGCTCTTCCAAGCGCCAGTCGCATGACCTTGTACGGGACCGGTTCCTCATAAGCGGCGGATGGAAAGTTCTCCGGGTCCGCCAAGAGAACATCAGATCTCCCCGCCGCTTGATGGAAGTGCTCAAAAAGCACATCCCCAACCTTGACATTCCGCGCGGCCTTCCACCCCACGGACGCAAGTATCGGGTGCTCCTCCGTGACATGGAGAATCCGTCCGGACGCAAAATCTAGCCGGAGCATCCGGGAATCATGCGGCTTGCTCATCGTAGAATAGACGGGCCGCCAACGATTCCGGTGCGTCAAAACGCGATCCCGGAGACGAACCGTTTCAATGGGCACAAGACCTCTGCCCGTCGTAACAAGAGCGCCCTCCGGGAGCGCATTGAAGTGAAGCGGAGGCGTGATCGATCCGATTTGTGGATGCCCGATGGGCAACACCTTGCCATCAAGCGATCTGCAAATTTCCGTCGTCCTCGCGTCCAGCACCGCGCTGAAGCGCACAGCCTCCACCAGCCCATCCTTCGCCGCTTCCCGGTACTCGGAAAGCGCCCCCTGATTATAAGCGGTCATGAGGTTCGTCCGCACGACCGTCTCGATCCGGGAAGCCTCCATGGCCTCGCCCGTGACGCTCGCCGCGAGTTCCGGCGTCCGGGCGTATTTCTCGAAGAGCCGGGCGATCTGTTCCTCCGTCTCCGCCTGGGTAGCCCCCGTAAGGAGCGCGTTATTGATCGCCCCCTTGACATCATTCGTGAGATCATCCGAGAGCACGCCTGTTACCCAGAAAGCCCGTTCCTTGAAGACGCGCAGCGCGGCCTCCGGCGTGAGAAGGGTTGGGTTCGCCATCCGGCGCTTGCCCTTCTGGACCACGCGCCTCGCCTGGGCGCGCCCCGCCTCAAACCCGGAAAGGGTGAACTTCTCGATCTCCCTGCGGAGGCGACCCACGGCGGCGGATGGGATGGAAAATCGGCGCGCGTCCCCCGGTTTCGGGAATGGTTTGTACAGCCGGCCGATAGCGGCCTTCGTGCTTTCCTTGATCGCCGTCAGTTCCGAGACAAGCGCATCCTGGGCCGCTTCCCCGATCCCGTTCAACTCGCTCGCGGCCGCCCGGAAGCCGAAGCGCGTCTCCGCTTCCCCGTCCGGCGGGCGCATGATGTCGAACGGCCCCTCCGCATGAGTATGCTTTCCCCCCGAGGCATCTATGTGATCGGCGCGGAGGAACGCGGCGGCGAGATCGCGGTCATATTCCACCGGCTCTTCTTCCGCGCCGGGGATATCCTTCGGCTTGTTGGGGCCCTCGGCGCCGCTCTCCCCACCACCTGCCTTCTCATCCTCCTCCGGCCGGCCCGGGAACTGCCACAAGCGGCGAAGGTGCGCTTCATCGTCCCTCGTCGTGCCGACGATGCCCTTTTCGGCGGCCTCGATATAGCTGGCAGCAAGCTCCATCGCTTCTTCGTCCGTGATCGGATTGAATTGGAAAACCGGCTCCGGCTCCGGCGGGTCGAAATTCAAGCGCATGAGGGGCCGGACGATCTGCCGCTGAACCACGCGGACGGCGATATCCTGCCGGAGAGCCCGGAGGACGATCATAAAGACCCGCATGTTTTCTTTGGCCTGAGCCAGCGTCCCAACCTCGCCGCCCTCGGTAAGCCCGATGTGCTTTGGAATTAGGATGCCGCGCGCGATGCCGAGGTTCCACGCGGTAATCGCCTCGCGGTACGCGCTAACGCCTCGGAGTGCGGGCTCCCGGAGATTCAGGGTCACGCCCTCCGGGTGGAGGAAATAATTCCGGGAGGAGAGGTTCTTGAGAACCTTCTCGATCTCGTCCTGATCCTCCGGCCCGACTTTATGGTCAAACTCAACATCCGCCAGCGGCTCGCCGAAGCGCTCTAGGGAGATCGTCCAGAACTTATGAATCGTGTCCTTCGAGAACCACTCGCGGTACACATTCACGAGGTCGCTGCGGCCGTAGGGGTTATCAAACTCCGGGTTGTAAGTGTAGATTACGAACTTGCCCGTGGGGAAATCCTTCGCGCCGGAAAGCGTGCTCTGCCTGATTCCATCCGGCAGAAGGTTACCGTGGTCATCCGTGCGGAAATCGAAGCTGTGCGGCTTTCGGGTCTTGAGCGCTTTGATGCCAATCTTCCCGGCGAAGGGGCCATCCGGGATCACGCGATAAATCTTCTCGGTGAGGCTGTAGCCGTACTCCAGTGCCGTCATGATCTCCTGGAGATCGTACTCGAACGTGGAACCCGTCGTCTCGCTCCCCTGGCCAATGGCCCGGAGCGCGGAGCTGATGAAATCAATTCGCCCATCCATGTCGGGGGCGTCCCCGCCGTTATCGGGCGCGATGATACCCCAGCCAGGGGCCAGAACACCGAGTTTCTTGATGGAGAGGGCCGAATGAACCTGATCGTCCCTCCGCATCTTGTCGAAGATTTCGAGGCCCTTCTTCCCGACAAGCTCATCCGGGTTGAACGGGAACAGGGAACCATAGAGCGAGCCGAGCGGATCGGTGAAGGAGACTTCGGTAAAGAGCCCGGAACGCTGGAAATCCCGGCGGGGCGGGCGGCCGTTGCCGCGGTAGCCGGAGGCGAGAGCGAAGGCGGGCTTGGAACCAGCCGGGGCAGATTTCCCTTGGGCCTTCTTACGCCGCTTGCCTGCGGTTCCCCTAGCCATTCCTCACTCACCCGGGCGGGCAATATTTTGGCCGGAGCGGGAGGACTTGAACCTCCGACCGTCGCGTTAGGACCGCGCCGCTCTATCCGCTGAGCTACGCCCCGATAGAGCCCCCGGTAGGACTTGAACCTACAGCCGCCCGCTTACGATGCGGATGCTCTGCCATTTGAGCTACGGGGGCCATGTCTTCTCCCTAACCTCTCAGACCTGAGCGTATGAGACTCCTGCGCTTGGGCTTCTCCGCCTCCCGTTCCGGCGGCTCATCGACCCTGAGCGCATGCGTCCTCGTTCCGCCTGCCTTGGTGCGGGCACCGCCCGCATAAGCCAACATAACATCTTCCAGCGCATACCTCAAGGAATCAATCGTGTGGTTCGCGCGATCCTCCAGCAGTGGGAGAATTTCCCCCGTGGTGCGGTCCGTCCGGTAGGAGTACAGCGTCAACTCATCGATCACGTGGCGGCAGCGAGGATGGACAACTAGGTCATGCGCCTGAAGGAACGCGACTCCATCTTCTACCGAGCCGGGGCCTTTCCGGGCCGCCCTCATGCGCGGATAGCCGTTGCGCTGCATCCAGGATATGGTTTCCGGCCTAGCGGAGTCGGCCACGCTGGGCCACTCGGCCGATGCCGGCACTTGAGCGAAAAGCAGCGGCGTCCGGTCAATCTCGCAACCCACGGCGTAGGCTTCATGATCGATCAGTATCTCGCGGCCCCTGCGCCAGCAGCGCACGAGCACGGTCGGGTCTATGGCGAAGCCCCAGTCCGCCCCGAAATGGAAGCGCGTCCCGGGCGGCGGCTCGAATTCATCCGCCGTCCCAACGCGCCAGTTTCGGAACACGCGGGCCTCGGAGTGCCGGACGTGCTGACCCATCCAGACGTGGGCGTACTTGTCCGGATCGCGGTTGCGGTCCCACTCCATCTCGGCCCGGAGCTCGTCCGACACCCACGGGTTGTCCCGCCATGTCACCTCCCGGACAATGGAGTCGGGCGGCGGGACGGCCCCGCGGAACATAGCCTCCACCGGGTCATCGGGAAAGCGAGGATTCCAGGAGAACCAGAGTTCGCTCCCGGGCTTGCGTATGGTGGGGATGAGCAAGTCCAAACTACGCTGCGACACCGTGTTGGCTTCCTCCACCCAAGCCCGGTCAATGCCCTCGAAGGACTTGATCTTCTCCGGGTCCGTGCGTAAGCCGGCGAAGACGAAGAGCGAACCATTCCGGCCCCGAATCTCCGCTTGCGTGGACTCATAGAAATTCTCCAGCCCGAGCGCGGCGATCTTGTCGTCGAGCAGGCGCTTCACGGAGTCGCGGATGGATATCTGGATTTCGCGGGCGCATAGGACGCGGAGGGTTGACCCGGCGGCCTGGATGAGAAGAGCGGCGGTGAAGCTGTGCGACTTCGCCCCGCCGCGCCCGCCATAGTAAGCCTTGTGGCGCATGGGCTTGAACAGGTCCGCGAAGGCTTCCGGGAACTCAGCCGTCTTTTCCATCGTCCACGCTTCCCTTGGGACGGACGAGCTTCACGGTGATCGTCTGTGGGATCGGTCCGCCGCCGGGGCCGGAGTGCTCCAGCCTGTCCACCTCGCGCCAGCCCAGGCGCGTCTTGCACCAGAACATCGTCATGGCGGGGCACTTGCCGGAGGTCGCCAACTCATAGGCCGTCTTTGTGACCCGGGCTGCCGCCTTCGCACGCCCGCTCTCAATGGCATCGCGGATTTCCGGACGGCGCTTGAGGAGCGCCTTGATCCCGGCTTCCCGCAATCCGAAGAACCCCGCCACTTGTTCGATGTTGAGCCCGAAGCCCGCGAGGCTTTCAACGTCGGCGAGGCGGGCGGCATCCCAGACGACGTGAGGACGGCCCGATTTCGGGAGGGCTCCGGGGGATTTCTTCCGGGTGCTCATGATTCACCCTCAAAGGCCGCGCCGTCGCTCTGGCGGACGGCCACCTTCCCCGTCTCCGCTTGCCAGCGGCGGATGGCCACGTCGCAGTACAATGGCTCTATTTCCATGCCATAGCAAACTTTGTCCAATCTGCCCGCTGCTATTATAGTCGAACCGGACCCGCAAAATGGATCGAAAGTTAAAAATGACCTCCACGTCCTTAAAATAAAATCAGGCAACGCAACGGGGAATTGCGCAGGGTGTCCATCGGAACCGATATTTCGCGTAACCCGAATAACAGAGTCGGGAATTTTGGTAGGTTGCTTGCTGGCAAGGGGATTACCAAACGGAATTGTCTTTCCATCTTTCCGCCGCATGGTTGAGTTTCCAGACAACCGTTGTTTGATCGAAGCGTTTTTTTTCTTGCCCCACTTAACCACATCTGCGGTTTCTTTGTTGAAATGAAATATAAATTCGTGGGCTGGCCCCAATCTGCCGTGCCAATCCCCGGGCAAACCAGATCCTTTGTCCCAAACGTACCAACCATAAAAACGCCACCCTCGTTGCTTCATCCACTCAAGCCATTTCTGCCAATACAAAAGACACTCCCCGTTCAGGTAAATCAATCCAAGATTTACAATTATCTGCCCTCGCGTACCAAGGGGGACATCATTGAAAACTCCCGTCATTAATTTATCCCAGTCGTCGATGTGTCTTTCGTAATCCCGCTGGTTCAAGTAAGGGGGCGACGTAAAACACAAATCGGCCCGCTCACCATTGAAGAGTAGGTTTCTGCAACTTTTTTGGGTAGCGTCCCCGCACATGAGGCGGTGCTCCCCGAGGAGCCACACATCGCCGGGACGTATGATGGTCTGTGCTGGCACGGGCGGCGCGGGCGGGTCTTCCCCGCCGTCCGCCGGAGTGAGCAATCGCCCGATCTCAATCTCTCCGAATCCGGTCAGCGCGAGATCAAATCCTTCCAGTTTGAGGCCGGCCATCTCAAGCCGCAGCATCCCATCGTCCCATCCGCCGTTCTCCGTGAGTTTGTTGTCCGCGAGGATGAAAGCCCGCCGCTGGACTTCAGAGAGATGCGAGGCCCGGATGCAAGGGACCTCCCGCAAACCCAGCATGGCCGCCGCCAGCACGCGCCCATGACCCGCGATGATGTTCTCCTTCGCGTCCACGAGAACGGGCACGATGAAACCGAACTCCCGGATGGAGGCGGCGATCTGTTTTACCTGCGCCTCGGGATGCTTGCGGGGATTCCGGGCGTAGGGAATGAGCGAGACCACCGATAACGATTCAAGGGCCAAGCCGTTTTTTATAGCGGACGCAACCGGCCGGACTTTCTTCTCCGCCATGATTCGATTCCTTCACCTTGGCCGCGGTGTCACTGGCTTGAGACCCCGCCCTTCCAAGCGGGGAGCGGGTGAATCGGCAGCGCGCTGCGGGAAGAACCACCGCGTCATGCTCCGCTCACACAGGACCCATCCGGCCATGAATCCGAGCCCACAGGTGGCAAGGAATGCGAGCGCCCAGACCCAATAGATCGCAATCTGCGCCTCCGCGCTCATGATTCTCTCCCTGATATGGCCACGGCCCCCTCGGCGGGATGCTCCGGGGGCCGCTGGCGGGGGCCAGGGGACGGGTGGGCGCTTCGGTTGAGCGCCCGGCGTGGGAGAATGTTAAAACGCTCCATGCAAAACTCCAAGTTTACGCACACCCGCAATATAAGCCTATTCAGGGCCTTCCGCAAGGGGCTTGACAAGGGGTAAGCGCATCCAAGATCTTACGCCTTGCTTCCATCGTCATCCCCCCCCTACCCCCGTTCATGCGCTAGCGGGCTCCACAGGGGCCTCCCCGGGCGTCCTGGCGCGGCTCCCAGAGTCCATATTCCCCTCATGGTATTCCCTCACCCGCCTCGCCCTGGCGATAGCCCATCCCCGCTGGCCCTCGAACTCTAGGGGCACGTGGCGGGCGCAGTAGGGGGCGTGATCCGTCACCTCGGCCATGCGGCCTGAGTTGACCTGGACGTAGGCCCGCTCCTCCACGATGTAATCCGGCGGTTCGCCGCAGGCGCGGCATGTTTTGCCCCACGCCGGGTCGCGCCAGTAATGGGGGCAGTGGGCCAAGCGGAAGAGGGGGAGAACGGCTGGGGCGCCGGGACGCTTCACCATCCCAGCCCCCGCCAGCTCCTAGCCTCCCGATCCAACTCCGCCTCCTCCGCATCGAGCTCATACTCCTGGGTCCGCCGGAGCACCCTGGCCACCGCCCGCTCCGCCTCCGCCCGGTCCGCCAGGTCAAACTCCTCCTCCGGCGGCTGCGGGGTCAGATTCTCTATTCCGCGCCTGTGCTTACGTTTTCCCATCGTCCCTTCTCCCCCTCCGGCTCGGCCCCGGGAACTCCACCACCCGCCCGCCCTCCCTGTAGCGGTCCACCACGCCCTCGCCCACAAGCGCCTTGAAGGCCCCGGCCCCGAGGTTGGAGACCAGCACAGTGGGGAGCTTGGCCGCGTACCGCTCGTTGATGATATGGTTAAAAATGACCCATTCCCAGTGCGACTCATGGCCCTTCCCCACCTCGTCTACAACCAGGAGGTCCGCCTCCGTCAGGTGCTCGATGACCTCGGCCTCGCTCTCCCAATCGCCGCCCAGATGATCCCAGGTGGCCCGGATGCGGAGCATGAAACCGAGGAGCGTTGCGTAGGCGGCCGTGCGGCCGGAGGCGAGCCAGTGATTCACGAGGGCGCAGCCCTGGTAGGTCTTCCCCGTGCCGTTCAGCCCCAGGAGGATAAGCCCCACGTCCCAGTGTTCCGGGCCCGCGGCGAAATCCCTCACCGCCCCGTGCGCCTCTTCATCCAGCGCCGCACCGATGAACCGCTGGGGCACGCCAGCCTGGAGGCGCGCGCCTATGGTTGCCTCCACCCGCTCGCGCTCAAACCGCTCAGCCATTTCCCGGCCGCCCCACTCGCGGGCCTCGCGCTCACACTCGGGGCACTCCTCCCGGACGTTCATTGGCCGGTCGGTGAAGGGCAGGGGCAGGGCCCGGATCGGAACCTCCAGGCCGTGCTTCTCACAATGCCAAGTCGCGGGTACGCTCACAGGAACCTCCCTTTCTCGTCTACCCCCTCGGAGTAGTCCACCCCGGCGGCCGGGCCCTGGCCGTTGGAGCCGCCGATGGGCGGGTCTATCCGGTTGAGCCAAGCTAGGATGAAGGCCCGGGTAAAGGCTCGCCGGGGATGCTTCGTCTGGAGCCAGACCCGGGCCTTAGCGATCTCGATGACCACGTTGATGTGGGCATAGGCTTCGCTTGCCTTTAGGGACTCTATCCATTCTGAATCGGGAAGGGGCTTTGGGAGCCGGGGCGAACGCTGGGGGGTTACAGCGGCTCGCCCAGCTTCATTATCCTTTCCCTTCACTTCCTTTCCTTTCACTTCACTTCCTTTCACTTCGGCGGGAGTTTCCCGGAAATTCCCGGAAACTCCCGGAGTTTCCGTGGGCATAGGAAATTCAGGGGTTTGCGCGCGGCGGTCGAGACGCTGATATTTTTCCCAATTTGTGACAAGCAGAAGTTGTTGGGGCAGAAAGTTGTTCCCGGAGTTTCCGGGAATTTCCGGGGAATAGCGGATTATCAAGCCCACGTCTTGCAATTCGGCTAATGCAGCCTCGACTTGGGCCTCCCCCCATTTTCGCCGGGGGGTAACCCTGGCGAGCACCGTTCCGGCCGTCCCGTCCATCTGCCCCCACGAATTCGCGTGAGGGAGCAGCCAGGTCCAGAGGAGGGCCGCGCGGTCGGTAACGCGGGAGAGTTTGTCGGAGGTGCTTATGTCGCTTGAGAGTAGGACTTTCCCCATGCTCGCCTCATCGGATCAAGGTTGTCCCCTGGGCGGAGCCGCAGAGAAGGAGGCTTCCGGGAGGGAGCGCAGCTTCACCCCGCCCAGGGGACTTTCCATGATCGGACGAGGATGCATGTCCACCTCCAAACTCTGCACCCCCACCCTACCCAACCCCGACCGGAAATGTCAAGGAGATTTACTTGGTAGCGGGGCCGGGAGTCGAACCCGGAATTAAACACAGAAATATCCTGCCATGAAAGAAAGATTACGAATTTC
>ERZ1292629.4512-Hain-H43-01um-R1-4512-length-10132-cov-6_pt1 | contig 10132 bp, 11 predicted proteins | sample MGYA00564399_ERZ1292629 | MGnify/ENA primary metagenome ERZ1292629 (study PRJEB36523, sample SAMEA6512636) | groundwater metagenome | collected 2019-01-08 | study: AquaDiva: Metagenomics assemblies of 32 groundwater samples
CATTTAAAGCACCCCACTTTGTTCAGTATGTTCAAAAGATACTAGAAAGTAGATACGGTGAGAAAGTTATTGAACAGGGAGGATTAAAAGTAACTACAACACTTGATTTAGACTTGCAAGAAAAAGCACAGACAATAGTTTTTGAGGAAATTGCTAAAGTTGAGGAGCAACGAATTACAAATGGTGGTGCTGTTGTAATGAATCCTGAAACAGGAGAGATTCTCGCGATGGTTGGGAGCAAACGATTTGATGATCCTGATTATGATGGACAAGTAAATGTTACAGTTGCTCTCCGGCAACCTGGATCATCGTTTAAGCCCTTTACATATGTGACAGCTCTCAAGGAGGGGTTAACGGCCTCATCAATGGTAATGGACGTTCCAACAGTTTTCCAGTCAGGGGAAGGTCAACCTGATTATAACCCCGTAAATTACGACGGCAAATATAGAGGCCCTGTCCAAATGAGATATGCTTTGGGAAATTCTTTAAATATTCCTGCCGTAAAATTTATAGCACTAGTCGGTATTAAAAATGTACTGGAAACTGCATATGATTTAGGTTTGACTTCCCTACCCCCAACTGCAGAGACATTAAAAAGAGTAGGACTGTCATTAACTCTTGGAGGTGGAGAAGTAAGACTTGTTGAACTAACTGGAGGATATTCTGCCTTCTTGAACGGTGGTACAAAGGCCGAAACCTTATCAATTTTAAAAATTGAAGAAGCATCTGGAAAAGTACTAGAAGAAGTTAAACCTAAAAAAGGAAAGAAAGTGCTTGACTTAGAACATGCTTATATAATTGCCAATATTTTGTCAGATAACTCTGCAAGATCTGATGTCTTTGGTCAAAATTCACTACTTAATATTCCAGGGCGTCAAGTTGCTGTTAAAACTGGTACTACAAATGACAAAAGAGATAACTGGACAATTGGAGGGACTCCTCAAAGAGCAGTAGGAGTTTGGGTTGGAAATAATGATAATTCACCAATGTTAAATGTTGCCTCAGGAGTTTCTGGTGCTTCCCCTATTTGGAGAAGGATACTTCTTGAGTCCTTGAGTGGTATGGACCCTGTTGATTTTACGACGCCTGAATCAATTGTGACAGCTGAGGTTGACAGAGTTTCAGGGAAACGTGCTCACGATGGTTTTCCGTCTCGATCTGAGATTTTTGCCAAAGGAGCAGAACCAGAGGAAGATGATATCCATGTTTACTTAAAGGTTTGTAAAAATGAAGGAAAGTTAGCAACACCTTCAGACATTTCGGGCCAAAATTATGAGAATAAAGAGTATTTCCTGTTTAAAGAAGAGGATCCAGTAAGTAAGGATGGTAAAAATAGATGGCAGGAAGCAATTCTAAATTGGTTAAATGGGCAGTCAGACAGTAAGTATCATCCACCTACTGAATATTGTGGAACAGTAAATCCTATTAGTGTTGAAATAATTAGTCCAACAGATCAAACAAATAATCTTCCAAATCAATTTGAAATTAAAATGAGGGCGGATACAACAAGCAAAATTGTTGAAGTTGTTTTAGAAATTGATGGAGTTAAAAGAAGAACATTTGATGCACCACCATACGTTTATCAGGCAGATCTTCCAAACGGTCCACATGTTTTAAAAGCTATTGCAAGAGATACAGAAGGTCATGAGTCAAGTCATCCTTTAAGAATTGGTGTAAATACTGCCTGGGATGCAAGCCCTTCCCCTACTCCTTAATAGTTACTCCAAATTTTGTTTTTAGTGAAGATAGAATTTTATTTCTTATTTCTTCTACCTCTTTATCTGTAAGAGTATGATCCTCTGATTGATATTCTATATTGAATGTATAATTTGATTCAAATATGTCAGTAAGTTTAACGCTTGTGACGAGTGACGAGTGATGAGTTATTTCAGAAACAATATTTCCGACGTATGTTTTTTCAGGAATTATCAATGTTATATCTTCAATTTGAGGCGGATATTTTGGCCAAAGGCTAACTTCGTATTTTTTATCAATACCCAAAATACTATCTAAATCAATTTCTGTGTAGTATAAATCGTTGTGTTTTCCCCCAAACCCTATCTCTTTCTTATTTAATTTTAGTAAGTATGAGTTTACAAAATCAAAATTAATTATTTCACTTATATAATCTGGGTTTTTAATTCCAGCTTTATCGAAAAAAGCAGAGATTAGTGACTTAAAGTCAACAAAATTGTTTGATTTTTTTGACCAATAAATAAATCCAATTTTTCTTTTTTCTACATACTCATTTTTGTCTTTTAAATAAATTTTTCCAATTTCAAAAAGCTGTACTAATTCCCCCCTCTCATTGATTGTTTTTTTGGCAGAGTCTAAAAGATTATAAAAAAGACTATTTCTTAGATATTTAGTATCAGGAGACGGTGGATTAACAAGCTCTATGTTATTTGTTTTGTACTTTTCTTTGACAAATGATAGACTTATACACTCATCAAATCCAATTGAAACTGCAGAAGCTCTTAACTTTTCTTCTTGTAATATGTAACTTGGTGTAATGTTTTTAGGAATTTCTAAGGACAAAGTTTTAACTGGTATTTTGTCATATCCATAAATTCGAACTATCTCCTCGATCAAATCTTCTTCTAATTTTACATCAGTTCTATATGTCGGGATAACTATCTTATTGATGTTGCCAAAGTTAAGATTTGATAATATTTTATTAATTTCTTTTTTATCAAAATCTATTCCAGTTAAATTGTTTAGATAATTAATATCTAAATTTAATTCCCAAGGTTTAACTGGTTTTGGATAGAAGTCGTAAACCTCTGGATTAAATTCTCCCCAACTATACTTTTTTATAAAATACAAAAATCTTGAAATTGCAAAGTCAACTAAATTTGGATCAAGTTCTTTTTCGTGCCTAATTCCAGCATCTGTCAGCAAATTATGTCTATATACTGTTCTTCTAATATTTGCCCTATCATAATTTGCAGCTTCTAAAAGTATATTTTTGGTATCATTTGAAATTGAGTGATATTTTTCTCCTATCGATCCTGCGACAGAGAGAACTTTGTCTCCTTTTGTCCAAACTAAATCGTCTTTAGTTAAAGTTAAAACGGTGTCAGTAAAAGTGGTTATCTTTTCACCAGTTTTTGCAAGTCTTATTTCTAAATTATTTCCAATTTGGTCTAAATCGAAAGCATGCATAGGTTCACCTGTTTCAATCATTACTAAATTAGTAAGATCTACAATATTATTTATTGATTCAATTCCGTAAGCTGTCAATTTTTCGGACAACCATTTTGGAGATTTTTCAATTTTGACATTATTAATTTCAATAAGGCTAGCTCTTTTTACCAAATTAGTTTGGACATCTAATTTTGTATTGTATTTTTTGACAAGTTTTACAGGAATTAAATTTATATTTTTAAGTTTTGTTCCATAAATTGCTGAAACTTCTTTAGCAATACCCATAATGCTATAGCAATCTGCCCTGTTCCCTCGTAACTCCAAATCTAAAATAGTTTGGCCGTTTTTGATTTCTATTTTATCTAACATATGACCAACCATAGTTAAATCAGATGCCAGTTGTTTAATGTCTGGTATTGTTACAAATTCTTTTAGCCAATTTATTGGTATACGCATGTTAGTACTTGATATCTCTGTTATATAGACTTCTAATGTCATTAATCTTGAATCTATCCATTACTATTCGATCAAGACCCATTCCAAAAGCAAAACCTGATATTTTTTTAGTGTCGTATCCAAAGTTTTTTAGAATTTTAGGATGAATCATGCCAGCTCCTAACATTTCAATCCAGCCTCTACCTTTACAAACAGAACATCCTTTTTGGTCACAGAACTTGCAATCAATATCAAGCCCTACACCAGGTTCAACTTCTGGATAATATTTGCATCTATATCTTATTTTTCTTTCGTCACCAAAATAACTTTTAACAAATGAGACAAGCGTTCCTTTGAGATCTGCCATAGAAAGACCAACTTGTGCTGCAAATCCTTGGAATTGATAAAACATGGCATTGTTACTTGCGTTTACATTTTCAAAGCGGTAGCATTTTCCGGCAACAACTACACGAAATGGGGTTTTTAGTTTTTCTATTGATCTTGTCTCAACCGATGAAGTGTGGCTACGAAGCAAAACTTCTGGTTCTTCAATGTATAAAACATCCTGAAGACTTCTGGCTGGATGATCTTTTGGAAGATTTAAAAGTTCAAAATTATAGTGATCTGTCTCAATTTCAGGTCCTTCTGTAACTGAAAAACCCATATTTTTAAATATTTCAGTCATTTCAGAAATTACAATTGAAGTTGGGTGTAAATGCCCTATTTTTAATTTTTTGGGAGGAATTGTTGGGTCAAACCACTCTCGAATATTCACTTTTAAGTCATTTTTTTTCGATTGTATCAACTCTTCAAGTGTATTTTTAATTTCATTTAAAGTTATTCCATATTGTTTCTTGTTTTCTTCTGAAACACTTTTAATATTTTTAGATGCAAGTGTAAACTTTCCACTTCTACCAAACAAATCAATACGAAGTGTTTCAAGTTCTTCCAAGTCCTTCACTTCCGCAATTTGTGCTATTGCTTGGTTTTTTAAATTAATTAAATCTTCTTTCATATTTATATTTTATAACTTTTATGACTAAAATTATATGGGATTTCTCCCTGCACGGTATATAACAATAAGTCTTGTACCCTTACCATCATGTCTTCCACTTGGTATTACAATTTCATTTTCCAAGCTGCCATCATGTTTAATATCACTACAATCGACATTATTCTCTGGTAGTTTTACTTCCTTTTCAAGTGTTTCGTCTTTAAATTTAATTTCTACATTTTTCATAATTTATCACCTTCTTTCAAACCAACAAAAAACCTCCTTATGGGAGGTTGAAACGAACGCAAACTTCAACCTCCGTTAGGAAGTAAAGAATGCAAAAAAAGTATTACTTAATTTCATAATTACTCTAGTATATACTCCTCCAGTCGGATTTACAATCGTTACTTGAGATTATATCCTCATTCGAGGATAACAGATTTATTTTTCTCGTCAAATGTGATCTTAAATTTTTCAAAAAAATTATTTCTTCCTAAAATATTAAATGAGGCTTTGTCATCATATGAAAAAACAACCTTCATAATAAATTTTTTGTTATTAATTTCAATCTTTAATTTATGAATATAACCTTGAATCCATCCTGAAACACCACGCATTAGAATCATCTCACCGTTTTGGACATCTATTCCTAATCTTTCTGCTATTTCTATTTTAAACAATGATAAAGTAGCTCCAGAATCAATTAGTGCCATCGCTTCACGCTTTTCCCTCCCTCGATATATGGAAAATGGTATAAGTGGATACGAATTCCCATGAATATCATATTGATACGGATAATTTTTTGACATTTTACAAAATATAGTGTGGACCTTCGTCTTTGTATGGTACTTTAAAAGCAGCGGGGACTGTTCCGCTTGGTCTAGGATCGTTTATTGGTCGTGTGATAAATTTATCAATATCTTTGAGATAATCTCCTACCGCAATTATTTTATTTTTTAGTGGATCGATAGCAACCCACTTGCCTGCAAATTGCCCCATTTTTTTTGTAGAGATATTAACTTTTTTCATATAAATATATTATATCATGGTTGTAAAGTTTGCTAAAGCAAACTTTGGCTCTAAATTCAATTCACTTTCTCTTGAAATTATAGTAAAGAGGAGAAATTATTTGATCTTGAAGCTTGCAACAATTTTTTCAAAAACTGTTGGGTTTTTTGCTGCGATATCTGATAATACTTTTCTATCCAGTTCAATTTTTTCTTTTCTTAGATTATTTATAAGTTTTGAATAAGAAGTTCCAAGAGATTTTGCTGCAGCAGATAATCTTACAATCCAAAGTGATCTTAAATCTCTTTTCTTTAGCTTCCTTCCATGAAATGCATACGCACCAGCATGCATTACAGCTTCGTGGGCTACCTTATATCTATTGCTTCTTGCAGCATGGAAACCTTTTGCCTGTTTTAAGACTTTCCTGTGTTTAATTGCTGCTTTTGATTTTACTCTTGCCATATATTAATTTTTAGTTCCTTTAAGAACTTTACCTAAGAACTTTCTAAGTCTTCTTGCTAAGACCTTTTTAACTTCAGTTACTCTTGATAATCTATTTAGTCTATTCTTACTTTTACCAGAATTCAAATGTCTTTTAAATGCTTTCCTACGCAAAACTTTTCCATTAGAAGTTACTCTAATTCTATTAGTTACAAATCTTTTTGTTTTAACTTTGTTTTTTAACTTTGCCATATGTATTTGTTGGTGAAATAATCATTATTAGATTTCGGCCTAAAAATTTAGGCTTCATGTCTACATTAATTCCATCTCCTAGATCTCTTAAAATTCTATTAAAAATATCGTATCCAAATTGCTTTGAACCTAATTGTTTAACTTTAAAGTAAACAACAATTTTAATTTTACTTTTTTCTTTCAAAAACTCGTCAATTCTCCTCATTCTTGTTTGGTAATCACCCTCACCTATAAATGGTGTGTACCTTAGCTCTTTAATGTCAGAAGGTTTTGACTTCTTCTGCATCTCTTTTAACTTCTTTTCTTCTTGGTATCTAAATTTACCAAAATCAATAATTTTAGCTACGGGTGGCAAAGCGTTTGGTGCAATTTCAATTAGGTCAACACCTTGTTCTTTAGCTAAAGCTAAAGCCTCCTCTTTTTTTAATACTCCAATTTGTTTACCTTCAGCATCTAAAATGCGCAAAGTCTGAGCAGGAATTCTTTCATTTAAACGCCAGTTATTACTGATACTTTTCAATTTCAATAGTGATTATACCTATAAATAGACTTGTATTCAAGAAGATAATAACATCAGACAAATGATAGTTATTTCAATGCTTCTTCTAGTTTCTGAGCTAATAAAAACAGGTCTTTGCTCCATTCAGAATCCGGTAAATCTAGTATAGCTTTTCTTGCAAATGTCAAAATTTCGATTAATGAAACCTCACCATAAACTGGGAAATTGTCTCTCATTTCTAATACAGTTTCTAGATATCTTTTCCCACTGCTAGTCTCACCATAAACAACTGTACTTACTCCTTCAGGTAGTGACATACTTATTCCTTTACCGTTAGGCAAAAGATTTACCTCTCCAGCAACTTTTACCATATCATCAATCTCACCAACAAATCTTGTCTCCATGTCGGTATTGTATGATCAACTGATCAAATAGTCCACGTTGAATCAGAATAAATTAAATTACCATTTCTTCAATTTCCGTCTTAATATTTTCTATAAATTTTGATAAATCAGAAGTTAAATTCTCCCCAGCTCTATTTCTTACAGAAATATTACCTGTTTCCTGTTCCCTGTCACCTAGCACAATCATATAAGGAACCTTTTCATTTTGAGCATTTCTAATTTTATTTCCCAAAGTTTCATTTCGTTCATCTACTTCAACTCTGATAGCTACAGACCGTAGACTGTCAGCAACTTTTTTTGCATAATCTAAATGTTTTTCAGAAATTGGTAAAACTTTAACTTGTACTGGTGATAACCAAGTTGGAAATGCTCCTCCAAAGTGCTCAATCAAAAATCCTATAAATCTCTCATGTGAACCTAGTGGAGCCCTATGAATAATTACGGGAGTTTTTTCTTTTCCATCTTTGTCTGTGTATTTTAATCCAAATCTTTCACCCATAAACAAATCAATTTGGTTTGTAGAAATCGCAAATGAACGGCCAATTTTTGAGTGGATGACAAAATCTATTTTTGGACCATAAAAAGCAGCACTTCCAATTTCTTCTACCATTGGAATATCAACCTGCTTTATAGCTTCCCTCATTAACTTTTCAGCTTTCACCCACATTTTTTCATTACCGTGATACTTTTCCTTATTCTTTGGGTTTCTTAATGCTAGCTCTAAATAGTAATCTGTAATTCCTAAGGTTTTATAGTAATATTCATGAAGTTTCATAACTTTTACAAACTCATCTACAGCTTGTTCCTCAGTACAATAAATATGTGAGTCGTTTTGAGCAAAACCGCGTACTCTCATTAAGCCAAAAAGTTCACCGGAAGATTCATAACGGTAGCAATTGCCATACTCGGCCAAACGCAGTGGTAAATCTCTGTAACTATGTTGCTGGGCAGAATAAATCATATGGTGATGTGGGCAGTTCATAGGTTTTAAGAAATATTCTTCTTCACTGTCATCAAGTTTCATTGGTGGATACATGTCATCTTTGTAATATGGTAAATGTCCTGATGTATGATAAAGTCCAGACTTTGTAATACTTGGAGTGGTTACCCTTTTATATCCCCATTCCTCTTCTGTCTTCTTTGCCCAGTTTTCAATTTGCTCTTTAATAATGTTTCCATTAGGCATCCATAAAACTAGGCCGGGACCCACATGTTCTGAAATAGTAAATAATCCCAGCTCCTGTCCTAATTTTCGATGATCATTCTTTTTTGCTTCTTCAAGCATGTTTAAGTAATTATCAAGTTCTACTTTTGTAGAAAATGCAGTTCCATAAATTCTAGTTAGCATTTTATTTTTTTCAGAACCTCGCCAATATGCACCAGCTACAGATAATAGTTTAAAATTTAGAAGTTCTTTAGAAGGATCATCAACGTGCCCCATTTTACACAAGTCAAGAAAATCTCCAGGATCGTTTGTCGACAGTTTCTTACCATCTTTTGCAAATTCTTCAGCAAGTTCAACTTTATATTTATTATCTTTAAATAGTTTTTTTGCTTCTTCTAGAGATACTTCATTGAAAGAAAAATGTTGCCACTTTTTAACTACCTCTTTCATCTTAGCCTCGATTTTTGGAAAATCCTCTTCAGAAACTTTATATTTATCCATATCAAAGTCTTGATAAAAACCATTCTCAATTGAAGGACCAATAGCATTCAAGGCTCCGGGATACAGTAATTTTATGGCATGCGCCAATAGATGGGCACACGAATGCCTTAAGTTGTCTAAATACTCTTTTGATTGTTTGTCCATAAAGTTATTTTACTACTTTTGACAGGTATTGACGAGTCGTAGTATAATATCATCAGACCGTGTACTAAGTAGACCCCTCTCGTAAAGGCTTGAGGTGAGGCTAATAAGGTACGCGGCTTTTTTGAGTTAGTATAAAAGTTTTAATATTTCAGAATCTGTTGTCGTAAATGATTTGTATTTGTTTTTCTTGTTCTTCGAGTGTGTAGCCCAAGCTACATCATGAGCTGTTGATTCTTTACCTATTTGCTTAAACAATATACTTCCGCTCCATTTTATTGATTTCCTGTCTAATAATTTTCTGATAGTTATTTCTATGAGTTTTTCTTTGCCAGAATATTCTTCATCTATTGTAATTTTGTTAGGCATCTTTTTGAGTTTGATTAGAAGTAGGTAAATTAAAATTGAAAATATGATTGGGTATAAATCATTTCTTGGAATTAGCGACCCTCTAAGCTTGTATAGTAGCCGTTGCTTGTGTGAGGTAACTATCCTAATTGCTAATTTCTCATCATTTGCAGCCCCGACAGTTGTAGAAGTATTCAATTGCTCTATTTTTCCGCTTTGGTCGATTTCGGCTGACATAATTAAATCTATGCCGTATGTAAACCGAAGTCAATAGTTATTTAATTATATTTATTTCAATTTTGCAATCCAAGCATTAACCATCATTTTGACTAATTGTTCAAAATTTGTTTTAGAAGTCCATTTTAATATTCTTTTAGCTTTACTGGGGTTTCCAATTAAAGGACCGGTTTCTGTTGGTCTTATAAATCTTTTATCAACATAAACATATTTTTTCCAGTTTAAACCCACTATTTTGTAGGCTACTTCACAAAGTTCTTTTATTGTATGCATTTCACCTGTTGCGATAATAAAATCATCTGGTTTATTTTGTTGCAGTATAGACCACATAGCTTCTACATAATCTCCTGCATATCCCCAATCTCGTTTTGCATCTAAGTTGCCAAGTGCTATCTTTCCCTTTTGGACAATTGGCTCTCCTGCCTCATTTAAGTGTTCAGAATTTAAAATTCTTAGTTTTGCACAGGCTGCACCATAAGCTACTTTTTGTGTTACAAAGTTTAAGCAGGACTTACGCAGGTTGTAAATAAGCCATAATATTGAGACTTTTGGTAAAACAA
>ERZ1292629.4513-Hain-H43-01um-R1-4513-length-10132-cov-5_pt1 | contig 10132 bp, 13 predicted proteins | sample MGYA00564399_ERZ1292629 | MGnify/ENA primary metagenome ERZ1292629 (study PRJEB36523, sample SAMEA6512636) | groundwater metagenome | collected 2019-01-08 | study: AquaDiva: Metagenomics assemblies of 32 groundwater samples
AGCCGCTTGAAACTGCAAAAGTTATTTTCAGAGCAGACAAACCGGCTTTTGCATGTTTTTTCGGAGGCAATAAAATAAAGCAGGCAGTTGAATATCTTAATTATAATGGAATTCCCGTTTTCTCCGAACCCAAAGAATTGGCTGATGTTTTGGGGAAAATTACTGGTTAAATTAGCTTGTAACCATTTAAAAATAATTACAAAAACGAAAAATTTATATTTCTAGATTATAATGAAAAAACTATGGAATTGATTGTAAATGAATTTGGAACTTTTCTAGGAAAAAAAGAAAATCTTTTTGAAGTAAAAAATAAAGAAAATAGAGAAGAATTTTCTGCTGACAAAGTTGTATCGCTGTAGAAATACTAAAAAAAGCAGACTGGCCGCCAAAATTCTTGGGTATTCTCACTTTAGAGTATGGATGCATGAACACCCCTTCTGCTGCTAAAGCATGAGGGGTTTAAACAAAGAAATTAATCATAACAAACTTAAAAACTCTTCTTTAGAAAGTTTTGATTGCCGAATTATTTCCAGTAATGTTCCTGTATCTATTTCAGAATGCATAGTACAGTAGCTATCTTGCCTTTTTTCTGTCTGCTTCGCCATAATTATGTGGCTTCCTCTCCGCCTAACTAAAATAAATCCTGCTTTAGAAAGAGCTTTGATAACTTCTTTACCTGACAATCTTGGCAGTTTCGCCATCATTGACCTCAAATTTCACAAGAAAAGTATCCGCACTTGTCATTGGCTCGCCCATCTCTTCAATATACAATGCAACAGCTTCTTTCAGATTGCTAACTGCCTCTTCAATCGTATGTCCTTGGCTAACAACATCTACTTCAGGGCATAATGCAACAAAATATTTTTCTCCTTTTCTTATAATGGCTGTAAATGAATTCATTAAAATTTAAAATTCTTAAATTATTTAAATCTTCCTATAAATTGCACACTTTGAAGAGAGGAATTAAGGAATGCAACCCCTTATGCCTCTATTCGCGCATCAGCAATAACAGCTTCTTTTTCATTAAGAATAACTGGATTGAGGTCCATTTCTTTGACATCAAGCTTTGAAACTTTTTCAGCCAATAGGATAAATTCTTTTAGTGCATATTTTTTTCTTGAAGTTAAAATAGAAATAAGTTTAAGCTCTATAAGCATTTTTTCAATTTCAGCCCTATCAACTGGCAATGCTCTAAACGAAACATCTTTAACTGCTTCTGCAAATATTCCTCCAAAGCCAAGCATAAACAATTTCCCAAATATTTTATCCTCTTTAATGCCAATTATCATTTCAACACCTTCAACCGCTTTTTGCATAATTATCTTTTTATCAGGAAACTGATTTTGTAAGAAGTTAAAATTAACTTCAGCTTCTTCAATATTATTGCATTTTAGAACTGCTTTTTTCTCTGTTTTATGCTCTGCAATATCTGCCTTGAGATAAAAAGGGAAATTAAAATCTGCTTCGTGCAGATTATTAACTACTTTATAGCCCGCAATCGGAAACTTCTTCAAGAGCTTAAATGAATCTACCATCCCAAACATAGAAATTTAAACCTAATAAGATATATAAATATAATGGGCTTTTATGCTTAAGAAAAGTTGCTGATGAAAAACAAAAACAATATACCCGAAATAGAAAAAGTAGCAATAGTCAAATGTCCAAATTATCAGCAAGAAAGAGTAGATAAATCAATTGAAAAAGCACTTTCATTGATCAATTTTAAATTTAAAAAAAATTCAAAGGTTCTAATAAAACCAAATGTTGTTGGAGATTTCCCAAAAAATCAGATTGCTATAACAACAAATCCTGCAATAATTGAAGCAGTCTGCAAGATTTTAAAGAGAAACAACTGCAAGATTTTTATTGGAGATTCTTCTTTTACAAATCCAGAAACTGCATTTAAATTATCAGGAATAGAGAAAGTTGCGAAAAAATATGGAAAACTTGTAATCTTTGAGCAGGACAAACTGATTAAAATAAAAGATGAAAAAGCAAAAGTTTTAAGGCAGTTTGAAATTGCCAAAATTATCAAAAATGTTGATTTAATAATAAATATTCCAAAATTAAAGACGCATATGCTTACAAAATTCACAGGAGCAATAAAAAACCTTTATGGATGCATTCCTGGAGGAATGAAGCAGAAACTTCATGCAAAAGCAATAGGGGAGAAAAAATTCTCAAAACTTTTAATTGATATTTATCAGAATATAAAGCCAGAATTAAACATAATGGATGGCATAATAGGAATGGAAGGCAATGGCCCAACTTCCGGCAATCCAAAAAAAGCAGGCCTAATTCTTGCATCAAAAAATGCAGTTGCCTTAGATATAGTTTCCACAAAAATCATTGGCTTAAAGCCAAAAAGAATATATGCAATAAAAGAAGCAATCAAAAGAAAGCTTCTGCCAAAGTTTGAGATAATCGGCACAATGCCATTAATAAAATTCAAAAAAGCCCAGTCCCATGAAAAGACAAAAATTATGTCATTATTAAAAAATCTTTCAAGATACAAGCCGATTGTAGTTGATGAAAAAAAATGTATAAAATGCGGAATATGTGCAAAGCACTGCTCTACACAAGCAATAACTCTAAATCCTTTTCCAACATTTAACAGAAAAAAATGCATCCGCTGTTTTTGCTGTATTGAAGTTTGCCCGCAACATGCTCTAAGTTTGAAAGAATAAATAACCAAAAGTAAATATCTTCTTAAAATTTTTTTCCTCTTCAGATAATCTCAATCTTCTCAGACATTAATGGCTTTCCATTAACAACAAGAATCACATTTCCATATCTTCAATGCCGGAAATTTCCTGCTTTGCCTTTGCTTTTTTAACACCACTCTCTTTTTTCCCGGAAGCAAGACTTGCTTGAGTATCTGCTTGAGCATTAACTGGAACTGATGCCTCTTCTTCCAAATCTTTTTCATTAATTGAATTAATTGCAGCTTTAAACTGCTTGAACCTATCTGCCGGCACTCTTGTACCTGCCTTTGTAAATCCAGAATATCTTTCAGAGCGAACAAATTCCCTTATTGTCAGGCCCTTCCTGCCGCCAAAATCATCAATTCTTATAACAATCTCTGTGTCAGGATTTTTTGTAATCTTGTCAATATCTTTTTCCATTATATTTTAAAACTGATTTTGTATTTAAATATTCTTATTGTAGAAAATTTCTGTTGTTTATATCATCTTTCTTCAAAATTTTCTTCTGGATAATTCTGAAATGAAATGTAAGTCATCGAATTATCCATGTTTAAAGATTATAAAGAACTTATTGTACCATCAATTCTTGAAAACGGATTGTAACCATAAACATTCCATAAATCAGGATTATATTTTACATCAACAAAAACAGGCTCTAAATTCATTCTGAAAATCCTATTTGCATTGTGGAAAAGCATGGCTTCAAGAGTTTGTTCAGGCATTCCATGAAATCTCAAAAGCTCAACTGCCTTTGGGACAATTAGAATTACCGGAATTCCTGATGGAGGAGATGAGGATATTTTCCTTTCAAGTGGATGTGGTGCATGGTCTGAAGCAATAACATCAATATTTCCATCAATTGCATACTCGAGTAATCTTTCCTGTGATTTCTTTGGGCGCAATGGCGGATTCATTTTAACCCCATTTCCATGAATTGAATAATCTTCATTACTATTCAGAAATAGATGATGAGGAGTTACTTCAATCACAACCTGAAATGGAGTGCCTTTTCTTTTTTCTTCTTCTATGAATTCTACTGTTAATGGGCTTGAGGCATGTGCTATGTAAAAAATACCCTGAAATTTAGCATCAATCGCATTTCTATATTGTGTTTGTACAGAGAATAATTCTGATTCTTCTGTTCTGATAAGCGAATGAGTTACCGGATTTAATGGGTCGAATTTTATATCTGCAAAAGCACTTTCATTCTCAAAATGGCCGACTGAAACACCATTATATTTCATTTCACCTTTTAACATCCATATTTTTCTCTGTAAATTTGGGTTAAGTATTCCCATATTTCCAGTTGAATTAACATAATAGGTTTTATCTGACACAAGGCCATGTCTTTGTTGAGTTACTAATTCCAATGCTGTTTTAACTTGCTCTAAATCTTGAGTAAGCCCAATATGAATCTTGTGGCGAATATTACCTACAAACTTTACAATTTGTTTTCTTCTTTGTTTTACAGCCAATAATGAGATTAATTCTGGTTTTGTATTTGGCTGTTCGATTAGTCCGCAAATGCCAACTGCACGAGCATCTCTAAAACCCAGTTTTGCAAAATTGGTTTCATATTCTTCACCTCTTAAATGAACATGAGAGTCAATTGGAGAAATATATCTTACCATTTTTTGTGTAAACCTAAAGGGGTATAAAAATATAATTGGGCAGAAGTGTTATAAAACATAATTGCATTATTTTTAGATGAAGTCATTAAAAATTGGAAATCTTAAGCTAAAAAATCCACTTTTTCTTGCACCAATGGTTGAAGTGACTGATTTGCCTTATCGTCTGATTTGCAGAAAAGCAGGCGCTGCAATGGCATATACTGAAATGCTGCATATTTCTTCTATTACTCATAAAAATGAAAATACAGCAAAATTAATGAAAATAATAAAAGAAGACAGGCCTCTTGGAATTCAGATTACTGGAAATAAAATTGATGAATTTGAAAAGTCTATTGAATATTTCCGTGATTTTGATTTGGTTGATATCAATTCTGGATGTCCCTCAGACAGGGCTGTGAAAAGCAATGTTGGCAGTTGTCTGCTTCAAAATCCTGCCAAACTTGGAAAGATTATTAAATTACTAAAGGATAATGAATTAACTGTTACTGCCAAGGTTCGTCTTGGATTTAAGAAAAATAATGTTTTTGAAATTGCAAAAGCTGTTGAAAAAGCAGGCGCTGATGCAATTACAATACATGCCCGGCTTGCAAATCAGAGCTATAATATTCCTGCTGATTGGAAATGGATTGCCAAAGTTAAGAAACAGATAGGGATTCCTATTATTGGAAATGGAGATATTTTTACAGGAAAAGATGCAGAGGCAATGCTTGATATTACAGATGGGGCAATGATTGCAAGAGGTGCAATTGGAGACCCTTTAATTTTCTTACGAATTTTGCATTATTTAAAGACTGGAAAAGAAAAAGAGTTTGACTTCAAGGCAAACATGAAATGCTTTGCTGAATACCTAGAGCTTGCGAAGAAATATAATTGCCTGAACATCACCAAAATTAAATTCCTTGGAGGTAATTTTATCAGGAATTTTGAAGGCGCTGCCAAAACAAGAGCTGAATTGATGAAACTAAAGAAGATTGAGGAGATTGAAGGATTTATTAAAAACCTTTAAAACCTAAATAGTTCTGGATTAAATATGGTAAAGAAAGCAGACACAAAAAAGAAAGATGAAAATAAAGTTGTTTTATTCAATTCATTAACGCGCAAGAAAGAAGAATTCAAGCCAATTAAAGGCAAAAATGTTGGAATCTATTCATGCGGGCCAACTGTTTATTTTTATCCGCATATTGGAAACTTGAGGACATATGTTTTTTCTGATTTGCTTCACAGAATTTTGCTTTACAATAGATTTAAAGTAAAACAGGTTATGAATGTTACAGATGTTGGGCATCTGACATCTGATGCAGATACTGGTGAGGATAAAATCGAAAAAGAAGCTACAAAAGAAGGAAAAAAAGCTGAAGAAATTGCTGAATTTTATTGGAATGTATTTAAAGATGATTTGAAAAAATTAAACATTCTATTTCCAGATATTTGGGCAAAGGCAACAGAGCATATTAAAGAACAAATAGATTTAATACAAAAATTAGAGAAAAAAGGCTTTGCTTACAAAACAAGTGATGGAATTTACTTTTATACTTCTAAATTTAAAGGTTATAATACGCTATTTGGATTAAAGAGAGAAGGAATTGAAGCAGGCAAAAGAGTTTCCCTTGGTGAAAAGAAAAATCCAACTGATTTTGCACTATGGAAGTTTTCAGAAGAACCTGGAAAAAGACAGCAGGAATGGGAATCTCCATGGGGCATTGGATATCCTGGTTGGCATATTGAATGTTCTGCAATGTCTATGAAATATCTTGGAGAACATTTTGACATACATACAGGTGGAGAAGACCATATACAGATTCATCATCCAAATGAAATTGCCCAGTCAGAAGCAGCAACTGGAAAGAAATTTGTTAATTACTGGCTTCACGGAGCTTTCCTCTTGTTTAAAGGAGAAAAAGTAAGCAAGAGCAAAGGCGGGCTTTATACTGTTTCAGAACTAGAGAAACTTGGCTATAATGCATTGCATTTCAGATATATGTGCCTGCTTACACATTACAGAAATCCCTTAAATTTCTCACTTGAAAATCTTGATGCAGCAAAAAATGCTTATGAAAGAATAAAAAGAAAAATAATTGAAATTAAAAAAGAAGAGCATAAAGGAAATGATTTAATAAAACAGTACAACAAAGAATATTTAGAAGCAATTAACGATGACTTAAATGTTCCAAAAGCTGTTCATGTTTTTATAGCTGCAATGAATGATTTTGATTTTGCTCCAAAACTCAAATTAAATCTTCTTGAGAAATTTGACGAAGTTCTTGGCTTAAGAATAAAGGAAATGAAAGAGGAACAAATAAGCGTTTCAGAAGAAGTGCAGAAATTAATTAATGCCAGAGAAAGATTCAGAAAAGACAAGCTGTGGAAAGAAGCAGATATTGTTCGTGAAAGAATTAAGGAAAAAGGCTATAATGTTATTGATACGCCCGAAGGGCCGAAGGCTGTAAAGATTTAAGTTTCTCTTCTTGGATTGAATTTTGCTTTTAGTTTAATATGAGTTTTTGGATGGCCTCTTTGGCGAATGCTCCCTGTTGCCTTTTCTTTTCTCTTTTTTACATTATGCCTTGCTCCAGATGTTCCCCATTTTCCTTTTTCTCTGATTAGTTATATAAATGCAATGGATATTAAATTAGATTGGTGTATGTGATAAACTGTAATTAATTTAAAAAATAGTTATTTAATCATAAGTCTATGAATCGAGCAAATATGCATATTCATCTAATGGATGCTTCACAGCTAGAAACTGTGGCTCAAGCAATTGATGCTTTGCCTGAAGGAGTTATTGTTTATTGTGACACTCAAAAACCTGTTGAACCTAGAGAATTGGAAGTTTTAGGATGTTTTGAAAAAACCGTTGATATTGCAAGAACTGTATGCCCTTCAATAAAAGTTAATGCTCCTAAAGATGCTAGAAATGTTCATGATCCTAATTGTGAGGGAAAAGTCACTCAATTTTCTTTAGGAGAATTTACTTATAGAGTTTTTAATGAGTATTTTCCAAATCATTGATTCTTAGCTAAAAGATCAAGGTTATTTCACAGCTTCAAGTTTCAGGCTTTTTAAGGCAATTCAGTGATACTGCTTTTTGGAAATATCTTTGTCTTCAGAAATGATGTTGACTTTAAATCCTGCCTGCTTGATTAATTCGAGATAATCTTCTTTTTGCAATGCACCAGCAACACAACCAGATAATAAATCTGGACTAGTTTTTTGCTCTTCTGTCAGTTCTCCAAACAGAACAATATCTGAAACATACATTTTTCCATTTTTCTTAAGAACTCTATAAGCTTCTTTGAAAACTTTAAGCTTATCTGAAGACAGATTAATTACGCAATTGCTAATTACAATATCAATGTTTTCATCTTGAATAGGCAGATTTTCAATTTCTCCTAATTTAAATTCTACATTATTATAATTATACTTCTTTGCGTTTTGCCTTGCTTTTTCTATCATTTCAGGAGTCATATCAACGCCTATTACTTTTCCAGTTTCGCCAACACGCTTTGAAGCAAGAAAGCAATCAAATCCAGCACCGCTTCCTAAATCTAAAACAACATCTCCTTGCTTAATTTTGCTTATTGCAATTGGGTTTCCACAGCCAAGCCCCAGATTTCCAGGAGTCTTTAATTCTTCATTAGAATATCCAATCATTTTTGCAATTTTTTCCTGCTCATTTTTCTTGCAGCTGCAAGTACAGCATGAACCCTGGTTTTTTGCAATTTTAGCATAATTTTCTTTGACAATGTCTTTTATTTTTTCCGGTTGCATATCAAGAAGAAAAATTGGAATTTTATAAATTTATAGATATAATCGCTGTGATTTCGGAAGCCTTAAAAACATCAAATCCCCGATAATGCCATGGCAGAAGAGATAGAATTAATCAGGCAGAAAATAATGCCTCTCCTTAAAAAACATAAGGTTACAAAGGCAGGAATTTTTGGAAGCTATGCGAGAGGGGAACAAAACAAGAAAAGTGATGTAGACATCCTTATTGAAATAGATAAAAATGCGGATTTATTTGATTTGATAAAACTTAAACTATTGCTTGAGAAAAACCTTAATAAAAAAGTTGATTTGGTTGAATACGAGTTAATAAGGCCAGAAATTAGAGAAAGAATACTTGGAGAAGAAGTTCCGATTTTGTTATGAAAAGAGACTATAAACTATATCTAAACGACATTCTGGAAAGCATAAAGCAAATAGAAGAATACATTCAGGGAGCTTCTGAAGATGGTTTCAAAAAGGATAAAAAACTGCAAGATGCTGTAATAAGACGAATCGAAATAATCGGCGAGGCAAGCAGGAATATTCCCCGTGCATTGAAAGAGAAGAATGCTGAAATTCCATGGCATGAACTTGCACAATTTAGAGACTTTATTTCTCATTCTTATTTTGAGGCGAGTTTGGATAGAATTTGGAAAACTGCGAAGAATAGAATGCCTCAAATTAAAGAAAAGTTTCAGAAAATAAAATTTGTTTAATTTTTTTATAAAGAATACGCCCAGACCAAACTTCCTACCTTCTTGGCATTTTCCAGAGCGTTTTTGACGCCCATCAAATATGCCAAAATGGTGTTACGCCCACACCAAACAAGATATGTTTGTGTTATCCGCATGGGATTTGGGTTTATTTTATTGATCACCTGACCTTGATGGAGTTTATAAATATTGTCGAGATGAAAAGGATAAGTTTAATTTAGTAAGTCTTGGTGTAGGAGAACTATTTTTGAGTATAGATTTCTTTTTAAAGTCTAGCTTAATCAATATTTTAATGGCAAGTAGAATAGAAGTTATTACAAAAACAGGGGACACAAGGGCGGATGTAAGGAAGAGAAAAATACAGTCAATGGGATTTCCCGTTGATGATATAAACCTTGTTGATGTTTATACTCTTGATGATACTATTGAAAATTCTGAACTAGGCAATGTTGCTGCCATGCTTTCTAATCCTGTAACACAAGAAGCTGGAATAAACCAGCCTAAAGCACCAGAAAAGTTTGATTATGCAGTTGAGGTCGGTTTTTTACCCGGAGTAACTGATAATGTCGGGACAACTGCAAGGGAAATTGTAGAAGACCGCTTTAAAAAACATTTAGAAGGTCAAACAGTTTATAATTCACAAGTCATGTTTTTGTCAGGGAATTTAACAAGAGAAGATGCTGTTAAGATTGGAGATTCGTTTTCAAATCCAGTAATCCAAAGAGCTTCTGTTAAAAGTTATGATGAGTTTAGAAGAGATAAGGGAATGGATGCAATAGTTCCTAGAGTTAGGCTTCATGAAGAACCTGTTGCAGGATTAGTAGATATATTACATGCTAGTGATGAGCAATTGTCAGTAATTGGTAAGCAAGGAATTGCAAATCCTGACGGAACAAGAAGAGGACCTTTGTCAATGGATTTAGCCTACATGAAATCCGTTCAAAATTATTTTAACGGTTTAGGAAGAAATCCAACAGATCTTGAATTAGAATCAATTGCACAAACATGGAGCGAGCATTGCAAGCATACAATCTTTGCAGATTCTATAGATGAATTCAAAGACGGATTGTTTTCAACTTTTATTAAAAGAGCAACAAATGAAATAAGAAGTAAAAAAGGAGATAAAGATTTCTGTGTTTCTGTATTCACAGATAATGCTGGGGGAATAATATTTGATGAAGAGTCTTTAGTTTGTGACAAAGCTGAAACACATAACTCTCCGAGTGCACTTGATCCTTTTGGTGGTGCCATAACTGGAATTGTCGGAGTTAATAGAGATCCAATGGGTTTTGGAATGGGAGCAAAACCAATTATAAAC
>ERZ1292629.4514-Hain-H43-01um-R1-4514-length-10131-cov-16_pt1 | contig 10131 bp, 13 predicted proteins | sample MGYA00564399_ERZ1292629 | MGnify/ENA primary metagenome ERZ1292629 (study PRJEB36523, sample SAMEA6512636) | groundwater metagenome | collected 2019-01-08 | study: AquaDiva: Metagenomics assemblies of 32 groundwater samples
GCCAAGGAAGGTGACGATACCTACCAGGGCTGGACGAACTACGAGACGTGGGCCGTCCACCTGTGGATCAGCAACGAGCAGCATGGCGACTGACGGCCTTGTTCGGCGCGTCCTGGCGGCAACCAGGCTCACCCAGCGGGCCCTCGCCGCGCTCCTGGGCGTCCATCCTACGACCGTCTCGCGGTGGGCTACGGGGCGGCTGGCCCTCCGCGGAGCAGCGCGGGTAGCCTGCGAGGCGATCCTGGCGGGCCACCTAGTCGTTGAGGTGGAGGCCGCCCGAGTAGCCCACGGTGATGGCCGCGGCCGCCACCAGCGGGGCGCGCAGGCGGAGCGCCCACAATGAGCCGCTGGCCCCCGGTGACCGAGGCGCGTGTCCGCGAGCGCCTGGGGGAGTACTTCGACCGCCTGGGGGAGGTGCCAGACGTCGAGATCGCCAAGGCCGTGGGTTGTACTGCGAGCACGGTCGCGCGATACCGCCAGCTCGTGGGCAAGGCGCCGTCCCACAAGAGCCATGCGCGCTCCGAGCAAGAAGCGCGCATTGCGGCGCGGCTCGGTGAGCACTTCGATCAACTGGGGAAGGCCCCCGACGTCGAGATCGCCAAGGCCACGAACCTGTCGCGCGAGCGGATCCGGCAGTTCCGCAAGCTGCTTGGTATCGAGAAGCCCCCGCGTAAGCCGCGGCTCTGCGTGGACACGCTCGTCCTGGCCCTGTGGAACAACGGGCTCTCCGCGCGGCGCGCCGCGGCCGCTTCGCGCTCGACCCTGGGCCACGTACAATACACGCTTGAACGCGCCCGCAACGCGGAGTTGGTGGTCCGTTCGTGCCACGAGATGCCCAGCACCGTAACGGCGTGTCCGCTGCGCTGGCCACCTGCACGTATCGAAGAGCTGCAGCACCGCTGGTTGGCCGGGGAGCGCGGCGTAGACCTCGCGGCGGCCTTCGGGGTTCACAACATCTACGGTGTGGTAGGGGCGTTCCGGGCGCGCGGATGGGACTTCCCCCCGCGCCCTCGCCCGCGCGGCAGGCTATGCGGACCGCGGCACCGGATCGACGACGAATCCGAGACCGCCGCCCTGATCGCCATGCGGCAAGCAGGAAAGACCGGACACGAGATCGCCGCGGCGCTTGGGTGGGCGCTGCAGCGCGTCTACAACCGCATGTGGCGTTTGCGGGCACGTGGGTTCGACCTCCCGCATCGGCCCCGCCGCAAGTCGCGCAAGGCCGCCGCGGCTTCCGCGGGAGGAGGCGACATTTCTACTTGACATTCTAGGGACGCTAGGGTATCATCCTCGACCGTGGACGTTGGGGCAGCCCGGAGGCCCCCAGAGAAACGCCGGAGGGATAGTGTCGTGAACGTGCAAGCCTTGCTCATCGACCCTCAGCAGGATTTCTGCTCCCCGCAGGGATCGCTGTACGTGAAGGGCGCGGAGTCCGACATGGACCGGGTCGCCCAGATGGTCCGCCGCTTGTCGGGGAAGCTGGCGGACATCCACGTGACGCTGGACAGCCACCGGCGCGTGGACATCAGCCACCCGATGTGGTGGGTCGACGACCACGGCAAGCACCCCGGCCCCTTCACGCTCATGGGCCTGTCGGGCAAGCCCGCCAAGGGGAAGACCCGCGACGGGCAGGAGGTCGACGTCGCCAGGGACACGATCACCGGCAAGAACCTGATCACGGGAGCGGAGGCCACCTACACCACGTTCCTGCCCTCCATGCGGGCGTACTCCCTCTACTACCTGGACGCCCTGGCGAAGCGGAAGCGGTACGGCCACGTGGTGTGGCCCGAGCACTGCCTCATCGGGGACGCCGGGCACACCGTGTGGCCCGCCCTGGCGGACGCCCTCCACGGGTGGGAAGACCGCTTCGCGGTCGTCGACTTCGTGACCAAGGGCTCGAACATCTACACGGAGCACTTCTCGGCCGTCCAGGCCGAAGTCCCCGACCCCACCGACCCCGGCACGGGGCTCAACGCCGCGCTCGTCCGAACCCTGGAGGAGGCCGACCTCGTGGTGCTGGCCGGGGAGGCCCGCAGCCACTGTCTCGCGAACAGCGTCCGTGACATTGTGGACAGCTTCGCCGACCCGCACACGGTCGAGAAGCTCGTCTTGCTCCTCGACGCCTCCTCCGATGTCTCGGGCTTCGAGGCCGCGGGCGACCAGTTCGTCAAGGACATGGTCGCCAAGGGCATGAAGACCTCCACCACCAAGGACTTCCTCGCGTAGGGAGAAGCAGATGCCAGTCTTGACCGACGACACGATGGAGCAGCAGACGATTCGCGGGAGCGCGTACGGGTTCTCCGGCGCCCGCGTGGATCGCCTGGGCGCGAGCGAGTACACCCTGGTGGTGATCGCCTGCGACGTCTCGGGGAGCGTTTCCCCCTTCGCCTCGGAGCTGGAGGCGGCGCTCAAGGCCGCGGTCGAGGCGTGCCGGACGTCCCCGCGGGCCGACAACCTCCTCCTGCGGGTGGTGACGTTCAACCACCGGCTCGCGGAGGTCCACGGCTTCAAGCCCCTCCCGGAGTGCGCCCCCGCGGGCTACGACGGCATCCTCCGCTGCACCGGCGAGACCGCCCTGTTCGACGCCGCCCACAACGGCGTCCAGTCCGCGGTCCAGTACGCCAAGGGCCTCCACGACCAAGACTTCTTGGCCAACGCGGTGGTGTTCGTGATCACCGACGGCCTCGACAACGTGTCCACCTTCTCCCCGAGCGCGGTCAAGACCGTCGTGGAGGAGGCCAAGCGCGCCGAGGCCCTGGAGTCGATCCTCCTCGTCCTCGTGGGAGTCGACGTCACAGAGCCCCAGGTGCAGGCGGCCCTGGAGCGGTTCAAGACCCAGGCGCAGTTCGACCAGTACGTCGACGTCGGGGCGGCCACCAAGTCGAGCCTCGCCAAGCTCGCCCAGTTCGTGAGCCGCAGCATCTCGGCCCAGAGCCAGTCGTTGGGCTCCGGGGGCCCGTCGAAGCCCCTGAGCTTCTAGGCCATGGAGTTCGCCTGCTTCGCCTGCCACACGACCGTAGCGAAGATCGGGGAGCACGGCTTCCCCGAGTTCCACGACGGCACGTCGTGGCAGGGGTGCGGGGACTACGGCAGCCGCGTGCTGGACGATGACGCGACCCTCCAGCTCTACGTCTGCGACGTGTGCCTGCTGTTGAACCACAAGTACGTCCACGTCCGCGCGGAGGAGCGGGGGGGAGAGCCGATCACACCCCCCGTCCTCAAGCCCTGGGACCCGGGGTCCGACGCAACGCGCGGCGAGTGGCTGCGGGTCACCAGGGCGCCCAGCGAGGAGTTCCAGGTCCACGGACGTCTCGGGGAAGGGCACGAGAACGACCCATCTTCCCTCCTACTGGGCCACGGGCCCACCGTGGAGGCCGCGATCGTGTCGGCCTTCGCCCACGCCGAGGCGGCGCTGGCCGCCAGCAACGAGTGGCGGAGCGAACGTCCGGCGATCTTCACCCCGGACGGCCCGGAGGCGTGGGTCCCGCGCCGCAACGAGGAGACCTGGGCCCCCTACACCGTACCGGAGACGGGGCCCGGCGCGCTCGGCGGGGTAATGATCCTCCGGGTGGAGCGGGAGTTGGGAGGCGGCGGCTACGACGTGCGTGTGCGCCCCGCGGGCCCCGGGAGCGCCTTCGACGAACGCTTCGCCCCGGGGGTGGTGTTCAAGTTCGGGCACGGCCCTGGGCGCTGGCTCGGGACAGGCATCGTCCAGGAGGAGAAGGCAGAAGACAAGTGATAGCCCCGCGCACGATCATCGTGGGTGACGTCCACGGGTGCGTCGCTGAGTTGACGGCCCTCCTGGCGACGATCTGCCCACGCGCTGACGACCGCCTCGTCTTCGTCGGTGACCTCATCGACAAGGGCCCCGCGTCCGTGGCGACCGTCCAGCTCGTCAGGATATTGCGCGAAACCCAGGACGTGACGCTCGTGATGGGGAACCACGAGGAGAAGGCGGCGCGCTGGCGACACCACCAGGCGCGTGCCGTGCCCAACCCCATGCGAGACGCCGACGGGCGATACGCCCTTCTCGACAAGGCCCTGTCCCCACGCGACGTCGCGTTCCTCGACTCCGCGGTCCTGTACCACCCCGTCACAGGCGGCCTCGTGGTCCACGCCGGGGTGACCCCGGACATGGTGGCACTCCCGCCCGTAGGGACCAAGCTGGGCGACCTCCGCGGGAAGGAGAAGCGCCACTTCGGCCGGATGCTGCGGGTGCGCCACGTCCGAGGCGGGAACATGGTGCCGCTCGGGGCGGAAACACCCGACGACCCCTTCTGGGCCGACGTCTACGACGGGCGGTTCGGCCACATCTGGTTCGGGCACGCGGCGACCTTGGAGCCTACGCCACGACAGTTCCCCTACGCCACGGGAATCGATCTCGGTTGCGTCTACGGTGGGCGCCTAGGCGCGGCGATCTTGGGTAGACCCCGCGTGGAGTACGCCTCGGTACGTGCCCGGGCGGCCCACGCGCCCCGGCGCACGTCTTCGGAGGAGACCGAGTAAGATGCACGTGTTCCTCGGCGGGTCGTGTGGGACGACGACGTGGCGGCGCGATGTGGCCATCCCCGCGCTGGAAGCAGCGAACGTCCCCTACTTCAACCCCCAGGTGGAGGTGTGGGATCCGTCGCTCGTGGCCATCGAGCGCAAGGCCAAGGAGCGGGCCGTCCTGCACCTGTTCGTCATCACCGGGGACACCCGTGCGGTCGCGCCGATGGTCGAGGCGACCGAGCTGTTGATCATGCGCGTGCCTCACGACAACCTCGCCGAGTTCTTCGTCGCCCTCGTCGTCGAGGACATCCCGGAAGGGGCGCAGGTCGACGGCGAGGTAGTGGGCGCGGCCGAACGCAAGGACCTGAACCGCGGGCGCGCGTACCTACGCGACATGGCGATGGCCCAGCACACCCCCGTCTTCTCCAACGTGGCCGAGGCCACCCAAGCGCTCATCGGCCGCGCCCGCGAGATCGGCCTCGTGCGGGAGCAGTACGTCTTGGACGCCGTACAGCGCAAGGAGATCACCGAGCACTACCCCGAGGCCGTCTGGTTCCACGGGGACGCGGTCCCAGTCGGCCAACTCGTGCTCTTCCGCGCCGACCACGACGGGCATCGTAGGCTTGGGGAGATCGTCGGGGCCCACAACCCACTACCGAAACGCGCGCACGGCGACCACTGCCTCACGTGCCGCTGCGACACGGTACGCGTGCCCATAATGCGGGGGTGGTGGTTGGTACGGGACCTCACCCGGAACAAGGTCGGCGACAAGCACTACCAGCTTGTGCCCCTCGACACGCCTGGGTCTGAGCCGATGATCACGGTCGAGTTCCCGCCCGCCCTCGCACCGGCACCACCGGGGGCTACGCCGTGAAGAGGATCCTCGCAGTCGCCGTGGTGATCATCGCGGTGCCGACAAGCATCTCCGCGGCTACGCCCACGCCGAACGTCGGGGTCTTGGAGTCCCAGGTCGTCCCGGAGGGAAACCACCTCGGGGGGGCGACCTGATCGTGGCGCTCGCCCACGACCAGCCGGGCCTCGACCACGAGGCCGCCACATACGGCTTGGGCCCAGGCGTGGGCGCGTCGTTCACCTTCGGCGGTTGGACCGTGTCGCCCTTCGCGATCCTCTACAAGAACCTCGGGATCCCGGGGTGGACGTGGACCCCAGGCGCCAACGTGGCGTGGAGCCCCTAGATGCACGCAGACTGCGCTTATACGATTGGGAGTGCCCACCGGGTGTGCCAGGACTACGCGCGCGCCAGGATCACGGCGAGCGGGGAGCCCTACGCAATCGTGTCGGACGGGTGCTCCGGGTCGCCGGACACGGACATCGGCGCTCGTCTGCTCACGGTAGCGGCCGAGCGTGTCCTGAACGTGGGCCTCGGTGTCACGGCACCGTTGCTCACCGGGATGGTGTCGTGGCCCGCGGTACCTCCGCAGGAGACGTCGCGGCGATCCGTGGACCTCGACCGCCCACACGCGCTCGACGCGACGCTACTCGTAGCGACGCTGGACGACGCACACCACCCCTACGCCGCCATCTGGGGGGACGGCGCCGCAGCCTACCGGGCCGCCTCTGGGGAGCTGCGCGGCGTGCGCCTCCTTGCCCCCGCCGGAGCGCCCCTCTACGTGGCGTACAACTGGTCCACCCGGCGCTACGCCAGCTACCGGGAGGCCGCGGGCGAAGCCCCCCGTCGTGTCGTTGGCCTCGGCATCAACCGCGGCGTCGGCCTTGACGTTAGCGCTGTGATACCCGCGCCGCCCTATATCCTCCCGGCACCCGGCGCGAAGGTCATGGCGGTCTTCTCGGACGGTGTGGAGAGCTTCCACGATACCGCTGGGGTGCAGGTCGACCCCGACGACGTGATTGAGGAGCTGATGGCGTTCAAGAGCCTCACCGGGGAGTTCGTCAAGCGACGCTTCTACGCCTTCCTCCGTTCCGCGGCCGCTCGCGGGTGGGCCCACCACGACGACTTGGCCATGGCCGCCATCTACTGTGGCAAGCCCGCGGCGTGAAGCTCCTGGTCGACGGCCGAGGGGAGGTCAACCTCACGCAGCGGGAGTTCGTTGCGAGCGGGGGGGAGGCGGACGTCTACGTCCTGGGAGACACGGCCTTCAAGGTCTACAAGGATCCGAAGCGCGCTCTGGCGCAGGGGAAGTTCGCGGAGCTACAGGTTCTGGCGGACGTCCCTCAAGTGGTACGCCCCGAGCGATTGCTTCTCGACGGCCGCGGGGTACGCGGCTACACGATGCGGTTCGTACGCGACCACTTCGTCGCCTGCCAGCTCTTCCCGCGGGCATTCCGGGAGCGCCACGGCCTGAAGGCCGCCGCGGTTGGCAACCTGGTCCTGGGGATGCAGGCCACCCTCGCCAAGATCCACGAGCGGGGCGTCCTGGTCGTGGACCTCAACGAGATGAACCTCCTGGTGGATCTGCAGTTCAAGGAGATCGTCTTCCTGGACGCCGACAGCTACCAGACCCGGAGCTACCCGGCCACGGCGCTCATGGAGAGCGTGCGCGACCGCCACGCCAAGGGGTTCGACGTGGGGACGGACTGGTTCGCCTTCGCCGTCGTCACCTTCCAGATGTTCGTGGGCGTCCACCCCTACAAGGGCACCCACCCGAAGCTGCGCGGCCTCGACGAGCGCATGGCGGCGGACGTGTCGGTCTTCCACAGTAGCGTGCGGGTACCGGCCGTATGCTACCCGCTGGACGTCATCCCAGCGGCCTGGCGTGCTTGGTATCAGGCAACCTTCGAGGATCGCCTTCGCGCCGCGCCGCCAGAACGCCTTGAGGCCGCGCCATCGCCGCGGGTGTGGCCTGCCGCCCCGCCGCTCCCTGCGGTGGTACTCCGCGGAAAGCTGACCATGACGGCGATCCACGAGTTCGCAGACCCTATCCGCGAGGTTTGGTGGCACGACGGAATGCTGGTCGTCCTGACGGACCGCTACCTGTACGTCCAGGGCCATGCCGTGGAGTCGCTGGTGCCCGACGACGTCTTGGCTGTCAGCTTCACGCGTGGCACGGGGCCGATTGTGCTGACCCCCGCGGGACTCCTTTGGACGGGCCCCCCGAAGGCCCTCGTGCCGCTCCACATTCGTCGCGGGCCGGTGATGGACCATGAGGGAACGACCTACGCCCAGGCCGGGGATCTCGTCGTGGCCCTCGACCACCACGAGAACGGGGTCACCACGACGCGCCTCGCCGTGGAAGTCCTCCCCCACGCGACCCACCTGTTCCCCGGGGTCGTGTTCCAGGACCTCCTGGGCACGACGGTCGCGAGCTTCTTCCCCGCCCACGGCGTCCTCCACCAAGTCCGCCTCCACGAGCTGGAGGCCCACACGGTCCTCGACGCCCGCTACTCCCGCCACGTCCTCGTGGTCATCGCGGTTGCTCGCGGCGCGACCCCGGCCCGGTACGTCTACCGTTTCCACCCGGCGACCCCCTCGGAGTACGATGTCCGGATCACCCCGGACGTGGGCGCTGCGGCCGCGAACGTGGTTGGGCTGGAGAACGGCGTGGTAGTCCTGGGCACGGAGACCGGCGAGCTAGAGGTCTTCAGCAACCACGTGGGCTCGAAGGCCCTCCAGGTCGTAGACGCGCCGACCGTAGCCCACCGGCGGCTCGTCGAGGTCGGGGGCAAGGTCACGGTGATCGACGGGGAGCGGTTAGTCCGCCTGGAGCTTCAACCATGATCCCAACGGTGGCAGACCTGGCCAAGTTCCTGAAGGAGCACAAGCTCGACGCGCACTTCGACGGGTTCGCTGCCCATGGCGTCCCAGTGGGCATTGCGTGCCTCACGGGCGAGGAGCCGGACGTCCCCAAGATCGTAGCGGGTCTCGAACGGCTGGGCGTCACGTTCCCGGACGGGCGCGCGCTGGCCTTCAACAACGACCACTTCGGCCACATCCGGGGCGTACTCCCCGGCGGCCTCCCCATCCGCGTGATGGTCCATGAGGCCGTCCGCGGGTACGAGCGCGAGCTGCGGTTTTAGCCATGCCTCGCCAGGAGAGGGCAGACGTGGCAAACGTCGCGCGGCAAGCTCGCCAGAGTCTCTACACCATTCATCTCTCAAATGCATTCGCGTGGCTGGCCGATGCCCGCGAAAGCTCGATCCACGCCGTCGTTACCGATCCGCCCTACGGCGGAATTGAGTACACGCCCCCGCAGTTGGCTAAGCTCCGCTCCGGGCGCGGCGGGGTGTGGCGCATCCCGCCATCCTTCGACGGGTGCACGCGGCGTCCTCTCCCGCGCTTCACCGTCCTAACTGACGACGACTTGGAAGACCTGAACCTGTTCTTTCGGGAGCTTGCGGGGCATTTGATCCGCGTCCTCGTCCCCGGCGCGCACGTCTTCATTGCCTCAAATCCGCTCCTATCGCACGTTGTCTTTCGCCCTTTTATCGAGTCCGGATTCCAGAAGCGCGGCGAGGTCGTGCGTCTCGTGCAGACTCTCCGAGGCGGCGACAGACCGAAGAACGCGGAGAAGGACTTCCCCGACGTCTCCGTGATGCCCCGATCACAGTGGGAGCCTTGGGGACTGTTCCGGAAGCCCTGCGAGGGCCGCGTTTCGGACAACCTGAGGAAGTGGGGTACGGGCGGACTGCGCCGTATTTCCGAGCAAATCCCGTTCGGGGACGTGATCTCGTCGCTCCCGGCTCGCGGGGAGGAGCGGGAGATTGCGCCGCACCCCTCGCTCAAACCACAGCACTTCCTTCGCCAGCTCGTGCGGGCTTCGCTCCCCCTCGGTCGTGGGGTGATCCTGGACCCGTTTATGGGGTCGGGGTCCACGCTTGCGGCGGCGACAGCGTGTGGCCTGCACAGCATCGGACTTGAGCAGGACGAGGAGTATTTCGAGTTGGCACGGAAAGCCATCCCGCGCCTTGCCGTGTTGCCACTTACCAGGCCCTTGGGGTAGCAATGACAATTGTCCGGAACGAGCCCGCGCCTTCGGGATTCAACAGGGTCCTGAAGCTCCCGTACGAGCTTCGCCTTGAGGACTTCGCGATGGCAATGCAGGACGTCTACGACTTCTTCTACGACGTGGACGTGCTGCTCGTTGGCAAGGGGTTGCAGAGACTCGACGATATGGTACGGCCCGCGATCCTCTCCGGGCTCCTCTCAGACATGCTCACGGGGAGCATGGCCAAGCACTCGCGGACGCTTGTCCAGAATCGGTACTTCAACGGACACCCGGACTTGGTTGTACAGGGCGTCTACGCGAAGGACGCCGCGATGGCCGGTACGGATGGGGTTGAGATCAAGACAACACGCAAGGCCGGGGGCGCGGTGGATACGCACGGGGGCAGGGACCAGTGGATGTGCGTTTTCGTCTACGACGTGGACAACGAGACAGAGCCCGCGATCGATCGGAAGCCGATGCGTTTCACGGAAGTCTACCTTGGCCGCGTGACCGTAGCGGACTTCCGGAAGAACGCCCGTGGCGAGTTGGGCACCCGCACTGCTACGCTGCACAAGGACGGGATCGCCAAGCTACGTCAGGGTCGGGTCTACAAACTCGGAGATGGAGTATGAAGTAGACCTCGATCAACGGTCGCGGGGGCGATCTGGACAGGTCCCGCCTTCGGCGCGATCCTCTCGGGCATGGCTAGCTGCCTCAAGAAGTTCCTGGACTGTGC
>ERZ1292629.4515-Hain-H43-01um-R1-4515-length-10130-cov-7_pt1 | contig 10130 bp, 20 predicted proteins | sample MGYA00564399_ERZ1292629 | MGnify/ENA primary metagenome ERZ1292629 (study PRJEB36523, sample SAMEA6512636) | groundwater metagenome | collected 2019-01-08 | study: AquaDiva: Metagenomics assemblies of 32 groundwater samples
ATATTCTTATTTCCGCGCAATATTTATTTGATGCTTCCTCCCGCCTTTTCAATCGCGTCTTTAGCGGTTTTTGATACTTTGCAACCCTGGACAATTAATTGTTTTGTCAGTTTGCCAGAGCCCAATATTTTAACATCGGGGTTCCTTCCTTTTATCATACGAATAATTCCTTTTTTAATCAAATTGCCAGGGTTGATAGTTTCCCCGTCTTTTGAGGTTTTCTCTAAAAGAGCAAGGTTTATAACAACAGAATGGTCTTCTAAAACAAAACTTCTGTATCCTCTTAATTTAGGATACCTTTTAATCAATTCCCTGATAATAGGCGCCATTTTCCTGCCAGCCCTTGATTTCTGTCCTTTTATGCCTTTGCCGGAGTATGTTCCTTTTTTACCGCCCCTGCCAACTCTCTTCTTGCCCCTGGATTTATGTTTTGGTTTTAATTCGTGTATTTGCATTTTTTAGTTTTTTCAACGCCTCAATTGTCGCTCTGGCGTTGTTTAATTTATTTTTTGAACCTGAAAGAATTTTTGAAGAAATGTTTTTTATTCCAGCCAAATCGCAGATAGTTCTTACAGCTCCTCCGGCAACCAATCCCCTGCCTTTCATTTGGGGTTTTAACAATATTCTTGCCGGCCCCACTTTTGCCTGAACTTCGTGCGGAATGGTTTCTTCTACAATAACAACATTAACTATGTTCTTTTTAGCCCGTCTAGTTGCTTTTTCTATTGCTTGAGAAACATCTCTGCCCTTATCAACACCAATACCAACCTTACCTTTTTTGTTTCCAGCAACTACAACTGCTCTAAAACTCATGCGCTTGCCGCCGCCTGTAACCCTGGTAACTCTGGCTAAATCCAAAAGCTTAGAATCAAATTCGTCTTTTGGCGCGTCTCTACCAACTCCCGCTCTACCAAAACCAAGCCTTCTTCTCTGCCTGAAACCATCATTTGATTTTTTAAATCCTTCTTTTGCGGCCACTGGTTGGTCGCCTGTAGGAATGGGTATAAAGCCGTCGTTTGATTTTTTTGGTTCTTCTGCCATATTTTTAGAATTTTAATCCTCCTTCTCTTGCTCCGTCAGCTAAAGATTTTATCCTTCCATGGAAAACAAGCCCCGACCTGTCAAAAACAACCTTTTCCATTTTTTTCTCTATCGCTTTTTGGGCAATCATTTTGCCGACCTCTTTAGCAATATCGCTTTTATTAATTTTACCTTTGGGGTATCCTCTGGGTCCTTTTATCTCTTTATCTGAAACAGATAATAAAACTTCTGCCTTGTCGTCATCAATAAGTTGGGCGTAAATGTGTTGGTTTGACCTAAAAACACAAAGCCTTGGCCTAGCTTGGGTACCGTGGATTCTTGCTCTTATTTTTTTGTGGCGCCTTATTCTTTTTTGTTGTTTTATTGACATATTACTTAGATGATGCTACTACTTTTTTACCTTCTTTTCTTCTTATCTTCTCACCTTGATATTTAATTCCTTTTCCTTTATATGGTTCCGCCTTCTTCGCTTTTCTGATTTCAGCTGCCGCTTGCCCAACTTTTTCTTTGCTATATCCGGAAACCGTAATCACGTTTTTCTCAACTAAAAAATCAACTCCTTCTGGTTTCTTTATTTTAACCGGGTTTACAAAACCGACGTTCAAGACTAACTCGTCTCCATTAACAGCTGCTTTGTAGCCTACGCCCTCTATTTCTAACTTTTTTTCAAATCCCTTGCTTACTCCTTGAACCATATTAAAGATAAGCGCCCTGTACAATCCCCACAATCCTCTTCCTTTTTTAGAAAACTGCGCATTTTTGGGCAAAACAAAAATCTTGCCGGGGTACTCGCCGCTTGCGGGTCTTATTTCAACTTTAATTTCTGGATGGATTGTCAACTTTAACTCTCCTTTAGGGCCAAAAACCTTAATCTCGTCGTTTGAGGTTTCTACTTTTACGCCCTGCGGGATTTCAATTAGTTTTTTACCTATTCTACTCATAATTTTTATGTTTTAGTTATAGCGGAAATAAAGATATTTTTCAATTCGGGTTGGCCGTGGGTTTGGCGTGTTGAAAAATATCTTTATTTCCGCGCAATATTACCAAATTTCACAAATTACCTCTCCCCCTAATTTCAATCTCCTCGCTTCTTTGTTTGTCATCAAACCCTTTGATGTTGAAATTATTGATATGCCATAACCGCCGTGCACTCTTTTAATTTCAGATACCTTTGCATAAATGCGCTGGCCGGGTTTTGAAACTCTTCTTACTCCGGATATTACAGAATCACCATTATCATATTTTAAAGTAATCTTTATTGCCTTAGCTTTATCTTTAACTGCCTTTTTAATATCCCCTAAAAATCCTTCTTTAGATAATATTGTAACAATTTCATATTTGAGCTTTGAAAAAGGAATCAAAACTTCTGTCTTTTTAACAGCTTGCGCGTTTCTTATTTGATTTAATGCGTCTGTAATTGGGTCTGTCATTTTTTTGTTTTTTTGTTTTAAGCAGAAATAGAAATAATTTTTTGTTCGGGTTGGCTGTGGGCGAGGCGTCCAAAAAGTTATTTCTATTTCTGCGCTATTACCAGCTTGATTTTGTAACTCCCGGAATCTCGCCTTTGTTAGCTAACTCTCTAAAACATATTCTGCAAAGCCCGAACTTTCTCATAAATCCACGCCGTCTTCCGCATTTAAAACAGCGCCTGATGGTCCTTGAAGAATATTTTGGTTTCTTTTTTGCTTTGGCTATTTGTGATGTTTTTGCCATGGTTTTTAATCTTTTATCGGAAACCCTAATAATTTATACAACTCTAATCCTTCTTCTTTGTCTTTTGCTTTTACTACGACCGTTATTTCCAAACCAAAGATTGTCTTTTCTTTTTCTGTAAAAATCTCTGGAAAAGAAATGTGCTCTCTAAATCCCATGGATAAATTGCCTTTTTTATCTATAGACTTTGAATCAATACCCTTAAAATCTCTGGATCTTGGCAAAGATAAAAATATCAATCTCTCTAAAAAATCCCACATCCTTTCTTTTCTTAATATTACTGTAGCTGCGATCTCCAATCCTTCGCGCAATTTAAAACCAGCAATTGATTTTTTAGATTTCATTAATTTCGGTTTTTGTCCGGTAATCAAAGCTAAATCTTGCATGATAAGCTCACGCGTCTTTTCTCTTTCTGAAGAAGTCTTGCTAACAGCATCTTTACCGAAAGAAGTGTTTACCACAACTTTTTTAATAGCGGGCACGGCCATAACATTTTTATAACCGAACTTTGCCATCAGTTGAGGCACAGCTTCTTTTTGATATTTTTCTTTTAATTTCTGCATATTAAATATCTTGTTTGCATTTTTTACAGATTCTATTTTTTTTATCACCATCCACCCTGTATCCTACTCTTGCCGCTTTTCCGCATTTAGGACAAATAATCTTTATATTTGAAACATCTAAAACTGCTGGGATTTCAACAACCTGGCCTTTTTGTCCCTCTTTTTTAGGCCTGACGTGCTTTTTCTTTAGGTTTATTCCTTCAACTAAAATACCTCGCTCCTTAGGCAGGCTCTTTAATATTTTTCCTGTCCTGCCTTTATCTTTTCCAGCTGTTATTAAAACTGTATCTCCTTTCTTTACTTTCATCTGTTTAAAGAAGTTCTGACGCCATCATGGCAATTTTATCAAAACCTTTTTCTTTTAATTCTTTGGCTGTGGGGCCGAATACTCTTCCTCCCTTGGGAAGTTTGCCGTCTCCTAAAATTACTGCCGCGTTGTCATCAAAACGTATATATGAACCATCGGCTCTTTTATACTCTTTTCTCTGCCTGATAATTACTGCTTTTACCTTTTCGTGCTTTTTAACCAATTTTCGAGGATCCGCTTTTTTTACCGCAGCTACAACGATATCGCCTAATTGCGCATATCTTTTGCGCGTTCCTCCGGGTACGTTAATAACCTGGATTATTCTTGCTCCAGAATTATCTGCGACTTTTAGCATTGACCTTGTCTGAATCATATCTTTTTTAAAACTATCCAGTTTTTATCTTTTGACATTGGTTTTGTCTCCTCAATTACAACCCTGTCTCCAACATGGTATTCTTTATTTTCATCGTGGGCCTTATATCTCTTGTGGACATTATACCTTCTCTTGTACTTTGGGTGCTCTTTTATCCTTTCAACCTCAACCACAACGGTCTTTTGCATCTTATCCGACACCACAATGCCTTGTAATTTTTTCTTTGCCATACTATTTCGTTTCTTTTAATATTGTTAATATTCTTGCGATTTCTTTTTTCAAATTACTGATCTCTTTTACATTTTTTAACTTATTGGAAGAAAACTTAAACCTCAAATCACTGAGCTTTTTTCTTATCTCCTGCGCTGACTTTACCAATTCCCTCTTGTCTTTTTTTCTTAGGTCTTGTGCCTTCATAATCCCTCTTTCTTAATAAACTTTGTTTTAATCGGCAGCTTTTTTCCTGCTCCCTCGAGCGCCTCTTTAGCTATGTCTTCTTTCAGTCCGTCTAATTCAAATATGATGCGGCCGGGTTTAATGGGATAAACATAATGGTCAACTCCCCCTTTGCCGCCACCCATTCCAACTTCGGCTCCCTTAAAGGTCACAGGCTTATCCGGAAAAACTCTAATCCATAATTTGCCCCCTTTCTTCAAGTACCTTATAATATGTCTCCTTGCCGATTCTAATTGTCTTGCCGTAAGCCATTTTGTGCCCAAGGACTTCAACCCAAAACTTCCGAAGTTGATTTCGGTTGCCCTTGTTTCAACCCCTTTTGATGTGCCTTTGTGCCTTTTTCTGTGTTTAACTTTTTTGGGCATTAATATGCTCATATCTTTTGATAAAAATATTTATATTATTCAAACTTTTCTCCTTTATATATCCAAACCTTTATTCCTATTTTCCCATAAGTACAAACAGCTTCGTCTTGCGCGTAATCAATGTCGGCCCTTATCGTATTTCTTGGCAGCCTTCCCTGCTTTAACCACTCTTTTCTGGCAATCTCAATGCCGTTTAATCTTCCTGAAACCTCTATTCTAATCCCCTTAGCCTCCCTATTTGTCATAACACGCTCTATAGATTTTTTCAAAACTTGGCGGAATGGTATGCGCTTTTCTATTTGTTGAGCTGCCATTTGAGCTACCAAGGATGCCGAAATCCAAGGATTCTTGACTTCTCTAATTTCTATCTTTATTTCCCTGCCCGCCGAAGCGGGGTACCCTTTGGGTCTGGAGGCTGGTCTCTTTGCATTATTCTTTCTCATCACCTTTTCTATCTCGGCTTTCAACGTTTCAACTCCGCCTCCTCCTCTGCCGATTATCAAGCCGGGTCTTGCAGTTTCTATAATAATATTCAATTTGTTAGCGGAATGCTCTATTTGTATATTAGCCACCTGAGACTCAACTAATTTTTTTCTTAAAAAATCTTTAATCAAAAAGTCTTCCTCAATATTATAGGCCATCTTTTTACCGTAAAATCCGCGGACATTCCAATCCTCTATTCCTTTTATTCTAAATGATTTTGGATGAACTTTATGCCCCATGTTTTTTTGTTTTTACTTTTCTCCTTGGCTTCGCCAGGGAGATTTTCGGCTTCTCCTTGGCTTCGCCAGGGAGATTTGTCGGAATAATTTCATTTAAAACAAGGGTTATACGGGAGGTTCTTTTAATAATAGGATATGCCCTGCCGCGAGACATTGGATGCCATCTTTTTAACTTTGGCCCTTCATCAACAAAAATTTCAGAAACAATTAAATTTGACTCATCTATCTGAAAATCGTGTTTAGCCGAAGCTATAGCTGAATTTAAAAGCTTTAACACCGGCCTGGCTGATTTATTTACAGTAAAAGAAAGTATGGACTGCGCTTCCACGGCTTTTTTGCCTCTAATCAAATCAATTACCTGCCTTGTCTTTCTTGGCGCTGTCCTTAAATTGTTTAATTTTACTTTAATTTTCATATTTTATTACTTCTTTTGTTCTACTTCTGCCTTTGCTGCTTCTTTTTGTTCAGCTCCCGCCTCTATATCTCTCTGCATTCTGCCTCCGTGCCTTAAAAACTTTGTAGATGGAGCGAACTCGCCGAGCTTATGGCCTACCATATCTTCTGACACGTGAACAGATATAAACTCTTTTCCGTTGTGCACTCCAAAAATATAGCCCACCATCTCTGGAGAGATAGAAGAGTGCCTTGCCCAGGTTTTAATAATCTTTTTTTCGTCTTTCCTCAGTAAAAGCACTTTTTTTAATAACCTTTCATCCACATATGGACCCTTTTTTAAACTTCTGCTCATCTTACTTTTTGCGTCTTTGAATAATATGTTTATTTGACCATTTTTTTCTCTTTCTTGTTTTAACTCCTAAAGCGTGCTTGCCCCATGGTGTTTTCGGATATTTTAATCCAATAGGCTGTCTTCCTTCTCCGCCGCCGTGAGGATGGTCAACCGGATTCATAGCTGACCCTCTTACGTGCGGCCTTCTTCCTTTTAGCCTTGATTTGCCAGCTTTGCCTATTGTATAAAATCTGTTTTCCGGATTTGAAACAGCTCCAATAGATGCGAAACATTCTGAATTAAATCTCCTTATTTCAGCAGAAGGCATTTTTAAGTTTGTAAAATCTTTGTCTTGAGCTAAAACTTGAGCTGCGGTGCCCGCTGACCTGACTATCTTTCCTCCTTTATTAGGCTCTAGCTCCACATTGTATACCATAGTTCCTACTGGAATACTTTTCAGCCTTACCCTGTTTCCTGGATTTAAAGGAGCTGATTCTGAAAACACGACCTCGTCTCCTATTTTTAATCCTTGTGGAGCAACAATATATTGCCTTTCTTTACCTGTCCCGTTTTTTACGGGGTCTTTATACTCTATTAAGGCAATAAAGGCTGTTCTGTTTGGATCGTATTCTAAAGCTATAACTTTTGCCGGAGAATCCATCTTTGTTTGGGAAAACTCAATGACTCTATAAAGTCTTTTGACTCCGCCTCCTTTGTGCCTTACGGTTATCTGACCAGAACTGCCCCTGCCGACATTTCTCTTTACGTATTTTAAAAGCTTCTTCTCCGGCCTTTTTTTAGAAAGCTGTGAGAAGTCTATTCCAGTCATTCCCCTTCTTGATGGCGTTGTTGGTTTATATATTTTCATGATTACAATATTTCAATCTTTTGTCCTTCTTTTATCTTAACAACTGCTTTTTTGTATTGTTTTCTAAAACCTTCTGTTTTTCCCAATCTCCTTTTTTTAGCCGGTATCTTTATCATATTCACCGATAACACATCTACCCCGTAAAGCCCTTCAACTGCTTTTTTCACTTCATTTTTGTTGTAGTTCGGCGATATTTCAAAAACATATTGGTTTTTTTCGGCCAAATAACTGGACTTTTCAGATATATGGGGCTGTTTTACAGCTTCATAAGAAAACTCTACCGGTCTTTTTGTTTTGGTTTCTACCTTTGCAACTGAAACTTTCTCCTGTTTCTTAACTGGTTTTTTTTCAACTTTCTTTGCTTCCTTCGCTTTTTCAATCTCTTTTTTTCTTTTTAAAAAATCAAATAAAGCCATGATTATTTACCAAATGTTTCTTTTATTGTTTTGATTGCCTCCTTTGGCATTAATAAATATTTGTAATTTAACAGCTGCAATACGTTCAAATTCCTCGCTTCCTCAACACCTGTCTTTTTAATGTTTCTAGTTGCTAAAAAGAGTTTTTTGTCGTAATCAGGCAAGACAACCAATGTACTTTGCTCTTTGCAAGGCAGCTTTAATAGCGACTTTGCCATTTCTTTGGTTTTTGATTTTTCTAATTCAATCTTATCTAAAACAACCAACTGACTGTTTTTTACTTTTAAAGATAATACAATAAACAAGGCTTTTCTCCTCATTTTTTTAGGGATATCTTTTTCAAAAACTTTGTCATTTCTCGGGCCGAAAGTAACGCCTCCGCCTTTCCATAATGGAGACCTTATTGAGCCGTGCCTTGCCCTGCCTGTGCCTTTTTGGCGCCACGGTTTTTTGCCTCCGCCTCTCACCTCGCCTCTGTTTTTTGTATGAGCTGAAATCTGCCTTTTATTTGCCATCTGCGACACCGCAACCTGATGCACCAAATCAGAGTTTTCTTTTACGTCAAAAATGTCCTTTGGCAAGGTTGCGTTTCCAACTACCTTCCCTTCTTGGTTGTAAACATCAATTTTCATAATTAACCTCTAATTTCCAGCAAAGCTCCCTTTACTCCGGGGACCGCGCCTTTTACTGCTAATAAATTATCTTCTTTATCAATTTTCATTATTTTCAAGTTTTTAACTGACACTCTTTCGTAACCCATGCGGCCTGGCATTTTTCTTCCCTTTATAACGTGCTGGGGAAAACGGCTACCGGTTGAACCAATTGTTCTGTGTTCGTGTTTTACTCCATGAGTAGCGTTTCTTCCCGAAAAGCCGTGTCTTTTAACTCCGCCCTGAAATCCTTTTCCTTTAGACATACCAGAAATTTTAACAACTTCTCCTTCTTTAAACATTGAAAGATTAATTTCATCTCCAACATTTAGGGCATTGTCTCCGCTTATTCTTTCTTCTTTTATGTATTTATACTCTTTACCCTTCATGGACTTTTTGAGCTTGTTTTTCTTTTCTATCTTTTTAAATCCCAGCTGCAAAGCTTCGTATCCATCCTTTTCTTTATTCTTTTTCTGCAAAACATAGCAGGGGCCGGCCAAAACCAAAGTAACGGGCACCAATTTACCGTCTTTATCAAACACTTGGGACATTCCTATTTTATTTCCTAATATATACTTCATATAATACCTTTAATGAAAAACTGGGCGATTGCCCAGTCATCGGCAATGTTGTTACCCCGCTTAGCGGGGAAGTTAACAATCGCTCACTAAATTTTAATCGTGATATCTACTCCGGACGGCAAGTTTAAATCTCTCAAAGCCTCTATAATTTCTTGATTGGGGTTTAAAATATCAATAACTCTTTTGTGCACTCTCATTTCAAACTGCTCTCGGGCGTTTTTGTGAACAAAGCTGGACCTATTTACAGTAAACTTTAAAATTTCTGTGGGTAAAGGAACCGGCCCTATCACTTCAACTCCATATCGGTTGGCTATGTCAATTATCTGTCGGGCCGAGTTATCAATTATCTTGTGGTCATAAGCTCGCAACTTTATTCTAAACTTGGGCATCGCCTGTTCTATGCGCGCTTTGTCGTGAACTATCTCTTCTGTCTTTTTCTTGGCTGCCTGCCTGCCGCCTACCTGTCCGGTAGGCAGGACAGGCAGTTTTTTCTTTCTTGCGGCAGTTGCTTTTTTAACGGGCATCGGCTTTATAATTAAATGCGAAGCATTTCTATTTAATAATCTTTGTTATGACTCCTGCTCCAACTGTCTTTCCTCCTTCTCTAATGGCGAACTTGCCTTTTTCTTCCAATGCAACCGGCACTATTAACTTAATTTTTAAGTTAGCTGTGTCTCCGGGCATTACCATTTCAGTGCCTTCTGGAAGCGTAACATCTCCAGTAATATCAGATGTTCTGATATATAGCTGGGGCTTGTAACCTGAGAAGAATGGAGTATGGCGCCCGCCTTCGTCTTTTGACAATACATAAACCTCGCCTTCAAATTCAGTGTGCGGAGTAATTGAACCTGGCTTGCAGATAACCTGGCCTCTTTCAACATCTTCTTTCTTCAAGCCTCTTAACAAAATGCCTACGTTATCTCCGGCTTGGCCCTGGTCTAATGATTTTTGGAACATTTCAACTGAAACTACAACTGTTTTTTGGGTTGGCTTAATACCGACAATTTCAACTTCGTCGTTTGGTTTAATAACTCCCCTCTCAATTCTTCCAGTAGCCACTGTTCCCCTTCCTTCAATTGAGAAGACATCTTCAATAGCCATAGCAAATGGCTTGTCTAATTCTCTGACTGGTTCTTGAATGTAGTTGTCAACCGCATCCATTAATTCAACAATGGGCTTTGCCGCAGGGTCATCGGCTGATGTTGCTTCTAATGCTTTTAATGCTGACCCCCTTATAATAGGCACCTCATCTCCCGGGTATTTGTATTTCTTTAAAAGCTCTCTGACTTCTGATTCAACTAAATCTAAAATCTCCGGGTCGTCAACCATATCGCATTATTGAATAAAC
>ERZ1292629.4516-Hain-H43-01um-R1-4516-length-10130-cov-4_pt1 | contig 10130 bp, 10 predicted proteins | sample MGYA00564399_ERZ1292629 | MGnify/ENA primary metagenome ERZ1292629 (study PRJEB36523, sample SAMEA6512636) | groundwater metagenome | collected 2019-01-08 | study: AquaDiva: Metagenomics assemblies of 32 groundwater samples
TTTCATATTGTTTTATGTTTTTGGATTAACTCTCTTCTAATTTTGTTATAAAATTCCTTCAAATAAGCATTCTCCCGCTTCATATTGTCTTGAATTTCTTTTAATGCATCATCTACTGGTGTCTTTTTAAGTTTATTTGTGTTGCTCACCAGGGAAGAGTTCTTTGGTCTTTTAAAAGTTCCTGTAATATCGGACTCCAAAGGCAAAATTTCTGTGTCCAGTCCAAGACACTTTACTACTTTCTTCAGGAATTCATATCTTGAAAAAGATTGCTCTCCTGTGAAATGCAACAATCCAGACATATTCATAAAATCAGGGATAGCTTCTACGATATCTTCCAGATATGTAGGTGTAGAATACAAGCGCGAACTCGCCTCAACGACTCTCTGATTTCTTAGCCTGTCTAGGAAACGATTATTACTACTATTGAAACCGTATAGGCCAGCAACCCTGACAACTAAATTTTGTGACTTTACCAACACCATTTTCTCAGCAAAAAGTTTAGTTTTTCCATAATGATTGATGGGATTTGGCTGTGATTTTTCATTGTATGGTGCATTTTCACCGTCAAAAACATAATCTGTAGAGAAATAGATAAGTTTTCCACTAAATTCTTCCAGTAAAGATTTAGTTCCTGAAACATTCACTTTTGTCGCTAAATCAGGATTAGCTTCGCAAAAATCTGTGTCTGTCAATCCTCCGCAATAAAATATCACATCAGGTTTTGTTTTGGCCAAACATTCTTTTATGCTTGATATCTTGGTCAGATCCAGAGGTATTTGGTTTTCAAAAAGTTTCTTATTGTGATAAGTGTAATGGATCCCGTTGGGATAAATATACTCTGTAAAACCTTCGTGTTTTTTACTCACTGCACATAAGGTATTAAGAGGCAATCTTAATCTCGAGCCTAAAAATCCAGAGCCACCTATTACTAAAGTTCTCATGATTTCCTCCTGCAGACAATGATTGTATTTCTTCCAAAAATATTTTTAACATGACTGACATTCTTATAACCATTTTCCACCAATATCTTTTTGATAGCTCCGGCCTGTCCCTCATCATGCTGCAAAACCAGATTTCCGATAGGTTTAAGAAACCTTTTTGAATCACGAATTATTGTTCTGTAAAAACTCAGCCCATCTTCTCCACCATCAATTGCAATTGGAGGAGAATAAACTTTCAGCCATTTTGGTAGCTTTTGAATTTCTCTTGATTTGCAGAAAGGTGGATTTGCGACAATCATATCTGCCATAATGTTCTTATTTTTAAAATTATTTAGCATATCACTCTCTAGTATTCTAACATTTTTTAAGCCTAAATTTTTTTTGTTAAAATTCACCATAGATAATGCGTTTTTGTCTATATCTAGAGAATAGATAAATGAATCTGGTTTTTTATCTGCGATTGATAATCCTATAACACCGCATCCAGCACATAGATCAATAACATTAGCGTTATTTTTATCGTCCAAAAGTTTAAGGCAACAGTCTATGACTGTATCTGCATCAGGCCCTGGAGATAAAGTCCATTTGTTTAAGCTAATTTTATTGCCTTTAATATAAGTATAATTAATTATATTTTGGATTTTTCTGCCTGTCTCTAATCCTCGGACTATCTTCTTTGCCTTTGAAATATCACTCTGTGATGCTTTTTTGTCCAAGTTTAGAGTTTTGTCAGTCAATTCTTTATGAGAATCTATTTTTATATCTGGAATAAAGCTTTTATTAAAATAATTAATGACAAGGTCTCTTTCAAAGGTAAGGTTCTCAAAGGATCTTTCCTTGACCATGACTTTAGTTATATAATTAACAAGTTCTTGAATCCTCATTTTTTAATCTCCTGAATAAATCTTCTCTTTTTGTATAGAACAACAAAGCATTTCTTCTAATGATTGTTTCAGATTCCCTTTCATTTAGAGACTTTACTTCTCTAGCAAAAGAATAAACTCTTGTAAGATAAAGGGGAAATATGCAGTGAATCATCTTTTTGTATTTATCATTGTCTGTTATACCCTCATCCTTCATCTTTTTGAAATAAATGATTATATCTCCCAATATTTTAATCCAATCCTCTATTTCTAAAATCGGATTAGACATTTCTAAGAGCTGATGAGATACTCGAGGCAAAACATCTTCGTTTACAATCTTAGCAATGTCTTCTTTTAAATTTAAAAAAGTAATTTTCAGTACTGTTTTTATTTTTTTTAAATCTACTGAATGATTGCCTACAGAATAAACCTCATTTTGCCACAAATATGGAACATTCTGTTCGAATTCTCTTAGTTTATCAAGACTATTTGATATAATAAAATCAAAAAGAGGAATACTTTCTTCTATGAGTATATCTGTTAGATCTTTAGACGGATCCTTAGGTTTATGGACTTTTTTGCCAAGGTTTACGTTACATATCTTCCCTTTATAAGCTAATGCTGAGCAACTGATATACGAATCTATACCAAAACCTGTTATATTAAAGTTAGGTGGATTTATTTCTAACTGTTGCAAAATAAATTTAACTAAATTTTTTGATAAAGCAATATCTCCTCCAATTGGTTGCCTTATATCTACTCCCAGTATTCCTCTAAAAATGGGATAAATCAGATGATTTGTTACAGTTGCTGCATTTTTCGACCTCATGTAACTTGGAGAAATGAAATCAAACCCGTCTTCCAGAGCTTTTAAGTATTTTAAAATCCACTCTGGTTTAATACTCCTTAGATCAGCGTCAAAAAAAATACAGTCGGCGTCCATTCTTGCAGCAATCCTTAAAACATTTAACATATTATAACCCTTGCCAATCCTGCTTTTTCCGGAATTAATATACTTTTTCGGAAATAATGTTTTTGTGCTTAGAAAAGCTTCTTTTGTCCCGTCTTTTGAATCATTATCTGCATTTATGATTACTGCTGTTACGTTGTTTACCCTGCTCAATCCAAGATTGACTGTGCTTACTACTGAAGAAATTGTGCTTGCTTCATTAAGTGACGGTATGCCTATAACAATATTTCTCATTTTTACTTTTTGTTGGTTTAATTTAAGGTGGCAGGTTCTAGGAATTCTATTTCCAAGTTCTTTGCATCAATTTTTACTTTGCCACCAATGGGAATTGTAAAGTTTTCAACATCATGCCCGAAATCAGCGCCGTAAATTATAGGAAAATTGTATCCTTCACAATGTCTGGTGACAATCCCTTGAATATTCTGATAATTTTCTTTATAGAATTGCTCTGGTTTGGTATCAACTTTTCCGATGACCAGACCTTCTAATTTGCTTAACAGACCACATAATCTTAAATGTCCAAGTTGTTGATCCCAAACATGAGGTTCTGCTCTATCTTCAAGGAACAAAACTGCACCATTCCAATCAGGTTCATATTTAGTCCCTATTAGTGTCCTTAATGTTGAAAGATTTCCGCCAAGAGCTATTCCAGTCCCAATTCCTTCTTTTAAACATTCCCATTTTGTCAGAGGAACAACCTTTCCTAAAACTTTTCCAGATTCAAGAGATTTAATCAAATATTCTTCTGTGTATTTTCCGCCAGTCTGGAGCTTTTGAGTTCCGAATTCACCTAACCCAAACATTACATCGGCTAAAGAATGCAATGAGACTAATTTTGTCTTTGCATATATAATATTTAACAAAAGTGAATTATCGCTGAACCCTACAATTATTTTTGGATTTTGTCTTATAATATCAAAGTTTAGGTATTCTATAACTTGATTAGTTGTATGTCCTCCGACTGATGGAAAAATTGCTTTTATACTGCTGTTTTCAAACATCGCGTTTATATCCGCAGCCTTTTTCTTGCCGTATGCAGACATGTGATACACACGGTCTAAGGCGTGCTCTCCGATCTTGAGGTTATATCCTCTTCGGATTAGGTAATCTGCTCCCTTTTGAAATTGAAGCATATCCCTAACGGGACCTGAAGGTGAAACTATGCCAATTGTGTCTCCTACCTTTATCGATTTTGGTATTATTCTATCCATTTTTTACCTCTTGGATTTGATTTAATTGAAAAATTTATCATAGGGGATACATAACCACATCCTTTATATTTGTTTTTCCTGTGATAAGCATAACTAGTCTTTCAAGACCCATTGAAGCCAAGCTACCCCATTGCATCCCGTATGAAACCGAATCTAAATAAACCTCATCTACCTTTGCATATTCACCAAAATTCATTTTTGCTTTATCTATTGCCACATTCCTGTGCCATTTTTGGATTTCATCATAATTTATAAGAATATTCTTTGCGTTCATCAATTCCATTCTACCTACATAACCTTCTCCTCTCATCTTGATACCTTTTTTTGAAAAGTGCACCTCTGCAGGACCTGCTAAATACCATGGAACATCTTTAAAGAACGTCGGTCCGGAATAATCTTTGACAATCTTCTGTTCAAATAAACAATCAAACAAGTTCGCCCTTAGTAAATGACCTTCAGATTTTGGATTCATCTTAGGCAAGATTACTTTTTGGTCATTGCATAATTTTTTCAAGGCCTCATCAGAATCTATTTCCCGTACCGACTGCCCAAACCTTTCCTTAAACAATTCATCTAGACTGACCTCCTGCCATGAACCTAAATCGATTGCCATATTATTCCAATAAAGTTTTTTGTCACCATTAATATCTCCAGCCAACTTGCCAATCATGTTATGAACTAATCTTGCACTCCAGCGATAATCTTTTCCTTTTGCAACCATACAGAACATATTGAACTCAGGGACATTCTTGTAGCTGTTGTCTCCATTTCTAAAATTGGGCCCTATTGAGTAAACTCTATCAAATCCCAGCAGTAATTTTTCAAATGCGGGAAATGTGGTTCTTAGATATAGTTTTGAATGATTTTTTGAGTTGCTAATTTCAAAATGCTCTGCTGGAGCAATATCTGGATTTGTTTTTAATATCGGTAGCTCTACTTCAATAAATCCTCTTCTCTGCATATATTTTCTTATTCCGTAAATTATTTCGTTTCTTTTTATAAAAGTCTCCATTGAATCGGGGTTTATTAGAACATCTAATTCTCTCTTTAATAGTCTTTCATAATTGTTTTCTTTGGAGTTCCAGCTGTCTGAAGTAGGGATTGGTTTGTTTGCGTGATTGACAATAGCTATTTTTGAAATCTTGTTATGATTTGCCACAAAAGCTATTTGATCCCCCCGCTTTACTGACTTGAACTGCTCTAATGATAAATCTGTATTAGAATTTGCTTGTAATATATAGAACTCAGATTTTTTTTTCTGTGTCTGAAAGAAAGTCATTTTTATAGTATTATCTCTAAAAGAGATTTCAGCTACCCTACCATAATTGCATGAAGGGTTTTCCAAAACGAAATTTCTATCCTCCACTAGATTAGAGTTTAATTTAAGTTTCATTTTAGGATTCTTTCTGGTTGCCATGCCTCTTTTTGATAAGTCGAATCTACAAATATCCTAAAAAAATCATTCATTTTTGCCCGGACTATATCCGTTCTTCCATCTCTTAAATCACTGAAAACGTCTACCAGATTATCATCTCTTATAAGGCATCTTTTGAGTTTACCATCGTGAGTTATTCTTGCTCCGTAAACTGCATCCTGGCAAGGATAGAATCTGCAAGAATTACAACTTTCATGATAAAAAGCTCCCATTGTAGCATCTCTCGCAATCACTGTTGCCCCATTCTTTAATTTGTATCTTTTCATAGTTGCTCCTAAGTTTCCTATAGGGCTTTCCAGATCTATGGACTCTGATAGAGGTGTTAGAATGGCCTCTACTTCTTTAAACGGAACAAATTGGTCTTTCCAGAATCTGTCATTTCCTCCCTTAACTTCCATCAAGTCTATAAACTTTAATTTTGTGTTGTAATTTGCGGCTATTTGCGTCAAGCCATCGATTTGGTCCAAATTCTTCCTCATTAAAACACAGTTAATAGTTATGGGCAGATTATTTGACGTGCAGTCTTCTATGCCTTTAATTACTTGATAAAAATCTCCTATCTTACCGCCGTTTACAATTCCAAATCTTTCAGAGTTTGCAACATCTAAACTTATAACTATATGATCCAATCCAGAATCCTTCAATAATTTAGCTTTTCCATTTAGATAAACGCCGTTAGTTATCATGTATCTGCTGAAAAAATTTGAATGTTTTTTAACATCTCTAATTATCTCAGCAACATCCTTCCGAATTAGAGGCTCTCCGCCGGTAAATTTGATATGTCTGAATCCCACTTCACAGGCAATCTTTGACAATGAAACAATTTCGTCTTTTGTAATCAAGTTGCCGTTAGGAGCAATCCCCTCTCCGCCAGGCCTACAATAAATACAACTAAGATTGCAATATGGAGTTATCGCGACTCGTAGATGTGGTTCTTTTATTTGTAGCATTTTTTAAATAGTAACATTTATATACTACTTACTATAAGGAGTAGTACTATAACAAGTATATAAACTTTTCGTAAAATCCAAATGATAAAACTTGATTTGCACACCCATTCAGTAGCCAGTCACGCAATAAATACTGTATACGAGCTTGCAAAAGAAGCTTCTGAAAAATCAGTTGAGTTAATAGCCCTGACAGAGCACGGACCATCTATGAAAGGGGCCCCAATACCATCCTATTTTGATTTAGTTTCAAGGATACCTCAATATTTATACGGTGTGAGGATATTGAAAGGATGCGAGGCCAATATAATAAATACAAGGGGAGATATTGATATCGGTAAAAACATTTTAGACAAACTTGATATTGTCCTTGCAGGACTTCATGATGAAACTCCTTTTCCAGAAGGGATGGGTAGAGATTATAACACTGATGCGGTCGTGGCATGTATTAACAAAGGACTAATAAATATTGTAAGCCATCCATTTAAAAAAAGATTTCCCACAGACGTTAAAAGAATAGTAGAATGCGCCGCGAATAGCCGTGTTGCATTGGAATTAAACTGTAGCATTTTCAAAGACTATGACCTGCAAGTTTACGAGGCCACAAAAGTAATGCTTGATTTATGCAAAAAGTACAGCGTTCCTGTAGCAATAAACAGCGATGCCCATGTTGCCTGTGAAATCGGCGATAATTCCTCTGTTTTACATTTGTTTGATTTGAACGGCTTGGATATATTGAATAAGGACCGAGATCGACTCTCACTTTTTTTGAATAGAACAAAATGAAAAAAGTTATATTATTTCATCCGCGAACATTCCATCAGAAAAACTATAAGTTTTATTGGATACCTTATTCAATTTTATCAGTTGGCTCAGAATTAAAACGAGAAGGGTATCAAGTCCGCCTGATAGACAACAATTTGGAAACCCTGAATGAAAAACAATTTGATGAAATCTTAAGGCCCTACCAGTCAGAAGATATGGTCTTCGTAGGAATAAGTTCGATGATAGGGCATCAAATTAAAGAAGGACTTTCTTTTGCGAATAAAGTGAGAAATTTAATGCCTTCTGTTCCTCTTGTTTGGGGTGGGCCGGCAGCTACTATATTATCAGAGGATTTTATCAATTCTCCCCTAGTTGATGTGGTTGTAAGAAGGCAAGGTGAAAGAACTTCAGTAGAACTTACGAATTCTCTCTCTAAAAATGGAAATCTGGAAAGCGTGTTAGGGATCTGGTTTAAGAACGGTGAAAAAATCCTGAAAAATCTTGACAGAGAGATACTACCAAAAAATAAATTTGCTCGATATGATTATAACTTGGTCCAAACAGCAAGATACCTTAGAGAAGATGAACACATTGGCAATAAAGTTCTAAATCATATCTCTAGTCAAGGTTGTCCTTTTGGTTGTGGTTTTTGTTCCGAAGTTGCACTTTATGATAGAAAATGGAACTCTGAATCTCTTGAAAGAATGATGCAAGAAGTTAGAGAATTGGTAGAAACATACGGCGCTGATGGAATTAAGTTTTATGATGCTAACTTCTTTGTAAATAAAAATAGAGCACTTTCTTTTGCAAGTGAAGTGAAAAAAAATGGATGGAATATTAAATGGGCTGCATCGGCACATCCTAAAAACTTGCTGGTTCTTGATAATGATAATTTAAGAACAATTTCAGAAAGCGGATGTTCAAGAATTTTAATTGGAGCTGAGTCTGGAAATAATGAAGAATTGAGATACATAAATAAAAATATGACTACTGAAAATGTTTTAGAAGTAGCAAGGAGATTAGGAAACGTAGGAATACATGGAAGTTTCACCCTTATAGTAGGATATCCTGGGTTTCCTGAGGACAATATCTCAAAAACTTTAGATTTTGGAAGAAAGATTGCTTCGATTAGCCCGCTCCATGAAGTTAAAGCTCATGTTTATGCCCCCTATCCTGGAACACCCTTATATCAAGATGCAATAAAATACGGGTTTGTTGCTCCAAAAACTTTGGAAGATTGGGCAAATTACGATTATTATGAAGTTCAAACTCCCTGGCTTAAATCAGAAGTAACAAAAGAAGTAAGATCTTTTAATAAATTATATTGTCCTTATGTCTTGTGAGTTCGTACTTATCTTTTCCACTCTTTTACTTCTGGATGAAAATCGACTTGATATTCTGGTATGCCTAGGGAGATGCCATAATTTTTAGCTTCATCATATTGTTTTTTGCTCGTTCTATTTATGTGAAATACTTTATTGCGAAAAATTATATATTGGAATTTTTTATTTTTAAAATCGGCATACCAGTTATGCTGGGAATCAAGAGACTTGCTCAGCTCTTTTGCAATTTTATCAGCTCGATCTTCAGGAATTTCAACAGTGTACAAAGTCCATTGTTTTATCCAAGGAGTCTTATGCTCTTTGGTAACTGGTTCAACTTTTGTATTGATAATTTTCACTTTCCCGAGAACATCTTTATTCTCAAGGCTTTCTTCAATTATCACTCCGATAAATTTTCCCATGAATAGGACGTGCTCATAAAATTTATAAAACTTTGTTTTTATGTTTACCATTCAATTAAAACCAGTTTAATCAATCTATTTCAGATTAAGGTTTCGGGCTGTTTTCTTTAATCAAATAAATATGTACAAGTTCTATACGGGTCGCTTATAAATAGAAATAAAATAAATAAACCAAAGAACAAGTTTAAGATGAGGATATAAACATAGTGGATTATGGGTTGCCATTGCTCGGGTAGGAGAATATTGATGAAACGATTGCTGAAGATGGAATGTATGAAGATTAAGATTGTTTAAAGGAAGATTTTTAAACAACCTATTAACTAAGGCTTATAGGTTGGTTATACAAAAATGAAAAATTTTCACTCACATACAACTTTTTCCGATGGTCAGAATACTGCCGAAGAGATGATAGAAGAGGCGATAAAACAAGGTGTGAAGACTTTAGCTATAACTGACCATCATAAATGGCCTGATGGTTTTAGTAATGAGGCAATGGACTTTTACAATGATGAAAATCATTCTCATTTAATGTTATTAAAGAAAAGATATGCTGGCAAGATAAATCTATTAGTTGGTGTTGAATTAGATTGGTTTAAAGATTTTAAAGATAAATTAGTGGAGCAGGCAAATAGAAGGCATTATGATCATAAAATAATATCAGTTCATAAGTTAAAAATTGGAGATAAATATGAACCTATAGATTATACACTTGAATATTTTGATTCAATTGTTGAAAGAGCTGGAGGAATAGAAAAGTTAGTTAGAATGTATTATTCTGAAATGAGGAAGGCTGTAAGGCTAGGGTTATTTAATGCAGTAGGACATTTAGATTTAATTAAAATATATAATAAAGATTGTCGACTTTTTTCAGACAAAGAAGATTGGTATAGGCAGGAAGTAATGAAGACTTTAGAAGTAATATCAATACAAAGAGATCTGGCTGTAGAGATTAATACTTCTGGATTTAGGAAAACTTGTGGGGAACAGTATCCTGCTGATTGGATAATTGAAGAAGCAAAGAAAATGAAAATACCTCTTATACTTAGCACTGATGCACATCATAAAGATCATATCGCTTTTAGACTTAAAGAGATGGAAGAGAAGATAAAGTAGGTTTTATAAGAAGAGTTGTTTGTATGATGGATTTATGTAGGACGGGAAAGAAGATTTTTAAGTAAATAAACCTCTCTTAAAGTATGAAATTAAGATACTTATATCATGGTTCGATAACTCCTGGAATAAAGGAGCTTA
>ERZ1292629.4519-Hain-H43-01um-R1-4519-length-10126-cov-5_pt1 | contig 10126 bp, 9 predicted proteins | sample MGYA00564399_ERZ1292629 | MGnify/ENA primary metagenome ERZ1292629 (study PRJEB36523, sample SAMEA6512636) | groundwater metagenome | collected 2019-01-08 | study: AquaDiva: Metagenomics assemblies of 32 groundwater samples
GCGGGCCGGCAGGCAGGATGAGGAAACTATAGCAAAAAGGAGGTCAGCTGTCTAGTGTGTAAGATTGCACACAATTTTACAGTAAGGAGCTTTGCCAGGTACTATACAGTACCTGATTTTGTGTTTTGAAAACAAGCGTGGTAGAATAGCACATACGGCCTCGTGGGAGAGTGGTTATCCAGCGGTCTGCAAAACCGCTTACACCGGTTCAATTCCGGTCGAGGCCTCAAAAGAGTCATTACTATATTATAGGATGTTTGTGAATATTGTACCGTCCCTTGACTTTTAACATCTCATAGTATATACTATTGACCATCTCCGTCCAGAAAAGCGGAGATTTTTTATGCCCTGATTTGTACACTTCTAGGGCATTTTTGTATATGGTTAAACTTACTCTCAATTTAGCTCGGTACCGCATACGGGTTGCACTTACCTCAGCGCGGCCGGGTCGTCGTGACAAGTTGCTTACGGCACTTGAGGAGATTTTAAAAGTCCGCGTGGGAAGCCGAATAAGCCGATTATTCCGATTAATTCTTAACAGAAAGAGACTTCAACGTTTACTTGGAGGTATTCTTGCTGTACTCATTATGACAACCAATCTCTTTCCTCCTACTTCAGCTGTATTCTCAGCACAGCCAGAGACAATCACCTTACCTGCTACAGAGCAGCCCGTTTTGACAGAAGTGGTACGAAGATACCCAGTGAACGGACAACCGCGCATTACGCAAGGATACACTCGCTTTCATGGGGGAATAGACATTGACGGTGTGACAGGAGATCCTGTATATCCAGTAATGAATGGAAAAGTAAGCTCTTCAGGAGTGGAGTTCTTTCTTGGAAAAACGGTACGCGTGAGCCACGAGGACGGGTACCAAACTGTTTATGCTCACTTAAACACGATTAACGTGCGTGTAGGACAAGAGGTAAATACGAGCACTAAAATTGGTGCTATGGGAGCAACTGGACATGCATTTGGCGATCACCTTCACCTTGAGGCGTACAAAAACGGTCGAAATGTGAGCCCATATACTATCCTGCCACCTAGGTAACATTAAGGCCATTGAGTCTTGCTTTTGCTGCAGCAATAAATTCTTTACTCTCTGTGAGTGAAGCTCGATCTTCTGCTTCGCTTAATGGAACCCACTCGTGTTCATGTTTACCCTCTTTATTTACAACCTCACCTGCCCATCGTGTAATAAGAAACACTCTGGATCTGTAAAAATGTTGATTGGGTGTGGTAAATTCCGTCTCAATTAGAAAAGTTATTGACTCTGGAACAACTCCAAACTCTTCTCCCGCCTCTCGGAATAAAGCATTAATAAAAGGGTCCCCTCCTTGAAGATAATCTTCTGGTTCTAATTTACCCGCAGGAACAACCACAAAACCCGCCATTTTATCGCCCTTAAATTTAGCTCGTCTTTCTTCTAGCAGAAACTCATTTGTATTTGGATCGTAAAGAAGAAAAATTGCTAACTCATGAGTAGGAGGTGGTGACCCTTCTGTTTTCTCAATCATCAAACTATTTTACCATAAAAAAGTACCTCTCTCCCTTTGTTTTAAATGGAAATTTTACTACTCCATATACTATCAACACTCCTATTCCCAAAAACCCTACCAACAGATGTCGAACACGCAAAATGAGTGTCAAACCTACTCCTAACGCCGCACTATAGCCCAACAAACTAAGAGTATACGCGCCTGCTGCCTCAGCAGTCCCAAGAGCTTGGGAAATAGGAGTAAGAAAAGCAAATGTATAGCCTGTTTCAATGATTGCCGGCTCAAGAATCCCCACAACATTACCTAAAAAGAGAAGAATCAGAAAAATCTCAAGAAGTACCCCTGCGTGACCGAGTAAACTTACCGCGAGCAGCACCCCGACTCCTCTCTTGTTGTTTTTGAAAAAATCCGAGAAAGCAAGCACTAAATCACGGAGCGCGAGAGCTGTGCGTTCCCAAAAAGAAACCTTCTTTTTCTCTTTAATGGATGGTTCTATTCTTAGAGCAAACAAAAAGGCAAGAAGAAATAATAAGAGTATCAAGAAGGTCAAAAGCACCAATGTCGTCACCGGGCCATTTGAAAATCGTGTGAGTAAAAAGGCTGTTGTTGCTACAAAGCTTACCGTCATGGTTACAAACGATGTTGTTACCGAATCAACAACCATTACTGCCACTCCCACGCGCGTTGGTACACGCTCTCCCCGAAGCAGTACAACCCCGGTAACCTGCCCTCCCACAACCGTAACCTGTGTAAAGTACTCAACCGCAAACGAAGCAAGTTTAAAAAGATACAGCTTCCAGAAAGACACGCTGTATTGATAAAACTCAAGAATAATACGCCACTTAATCGCACCTAAAGTCCATAAAAGCAACCGCAATGCAACGAGTGCCATGAACTGTCCTACTGTAATCTTTCGAAGTGAAGCGATAATTTCACCAGGATTAATAACCGAGAAGACGATAAAAAGAAAGACTATACCAAGCAAAAACGATACGAAGGAGATAAATGCGCCGCCCTTGCGCACCATACTTTATAATTGTACTACAAATCCACTTTAATACTCTTCCATTCCCGGAGCTGCAGGGGTTTTCTCTTTCTCTTTTTCAGGAAGGTCAGTGACCATTCCTTCGGTCGTTAATACCATCATCGCAACTGATGCAGCGTTTTGCAGTGCTGAGCGAACAACCTTCAGTGGATCAAGAATTCCGAATCCAGTCATTGGGCCAAACTCACCAGTTAAAGCATTGTACCCATAGTCCTTGTCCTTTGCTTCTTCTATCTTCTTAAGTACATACCCATCATCTTCTCCAGCATTGCGTGCCAGCCAGCGAAGTGGTTGCTCGAGAGACTCTTTAACAATTGCAATACCAATCTTCTCATCTTCAGTTGCACCATCGAGCTTATTGAGTACTACTCGTGCCCGAAGTAGTGCCACTCCTCCACCAGGCACAATTCCCTCTTCTACAGCAGCCTTCGTTGCCTCAACTGCATCCTTGACACGTTCTTTCTTTTCGTTAAGTTCAACCTCTGTTGCTGCACCAACATTAATTTGGGCAACACCGCCTGATAGTTTTGCCAAGCGTTCTTGAAGTTTTTCTTTATCAAATTCAGAATCAGTCGCTGCGATTGCCCGCTTAATTTGCTCAATTCGTGCTTTAATGGCAGATTGACTACCTTTGCCTCCGATTATCCGGCAATTTTCTTTATCTGCCCACACCTTGTCCGCTTGTCCCAAATCCTGTATCTCAAGCGATTCAAATGTGCGGCCTGTGTCATCAGAGAGAACAGTACCACCTGTTAATACTGCAATATCCTCTAAGCCTTCTTTCCGCCTGTCACCAAAGCCTGGGGCTTTGATTGCTATTATGTTGAACGTACCCCGGAGCTTATTTACAATGAGTGTTGCCAACGCTTCTCCTTCCAACTCATCTGCAATAATAACTAAATCTTTTGAGACTTTTACAAACTTTTCCAAGAAAGGCAAAAGATCCTGAATCGAGGTAATTTTCTTGTCTGTTAAAAGAATATATGGGTGGCCATCGTTCTCAGCTTCCATTGTCGCAGGGTTAGTTACAAAATACGGAGATACATATCCTCTGTCAAACTCCATCCCTTCTTTATACTCAATATCAATCGTGAATCCTTTTCCTTCTTCAACCGTAACAACGCCATCGCGGCCAACTTTATCCAGTGCCTCTGCAATTCTTTCTCCGATTCCCACATCCCCTGCTGAAATTGTGGCAACCTGAGTAATTTCCTCTTTATTTTTAATGGGCTTTGCCATTTTCTTAAGCTCTTCAACAATTGCTTCAACAGCCTTCTCAATCCCCCGCTTCACAATCATAGGGTTGGCACCAGCAGCAATGTTTTTCATTCCTGCTTGGGCAATCGTGTGTGCAAGGAGTGTAGCTGTAGTTGTTCCGTCCCCTGCAACATCATTAGTTTTTGAAGCTGCTTCCTTAATAAGCTGGGCGCCCATGTTCTCAAATGGATCCTCAAGGTCAATCTCCTTGGCAACCGATATACCGTCATGAACAACATTTGGGGCACCCCATTTTCGATCCAATGCAATGTTTCGGCCTTTAGGGCCAAGGGTCGTAACAACTGCTTTTGCCACAACACCCATACCTTTTAACAAGGCCGATCGTGCATCTTCTCCGAATTTCAGTTGTTTTGCCATACGTTATGCGTTTTCTACCGCTAATATATCCTCAAATCTCACAAACAAATAGTCTTTTCCGTCAATTTTAATCTCATTTCCTCCCCATTTTTTGTAATAGACCTTGTCACCTACTTTACAAGGTGCAGGTTTTTTTGCCCCTGAATCTGTAGTATCTGGATCACCTACTGCCAATACTTTTCCTTTTTGTGGTTTTTCTTCTGCAGACTCAGGAAGCACAATACCCGAAGGTGTTTGACGAACCGCTTCTTGCGGCTCAAGTAAAACATTACCCGCTGTTGGGCGAATGTTTAATTTTGAACTTGTTTTTGTTCTTGGCATATAATTTAACCAATCGCGTTGAACGCGACCAACAGAAAAGGCTATCACTTGATAACCTCGACTGCTATTTTATGGGACAGCTATCACTTTGTCAAGGGGTAGGGTAAAAGACGTGGCTCACGGAGTTTTCGTTTTTCCGATTTTGCTCTCCTCTCGAATTCCCCAAGCACAATTCCCCCCCAGTCAATAGGATGGAAAAAGGCGCGACCTGGTTCGATAAGCTCACGAGTATGGCGATTTCGCATGTACCACTGCTGAAGGCGGTACGCTAAAGGTTCTAAAACTACTAAGAGCTTCGATGTAAGATTTAAAAAGTAAGAACCTATGCTTCGCATAGAACCTTGTTTTTCACTTTGCTTTAAATAAGATTTAAAAAAAATTTTATTCCTAAATCCTAAATCATAAATCTTAGATCTTGGCTTCGCTGAGGGCCAATAGTTTCTTGCCCATTCATTTGCACGCAAGAACCTCTCGAACGTATTGTCTTTATTAACTAACGGTACGACCTGCAACACCTCATGAGCGGTATAGCGAGTGTTAATAACATGTGGAATACGGAGATTCTCTTCATCCATCCACATATTAAGGCAGAGAGAGTCTTTGTGTTCACTCCCACCTACCTTGCGTAACTTTACACCGCCCAATAACGAAACTACTCTTACAAGAAGCCGAGTTATCCAGAGTGTCCCTGCTGTTGTGATAATGAAAAGGTCAATGTCGCTCTTTTTGTCGGCATTGCCCATCGCCAAACTACCTGTAATACCAATAAATCGAACCATAGGAATACGCGAAAAAACATGTGCTCCGTGCTGCGCAATCACATGCTTATTGGAAGAAACGACTTCCCTTTCCTTCCTCAAAAGCACAAGATACGCTCTGCCCACCATGTGGTAATATTCTCCTGTCTTTTCCGCAGGAAATACCCCCTCCTGGCGAGGAGTAGCCCATCGCACAAGCTCTTTCCTTGTCAGTGGATACCCAAAGACATCATGATATACCAAAGACAAAAACCAGTGCGCGGGAACGTGCACTCTCTTTGTAGTTCGTTCTCTAACGTGCCCCATAAGATGAGAGTACCTGGCTCACTCCTTGCTCTACGGTCTTCAATGCCTCTGTTGGCGTACTCCCTTTAAGTACCTTATTAACAGCATCTTCAAAGTATTTTGAGATACGAGAATTAATACCGGTTGGGCCATCAAACGTACGTCCCGCAAGGTACCAGGAATGAGCGGTTGACGCTTCTCTCACATATGCTCCTGCTAGCGAATCGTTTGCAAGTAACTCCGCCATATCAGGCCGTGGATAGGGCTCACCGAACAATCGTGTCTGCGCGGCAGTGCGGTAGAGCTTCTCTAAACTTTCTTTCTCACTCATGAACTTCAAGAATTCAAATGCCTCCTTCGGGTGCTTACTCCTTGCCCATACTCCTTCTGCCCAATAGCTTGCCCAGGTAATGTCTTCCTCTCCCGGTGTCGACTTGGGAAGCTGGGGCACGGGTACGATGTGGAAGGAAAGGGAAGGATTTTTGGCTTTAACCTCGAATACTTCCCAACTTGGTGCAAAGTACATTGCCACCTTACCAGAGGCGAAACTCAGCGTTGAGGGCGGCAACGTTTCGTCCCAAACTTTATCAGCCGTAGCAAAAATAGTGTAGAATGCAAGTGCATCCTCTGCGCGCTTGTCAGTAGGACGAGCGGGATTTGCACTATTTTGAAGCATCATAAGGGAGAGAATATCTTGCCAGTGGTCAACATTATTTACAGTTCCCAACGCAACTCCTGCTTGGGTAATACTCCCCTGTTGGTCACGGGTGGTAAGCGCAAGTGCAGCTCGTCTTAACTCATCCCAGGTAGTGGGGGAAGTCAAATTTGCTGCTTTGAAGAGTGCATCATTTACATACAGCCCTAACCCATCAATCTCAAGCGGTATACCCACGATGCGACCGTTATGAGTGAGATCAGATGCGGCAATAGGATAAAATCGTGACTGGAACTCGGAAGCACTCAAAACCTCGGGGAGAAGTGTTGTAAGATCGTTTGCAAACAAAGGAACCCACGTATTATGAAATCGAAAGATATCAGGACCCGCGTTCCTTGCGAGTGAGGAAGTTAACCGCTCTCGGTAATCCTGGGGAGATTGCCGCACATAGGTAATTTTGACATTCGGATGTGTTTTCTGATACTCCTCAATGAGCGGCTGGACAATTCCCCCATCCTCCCATAGTCCCCACCACGCAAGTGTAACAGGTTCATTTTGCTGTCTTCCTCCAACTAGGCGCATTGCGCCTATAACTCCCCCGCCAATCAAAAGCACAAGAAGAAGCACAACACCGAATGCTTTGAGTGGAATCTTTTTGTAAAACGGGGTGCTCTCACCCGCTCCAAACTGTGACACACCTTCTGGCTGAGGTGATTGTGGAGGCGTGGGCTGCTTATATGTACTCGGATTTTGGTCCATAGCTCCTTCTGGGATTTAACAGTACTTTGATGATATCATATGCAAAAGTTATGGTAAAAGGGAAAGAAATAAAGAAAAGGATAAGAGACGCAATTGCTCTTGCACGCACAATACATCCTGCACTCAAAACCGCAGGACTTCTCATGTTGTCTGCAACCGCCGTGCTCGTGTCCTTTCACCTCCTCTTTTGGCAGCGCATTTACCCGGGAGTGACAGTTGCCGGAATCTATCTGGGCGGCAAGACGGAATATGACGCTGTACAACTTCTCTCTACCGTTACTCCCCCACCTGCCATAACAGCAAGCCATGAGAACAAAGTATTCACCCTTACTACCTCAGAAATCTCCCTTTCCTATAGGTATAGGGCAAGCGCTCGTACTGCATTTCTTGTCGGAAGGAGAGGTACTCTGGAAGAACGAGTTGTAGCACAATGGCACGCACTGCGCTACGGAACCAACCTTGGGCTTGTCGCCTCATATGATAAAGAAAAACTCGTGCAGTTTGTTACCTCTATTACAGAAGCACTCTCTCTCCCCTCTATACCACCAAAGATAGAACTACAGGGCAACAGTGTCGTAATTGACCCTGGTAAAACAGGCCAAGAAGTTGACCTCCCCTTGCTTGAAAAACGAATAAAACATGCGCTCAGCGAACCACAAACGCACGTAGATATTCCTGTTAAAACACCTGCAACCCAACTCACTCCTGCCCAAGTCAAAGAACTCACCGCTCGTGCACAAAAGTTTATCGGAGCCGTTATTTCAGTCTCGCTTGATGATGAGACGGTTGCGACTCGGGATAGTGAGCTGGTGACACTACTTGCCCCAGATGGCGTATATAACTTAGAAAAGATAGCCCACTTGGTGGAGCAGTTTTCCCAACAATTCTCGCAACCAGTACAGGAACCCACGTTTCGTTTCGAGAATGGGAGAGTCCAAGAGTTTAAACCCGCAGAAGACGGGATAGTGCTTGAGAAAGAAAAACTTACGAGTGCACTCCTTGACGCGCTCTCTAGCATTGAAACGGGAGAGGAACTAGAGATTACCCTTGCCGCTCCTGTTATCAGAACCCCACCCGCCATTAGCACGGGCGATGTAAATAACTTAGGAATTAAGGAACTCGTGGGCCGTGGCACTTCACGCTTCCGGGGCTCCATTCCATCCCGTGTCCATAACATTGCACTCGCTGCAAACCGTCTCTCGGGGATTCTTATTCCCCCGGGAGAAGTACTCTCATTTAATCAGGCACTGGGGGATGTATCGGCATTCACCGGATATCAACAAGCCTATATAATTCGCGACGGTAAAACAATTTTGGGAGACGGCGGAGGAGTATGCCAGGTATCCACCACACTCTTTCGTGCGGCATTGAATGCGGGGCTACCCATTGTTGAGCGACGTGCCCACTCTTACCGTGTCGGCTATTATGAACAGAACTCAGGCCCGGGATTTGACGCAACAGTATATGACCCAACAACTGACTTAAAAATTAAAAATGATACACCTGCGTACATTCTTATCCAATCCTCTGTTGACCGGAAAACAATGACGCTCACTTTTGAACTATACGGTACAAAAGACGGTAGAGCGGCAACTACCAGTAAACCACGGGTTTGGGATGTAGTCGAACCACCACCAGATCTTTATCAGGACGATCCTACTTTGCCTCTTGGTACCATTAAACAGGTTGATTTTAAAGCCTGGGGGGCAAAGTCTGCATTTGACTACAAGGTTGTCAGAGGTAATGAAACCTTGCAGCAAAGAACATTTTATTCTGTCTACCGCCCCTGGCAGGCAGTTTACCTTCGGGGCATAGCCCCTCAGTAAACTCCAATTACCAAGCACCAAATCACAAATAATATCAAAATCCCAAATAACAAATTAAAAACGTTTTGTATTTTGAGATTTCGGTAATTATAATTTGTTTGCTATTTGGAATTTGTGATTTGAAATTTTATGGTGATACTAGGTATAGAGACTAGCTGCGATGAGACTGCGGCAAGTGTTGTGGAAGACGGGCGAAAAGTTTTATCACATGTACTTGCTTCATCAGCTGATATGCATGCAAAAACAGGAGGTATTATTCCTGAAGTTGCAGCGCGTGAACAGGTAAAAGCAATTTTACCAGTAATTAATGAAGCAATTGAAAATTGTAAATTGAAAATTGAAAATTTAGATGCCATAGCAGTAACAGCCGGTCCAGGGTTAATTGGTTCTCTCTTAGTGGGAGTTGAAACCGCACGAACGCTCGCGTACGTCTGGAATAAGCCAATCGTGCCTGTTAATCACCTTGTTGGACACATATACGCGAATTGGCTGGTAGCAGGTAGCACGTGGCATGTAGAAAAACCACAAGCCACAAGCTATAAACCACACGCTCCAGAATTTCCTGCTTTGGCGTTAGTAGTATCGGGCGGGCATACAGACTTAGTTTTAATGACAGCTCATGGAAAAATGAAATGGATTGGAGGAACACGAGACGATGCGGCAGGAGAAGCATTCGACAAGACAGCACGGCTTTTAGGACTCCCCTATCCCGGAGGGCCAGCTATAGCCGCCGAAGCGGCTAAATTCGAAGCACGAAATTCGAAGCACGAAAAATTACACATGTTTCCAAGACCAATGATGGATGAGAAAAACTTTGATTGGAGTTTTTCGGGGCTCAAAACTGCGGTTCTTAGGGAAACTGAAAAACTTAAAAACAAAAAGACTAAAAAACTCTCAGGAGAAGAAATCTCTTGCTTGGCAGCAGAGATTCAGGAAGCGATTGTTGATGTACTGGTAACAAAAACTATTCGCGCCGTCAAGAAATTTAAACCACAGTCTCTGCTACTGGGTGGGGGCGTTGCAGCCAACCAACGGCTGTGTGAAGAATTTAAATTGAAAATTGAAAATTTAAAATTGAAAATTAACCTACATGTCCCTCCACCACTTCTTTGTACTGATAATGCCAGCTATATTGCAGCAGCTGCATACTATAACTACAAACCTGTCGACTGGAGAAAGATAACAGTAAAACCAGAGTTAACGATTATGGGAGAATGATAAGAAATCTACACCTATTAATTTTAATGACATCCTCCCCGCTCTAAAGAGCGGGGTTTCCTCTAAAGGAGGATGACATATCAGCGTTCAATTCATCTCCCGACTTTCAGTCGGGAGTTTTCTTGAA
>ERZ1292629.4521-Hain-H43-01um-R1-4521-length-10124-cov-6_pt1 | contig 10124 bp, 7 predicted proteins | sample MGYA00564399_ERZ1292629 | MGnify/ENA primary metagenome ERZ1292629 (study PRJEB36523, sample SAMEA6512636) | groundwater metagenome | collected 2019-01-08 | study: AquaDiva: Metagenomics assemblies of 32 groundwater samples
GGTGGCCATGCCGCGCTGATCGCTCACCAGCTTGATCCGGTTGTACACGGTATCCCGCGACAGATTGGAGCGGAAATGTGTCGCCCAGCTCCGCACGTCGATATTCGGCGTGCTGCTGGCATTGAACGCGCTCCAGTTACGGGTGCGCAGTGCGTAGGTACCGTTGCCGTCGACTACCATCTGATAGTTGCCGATCAGCGTCATTTCGTGCAACGCTTGGAGCGCATCCATGCGCGTGTACCATGCGTATCCGCAGGTATCGGTGATAGCGTCGGTCTGGAAACTCTGCACCGCAGCAATGGACATCAGTTCGGTGAAGATGCTGGTGACGACGGTCCCTGAGTACAGCCGCGTGGTGAACTTCACGTCCGTCAGCCGGTCCCAGTCGTCCACCGCCTCCACCAGCGTCGTGCGCTGCCCGAGCTGCGAGGCGAGCGACACATCCGTGATGCGGCCACGGAACAGTGGATAACTGACGCCACCGGATGGAGTCGCGGTAAGCTTGACATTGCGGCCTGGCTGGAAGGACGAATTCACGCGCGGCGAGAATAGGCCGTCGTCATTTGCCAGCTCGAACATGGCGCGCCCGACCTGCGGCGGGTTGAACATGTCGACCAGGGTCTGCCCCCAGGAGGCACGCTCTACTTTGGTCGTCAGGTCGGTGAAGCTGCCCGTCGCCAGTTCGACCGAGAACGTGTAGACGACGGACTCGGCCATTTAGCCCGCCATCATGCGCTTGAAGCGCCGGAACGTGTACTCGTCGAACATCGCCGGGCCGTTGATAGTGATGCCGACGTGACCGGCCAACCCGCCGTTGCGCGCGGCGCCGGAGATCGGGGAAACGGTGACGCGCTCGGTGCCCGCCTCGCCAGCCATGAATAGCGTGGGGCGCGAGACTAGGGTGTCGGTGCCGGAGGCCATGCCGCCAGAGTATGCGGACTGTTCGCTGCTGAGCACTCTACCCATCTCGGCCCATTCGGCTGCAAACGCCGGGTCTGACTCAATTCGTGCACGCAATGCCGCGATGTACGCCGGGTCTTCCTTGTAGCCGAAAATCTTGTCCATGATGAACGGCGCCATCAACACCCCGGCAGCCATTCCGAGCGCTGGCACCGCGAATGACGAAGCTCCTCCAGACGCCAGAGCGCCGCTCGCCGAATACGCGGCCACATCCGTGCCCAAAGTTGCCGCAGCCCCAGAGCCGCCAGAAAATAGACTTGTGACTCCGGACCAAATGCTTGACCCACCACCGGCTGCGGTAGCCGCGCTCGCCGCGCCGCTCACGCCAGTGAGCCCTAGCGTAGCAGCAAGAGGCGTACCGCTAAAAATACTCGACAGGATGTTACGCGCCGCAATATCGGCGAACATCTTGATGATGGACTGCGCCACGGAAGCGAAGAACGATTTAAGCGCGTCGCCAAGGGATTTCGCCCCGGTTATGAAATCGTAGATCGCGGTCGAGAGGTTGTCCCGGATCACGCCAACGGTCTTGAGGATGGCATCGGGCACGGAGAATGCGAACATCTCGGCGAGCTTCTTGCTGAAAGCCTCGGCGTCGCTTTCGGTGTCACGGATAGTCTTGGCAATGCGCTTCTCCGCGCCTTCCCACTCGCGGTACTTCTCGCGCAGCCCTTGAAGGTCCTCAAGCCGTGCGTCGCGCGTGAGGTAGGTGCGCTTCTTGATCGCGTCGAGTTCGTCCTGCGCGTAGCGTTCCATCAACTGGTTCACCTCGCGCATCGTGCGCTCGTCTTCCTTGTCCAACGCCTGCTCCGCCTTGAATGCGTCCTCGGAAAGTTTGATCTCAACCTTAGAAGCCTTCTCCGCGGCTTTCTCAAGATCCGCGTAATACTTCTGCGTCCAGCGGCTGGCCTCGGCCATCACGCGAGCATCCTCGGCCTCCAGCGCGAGCAACGCCTTTGCTGCGGCGTCGTCTGGTTTTGTCTTTTTCGGTCTGCCGGTTCTGTCTGGGGGAGTCACGCTCCCCTTGCCGCCGAACAGGTTCGGGTCTTCGACCGCTACCATTCCCTCCAGCCCGGTACGTTCGGCGTACACTGACTGAAGTTCTGTATATAGTTGCTTTAGTTGACCGCTGACATTCGCTCCGGCACCCTGCTGCCCCTCGACTCGACGGATGCTGGAAATCAGTCGCTGTTCTCGCGCTTGGTTGTCTGCAAGATTGCCCTTCGCGGTCCCTCCGAATACGTCCGCTCCTGCTCGCGCCACACCAGCCCACATCGAAGCGATGAATCCCTGCCCCTCATTCCTCGCATCGCGCATCGCCTGCGTGATCTTGGCGAGCGACTCGACGATGGGCGAAGCTATCTCAGCCCAGAACCCCTGCCCGTATGCCTTGAGCACGGCGAGATTGGCGTTAAGTTCATTCGCAGCCTTCGCGGTCTCTGCGCTCATCGTGATGCCTGCACGCTTGGCCTCGGCTTCGAGCTTGGAGAATCCAGCGGACCCCTCATTCAGTAGCGGGATCAGATCTTTCCCGGAACGCCCCATCAATTCCATCGCAATCGCGGTCTTTGCGGAGCCATCCTCGAATGAGGACATCTTGTCCGCGAATTCGCCGAACAGCACATTCGTGCTCTTGATATTGCCTTGTTCATCTCGCAGCGAAATGCCGAGTCGCTTGAACGCGTCCGCTGAGGTGCCCGTGCCCTTTGCGGCTTGATCGATGTGCTTGTTGAATTGAGATATGCCTGTCGAGAATGCTTCCAGCGAAGTATTGGAAGTCTCGGCTGTAAGCCTCATAGCCGAGAGTTTCTCGACAGAAAGTCCTGTGGTCTGGGACATCGCATTGAGTTTGTCCCCGAGAGCTGTTGTGCTTGATACGGCTTCCCACAACTTTGCTGCTACAGCACCAGCGGCAACAACTAGCCCTGTCCCAAGACCGAGAGTCAACCAACTGACACTCACATTTGCGTCATCGGCGGTTGCTGCCGTTTCTTTCAATACCCGTCGAACCCCTCCTAGCCCAGTAGCGTCGCTGATCAATTTCGCCGCTGAACTATTCAGCAACTCCTGAACGGCTTGCTGATCTTGGAATTTCTTGACGAGTTCGGCGGTGTGTTGTTTTAGGGCTTGCGTGCTCTTTACTTGTTCGTCCGCGTTAGCTTTCCACCGAGCGTAGCCCTCATTTAGACGCCTCTGGTCCTCCGACAACTGCTGAGAGCCAGAAGAAAGGGCCTTCAAATCGGCAGCAGCCTTATCGAATCCCTCAGTGACTGCCTTGATTGAGACGTCCATCTATCCCCCGAAGTGCCCAGCCAGCGTCGCCGCGATCTTGCCGGCGAGGTAGTCCAACTTCAATTTGTCCAGCCGCTCGTCCCGCTCCAACTCCTCGCCGATCAGCCTGTACAGCTCGACTACTTCGGCGCTGGAGAGGTCGTCGAGTTCCCGTCTGCTCCACCCGTAGTACCAGCCGACGGTGTGGAGCTGCGCGACAAAGGGCTCTCGACCTCCGCGCTACGCGTGACGGCATGCGTGAGCACGTCCTGCCCGACCTTCATCGGGAGAGCGTCCACCTCCGCCATCGTGGTTGTCGCGCGCACCTTCTTCAGTATGTGAAGCACGAGCTGCGACTCGTCCTCGGGCGACATATTGGAGAGGGACTTGAAGTCCACCCCCGCAGCCTTGAGTGCTTTTTTGTCGCCGATGGTGAGGGGCGGAAAGTCCGTGATATCCACGGTCTCGTCGCCGATTTGAAGCGTGATTCTGCTCGTCATGGCAGTTTCCTTTTGTGGTTGAAAATCAGTAGTTCGACTTCGTCGTCGTGAGCTGCAGCGATACGGCTAATCCCGAGCCAACCGAATAGCGGCAGATGCCGTCTACGCCGACGGTCAGCCGGTCGCGCCCGGGAATCCCGGTCGGGAACGTGGTGTAGACGAACCGCGGCGCATCGATCAGAAGAGAGAAACTGTTCGCCCGCGTCAGGTTCAACTGTATTTGGCGCTCGGTCTGGTTCTTGAAATCCAGGTACTCAGCCACATCCGTGAAGTCCAGCACGCCGCTGATCCGAACCTCCTGCGGTCCACGCCGACGCACGCGCGCGATGTTCTGCGATGCGTTCAGCGCGAGGATGCCGTCCAGGTTGTTGTTCACAGTCATGTTGAACGATTCCCACCTCGCCGTGGCAGCACCAGCGATGGACAATGATGCCGTCTCGAATGTGAATGGGTCGGTTGGCGAGCCCGGGAAAGTGGGTGAGGTCTTCGCGATCAGCGAGCCCGCCTGCGCGATCCATCCTGCGGTCACCCGCAGGTCCTGGTTCGGCGCGAGGGAGAGCTGCAGCCGATTGCAGATGGCGCCCGCGTACTGATGCGAACTGGTAACGTCGCGGTGAACTTCCAACGTGAACGGCTGTCCGGCGACGCCTGCCGCGAATTCGGATTTCGTGCTGATGAACTTCGACGTGTGCAGGAATCCGGACAACACAGCCGATCCGCTGATGGTGTTGAAAGCAGCCTTCAGCAGATGCCCGATAGAGACCGGGTGCCCGAACATCACCAGATCCCCAGCAACCCTGCGAGCGCCAGCGTAGTCATCGGGCTCGTAGAAGCCGCCGAACGCATTACGCGTGGGAAACCGGTCGATGGTCTCGGACAGGTTCTCGCTCATGATCTCGAAATAGTCCGTCGCAGCCACGGCGGTCCCGAACGTCGTTTCCTTCGCGATCCCCACGTACCCCAGCGTCCCCTGGGCATGAAGTGCCAGCGCGCGGGCGACGTAGCGTTGCAGCAGATTGAAAGTGTGTTTCATGATGCCTCCTTAAGTATTGATCGCCGAAACCTCGGCACTTACCACCGTTTCCGCCATCGCGCAAAACACGTTCTCGCCGGGGTTGCGCACGTTCATGAATTCCCCGCCTTCCAGATTCGACGCCGTCACCTTGCCGCTGATCGTGCGGTTAGCCATCAGTACCAACTCCACATTCCCGAGCAAGGTGTCGCGCTTGGAGCACGCGGCCCCGAATGATTCCATGTCAAACCCCACGGACCACACCCCGATGCGCGCCAGGTACCGCGTGCGTTTGCCGGCCGCTATCGCCTGCCCAGACATTGGTGAGCGTGAACTCATCGTCAGCACCACCGCCTGTCCAACGTCCGACATCCCGAACTGTGGGTCTTCCTCCACGAACACCCGCGCCGCGGAAGTCAGGGCATCCGCTCGCAGGATAGCGGCCAGCGAGGTGAGGATGCCTGTGTAATCGACGGCGCTCATTTTCCGTCTCTCGCCATGATCAACATTTCCTCAAGCGCTGGTTTCAGCAGCGCTTCGGCCTGCGACAGCGTCGGCAGTACGGGCCGCGCCGGTATGCCGGGATGCTCGATCTTGCGCCCGAATATCATCCACGTCCCCGCGCGAGTCTTTGCCGCGAGCATCCGCGCCTGCTTGACTTGAATGGTGTACGGCCCCGTTCCGGACTCATGCACCTTCCCCAGCGGAACCCCTGTCGCTGTCTTCAGGCTCGTACCTGCCTCAACGTATGTGCTGTCGTCTGTAGCGGTAACGAACGATTGCCGATACTTCCCCGTGTCCTGCAGAGGAACATCGCCGCCACGCACACGCAGAGCGAGCGTCGAGACGGCGAGCGGGCGCCATCCACCCCGTCCGCGGGTCTCGAAGCTCTTGCCGATGAAGTGGATGAACTGCTGCCCTATCAGCTTTAGCACCACGCGAGGTTCGACCGCCGTCATCAGCCGATCCACGTCCACGCGGTTGATGACAGCATCGAGGCGAATCGTGGTCACGCCAGCCCCCTGTTCGTGAGGTCATCGTCGAGCTTGTCCTGGTCTTGTACTTGGTCATACTGTGACCCCTCGCTGAACGTCGGCACGTAGGTCATCGTGGTGGAGTAGATCTCCTGCTTCGCGAGCGACGCGGCAATCTCCGCGCCCCCGGAGGCCACCAGCGTCAGGTCCCCGTCCGCGATCTTCTGCAGCAGCTTCTGGTCGTCGATGTGCTGCTGCTGCAGTGGGTGCCGCCCCTGCTGTGCTGGCGGGAACTGGATCAGCGCCCGCTGCACCGTCACGCGGTAGATGGTCTCGCGAGTCGCGATCGCCGCCAAGATCGCCGGCACCGATGGCAGCGGCAGCGTGTATCTCCCCGAGATGTAGGCGTCGATCTCCGCTTCGGTGTCCGTGATGTACTGATCAATCACGCCGCTGGTGATGTTGGTCACCGACGACAGCGACGGGAACGCCGAGTTGATGCGCGTGACGGAGGTGTAGACGGCGGTCATGTCAGTAGTACGCCCTGTTGAACGGTTCCGCGGCCTCGCGCACGCGGTGCAGGATCTCCGCCTCCGCGTCCTCCAGCGATGCGAAGCGCGCCTTGGTGGTGCCGTTGAGTTTCCCGGATGCGTCCATCTTGTCCGCGGCCACTTGGAACGCGAAGTCGATCCCCTCTCCAGTGGTCGAGGCCATGAGCCCAACCGCCTGCGAGTAGTACTGCAGCGGGTCGGAGTTCGTGAAGTGACCTTTCCCAAGGAAATGCTCGCGGTAGATCGCAATGGTCTCCGCGCAGCGGCGCCGGATCTCTAGTGTGATACGCCCCCCGTTCTGCTTCAGCTCGTAACCGCACATCAGCATATGGTCACGCATAATGAAGTGCTTCTGGAGCTTGCGCGTCGGATACTTCTCGATGTCGCGCTGCAGGAGCGGAAGGTTACGGTCAAATCGCCGCTGACGCCCAGACTCGATCAGATATCCAACGTGTGCGATGTGCACATCGTTCACCACGATCATCCGCCCAGGACCTTCATTCAGCGCTGTTTCAGGGTGCTCGTGGATCATGCCGAAGAAGCGCATCTTCCCGTTGTTACGGAATAGCCGCACGGGCAGATCCGGGTCGAACACCGTGTCCACCGCGAAGTGATGCTGGCGGATCGAGTACCCTTGGAAGATGTTCCCGCGCAAATACTTGTGCAAGCGCTCGGGCTGCAGGAGCTTCTCGTCTGTGTCTATCCACAACACCATGTCCTGCGTGGCAGCTTCCAGAGCCATGTTGCGCGGCGTCTCGAAGCCTTCTTCCTTTGGGTCCGCGCCCTTCACTATGCGCATCCTTGAGTCGTACGTCGCACACACCCGCAACGCCTCCTCGGACAGCCCGCAATCGGCCACCACGATCTCGTCAGCCACAGACTCCAGTGACCGCAGACACCAGTGCAGGGTCTCCTCGCTGTTCGGCCCCGCGATGAGCGTGGCGGAAACCGTCTGCCGAGGGCGCTGGAGCCAGAGCTTGCGCTCCATGTCGATCGCGCCCAGCTTGCCGCGCGTCTCCGGCGTCACCCGGTACTCAATCACCCACCACCCGAGCGCCTCGTCCGTGTTCGGCTCGTGCCCGTAGGGCATCGCGGAGATCGAAACCTCGCCTTCTTTGCCCTTCACGTCCAGCATCTCGTGCAAGTCGTGCAGGTCGAACTCCCAGATATGGGCGCGGTACGGATAGCGCTTGTAATCGGTGTACTCCCAGGGGCCGAAGGGCACGGTAGCGTACACGTACCCGCCGTCGCGCACGCGCGCTTCTATCGCCCGCAGCACCGCGGCCGGATCAGCAACATGCTCCAGCACCTCCTGAGCGAACGCGGCATCGTACATCTCGCGCATCTCCGGCAGGTCTGGATCCGAGAGCCGCTCGTAGTCGCCGATCACGCCGCACCAACGGTCTGTGACGCCACCTTGTGCAGCAAACGCGTAGGCCATCTCGATGCCGTGAGAATCGATGTCCACCCCTGTAATTGATAGATGGTCGTGCGCCTTGAGCAGGTTAATTGCGTAACCGCCATGCGCGCAGCCATAGTCCAGTGCCGCGTGGACAGTGTCCTTGCGCTTCCCCAGCCACTCGCTCAGCACCCGATACCGGGGCTCCTGTGGCGACCAGTTGATAACGGCAGCGTTGTGCGTTGCACCGATTTTTTCGTACTGCTCGCGGAATCCGTCCGGCTGATCCAGGAACGCCCAGTCCGTAGCCACGCGCTCGCGCACGTAACGGCTCTTCTCGTCCGCGGCCGGCAGTCGCTTCAAGCACTCCCGCGCAGCGTAGATGTCACTGCGGCGCCAGAAGTGGTTCGCCATCGTCGCGAGATCCGCGCTGTGGCCTCGGATGGACTCGTAGAACAATTCCTCCCACCGCTCTGCCACCCCCGCCCAGTCGAGCTGCTGCGCGCGCTCCAAGCCCGCTGCGGAGGCTTGCCGCCACGCGTCCGGGTCACGCATGAGTCGCAGCACGGCCTCCGCGAACGCGTCGTAGTATTCAGGGGTGTGGATCTTCTCGCCGATCAACGCCCCTGCGCTTGGTGCCAGGGTCTCGGGCAGCGCGCCACGCGCCGAGGTCACCACCGGCAGGCCGCAGGCCTGAGCTTCCATTGCCGCTATGCAGGAGATCTCGTCGAACTCCGGTGCGATGGTCGATGGCACAGGGTACACATACGCCCCGGCAGAGAGTAGCGTGGTGTACAGGGCCTCTTTGGTCAGGTGACCGAGATAGTGCACGTTCTCCGGCATGCGGTCGGCAAGCGCCTTGCAGTGACCGTAGAACTCCGCCAAGTGGTCCACGGGGTTGTGGTAGCTGGCGAGGAAGAGCTTCGCGTTCGGCTCGACCTTTAGGATGCGCGGCATTATCTCGGCGAGCAGCACCTCCAGCCCGCGCTCCGGCCGCGCGGCATACACCAGAGACAACGGATTACGCGCGGAGTCTTGGGGGAGCTTCTCGCGAGCGCGCTCGACCGTGGCGAGATCCACGCCGTTGCGCGTCAGGTACAGCAATTCCTCCGGGAGTGAATATGTCGCCTTGTACTGCTCGCGCATGAACTCCGACAGCACGAACACGCGGTCGTAGTTCCAGGCGACGCCCTTGATCGAGGGTTCAGAGCGTCCAAGAGCCAGGTCATGACACCACAGCGCGGTGAACTTCGATCGCACGTGGCCGCCAATGAGTTCCGGCATGCGCTGTACGATACAGACGTCGTGCGGGGTGTACTCCACGTACTGGCGAAACATGTCGATGGGCAGATAATCCACGTCCGGCGAGCGCTGCGGCTTCTCCGTCGAGCAGAACACCGTTACCCGATGCCCGCGAGCGGCCAACGCTCGACCCATGTAGTAGCCCGCACTCTCCGACCCTCCAAGAGACTGCTTGTCGAACGTCTCGCCATTGAACGGCAGTCCCGGAATCGCGAGAATGATGTCGAGTTTCACTTTCGCCTTGCTGTTGCCTATCTTCATGTAGGTCTCCGTCGTTGCGCGTGATAAAGCGGCACGCGCATCACCGCATCAATCCGTCTGTGGTCATGTCCGTCAGCACCTGAGTCGGGCGTGGAACACCGAACACGCGCACTCCCCTGATGGTGCCGAATAGATTGCTTCCCGCGCCACCATTTGACCATGCTCCTATTCCGATGGTGGTTTGTAAGGTCAAAGACGCCGCGACTGCTCCTTGTGTCCCTGCGGTTCCGCCCAAGTAGGATGTCTGCAACGAGTTGCCCCATGCGCTCGCCAACTTCTGCACAGACGCACTTCCAACAATTGCCGGGCCATTTAAATTACTTCCACCAATGTCATAGAATGTTACTTTCCCGTTGCCAACTTCGTTCATGTACAGTGGAGAAGCACCCGCCGATCCGTTATACGTTGTGACTACGTTCGGCGTTCCGGATATATTTGGGATAGTTATTTCTGCGTACACAGTACCCGCCGCTGCGTTCATATTCCCCGCTGTCACATACGTCAGCACATCCGCATTGCGCGTGACGGCTACTGTGGTGGTGGGGATGTAGGAGGAGGCGAAGGAGGCGGCTTCGATCCCCCCCCATGAAACATATCCTGTTTCGGTTCCTGCGGCGTTCCAAGCGGTTAGCGACGTATCTTCTGCGTGAGCCTCTGTATCGGCTACCGAAATCAGCAAGCCAACCGAAGCAGCAGCGCCAGTTGTATAAACCATCGTGGCCCTATACCATCCGTTTCCTTTGGCTTCTATAGCAGAACTTACAAATCCGGCACCAGCAGTTCCGCCGACCACTCCAGTAGTTGCGTTAAATTTTGCTGATGCCTGCGCGTTTTGTGAGTCAACAACAGAAAACCAACCAACCGTTCCCGGCTTAATGAACACACTTGCAGTGA
>ERZ1292629.4524-Hain-H43-01um-R1-4524-length-10116-cov-13_pt1 | contig 10116 bp, 12 predicted proteins | sample MGYA00564399_ERZ1292629 | MGnify/ENA primary metagenome ERZ1292629 (study PRJEB36523, sample SAMEA6512636) | groundwater metagenome | collected 2019-01-08 | study: AquaDiva: Metagenomics assemblies of 32 groundwater samples
CATTCAATCTTAAACGAAAGCTTTTTAAATTCTTTATCACGCAATATTAAATGATGAATAGAAATGGACAAATCACCCTGATTGCATTGGTCTTGATTGGGTTATTTGTTGTTGGAACAGGAGCAGTTGTCCTATATAATAAACAGAAGTCTTCAAGTATTACTGGTCAGGTTATATCTGATACAAACGGGGATACTCCAAGTACTACTACTCAAGATTCAACTAATACATTAGATTTAATCTCGCCTGAAAGAGAGTGCCCAAATAATACAATACTTGTAAAAACCTTTGGAAGAGAGATTTGTGTTGGCAAGGGGGGCGGTTCTGATGGTTCTGCACCGATTTCTTCCGGTGGCGGAGCAAGTTAAAAAAGAGATTAAACTTGTAATTAAATTTACTATAGTTTTTTCTCTATTGGCATTTATCACCTATAGAATTTATTCTTAAAATGAAACATGAACACATTATGTTCAGATGGCTTTTTGTTCTAAAATTCCTCGTGATACTTAATTTATTTATTTTTGTTTTTATGTTCTTCATTTATCCCGAACATTGGAGAATTTATTTTTTAATTAACTCAACGTTTGTAATGAGTTATCTATGGTTCAATTATTCTAGACTTCTTATACAGAAAATTGAGATAAAAGAGCCACAAATTAAAAACACTAGCTATAGTGTAATCGTTCCATGTTATAATGAAGAACCAAGATTACTTATAGAATCTGTTAAAAGTCTCATTAATACGGACGATTTAAAGAAAGAAATATTAATTGTTGATGATGGTAGCCAGAATAATATTTGGGAAACTATAATTGAATTAAAAAAATCTTATCCAAAATTAATAAAAATTTACAAACAAGAAAAAAATATGGGTAAGAGATTTGCCCATAAAATAGGGATAAAAAATGCTAAATATGATTTTGTAATATCTATAGATTCAGACACGATTGTTGAAAAAAATAGTATAAAAAATCTTCTTGCTCCTTTTCAAGATGAAAATGTTGGAGCAACCACTGGAAACGTCCTAATAAAAAATGAAAATTATAACTGGCTTACAAGAGTTCAGGCAGGACTTTACTGGCTTGGATTAAATGTTTATAAAAAAGGGCAATCGACTCAAGGAAATGTTGTCTGTTGTTCGGGATGTTTATCTGCGTATAGAAAAAGCGATTTAATTAAGATTCTTGATGAGTATGTTTATCAAACATTTGGTGGACAAAAATGTCACGCGTCAGAAGATAGATACTTGACAAATTTAATTAATGAAATGGGGAAAAAAATTTTATATGTTGAATCTGCGATTTGCTACACCGAAGCTCCCGTAACATTAAAAAAATTCATAAGACAACAAATCCGCTGGAAAAGAGGATTTTTCAGAGAATGTTTGTATATGACTACTTTTGCTTATAAAAAATCAAAAATGCTCTATTTTGAAAATTTAGTTTGGATGTTGATGACTCCCCTTATAACAATGCCATTGGTTCTTTCAACTTATTTTTTTATTATTTTTACACCAATTAATTTTGTGTTGTATTCAATGCCAAATTTGATTTTATTTATAGTTTGTAGAGATTCTTTATTTTTTATAGAAGAACCAAAGAAAGCATTTTTCTATTTACCCTATATTGTTCTTTATCTTTTCATTCTCTATCCACTTAATATCTATGCCCTATTCACCCTAAAAGATAGCAGTTGGATGACAAGATGATAAAAAAATCAGATAATAAGATTGGAATTTTAGGCTATGGAGAAATTGGAAAAGCCATTGCGAAATTTTACGAAAACCCAAAAATAAAAGATTTAGACCGAGATGACGATTTAATGGGTGTTGATGTATTGCATATTTGCATTCCATGGAATGAAAATTTTATAGAGATAGTAAAAAAAGAAATAAACGAGATTAATCCAAAATTAACAATAATTCACTCAACAATTTCTCCCGAAACCACGAAAAAAATTGGTGGGATGGTGGTACACAGCCCAGTTAGGGGAGTTCATCCAAATATCTATGAAGGAATTAAAATTTTTATAAAATTTATCGGAGCAGACAATAAGAAAGCTGGAAAATTAGCCAAAGAGCATTTTAATAGATTGGGAATAAAAACCAGATTATTTTATCCCTCAACAACCACCGAACTTGGAAAATTGTTTGACACCACTTATTATGGATTATGCATCGCTTATCATGGCGAAATGAAAAAAATCTGCGATAAGTATAATGTTAATTTTGAAAAAGCAGTTACAGATTTTAATAAAACTTATAATAAAGGCTACAAAAAATTAGGAAAATCAAATGTAATTAGACCTGTATTAAATCCACCAGACAAGTATATCGGGGGACATTGTATCATTCCAAACGCAAAAATTTTGAAAAAACTATTTGAAAGTGAAGTGTTAGATTTGATATTAAAATATCAAAAAAAGGAATAATTCCGCCAATTCCCAACTTTTATAAATCCCATTCTTCTATTTTTATCATGGCTGTATCACCACCAAACCCCAGAAAAAGAAAGCTTGATTACAATGTTGACCAAACGGCTTATGACGAGTTTGTGAAAGCATGCAGCAGAAAAGGATTTGCTCCGCAGATTATTCTTGAACAGCTTATGAGAAAATTTATACAAGAAGGACGAGTTTAAGCCATTGCGCATAGGCATCGCGAAAAAAACATCAGGAAGAAAATATTATTGTTTTATAACTTTGTAAGGAGGAAGTCTTTTGATTGGCGGATTTTGACAAAACGCATATTGCTTAGCGCAATATTCTTTTTTTGTTTCCCCTCTTGCAACAGGTTCTCTTAAAAATTGTTTTTGTCCTGCAGAATTATACATTTTGTAAAACTGTTTTCCATCAGGAGCTTTTTCCGAGCCATTTGAATTTGTCGCATAATACCATTTTCCCATATCATCCAAAATTAATTTGTCGGCTCCACCGCCTTCACTAAGACGCACGCAATGCATTCTGAAACTTTCATAATTTTCCAAACAAGAATAGGGCGCATCCCAGAAAGCATAAACCTTGAATAATTTTTCCCTTCCAGGAACAATCGGAATGGTTTGAGCAATAAGTTCAAATCCAAAAACCGCCATAGCTAACTTTTTTCTTAAATCCATAATTAATCCCGGGAAATTCAATTTATAAAAATTTATCTAAAAAAAGGAAACCCCTTTTCAAACAAAATAAAATAAATAAAATAAAAATGGGTTTCTTTTTAGAAAAAAGAAACTACAATGGTAGAAAAATTAAAATTGGGCAGGATGGAACCTGCCAAATAAAAAATAAAATAAAATATTTTTAGTTGCAGACTTCGGCTAGTTTTATCGTCTTGGCGTTTGCAATTCTGCATGTCCAATCCGAGCCAGCGTTGTTGTATGAGATTGTGAAATCTCCAGTTTCTTCAGCAGCAAGAGTTCTTTCGGAAGCCGTTATTAAAGTTTCACTTCCAGAAGTCGAGCATGCGAAAACCGGTTCTGCGGTTATTGATACTGCTTCTTTGTTTTGCAATCGCACCGTGCAAGATGCTGCTTCGCTTCCGCCTTGACAGGTTGAAGCTCCAACAACAAGATATTGCGCGGCTACTTCTATAGTGTCACATTCGGAATCTTCAGGTAGCACAACCAATCCGGTTATCGTCGGCTTGAAGAAATATCCCGCTGCAAGCGCTATAACTAAAATCGCAACGAAGGATGCAAGTATTATCTGTTGACCGTTTTTGTTTTTCATATTTGCCTCGTGTTTAATTAAAATCGCAAGCGATTTGATTAGATATAGAGAATATGGAACTTTTTAAAGATTTTGAGATAAGATTTATAACTTCAACTTTCTTTTTCTTAAAGTAAAAGGTGAAGGATGTCAACGAAAAAAATTAGAAAGGAGTTGAAGAATGGAGATTTCAGAGTAACTATTTTTGGTTCTGCGAGAATAAAAAAAGGCGATCCCGTTTATGAAGAAATCAGAAAAATTGCAAAAGAACTTGGAGAAAGAGGAATTGATTTAGTTACCGGCGGCGGTCCCGGATTAATGGAAGCCGCCAACAAAGGACACATGGAGGGAAGTAAAAAGACCAAGGCTCATTCAATCGGCATCGGAATAACTCTTCCAAAAGAACAGAAGTTAAACAAACATCTCAACGTCAAAAAAGAATTTCACAGATTTTCGCAAAGACTCGACACATTCATGGCGCTTTCTCATGCCGTCGTTGTCGCCCCGGGAGGAATCGGAACTCTTCTCGAATTATTTTATACTTGGCAACTTGAACAAGTAGAACATATTTGCGACATGCCGATAATTCTCCTCGGAAAACAATGGAAACCGCTGATAAAATGGCTTGAAGATTATCCCCTGAAAAATAATTTCTTCGAGAAGAAAGATTTGAAGCTTTTGTTCCTTGCCGACGATTCAAAAGAAGTCATAAAGATGCTCGACCAAGCCCATAAAGAATACAACAAAGGGCACAAGAAATTCTGCCTAAATTATCAGAGATATAAATTATATTAAGCGTTGAATTTTATTCTCTTTTGGGACTTCCTTACAATTTTATAAGTTGTTCCGCCTGAATTTTCCGGATCTCTTTTGTTAACTTCAATTCCATATCCAAGAGCGGCTTTTTCAAAATTTTCAATAATACATTTATCATAATCATCGGGGGAAATTTTTCCTTTTTCTCCATAGGCAGTTTTTGGGGAGTCAATCATTTCGCTTCCAAATTCTTTGACATATTTAACGGCCCTCTCAGTAAATTCCTTACATGTTTGATGGTCTGCTTTTGCAGTATTTCCGAACGATAAACTTGAAATCAAAGCAGTCCCAAAGATAATTCTAAGCAAATTAACCATTAGAATTTTTTATTTCCCGAATTTATAAGAATTTATATGAATTTATATGATAAAATCACTCTTCAACTAAATCATAGGTGTAAGAATCTTTCCATTCAAGTCTGCTATCAAATCCGACGCAAGATAAATCATATCTTACCTTGCTTGGCGTTCCTTCAAATTCATATCCGACGCTCGTCGTTTGGAATTTTTGTCCGGCTGGAACTTCAACTAAAAATTTATCACTCAAAACAGTTCCATAGTATTCATCAATGTTGCAAATAATATTTTCATTGTAAGAACCATCAAGATATGTGTAAATGTAATATTTTCCGTAGAATTTCTTTCCATCGGCTAATTCCGTTTTATCTTTATCAAGAGCGAGTGAACTCATTTTTTCCGGATCTTCAGGAAAGGCAGTTTCCGAGGCTAGAACATCTGAAGACAGATACATCATTGCCTTGAAGCCAGCGTATTCTGTTCCCGTTTCTTCAGCAACAACATTTTCTCCGTCGGCAACTTCTTCAGGAACATCACAGACCGAATCTGCATCTGCATCAAGGCAACATACTCCATCAATCAATGCATTTGGAGCGCTGCAATCAACCACATCTCCCGTCGTTTCCGTTTTATTGAAAGCAAACATAATTACCAATACTGAAAGAACAGCAGCTGCAATCAAAATATAATGTATTCGCCTCATTTTATCTATTCAATCTTTTGCCATTTATAAACTTTATTTTATTTCAGAATAGATTAGTTTTATAAAATATATTGAACAATATAGATTATGAAAAAGGTGATTTATCTGTCGGGAGACCACGCCGGCTTCAAACTCAAAGAAAAAATAAAAAAATTTCTTGAAAAGAAAAATTTTGTAATTGAAGATTTTGGACCTGTTGATTACAACAAAAAAGACGATTATCCTGATTTCGTCATCCCCATGTCGAGGGCTGTCAAGAAAAAGAAAAATTTTGGAATAATTTTTGCAGGAAGCGGAGAAGGCGAGGCAATCGCCGTCAATAAATTGAAAGGGATAAGAGCTTCAGTTTATCACGGAAAAAATCTCAAAATTTTGAAAGCAACGCGCGAGGATAACGATGCCAATATATTATGCATCGGCGCAAGATTTGTTTCAGAAAATGAAGCAAAAAAAGCAGTCCAAATTTTCCTAAAGACAAAATTCAGCGACGGAAGACATTCCAAAAGACTGAAAAAATTTGAGAGGCTTGGGAGCTAATCATGTCCACAAGAGAAATTGAACAAATAAAGAAATATGTCCGAGCAGCCAATTATCTGTCCGCGATTCAAATTTATTTGCAGGATAATTTTTTGCTCCAAAGAAAATTAAATTCTGACGACATAAAGCCAAGATTGTTGGGGCATTGGGGAACTTGTCCCGGAATAAATTTCACTTATGCAAATCTAAATAATTTAATCAAAAAAAAGAAATGTGAAATTCTTTTCGTTCTCGGAACAGGGCATGGATTTCCAGCGCTGCAGGCAAATCTTTTTCTTGAAGGAACACTTGGAGAATTTTATTCGGAAGCGAAAGCAAATGAAAAAGGGATAAAATATATTGCAAAAAATTTCAGCTGGCCTTATGGATTTCCAAGCCATACAAATCCAGGAACGCCCGGAGCAATTCTTGAGGGCGGAGAACTAGGTTACGCATTATCAACCGCCTACGGCGCGGCTTTGGACAACAAGGAATTGATTGTTGCGTGCATGATTGGCGACGGAGAAGCTGAAACCGGGCCGACGGCGGCAGCATGGCATTTGAATAAATTTCTAAATCCAAAAACCGACGGCACTGTTCTTCCAATTCTTCACCTTAATGGATACAAAATTTCCGGACCAACAATTTTTGGAAAGATGGGCAATCACGAATTGGTGAATCTCTTTGAAGGATACGGCTACGAGCCAATGATTGTTGAAGGGAACGATGATAAAATTTACAACGACATGCATTTGGTTTTGGAAAAAGCATATGAAAAAATAATTCACATAAAAAGCGATTCCCATACGCATCGGGAAGAAAAAAACAGAACTACACATACGCATCGGGAAAAGGAAAATCAAAAATTTCCAATGATAATTTTGAAAACAAAAAAAGGCTGGACGGGCATAAAAGAATTGAACGGTGAAAAAATTGAAGGAAATTATCTTTCTCATCAAGTCGTGGCAAAAGACGCAAAAACAAATCCAGAAGAATTGAAGGAATTGGAAAGATGGATGAAGTCTTACAAATTCAGCGAGTTGTTTCATTCGGAAAAAGGATTTGCGAGAGAGGTTCTTGATTTGATTCCACATAAAGATTTTAGGATGGGTAAAAGCAGGCATGCTTATGGATGGAAAATTTACAAACAACTGCATTTGCCAAATCCAGAGAAATTCGCCGAGAAAATTTCAACGCATGAAAAATCCAGCAGCATGAAAAAAATTGGCGAATATTTGAATGAGGTTTTCGCGATGAATCAAAAGAATAAAAATTTCAGATTAATGTCTCCGGATGAGACTTATTCCAACAAACTTGATTCAGTTTTCAAAACGACGAAAAGAGAATTCAACAGACCGACGGAAAAATGGGAAAAAGACATTGGAAAAGATGGAAGAGTAATTGAAATTTTGAGCGAACATACTTTGCAGGGATTGGCTCAAGGATATATTTTAACTGGAAGGCATTCGATTTTTGCCTCGTATGAAGCATTCATAGAAATTGTCAGTAGCATGGTCGACCAGTACGCCAAATTTTTGAAAGTCAGCAAGGAGACAAAATGGAGAAAAGATGTTGCTTCTATGAATTTTATTCTTACTTCGTCCGGATGGAGACAAGAGCACAACGGATTTTCACACCAAAACCCTAGCTTCATCAGCGGAATGCTTGAAAAAAACAACTGCGATGCAAGAATTTATTTTCCCCCCGACGCAAACAGCTCGCTTGCCGTCTTGAAAAAATGCCTTGAATCAAAAGGAAGAATAAATGTTTTAGTTGCAGGAAAAACTCTTGAACCAAAATGGATTTCGGTAAAACAGGCAGAACAGGAATTGAAAGAAGGTTTGGCAATTTGGGATTTTGCAAGCGACAAAAATCCAGACATTGTTTTTACAGGAATCGGAGATTACATGACAAAAGAAACTTTGGCGGCGGTAGATTATCTGAAAAAAAATACAAAAGCAAAAGTCCGATTTGTCAATGTGATGGAGTTAACCCCCTTTGGATTTGGAAATGAAACATGCAAAAACCAAGTTAATTTTGAAAAATATTTCACAAGAGACAAGCCAGTTATTTTCAACTATCACGGATATCCAACCGACATTTATTCATTTTTGTTTGATCAGGAAAATCACAAGAGATTCAGCGTTCACGGATACATTGAAAATGGTTCGACAACAACGCCGTTTGACATGCACGTTAGAAATAAGACAAGCAGATATCATCTTGCAATCGAGGCGCTTGAAATTCTTGCGAGAAAGAGAATTGTAAATGAAAAAACTGCGAAGGAATTAATCAAAGATTGTGAAAGAAAACTTAGAGAACACCGAGATTACATAATAAAAAACGGGAAGGACCCCGAGGAAATTGAAAATTGGCATTGGAAAGAAGTTTTCTGATTGTTAATCTTGGAAGCACGAGCAAAAGATATTCCGTCTTTTCTGAAAATGGCGAGGAAATCCTAAACGAGAAATTTGAAATTGGAAGCAAAAATTTTAATGGGACTGAAAGTGCAATAAAGTCTGCAGCGAGAAAAATAGATTATATTGCCGTAAGGATTGTCGCCCCGGGAGAATATTTTCAAAAGAACAGAATTATTGACGGAGAATTCATGAAAAAGATTGAGGAAGCGGAAAAAATCGCGCCCTTGCATGTTCGTCAAGTTATTTCTGAAATTCACGAGTTGAAAAAAAAATTCCCCAGAGCAAAAATGTACGGGATTTCAGACAGCGAATTTCATTCAACAATTCCGGAAAAATCCAAAGTTTACGGCATTGATTTTTCCGACACAAAAAAATATGGAATTTACAGATACGGATATCATGGAATTTCAACAAAATCCGTTTTGAAGAAGATTCCAAAATACAAAAAAATAATCGTGTGTCATCTCGGCGGAGGTTCAAGCGTCACCGCAGTTTTGAATGGAAAAAGCATTGACACAAGCATGGGCTTCTCTCCATTGAGCGGATTAATCGGAACAACAAGAGCAGGAGATTTGGACTTTCAAGCCATAAAATATCTCGCAGCTAAAAAGAAAATGAGTTTTCATGAAATGGAAAATTATCTCAACTTTGATTCTGGTTTCGTCGGATTGTGCGGAGAATGGGATTTTAGGAAAATCTCAAAAAGAAAGGACAAAAGAGCGAAACTTACCCTTGAACTTTTCACCCATAAAATAAAAAAACAAATAGGCTCCTATGTTGCCGCAATGAATGGCGTTGATGCCATAGTTTTTACGGGAGCAATCGGATTCGGTTCTTCTTTCGCCAGAAAAAAAATCTGTGAAAATCTTGACATGATAAAGAAGGCGAAAATTCTCGTCGTTGAATCCGAGGAAGAAAGGCAGATGTTTGATGAAGTTAGGAGAATTTTATAATTAAATTGTTCCGTACCAAAGGTCTTTTGAAAATCTTTGCTTCAAATATTTTGCAACAAAATTAACATTGAAACCAACAAATCCCGGAGCTACTTCGTATTTTGTTGCTATATCTTTTGCTGAAAGAGGATTTTCTCCCAATCCGAAATATTTTCTGAACATGTCAACAGCTTCCGCATATTTTTGCGGAGTCATTCCCCGAGGTGTAACTTTTTCTTCCTTTCTTAAAATTGCATTTACTTCTTCATCTCCTTCATCTAATTTCTTACGTAAGTTCCCCAAATCACTTTTCCGTTCTAGTCGTAATATATGTCCCAGATCCTCATCTAAATGATGATAACCCCAATTGCCTCCAATCTCATAGGGAATTTCTCTTTGAGCAACTTCTTTCCATAACCCACTTTTTTGTTTTACGGAATACCTTGTTTTTTTAACTTCTATCTTCGGCATAGTGTTTAAACTTTGATTAAGAGAATTATTCAATGCATTTTCAAATCTTTCATACCCATTTCCTGAATTCAAAAGCGGAGCTAGCGCTGAAGCCATGCCCAATCTTTCAACGAGTTTGTCAATTGTCTTTTGTTCCATAATTTTTACATAAAATTCAGGTTTTTAAAACTTGCTATATTGTAACTACTTACTAGTGTTAAAAACCTTCAAGTCTCCTTACCCTCAACCAAAACTTCTCTTACATATTTTCCATCAGGATT
>ERZ1292629.2879-Hain-H43-01um-R1-2879-length-13918-cov-6_pt2 | contig 10113 bp, 21 predicted proteins | sample MGYA00564399_ERZ1292629 | MGnify/ENA primary metagenome ERZ1292629 (study PRJEB36523, sample SAMEA6512636) | groundwater metagenome | collected 2019-01-08 | study: AquaDiva: Metagenomics assemblies of 32 groundwater samples
AAAACCAATAAGTTATGTAAAGCACGATTAAGCGAAAAATCAACAAATAACACAACAGAGATTAAGAAGATACCAAGGACACATATATTAATTACATTTAAAAAGCAAATAAAATTAAAAATAACATAACAAAACTAAAATATACAATGATAAAAATAATAAATCAAAATGATAAGCAAGGAAAATTAAGCTTTATTACAGACATGTCTACAACACTTGCAAATGCAATAAGAAGAAGCGCGCTTGAAATTCCTGTAATGGCTATTGATGAAGTTGAGATAATAAAAAATGATTCAGCTTTGTATGATGAAATGATTGCTCATAGAATAGGGCTTATTCCAATTAAAACAGACAAAGGCATAAAAGAACAGAAATTCAAGCTAAAGGCTGTTGGGCCATGCACTGTTTATGCAACAGATATAAAACCTTCTATTGAAACTGATTTAAAAATTCCAATTGTAATACTGCATGATGAACAGGAACTGGAAATAGTTGCAGAAGCAAGGCCTGGAAAAGGAATTGAGCATATAAAATATTCTCCTGGACTAATTTATTTCAGGCATAATATTGAGCCTGAAGTTCTTGATTTTGTAAGTGTAGATAATGAAGGAAAAGTCAGTTTTAATGAAGAAGAATTAGAAGGCAAGAAATTATCAGAAGATATCTTAAACAAAATAAGAAAATTAAAGAACTGCAGTGAACTTGAAATCAACATAGAATCCTGGGGGCAGTTGAAAGCCAAGGATATTTTCTTGAGAGCAATAGAAGCTTTGGATGAAAATCTTGAAGAATTAAACAAGGAAGTTAAATAAGGATTCTTATTAGAAATTTAAAGTATTATTGGTAATTCAGTAATGTAAAATTGTTTTGATAAATCTATTATCATAGATTTCCAAGAGTTTGTAAGTTTTGATTGTTGAGCAGGGTAGTTAAAGCAATTGAACAGATGCCATAACTTAATCCCCTCACAACTTTCTCTCGGCATTAATATTACCAGAATAGCATAGCCAAAGCAAAACATATAAAACCCAGGAGTTTTGTTAATTTATATAAAATAAAAAGCATTTACATATATATTAATCTGATAGATAAATGCTTTATTATTTGCGGGAGTGCCAGAGCGGTCAAATGGACTTGACTAAGGATCAAGTGGCTTAGTGCCTACAGGAGTTCGAATCTTCTCTCCCGCATCTAAGCATCTATTTTACAAATTCTACATTATCCAAGTCTTTAAACTCTTTATCGCCTGTTAAGAATTTCACATTCTTTGATTTTGCAAGAACATAACCTATTGAATCTATGTAAGAAACATTTCTTGTTTTCATTACTTTTTTAAAATAATTGGCTAGTTTTATAATGTCATTGCTTATTTCAACTGTAAATTTAACATAATAATCATAATATTCGTCTGCTTTTTCTTTCCCAAGAGTGAGAAGCAAGCCATAATGCAGTTCCATTAAATTTAATCTTGTTGTTATTATCGCAATATCTTTAGTATATTTTTCATAATTTTTATTTCCATGAATTATTTCGAAAAATGCATAAGAATCAAAAAAATAAGTTTTTATTTCTTCTCCCATCCTTGCCTCACTATGTCTTTAAATTCCTGCCCAGACATGCTTCTTTTTTCCCTGCCAAAAGTTTTGGATAAATCAGATTTCCTGACTATGTTTATGATTATTTTATCATTTTCCCTTAAGCCCTCTTCACATATCAAAGATTTAGGAAGAATAATTCCTATTGAATTTCCCCATTTCTTTATTTCAACTTCTATTGCCATTTTGATTATTTATTTTAATTGATATTGTATGATTATATAATAGTTATACATAAGTATAACTAATATTTAAATCTTGCTATTTTTAGAAATCTTTAAAAAGCTTCTAAATCACCTCATTAGATAACATAGAAAGATGATATCAAAAACAAAAATACAAAGAAAAACAGAAAAGAAAACAAATCCAGAATTAGTAGAAACTATATTTCTTGCCAAGAAAAATAATCATTTAAAATTAGCAAATAAATTATCAGGAAGCACAAGAAAACAATTAAGAGTAAATGTCGGAGAATTAAGCGAATTAAAAGAAGATAATATTCTTGTTCCTGGAAAAATACTTGGAGAAGGAGAAATTAAAAAGAAAATAACAATAAGCGCATTAGGTTTTTCAGAACAAGCAAGAGAAAAATTAAAAAAAGCAGGATGCCAAATAAAAACAATTAATCAGGAAATTGAAGATAATCCAACACTAAAAGGAGTTAAAGTATTAGGTATCAGTAATGTAAATGATAGAGGAAATGTTAAGTAGAAAGTAAGTTGAGAGTGAATTTCAAAACTGCGCTCACAAAAGTCTCAAAATGCCTAACTAAATAACTGCATTAAAATACAGATTCCAATAAATAAACAATAAAACAAAATGACAACAAATAAAATAATAATCAATGCAGAAGGTTGCGTCTATGGAAGAGTTTGCAGCTATGCTGCAAAGCAGGCTTTGGAAGGCAATGAAATAATTGTTTTAAATTGTGAAAAATCAGTCATAACAGGAAATAGAAAAAATATTATTGAAAAATATTCAAAATTAAGAAAATTAGGAGCAACAGCACAGAGAGGACCTTTTTATCCTAAAGTCTCTTTTATGATGTTTAAGAGAGGAATAAGAGGAATGCTTCCAAGCCATAGAGAAGGTATTGGGAGAGAAGCATTCAAAAGAATAAAATGCTATGATGGAATTCCTAAGGAATTTGAAAAAGAAAAAATGATAAAAATATTTGTTCCTGAAAATTACAAATTCATTGAATTAAAAGAAGTTGTGAAGATGATGTAAGATGGAAAATAAAATGACTCTTAATAATAAAAGAAATATTGGTAACAGAAGAAGACATATTGGTAATGTAAAAACTGATAAGAGGATGGTGAGTGAATAAGTTGTGAGGGGAGTTGTTGAAAAATGCTCTCACAAAAATCTCAAAATGCCTCACTAAACACAGCATTAAGATACCAGATATTAAAAAACAAAATGACAAATAAAATATATATCAGTAATGTAAATGATGGAGGAAATGTTAGGTAGAGAGTAAGTTGTGGATGAGTAGTTTCAAAATGCTCTACAATCTCACTTAGTCAATTAATCAAACATCTCTCAAGTTTTATGCATTACTAATAAATGCCAATAATTCAGAAAATAAAAATGACAAATCAGATAAAAGAAAAAATTATAATAAGCGGAAAGAGAAAAACAGCAATAGCAAAAGCTACAATAACAAGTGGAAAGGGAAGAATATTTATTAATAAAAGGCCTTATGAGAATCTTGATTTTTTCAGGAAATTAATGATTCAGGAGCCTGTTGAAATAACAAAGAAAACTCTTGGGAGTTTTAATTTTGACATATATGTTAATGCCACTGGCGGTGGGCAGGAAAGCCAGATACATGCTTCAAGACTTGCAGTTGCAAGAGCTCTTGTCAAATTCACAAAGTCAGATGAACTAAAAAGAGCTTTTCTAAGATATGATAAAAACCTGCTGGTTGCTGATACTAGGCGTAAGGAAGCTTATAAACCAGGGGATAGTAAGGCGAGAAGAAAAAGGCAGAAGAGTTTTAGATAGTTCTGAAAATTATTAGTAATGGCGATGCCTAGAAAGTTGGGGGCATCTGTTTAATTTGCTTTGGTTACTGAATATTGTTTATTCTTTGTTTCCTCTGCTCCTTTATATCCCTTATATGAACTATACAGGAAAAAATCATTACAACACAAAGAAACACGTATAACCAATCTTTTTTAATAATAAAAATAGGCAGCATAATTACAAAAGGGATTAATAATATAACAAATGCTATCATGAGCCCTTTTGAGTATTTTGGATATCTCTGCATTAATTTCTTTTCACTTATCATTTTCTTTTATTATTCTTTGTTTTAATAAAAAGTAATACACACCAAACCAACAGATAAATAGTCAAATCCCATTTCCAATAAAAGAAAATTGTCTTTATCATATACAAGATTATCCATAATATAATAAGCATATCTATTGTTTTAAGTTTCATTTTTTCCTTTTTCTCTCTCTTTCTTTTCTCCTTTCCCTTTCACTATTTAAAAGAAGAACTGCATTACTAAACCACAACCACATGTTAAATATAACCCAAATATAACGATGAGTATATAATAAATGAATTAAAAGAAGTATCATTATAATTGTCATAGCAATATTATAAACTAAAAACAATGTTCTGAATTTAATTTTCATTGCTTATTATACGCTCCCTACTGATCTTGGCTTTCTATCATTATCTAAACACCAACACATAAATGTACTAACCGTATTGTAATCTATTTTATAATATTCCATATCAAATTTATTGCATTCATTACTGCATCTTACAGGACCTGGAACTTCCTTTGGAGTAAAGTGATTTATTAAGAATAAGATTCCAAATATAACTACAATTACAATTATCCACATCATAATTGAAAACCAAAGAGGTTCATCATCTGTATTTTTATTTTTCATTTTTCATTTCCTGACTTAAATCAATAATACTTCTTATTTGCCTTGGGTTGATACTTGCAATCAATACCTCATCGTTTTCTTCATCTTCTCCTAAAATATCAAAGAAATCATCAAATTCCCAACTATTTCCATTTTCAAAATCTTCATAACTATTATCAATGTATCTAACTCTAATTGTCATCTTTTTCTCCTTAATCTTTTCTTCATAGATTTAATTTCCCTTAGGTATAAAATAAAAAAGATCATTCCCATCAAGAAAACAAATAATGCATTAGTAATATCTTTTTTGTATAATGATACAATAAAAGGAAATGTGAAGGATAATATCACAAATAAATAACTGAATAATATGAATTTTGATCCCTCGTGCTTTTTGCTTTTCTTAAAAATTGAAGCCATTATAAATGAAAAGGCCAATAAGATAAGTAATAATGCCATTCCTATTCCCCATTTAGAATACATAATCCAAGATATTGCTAGATAAATTATTCCAATCAGCAAGTGATAAATATCAATTTTTTGTTTTTTCATTTTATCCAAACATGGTTGATTTAAACTGGCTGTTATCATCTCTACCTAAAATAGAAATGATATCTCTTTTCTCTAAAACTTTTAAGTTATTCTCTATAGCATAAAAAATACATTCATTCCATAGCCTTTGTATATCCCTATAATTCATATCTTTTGTAACCTCTGTAAAATCTGATTCAGAAATGTTAAATTTTATTTTAGAATTTTTAATAATCTTGTTGAAATATAGTCCTCTTTCTTCCAAGCCAGGATTTTCAAACTTTATTATCTTGAATCTGTCTCTGAATGCTCTTCCTAATCTTCTTGAATCATTAACCGAAAGCACGACTAATGCTGCTTTATCTAACTCATCTATATGAGAGTTTAAATCAGAATTTAAAGCACCTCCATCATTTAGACTGAATGCATCTCCATCAAAAAGTTTATCTGCATCATCTATAAGAACAATAGCATCCTGAAACCTTTTAATGCGGTCAAAGATTACATTAATTCCAAATCTTCTTCCATAAAATTCTCTAGCACTAATTTTAACCAAAGGAATTCCTATTTCTCCTGCTAAAGCATGTGCAGAGAAGGTTTTACCTGTTCCTGCTGGACCTTCAAAAATAAGAAAATTAGGTCTTATTGCATTATTCTCAATAAGTTCTCCACGTTTTTTAATAGTTAAATAAACTCTTTTTAATTCTTTTTTTAAGTCATCTTTTAAGAACAGATCATTTAATTTGGTTTTTATTCCCTGTTTTATATTAAAATTTGACAGGCAGCTTGGAGTATATACTATCAATGCTTCTTTGATGGAGTCAAGATTCATTTTCTTTTCTCCATGATAATATGCTATTTTTAGTACTTGTGGCAAATCTCTGTAGTTATATCCTATGGTATTTTCTGAAATATAATTTAGCCCTTCGGGAGCTACATACTGAGAAAATGTTTCTTTTAAAAAACCCAATTTGTTTTCATTGCTTGGCAATTCAAAGGTTATATGAACATCAATTCTATCTTTCCAGGAATTATCCATAAAATCAGAATCATTCAGTGTCATTATGAGAACTGTTTTCTTGGTATTATCTTTAAATGATTCCAAGATTCTCATAAATTTATGCCTGTCTGCATTACTTAAATCATCAAATTCAGTAAAATTAAATACATATTTTAAATCATCAATATAGACTATTCCTTCATTAAAATTTTCTAAAATATTCAAAAGTTCTTTTAGGTCTTTAGCTCTTTTGACATTATCAAATATTTGTGTTTGGCCCAAAAATACTATGGGCTTATCTACAGAAGATATTAATTTTTTTGCTAAAAATGTTTTTCCAATACCTGGCTCTCCTTCAAATAAAAAAATGCGATTTGCAAATATTGGAGGATGATCTCCATCAAGATAAGAAAAGATTGACATTAAATGCTTTTTATCCTTATCTGCAAGGCTAGTTTGATTCAGATATTCAAAAAATTCATTGGTTTTTGTGTTCATTTTTTACTCCTTTTTTCATTTTTTCTTAAATATTATATTATTTGCTTCAATTGCTAAATCAAATCTTGTTGAAATTGAACCAGTAGGCAAGGGGATAGGGACTTCTCTTAATACTCCTAAAATTGTTACATATTTTCCAATGTTCTCTAATATATTCATATTAGGAGCGGTAAGATCTTCTTTTAAAAATACACTAATCCTCGGAGAAATATTATCTTCAGAACCCCCTTTTTCTTCTGCTAAAACAATTCTTTGAGCATCAACCATTGTTTTGCTTAATAAATTAAAATCTCCTTTTCTTCCGCAGGAACATCTTGAAGGTTCTCTGAAAACTCTTTCTATTTGCAAAACCTCTATTATAGTCCCACATTTAGGACATTCAAATTTTGCATTTACAACTTGAGGTCTGACATCTGAAACCTGAACAGAATAACCTTCTAGATAAAGTAATTTATTTATATGTTCTGCCCTTATATCTCTTATTTTTATTTTCTTTAAATTTTCTAAATTTGTAAATCTAATCCTAATATTATCTTTAAAAAATTCTTTTAAAACATGTTCTAAGGTATAGATAGTTTCTTCAGGTTCATTGACAATGCTCTCAAAAAGTTCTTTTGAAAAAGAATTTATCTCTTTAAGACTTAAATTGAATTTTCCTTTATCAATATCTTTAGAATTTTTTTCTATTTTTAAAATAGATTTCAAAAATTTCTTAGATAACCCATCAATTTCTTTTTTTGTTTTGTCACTGTAATTTATTTTTACTTCCTGTTTTGTAAAGTTATCCTTTTCCTCAAGCATTTTTTTAATCTCTTTTTTAATCAGATGTTGTAGTAGTGGTGGTGCATAGGATTGGGTTTTACCTTTACCTGTTTCTGTGAATATAGGTTTAGTTTCCTCAGAGAGTCTATTCTTATCTAAGTCCTCTTGGGCAGGTTCAGTTTGTTTTTTTATCTTATTTCTTTTTTTCATTTTTATTCCTTGTAAAATTTAAATATCATCATAGTGGCTTGGTTTGTAGGCAAGATTAGGTCTTTGTTAGTATTTTCTATTTTTAATTCAATAAGATAGTATTTCACAAGCTCTTTTTCCTTGCAGTATTTGCTCATTAAAAATAATGCATGTCCTAGATTTGCAGCAAAACAGCTTCCAACCTCTATTAGATGATTTTCTTTTGCTTGTTCATAGGATATCTGGGTTAATATCCTGCCTTCAAATTTTGTTTGTAGGTTCATTTTATTTATTAATTTTATTTTGGAAGACAAGTCTTAACCAAAATCTGTTTATTTTTGGTAGTGTTTATGATTATTAAGTGAGGGAGTGGGGCATTAAACTTGAAGTGGGGTTTTTCATTTTTTACTCCTCAAATCAATTAACTTATTTCCATCAAGGAAATAAAATTCAACTGAAGTTAAATTACCAAATCTTTCTAACCATCTTTTAGGAACTTCAATATCTTTTCCAAAAACTAAAAATTTTCTTTTTGCAGGAGTTTTTTCTAAAAGCCATACATATTCTCCAATTGTGCTAAATTTTGCAGCAGGAACTGAAATATTTTTATAGTATTTTGCATCTCCTATAAATTGTTCATCTTTAGACACTAAATCAAACTTTTTGAATATATTTCCAATTTTAACTTTTCTTTCTTCTAATACAATATTCCATTTATCTGAAAGAAATTTTCTTACTTCTTTTTCAAATTCTATTCCATTTTTAGACAATTGGTCTCTTTCTAAATCTTCTTTGGTTTTCATTTTTCCTCCTTTTTATGTGCTCTAAAATCCTTTAAAATATTTTTTAAACTTGATATAATTCTTTTAGGTAAATCTCTATCTTTTTCATTCTCTGATAAATCATAGACTTCCTGCCATGCCTCAATATCCTTAACAAGCAGGGCAATATGAATGCCTTCTGTTTCAATAATTTTCTTTTCTTCTTCAATACTAATCATCTTCTCCTCCTTCAAATTTTGTTTGTTGGTTCATTTTTCCTCCCTGTTTTTTATTTTTCTTTTTCTCACTTCTTCAACGCATGTTTTTAGAGATTTTCTTGAATTTTCACAAATAAAATCAACTTCTTCCTGACATTCATCACATAGTATAAACTCTACTGAATCATAGTCTATTAGACTTCCATGAATTTCAGTAAATATTATCTGTTTCATGCATATCTCACATATCTCTGCCATGTTTGTTTTTAAATTTAATTTGTTTTATTGTTTCAAGTATTTTTTCTCTTTTTTCTATTCCTTTTTTGTAATTCTTCTTCCCTTTTTCTGTAAGTCTGTTGGCAAATTTTTTCCTGGATTTTTTTAGTGCTCTGATATCTTCCTTTATATTCTCAATATAAGGTGGAACTCTAATTTGCATACCTACACTTTTTAATACTTCATGAATGTCTCTAAATTCTTTGTCTTTGTTTTTATTTGGAAGCCAAATTTTGAATATCAGATCTCCTTTGTTGTAAAACATTAAATGATGATCAAAAAATTCCTTATCATTAGGATCTTTATCATGCATATACCAAACCTTATCACAAAATAGATAACTTGGTTCTGTTGTATGCTTCTGTTTAAGATTGACAATCATTCCTTCTGCTTTAACAAGATTTTTTTCATTTACAATTTTATTTTTCATTATAATCTCCTTACAAAATATTTTACTATTTCAGAGCATCTTGGGCAAATATATTTTCCATTTTTTATCCTTTCTTTTTTATTTAAAAAAAGATTATCACATACAGGACATCTTGTAAAAACATTATTAGACTTTCCAATAAGGTTTCCATCTTTTGTAACAACTGCATCATAATTTTCAATATTGTATTTAATCCTATTAATTTTGTATTTAATTGCATTCTCAATAAAGTTCTTTATATTAGGATATTCAACAGGACTTGCTTTGACTATCAAAGCAATTTCATCGCAAAGTCCTGATTCCAGTGCAATTGATTCTGATGCATTCTTTGTTTTATTATTTGAAAGAAATTTCATTTTATTTTTTGTTGTATTGGTAATGTTAATGCCTTGAGGGGAATTGAAAGAGCATTAGTTTTGTGAGATGATATTTGTTGTTTTGTCTCATGTTATCTGTTGTGCTTGTTGTCTGTTAAATAGAGCTTTTCTCCCACATATCAGCTAATTTTCTTCCTTCTTCATCAGTCATTCCATCAATTGCATTTCTTTTATCAACAATAACAATTACTTTTTTCCCAATATACTTACTATTCGCTTTTATGAATGTTCTATTTTTTCTATATTCAACAGCAGATTCATAGATGAAGTCTGGCTGAATATCAAACATCTTTTTCAAGGCTTTTCTTTTAATTTTCATCTTATCCTCCAATAAAAGTACACAATTAGGACTTTATATACTTTTCTATCAAATGGTATAATATTATACTATAATATAGAAAGATATATAAATGACAGACATTTTCACCACTTATGGAAAGTTATATAAAAGAAGAAGCTTCTCTTATTCCTGAAGGTGTTATTGAACCTTCTGAAAAAAATATGGGAAAGAAAGTTTTAATTGCTACATTATATAGTCCTGAGCCAGTATTGCTTGCTGCAACAAAGCTAGGGCCTGAGATA
>ERZ1292629.4526-Hain-H43-01um-R1-4526-length-10109-cov-5_pt1 | contig 10109 bp, 3 predicted proteins | sample MGYA00564399_ERZ1292629 | MGnify/ENA primary metagenome ERZ1292629 (study PRJEB36523, sample SAMEA6512636) | groundwater metagenome | collected 2019-01-08 | study: AquaDiva: Metagenomics assemblies of 32 groundwater samples
TCGCTTTTATCAATCCGGTAATAACCTCCACCGATGGCCTTTGGGTGGAAAGTATAAGATGTATGCCTACCGCTCTGGACATCTGGGCCAGACGGACTATGGCCGCTTCCACGTCCCTGCCGTATGAAGCCATCAGATCGGCTAATTCATCAATAACAATAACTATGACTGGCATTATCGGTTCGTCTTTGTCGGACATCTTGGCGTTGTAAGAAAATATGTCTTTCGAACCGCTCTTTGACAGAGAGTCGTATCGCCTATCCATTTCCGAGAGGGCCCACTTCAACGCTCCGAGAACTTTTTTATTGTCGGTGATAACGGGGGTTATAAGGTGAGGTATTTCGTTATAAAGGGTCAGCTCGACGCGTTTGGGATCGATCAATATAAGTTTCAAAACCTCCGGCGAATATCTATACAGCATAGAAAGAAGGATCGTATTAATACTGACCGATTTACCGGTCCCGGTCGCTCCGGCGATCATAAGGTGGGGCATTTTTTCCAGGCCCGCAAAAACCGGATTTCCGGAAACATCCCTTCCCAAAGCTAAAGGCAAAAAGTATTTGGGTTTCCTGTAATCCTCGTGGTCGAACATATTTCTCAATCCTATCAGCGCCACCTTCTTGTTCGGGACCTCGATACCGACCAAGGACTTGCCCGGTATCGGCGCTTCTATCCTGATGGGATAGGCGGCGAGGGCCAGAGACAGATCGGATTGAAGCGCGGCGATCCTCGACAGCTTCATACCCACGGCAGGCCGGAGAGTGAATTGGGTCACAGTGGGCCCAATGGAAACCTCGCCCATCTCAACGTCAATGCCGAAATTGGATAAAGTTCTTTTAATAATAGTGGCGCTGGCATTGATGTCGCCGGTCACGGCCTCCTCCTGGTCTTCATGTAAAAGGTTAAGCGGCGGCAAGGCCCATTTGCCTTTCTTGAAGCTTCTGATGACAAACTCCTTCTCTTCCGCTTTGACGGGTTTCGCCGCGGGAACCGGTTTTATTTCCGGTTTTTTGGAAGTGTCCACCACCTCGTTGCCCTTCTTTATGACCACTTTGTCCTCAAGTTTTTCTTCTTCCTCTTTTTTGGCCATCAGGCCGTAAAGCGGAACGTTAAGGGACACCAGAAGCGCGATAACGACCGTGGCCAGAAGTATCACCAGCGAGGCCCCGAAACCAACCGAGGCGAGAAGAGGAAATCCAAAAACAACTCCCAGATAACCTCCCTGGGTCAAGCGGGCATCAAAGTTCCCGCTGCCGAAAATGTAGAAAGTGGCCAGAACAGACAAAACGAACAAGAGCGTCCCCGCCACGGCGCTGAAATAAATACGACGTGAGATAGACCTGATGAAAGACATTCCGAGCAGAACGAAAGCGACCGGAACAAGGAAAAAGCCCCAGCCGAAAAGGGCGCGCGCCATAATGTCGAACCCCTCTCCGGCCCAGCCGGCCTTGCCCACAAAACTCAAGATGGTCAGAACGGCTATAATAAAGCTCAATATGCCCCAGATGCTGTTCTTGGTTTCCTGCGAGATGTCAAAAATTGACTCGGTTGGCTCTCTTTTCCTTTTAAATGCGGCTTTTTCCTTCTTTTTACGTCTTGCCATACTTAATAAGTATAGGAATTTTACAAATTAAATCAATTCTTCCCTCAATAATTCATATCCGGAGTTATTTTAATAAAACAAAAAGGTCCGGCAATGGCTAACGCGCCACTACCGGACCAAGTCCCAACCGACCAAGGGGTCAAGTCCCTTGTAAAATATGAGAATGTATACCACATACGATCGTCTGCCTCGGATCCGCATGGAAGCGGTCCGGTTGGTTCAATCCGGCTGGAGCGTCAGAGAATCTGCCAGACACTAAAGCGGTTACAAGCTATTGATTAGAAAACACCAAAAACCGCCTAAAATGGCGGTTTTTGGTGACTCTTTGCGAGTCTAGTCTGGTGGCTCAAAAGACCATCCTTGACAGTAATTTAATGCTATCAAATTGAACCCTTATAGTCAAGTATCGGGATGTTGATATTTTTCTATCCTGGACCCACGGGGAATCGAACCCCGAAGACCCATCTGTCAAGGATGGTCTCGCCAACCAGGACTGGGCCCAGGTGTTATCAGATTATCAAAGCCAACTAAAATTACAATAAAAACTATTCCCCGACTTTTTCTTCGAATCCTGTTCCGGCGGGAATCAACCGCCCGATGATGACATTCTCCTTCAATCCGCGGAGGTGGTCCTCTTTTCCGGCTATGGCGCTCTCGATCAATATCCTTGCGGTTTCCTGGAACGAGGCGGCGGAAAGGAAGCTGTCGGTGGTTAAAGCCACTTTGGAAATACCGAGTATGAGCTGTTCGTAAGTCGCTTCCGACTTCTTGTCTGCTTTGACCTTTTCGTTTTCCTGCCAAAGCCGCTTTTTCTCGACAACGTCGCCGGACAAAAAGTCGGTGTCGCCCGGATCCGCGATCCTGACCCTCGAGAACATTTGCCTGGTGATAAGCTCGACGTGTTTGTCGTTGATGCTGTCTCCGGTCGGGAAGTAAATGCTCTGGACCTCTCGGACAATATATCTGGCAACCGTGTCTATGCTGTTGTCGGTGGTGGCAAAAAGCTCTTTCAGGTCCACATGGCCTTCGCTGAGTTGCTGGCCTTGGGACACCAAGTCGCCCGGGACAACAGAGACAGCCAGGTTTGGAGCAATCGCATATTCTCTCTTTTCTCCTTCAGTAGTTTCCACCGTTATTACTTTATTCTTTCCGGTATCCTGCACCGACAGTACTTTGCCGTTCACGTCGGCAATCAGGGCTTTGAATGTAGGCGGCCTGACTTCGAATATCTCTTCGACTCGAGGCAACCCCATGGTGATATCGGCGCCGCCGGCGACCCCTCCAGTGTGGAAGGTTCTCATTGTCAGCTGGGTTCCCGGCTCTCCGATGGCCTGCGCGGTAACAATACCCACGGCTTCGCCCACCTGAACCATCTTGTTCTTCGAAAGGTCGTAGCCATAACAGAGACGGCAAATACCGTTGAGGGACTTGCACTTTATCGGGGACCGGATCCTTATCTTTGCGAGCTTGAGCTCTTCTATCTTCTTGGATGCTTCTTTGTCGACTATTTTGTTCTTCTTGACTATGATTTCTCCATTGGCGTCAACGATGTCTTCCATTACTACCCGGCCTTTTACTCTTTTGCCCAACGACTCGCCGCTGAACTTGGAGTCCTCGGCATAAAGCGTATAGCCCTCTTTGTCTTTGCAGTCATCTTCGGTGATGACGACGTCCTGGGCGACATCAACCAAACGCCTGGTCAGATAACCGGCGGTGGCGGTCTTCAAAGCGGTGTCAACCAGACCTTTTCTGGCGCCGTGAGTCGAAATGAAATATTCAAGAGAGGTAAGGCCTTCTTTCAAAGAGTTCTTTACGGGCAATTCAATGAATTCTCCGGCCGGGTTGACGAAAATGCCTCGCATACCCATCATCTGGTCCAATACCGACCAGTTGCCCCGGGATTTTGAGTCAACGATAAGGAACGCCGGATCCTGGCCCGAGATCTGCTTCTTCACCAGTCCCGAAAGCTTGGATTTGGTCTCGTTCCATATCTCTATTGCTTTGGACCTTCTCTCGTATTCGGTCAGAAGGCCGTCTTCATAGAGCCGGTGGTTCTCTTCGATAAGTTTTTCGGATTCTTCGATTATCTTCGGCTTCTCGGGAGGGATTTTCAGGTCGTTCAAACCCCAGGAAATACCGGAAACAGTCGCATAGTGGAATCCAAGGTCCTTAACCTTGTCCAGGAATTCGACAGTCGTGTCTTCTCCGTATTCGTCCCAGATATCAGAACCGATGGATTTCAAGTCGGGCTTGGTCAAGACCCTGTTCACGTATGAATGCCCGCCCGGCAAGGCCTTGTTGAATATCATTCGGCCCGGAGTCGTTTCTATCATTTTCGGCTCTTGGTCCCGATTTTCTTCGCTTGAAGAGCGATCAGAAAATCGAGGATCCTCGATGCCTTTGGCATCGGGACTTCCTTTATAGTCCGGATTTGGAACTTTTATGATAGCTCTTAAGTCGGTATGGTCGTTCTCGAAAGATAAAAGCGCCTCATACCGGGAAGAAAATATTTTGCCTTCGCCTTTTGCGCCGTTTAAAATACTGGTCAGGTAATAAATGCCGAACGACATGTCATGGCTCGGAGTAGCGACCGGTTCTCCGGTTGCCGGTTTCAATATCGCGTGGCTGGCAAGCATCAATTCTTTCGCTTCTGCCTGGGCTTCAACGGTCAACGGAAGATGAACAGCCATCTGGTCTCCGTCGAAATCGGCGTTAAAAGCGTGAGTCGGCAGAGCCGGGATCTTGATGGCCTTGCCTTCGATAAGAACCGGCTTGAATGCCTGAACGGAAAGACGGTGTAAAGTCGGGGCGCGGTTAAGCAAAACCAATTTATTATGCATGGTCTCTTCTAATGCCGCCCAAACGTCCGGTGTCTCCTGCTCTATCAAACGGGTAGCCGATTTTATGTTGTGGGCAAGTTCTTTCCTTATCAAAATTCCTATCACGAACGGCTTGAATAATTCCAGAGCCATGTGTTTAGGCAACCCGCACTCGGCAATGCCCAATTCCGGCCCGATAACGATAACCGAACGGCCCGAGTAATCCACCCGCTTGCCGAGCAGGTTCTGCCTGAATCTTCCCTGCTTGCCTTTGAGCATGTCGGCCAATGACTTCAAAGCGCGCTTTTGGCCGGTCGATGCTGCAGTCGTGATCTGGCCCCTTCTCATGGAATTGTCTATCAAAGCGTCAACCGCTTCCTGAAGCATTCTCTTTTCGTTCTTGGTGATGACTTCCGGCGCCTTCAGTTCAAGCAAATGCTTCAAGCGGTTGTTCCTGTTTATGACCCTTCGGTAGAGATCGTTCAGATCCGAGGTCGCGTATCTACCTCCGTCCAGCGGAACCATCGGACGCAACGCCGGAGGAATAACCGGCAAGATGGTCATAATGGTCCATTCCGGCCGGATGCCCGCTTTTATCATACCCTTGGCAAACTTGAGCCGGCGGGCGACTTTCTTTCGTTCCAGAGGATTGACCTCGTTCATCAGCTCGCCCTCGAGTTCCTTTACAAGCTCCTCAAGATTCATCTCTTCCAATAAACGCCTGACCCCTTCGGCGCCGATCCTGGCCTCGAACACTTCTCCGTATTTCAAAGACAGGTCCCTGAAATCCAGTTCGGAAATTATCTGATACTTCCTGAGGTTCTTCAAACTGTTCTTTTCCCTGTCTTTGAGTTCCTTCAGATTTTCCTGCCCCTCTTCGTTCTTGGCGTTCTTGAGTTTCGATTTGAATTCGGACTCGATCCTTTTCATGGCCTCGGCTTTCAGGTCCTCGTTCACTTTGGTCACTATATAACTTGCGAAATAAATAACCTTCTCCAGATCGGGAAGAGACACGCCCAAAATAGCGGCGACCTTGGACGGCACGCCTCGCAGGAACCAGATATGAGCGACCGGAGCGGCCAGCTTGATGTGGCCCATTCTTTCTCTTCGAACTATGGAGCGGGTAACTTCGACGCCGCACCTGTCGCAGATTATTCCCTTATAGCGGATCCTCTTGTATTTGCCGCAATAACATTCCCAATCCTTGGTCGGACCGAAAATGGCCTCGCTGAAAAGGCCTTCCCTCTCCGGCTTCTGTGTCCGGTAGTTTATGGTCTCCGGTTTGGTAACCTCCCCGTAAGACCAGGACATTATGTCCTCCGGCGACGCGAGCTTAAGTTTTATCGATGACAGGTCCATATTTTCCTACTAATTACTAATCTCCTACAAATATACTAATGGGTTTTATTCGTATATTCGTACAATTATTAGTAATTGGTAGTTAATTATCTCTCTATTAATTCCACGTTTAAAGCCAAACCTTTTATTTCGGACAATAATACCTTGAACGACTCCGGCAAATGCGGCGCTTTTATCTCTTCCCCGTTCACGATCGATTCATACGTCTTTGCGCGTCCAAGAACGTCGTCGGACTTAATGGTCAGCATTTCTTGCAGGGTGTGGGCGGCCCCGTATCCTTCCAAAGCCCACACTTCCATTTCTCCGAACCTCTGGCCTCCGAATTGGGCTTTGCCTCCCAACGGCTGCTGGGTAATCAGCGAGTAAGGGCCGATGGAGCGCATATGCATCTTGTCTTCCACCATGTGGATCAGTTTCATAAAGTAAGTGAGACCGACATGGCATTTTTGTTCGTAAGGCAGCCCGGTTTTCCCGTCGTAAAGCTGGCTCTTTCCGTCAACGGGGAATCCGGCTTTCTTGAGTTCTTCCATGATGGCATCTTCGCTCGGTCCGGCCATTGCGGGAGTCGCGGCTTTGTATCCGTTCTTTCGGACGGCAATGCCGAGATGCGATTCCAAAACCTGGCCGATGTTCATACGAGAAATAATACCCAGAGGGCTCAATACGATATCGACTGGCGTGCCGTCCTCGAGGAATGGCATGTCCTCTTCCGGCAATATTACAGACACAACACCCTTATTTCCGTGTCTTCCGGCCAGCTTATCGCCAACCTGAATCTTTCTTAACTGAGCAACCGAAACCTGTATCTTCTTTATAACGCCGACGTCGAGCTTGTCTCCTTCGTCCCTGGAGAATACTTTCACGCCCACAACACGGCCCTGCTTGCCGTAATCCAGACGCAATGACGTATCTTTGACGTCTCGTGATTTCTCGCCGAATATCGCCCTCAAGAGCCGCTCTTCGGCGGTAAGGTCGCTTTCTCCTTTCGGGGATATCTTGCCGACAAGAATATACTGTGAACGAACTTCGGCTCCGACCCTGACTACGCCATCGGGATCAAGATCGTTGAGCCGTTCCATCGCGACGTTCGGAATATCGTATGTAGTGACTTCTGGCCCAAGCTTTGTCTCGCGGACATCGGTCGAATAATCTTCAATGTGAATCGAGGAGAAAACATCTTCTGTGACCATTCTCTCCGAGAGAACGATGGCGTCTTCGAAGTTGGCGCCTTCGAAAGACATATAGGCGACAACCAGATTCTTTCCAAGAGCCAGCTCTCCGTCCTGGGTTGAAGGACCGTCGGCCAGCGCCTGGCCTTTTTTAACCTTATCGCCCTTCTTGACCAAGGCTCTCTGGTTCAAGCAGGTAAACGCGTTGGACTTGGCAAATTTTAAAAGTTTAAATTCATATTCTTTTCCCTTATCCGTCTTCAATACTATATGGGAAGCGTCGGCTTCCTTAATAAGTCCCGCTTCGGGGGCCAAGACAACCATTCCGGAATCCCTGGCTATCTTTTCTTCCAAACCGGTTCCGACATAAGGCGATTCGGGCTGCAATAGCGGCACGGCTTGTCTTTGCATGTTCGAACCCATCAGCGCTCTGTTTGCGTCGTCATGTTCGAGGAACGGGATAAGAGAGGTCGAAACCGAAAATTGCTGTCTTGGCGAGACATCCATATAATCTATCTCTGTTGGCTCTGCCGTTCCGGGCTCGCCATGCAATCGGGCAACCACTTTGTTGCCAACAAGCTTTCCGCTGCCATCGACTTCGGCTCCGGCGGAAGCGATTATATACCTCTCCTCTTCGACGGCATCCATGTATTTAAAATCGTCGGTGACCTTACCTTTGGTTACTTTCCTGTAAGGAGTGAGAATAAACCCGAGGTCGGAGATCTTCGCATACATGGCCAAGTGGCCGACCAGACCGATGTTGGGACCTTCCGGAGTGGCAATGGGGCATATCCTTCCGTAGTGAGAAGGATGGACGTCACGAACCTCAAAACTTGCCCTCTCTCTGGTCAAACCCCCGGGACCCAAAGCGGAAAGACGCCTTTTGTGCTCCAACTCGGACAGCGGATTATGCTGATCCATGAATTGGGACAACTGGCCGGAAGCGAAAAATTCTTTTAGCGCCGCCACGAACGGTCTGGAGTTTATGAGCTGGGAAGGAAGCACCGTGGCGATATCCGACGTGCTGATCCTGTCCTTGATAATTCTCTCCATCCTGGCAAACGCGATCCTTAAGCGGTCCTGCAAAAGTTCACCCAATGTTTTGACCCTCCTGTTGCCAAGATGGTCGATATTGTCGGGCTGGGCGCTCGGGTTATTGTTGAGTTTGATTATCTCCTTGAGAATATTTATGATGTCCTCTTTTCTCAAAACCCTGTTCTCGGACTTTTCCAAATGCAGTTCTTCGCCGAACCTTTTGTTCATTCTGAAGCGGCCGACCTTGGAAAGATCGTATCGGGAAGGATTGAAGAAAAGATTATGAACCATCTGCTTGGCGTTATCCGGCGTGGCCGGATCTCCTGGGCGGATCCTCTTGTAAAGCTCTATCAGGCCCTCATTTTCATTCGAGGAAGGATCCTGTAAGATGGTCGCCATTATATATTTCATGTTCTCGTCCGTGTCCACGTCGGCAAATATCTTTTTTATCTGTTCGTCTTCGGTAATGCCAAAAGCCCGCAACAACGCCGTTGCGGCTACTTTTCTTTTCCGGTCTATTCTGCATGAGATAACCCCATTGAACTCGGTCTCGAACTCCAGCCAGGCGCCCCGGGAAGGAATAAGTTTAGCGCCGAAGAACCTCTTATATCTGGATGAGCGGGACATTGAGAAAAATACGCCCGGGCTTCTGATGAGCTGAGAAATAACGACTCGTTCGACTCCGTTGATGATAAAAGTCCCCCTCTCGGTCATGAGAGGAAAATCGGACAGAAATAATTCCTGTTCTTTGTATGCGTCGGTTCTTTTGTTTCTCAAACCGACTTTGACCTTGAGCGGCGCTTCGTATGAAATATTCTTTTCGATAGCGGCTCTTTCTTTGTATTTTGGTTCGTCGAGTTTATAATCTATGAAACTTAGTTCCAGCTCTTTTCCGGTCCAGTCGGCTACCGGAGAGACCTCTTTCAAAAGTTCCTTGAGGCCGACATCCAAAAACCACCTGTAGGAATCCAATTGGACCTGAACCAAATTTGGAGCTTCCAATTTGTCTATATCGAATTTGGAGAAAATTTTTCGCATAAGGACAACAAACACACAGGCCCACTCTTCCCGCGTGCTGAACGGATTAAAATATCACCTAATTTATGATTTTTTCTGGGGACAATCTGGTCGGGATTGTTAGATTTTTAATTGGCCGTAGTGAGTGTTAGTCGAACTATAACCAGTTAAAAACCTGCAATTTTAGCCACTTTTTACCGTTTCCCAAGCTTTTATGAAGGAAAGGGCTATTTTATACGCCGAGCTGTTTTTGTCAACACTTCCCCCTGTCCTTACGGTTTTTAAAGACAATGCTTCTATTCTATTCTCTTTTAAAATTTTGTCAACAGAGGATATTAACAAGTCATCGAGATTGCCATGGAACAAAAAGTCAAGGGTATCTATCAACTTTTTCCCTTGAACAAGCTTCAACTCAATTTCTCCTATGTTTTTGAAATTTAAGATGAGATTCATGTGTTATCCATAGCGCTTTATGCTCTGTAAAATACCCAGTCCGCTCATCAGAGAGATCATATAACTTCCGCCGTAACTTAAGAACGGGAATGGCAAACCCGTGACAGGCATAAGGCCAATATTTACCGAGGCGCCGATAACGGCATGGGTAAATATAAAGATGGAGATCCCCATCGAGAACAGTTTTCCGAAGTTGGACATTGCCGACCTGCCTATAAGCAGAGTCCTGTAAACTATAAAAGCGACTGCCGCCAGGATCAGGCCCAAGCCAACCAGCCCGAACTGCTCGGCCGCGGCGGCAAAAACGAAATCGTTGTGGGGTTCCGGCAGAAACCCGAGAGTTGCCTGCGAACCTTTCCCCAGGCCGTTGCCGAACCAATGGCCCGAACCTATCGCCACCTGCGATTGGATAAGATTGTATCCCGTTCCGAGTGGGTCCGCTCCGGGGTTGACGAAAGACACTAATCTTTCTTTTTGGTATGGCTTAAGAACCTCCGCCCAGGCGCCGTAGGAAACCACTAAAGTGAGTATCAACAAAAGAAAAAGGTGTCTCTTGTTGATACCGGCCGCAAGAAGCATGCCCAGCCAGATCAAAGACAATATTATAGCCGAACCAAGATCGGGCTGGGCCAGCATTATTCCCACCGGAAGAAT
>ERZ1292629.3846-Hain-H43-01um-R1-3846-length-11334-cov-4_pt2 | contig 10108 bp, 14 predicted proteins | sample MGYA00564399_ERZ1292629 | MGnify/ENA primary metagenome ERZ1292629 (study PRJEB36523, sample SAMEA6512636) | groundwater metagenome | collected 2019-01-08 | study: AquaDiva: Metagenomics assemblies of 32 groundwater samples
TGTGCCCTCAGAGGGAATCGAACCCCCAATAGCGGCTTAGAAGTCCGCAGTTTTATCCATTAAACTATGAGGGCATACCCCTATCCTACCAGGGTAGCAGTCCGAAGTGCACTGCAATATACAATGCAAACGCCGCAACCACAATCGCAGTCGCCCATACTGCATAGCGATCAAACGCTTCGAGTACTTTGGGGCCAAAGCTCCAGGTAAGGTACGTGACAATCGCCATACGCGTGCCGCGGCCGATAATAAACGCCGTCATAAACGGCACGAAGGGCGAGCCTAAAATACCCGCGGCATAAATAAACGCCTTGTCCGGGAGCGGCGTCAAAGACGCCGCAAGCATCGCCCAAAAAATACTGCCGCCAAGTAGCGTCTGCGCCACGGCGTAGGCATCCATGTAGCCCCACGACGCCAACAGGGTCTCGCCAAATGCCCGGTACAGAAAGTAAAAGATCCAGTACCCCGTCGCCGTACCAAGGCACGAAAACGTGAGTGTGGTGGCCAAGTATATCTTCCACCTCTCGCGATGCGCCAACACAAGCGCCGCCAAAAACGGCTCGACACTAAACGGGGAAAAGACCGTGTCGGTGTACGCCACCAGCGCGAGCCACGCGAGCGCAAAGCGGCTTTTGGCATGCTCGGTAAACCAGCGCCAAACTTTGCCTCGGGTATTGACCTCATCGAGTACGGGGATGCCCATATTATTTGACGCGGTCCCCCGGCGCGCCCGTGGTCTCAAAAAGCGCAAACGGCGTCTCGCCCCCGCCGACCGCCAGTATCATCGCCTGGCTCTCCTGCCCCATCATGGTCCGCGGCGCCAAATTGGTCACGAAAGGAAAGCGTTTGCCGACTATTTGCGCGGGGGTGACATGCGCCTTGATGCCCGAGAGCACCTGCCGCTCGTGGTCGCCAAAGTTGACGCGCAGTTTAAGCAACTTGTCGCTCCCCTCTATCTCTTCTGCCGAAACTATCTCGCCTACCCTGATTTCGACTTTTTTAAAATCGTCGATGTCTATAAATTTATTTTCCTGTGGCTCCATTTGTTTTTATTTTACCCTTTATTCTGTCCAAGTAACTCTGCAATATCAGCGCCGCGGCCGATGCGTCGAGTTTTGCCTGCGAAGGATTCTCTTTGCGCGAACCGTCGGGAGCAAACTGCCGCGCAGCAAGTGCGGAGGTAAAGAACTCGCGCTCGTACTCGACGGGCAGTGCCGAAAGCTCGGCGATGTCTTTTTTAAACTGCTCGATATCCTCTTGCACCTCGTTTGGCTGCCCCGCAAAGTTGCGCGACTCGCCGATGACCACCTTTTGCACGCCATTCTCCTTAACGAGCGCCGCGACCTGCGACAGCGCACCGGGTCCTGCGTCCACGGTGCTAAGCGGGAACGCAACAGAGCCCCCCTCGTCCGAGACGGCGATGCCTATCCTTTTTGTTCCATAATCAATACCTAAATATTTCATAGCAGGCGGTGGGGAGAGGATTCGAACCTCTGGTACCTTGCGGCACTCCTGTTTTCAAGACAGGTGCAATAGACCACTCTGCCACCCCACCAATACTATCAACTTACACTAAAGATGCCCGACTCAACAGCGGTATACTGAGAGAAATGGCCCAGGGAGACGGCATCGCATGGCTAGTACATACCCACGAGCACACCGAGCGCTCGGTGGATTGGTATTGGACGCTCGGCGGCGTGGCCGTTGCGGGCGCCGTTTTTTCGGTTATCTTCGGCAATATCCTGCTTGCGGCCATCCTCCTCATCGGCGCAGGGTCGATCGGCACGCTGGCCGCGCGCGGTCCGCGCACGCATTGGGTGCGCATCGACAGCCGCGGCATCTCGGTAGACGGCACGCTCTACCGCTACGACTCGCTCAACTCCTATTGGGTCGAGCGGGGAGATGACGCCAACCTTCTCATTGCCACGCGCTCGCCGCTCCACCCACAGATCGTGGTGCCGCTCATCGAGCCGTCGCGCGCGGGCGCGGTGCGCAGCTACCTCAAGCGCTATTTGGATGAAGAGGAGCAGCACCCGCACTTGGGCGAGCAGGTCGCGAGGCTTATTGGTCTTTAGTCCTCTCGGCAGGAATCGAACCTGCATCGCCTCCTTCGGAGGGAGGCATCCTATCCATTGAACGACGAGAGGGTCTCTATTGGTGCTCCCGGTAGGAATCGAACCTACATTACAAGCTCCGCAAGCTTGCGTTCTATCCATTGAACTACGAGAGCAGTTCTTTTACTTTAGCGTGCCTTAAGGGCTTTGGCCACTGCGGCCTTGCGGCGGGCGGCGGTGTTTTTGTGCATGAGCCCGCGCTTCGTCGCTTTGTCGATAGCCTGGTAGGCCGCGGCAAGCGCTTTTGCATCGCCCTTCGTGGCGAGGCGGACCTCCTTAAGAGCTCCCCGCAAGGCCTTGCGGCGGGCATCGTTAAAGGCCTTCTTGCGGAGGCTGGCCCGGTGCGCTTTCTTGGCCGACTTGGTAATTGCCATGCGCGGAGTGTACTCTATAAGGGCATGATAGGCAAGCTAACCGGGGTCATAGAGCCGCTCTCGCCGGGCGAGGCGCTCCTCGATGTCGGGGGCGTGGGCTACGAGGTTCGGGTCCCCCTCTACCTCTCATTGGAGCCGGGGGCGCGTACGACGCTCTTTATATACACGGTTGTGCGCGACGATGCGATAGACCTGTACGGCTTCGCCTCCCGCGCCGACATGGCTTTTTTCAAGCAGCTCATGACGGTCTCCTCCATAGGCCCTAAAACGGCGCTCTCCATCATGAGCGTCTCCGACATCGTCACTCTCAAGCGGCACATCGCGGCGGGCGACGCCACCGCGCTCACAAAAATATTCGGTATCGGCAAAAAGAGCGCCGAGCGCATCGTGGTCGAGCTTAAAGACAAGGTCGCGCCCGATGCCGGGGTTGCCGCGGGCGGGAGCGATATCATCGATGCACTACTTAGCCTCGGGTACAGCGCCGAGGAGGCCCGCCGGGCGCTCAAGCATGTCCCCATGGGCGAGACCAGGGAGCAGCTGCAGGCCGCGCTTAAGTATCTCGGCACTCCATCGTGACTATTTTACGCACACTCATCCCCTCCCCAATCCTGTCCCTTTACCATTTTGCATGGGCCACGGGGGCGGCGTGGTGGTATGGCTACCCGTCGCGCACGCTGACCGTCATCGGCATTACCGGCACCAAGGGCAAATCCTCCGTGTCCGAAATGGTCGCGGCCATACTGCGCGAAGAAGGGCATACCGTCGCCGTTGCATCGACTATCCACTTTGTTATTGGGGAGGAGACCGAGCGCAATCTGTACAAAATGACGATGCCCGGCCGCGGGCGCCTGCAAAAGTTTATGCGCGATGCGGCCAAGGCGGGTTGCACCCATGCAGTCATCGAAATGACCTCCGAGGGCGTCTTGCAGCACCGCCACGCGGGGATAGACCTTGACGCGCTCGTGTTTACCAACCTTACGCCGGAGCATATCGAGCGGCACGGCAGTTTTGAGCGGTATGCCGAGGCCAAGCTCGAGCTCGCCCGCGCGCTTGCGCGCTCGCCAAAGCGCCCGCGTACCATTGTTGCCAACCAAGACGATGCCTACGGCACAAAATTCCTCGCTACCGAGGCCGACGTGCGCGCGCCCTACTCGCTTAACGACGCAAAGCCCTACAGCGCGGACGAAACGGGCGCCCGGTTTGTGTGGCAGGGCGAGCTGTTTAGCGTGCCGCTCCCCGGCCTCTTCAACGTAAAAAATTGTCTTGCGGCGCTTACGCTCGGCAACGCGCTCGGTATCGACACGTTGGTGATGAAACGCGCGCTCGAGCATCTGCCACCGATCGCCGGCCGGGCGGAGCGCATCGAGCAGGGGCAACCCTTTGCGGTCGTCGTCGACTATGCGCACACGCCGGAGTCGCTCGAGGCGCTGTATGAAACATATGCTTCTTTATCAAATACGGGCACGCGCAGGAGGCTTATCTGCGTCGTGGGCGCGACGGGCGGCGGGCGCGACAAGGCCAAGCGCGCGCGCATGGGCGCCATGGCCGACACCTACTGCGATGCCGCGTTCCTTACCGATGACGACCCGTATGATGAAAACAGCGAGTCGATCCTCGCCGACCTCGCCAAAGGCTTCGCCAACCATGTGCCAACGCGCATTGTCGATAGGCGCAACGCAATCGCCGCGGCGCTTGCCGAGGCAAAAGACGGCGATGCCGTGCTCATCACCGGCAAGGGTACCGACCCGTATCTCATGCTCGCGCACGGCAAAAAAATGCCGTGGAGCGACCGGGATGTCGCCACCGAAGAGCTCACAAAGCTGGGGTACAATTAATTAATGGCCGAGGAGGAGGAGCACAAAAGCGGCATGACTCATTGGCAGTTTCTTTTTGGCTTTTTTGCCGTGCTCGGCCTCCTTATATACCTCTGGTACCAAAACGGCGGGCCCGAGCGGGCCGATTTGCGCGGGATATTTTTGGCGCCGCCGCCGCCCATAGGCTCTGGCGGCGCATACGGCCCGAATGGTTCGGGACCGTCTGAAGTATCGCCGAATGCCGTCGAGCAAAATAATTAACCATCGATACTTAAAGCACTATGCTTACCCCCTTCCCCGACCTTCTTACCTACTCGTTCTTCGCCCCGACGCTGTTGCGTTTGGCGGCGGCGCTTGCGTTTGCCTACAGCGCATACTTTTTTTGGACGCACCGCGACAAAATTGCCGAACGGCACTTCCCCCTCATTGGGCGGTCGACCTGGATAGGCGGCGTGGCCGCAGCGGCGCATTTGGCGATAGCGGCGATGCTCGGCGCAGGTTACTACACGCAAATAGCGGCGCTCCTCGGCGCCCTGGGCTCGCTTAAGGGCGCGCTCTTCGTGCGCCGGTACTCGGACATTTTCCCGCTCTCGCGCACGGCCTACCTGCTCCTTGTGGCGATACTCCTCTCGCTCCTGCTTACCGGTGCCGGTGCCTTCGCCCGCGACCTCCCGCTTTAAAAAATACAAGTCCGCCCACTTGGATTCGAACCAAGGACCTTCTCCTTAAAAGGGAGCCGCTCTACCAACTGAGCTATGGGCGGGAAAATCCGCCTTTGCGGATTGACAAGAGTATAGCAAAAATAGCCTGATTTTTATAGAGACGCTCTGGCGGCGGCCCTATGCTAATGTGGGGGGAGATTTAGCAGGAGCCCTTTGCGATGCATGATACAGAATCGGTTCTCCGCGCGTCAGACGAGGAGATACTCGCAACAATCTACAGCCTCAAGCTTGGTTATAGGCTAAAGCGCACCATGCGCTATGGGACCGAGCGGGATCATAGCGTGCATACCGAGTCGGTAGCAGAGCATAAGTTTGCCCTACTCTACCTGATGCACTACTTCTTGCCACTGGAGGATCCGAAGCGCCTGCTCGACGTCGGTACCGTCTGCTCCCTGATTACCTTCCACGACTTTGGGGAGATTCCGAACGGCGACAAGCCCTACCATCTCAAAACCGCGGCTCACGAACAACAGGAGCGGGAGGATGCGCGGTTTGTCTTCGATCATCTGCCGCCCTTAATCCGGCATCTCGGCTACGAACGCTGGCGCGAGTACGATGAGCGCTCGACCCCCGAGGCGCGCTTTGTAGACGCACTGGATAAGCTCGAACCGATGTTCGAGCTGATGGACCCGGTATGCGAGAAGTCGCTCAAGCGCATGGAGTTCACGTACCAGCACCACATCGTCAAGAAGCTGCGAGCAACCGAGGGTTTCCCCGTCATGCGGAGGTTCGTCGAGGTTGGGAGCAAGGATATGCTGGGGCGGGACGTTTTCTGGACAGGACCCCCGCCCGCAACCGGCTGACAATGGCGGGCACCGCGCGGTGCCCGCCATTTTCTTATAGCGTCAGGGTGAAGTGCTGGAGGAGGAATCATAGACCTTGTTATGCTTTTGCGATCATCTGCAGCCAGCGGGTTTTGCCGATGGGGGTGATGCTCTCGTGCATGACGGTGTAGCCCGCCTGCTTAAAATATGATCGAAACTCTTCGGCAGTAAAGTAGCTGAAAAAACGCCGGTATTCATAGCTGTAGTCATTCTCGACCTCCACTCTCTCATCCGGCTGTCCCGGCCAGGCTTCTTTCACGGCGACATACACATACCCGCCCGGGTTAAGAATCTTCTTTGCTTTCTCCAATATAGAGACGACGTCTTTTTTCGGGATATGGAGAAAGACCGCCTGAGCAAACACGCAGTCGTACCGGTCGGGAGCCTGGTCGATATCATACAGATCGAGCTTCATAAAACGCGCGCCGGGCACTTCGCGCTTCGCCACGGCAAGCATCCCTTCAGAAAAATCGGCCCCCACCACCGCTAACCCTTTCTCAAAAAAATATTTTGTCTTGTGCCCGGTACCGCAGCCCACGTCGAGTATCGACGCACCATGAGGCAGCAAAGAGACAAGATGTTCGGTCCCCTCGACCCACCAGCTGTCGCCATTGTGGTCTTTAGACCAATCTTCGGCAATTTTATCGTACGTCGCTTCAAGCTCTTTCATAAGGTTAACGCGAAGCGCTCTAGCAAAAGTTCGAGGTCGCCCGCGCCGCGGTGGGAGTCGTGGTAGAGCCACGTAAGGGTGCGGGATAAGTTAATGTCGCGCATGGCTCTCGCCTTCCAGCACATGAGGCCCGCGACGGCCTCGGCCTTCTCCCCCGCCCTAAAGGACGCCACCAGAGCGAGCCATAATTTTTTTCGATCGCGCGCGCCAAGCGCCGCGGCCACGCCAAAATTGTCAAAACGCCATCCGCCAGCTGGCGGATTTTTTTTCATTTCTTCGATTTTGCCGCCCAACCTCTCTACCTTGGTGCGCTCGGCCTTAAGCAGCTTCTCCTCCTCGAAAATAAAGGTGTGCGGAGATTCGCTGAGCGCATCCGCCACGTCGATGAGCGCCTCGAGCCCTTTTTGGAGCACGTAGGTCTTGTTGCCGCCGAACAGCGCGGGCGTCGAAGCAATCGATACAAGCTCCTCTATGCCAAGCGACTCCCACTTAAGCTCCTCACCTTTCGCTTTTTTGTTTACAAAAATTTTAATCATACTTTTTGCATGTCGCCCCAATTGTCGCCCATCTTGCCCTCCACCGTTATCGGCACGCCACGGCTCTCTTTTTTAGGCATGACTCCCTCCATTATCTCCTTAATGCGCGGCGCGCACTCTTTAACCTTCCCTTCCGGCATCTCAAACACCAGCTCGTCGTGTACCTGCAGCAGGAGTATCCCCGGCATTTCCTTGTCTATCTGTATCATCGCCAACTTAATAAGGTCGGCGTTGGTGCCCTGTAGCGGTGCGTTTATCGCCATGCGCTCGGCCGCCGCGCGCACGTACGGTATGGCAGAATGTATGCCGTCCATATACCGCCGCCGGCCAAAGAGCGTCTGCGTGTACCCTCGCCGTGCGGCCTCGGCCTTTACTTCGTCTAAGTACGCGGCCAGCCGCGGAAATGCCGCAAAGTACTGGTTATAAAACTCCTGCGCCTCGCGGCGTACGGTACCCAGGCTTTGCTGCAGCGCGGTAACACCCATGCCGTAGAGGATGCCAAAGTTAATAACCTTGGCCCTGCGGCGCTGCTCGTAGCTGGGGAGCGGGGAGTTTTTACCAAACACGCGCGCCGCCACCTCGGTGTGCACGTCACGGCCGTCTTTAAATATTTCTTGCAGCCCTTTGTCGCCCGATAGTATCGCCGCCAGGCGCAGCTCGATCTGGCTGTAGTCGAAGGACACGAGCGTATTGCCCTTGTCCGCAATAAAGGCGTGGCGGATCGCACGCCCCAACTCGCTCTTAATGGGGATATTCTGCAGGTTCGGATCGAGCGAGGCCATGCGGCCGGTCGCCGCGCCAATTTGCACGTAGCGCGTGTGTACGCGGTCCTGCGCGTCGAGCATCGTCGGCAGCGCGTCTATGTAGGTAGAAAGTAGCTTGCTTAACTCACGGTACGCCAAAATATCCTCGATAATCGGGTGTACGCCTGCAAGCTTCTGCAGCTCTGACTCCCTCGTTGAGCGCTGCCCGCCCGCGGTCTTCTTTTTCGTCTCGAGCCCCAGTTTGTCAAAGAGCACGTCGCCCAACTGCTTCGGCGAGCTTACATTAAACTCGCCCCCCGCATGCGCGTAGATGCGTGCGGCGATTTTTTCGAGCTCGGCCGAGTACTCCTGAGAGAGTTTTAAAAGAAATTTCTTGTCTACCTTAATCCCCCGCCGCTCCATGCCCCGCAGTACGGGCGCGAGGGGTAGCTCTATTGTGCGGTATACGAAGTCCAATTCTTTCTCGGCAATCTGCCGCTCGAGGTTCTTAAACGCCTCGTCAAAGTCGTTCGACTTGCCCATGCGCAACACATCGTCGAGCGCCGGGTCGGCAATGGTGCTGTCGAGCACCGACACTGCGATGGCGGCTTTTATAAATTTATCGGCAGAGACGCTCCCGGCAAAGAGCCCCCCGCTCGCCGCCGCGGGCGGCTCCGTGCCCGTAACGCCCAGTATCGTCTTTACCCGCGGCACCAGCGCCCGAAACTCGAACTCGGCGAGCATATCGAGTGCCGCTCGCGGGTCGGCGCCCTCGCGCCAGGTTTTTTTTGGAATCTCAAAATCAATCGGGACATCGCGGCGTATGGTGGCCAAGAGCTTACTGAACTCGGCCTCCTTCTTGTTTTTTGCCACCAGCTCGACAAAGCGCTTTTGCACGCCCGTTTCTGCCGCGACCTTCTCTACCCCGTTCTTCTTTATCGCCGCGTACACGGCCTTAAGCGAGCCGTACTTCTGCAAAAGCTTTAATGCGCTCCCTTCGCCTACCCCTGGCACTCCTTTAATGTTGTCCGACGGGTCGCCCGCGATACCTTTAAGCTCGGGCACTCCCTCGGGCCCAAAGCCGTAGCGCTCTTTGACTCTCCCCTCATCGTACATAATGGTGTCGCTCAACCCTTTGCCCATCGTAAAGACCCGCACGCGCCCCTGCTCGATAAGCTGCAGCGCGTCCTTGTCGCCCGAGGCGATGATTATTTCCAAATCTTTCTTTTTTTTGGTGCGCTCGACTATCGTGCCGATGACGTCGTCCGCCTCGAAACCCTGCGCCGAGTACACCGGGATGCCGAAGGCCTCGAGCACGCCGGGAGTGCGCTTTATCTGCTCGATGAGCGCGTCATCGGTCTCGGCGCGGGTGCCTTTGTAGTCTTTGTACGCCGCATCGCGAAAGGTGCCGCCGGGCAAATCGACGGCGGCGGCGATATAGTCGGGCCGCAAGTCGTTGATTATCTTGACCAGCATTGACAAGAGCCCGTAGAGCCCGCCGGTGGGCATCCCCTTGCTCGATGAAAAATCGGGCAACGCATGGTAGGCGCGGTGCAGTATCGCGTGGGTGTCGAGGATAACCAGCCGTTTTTTGTCCTGAGGGGTCATATCCGCTATTGTTCCACATCGCTCCCCGTTTCCATATCGATAATGCGCTCCATGTGCCCCACCCCCTCGGCGCTAAAGGTAAGGGCGATGTCGGGCTTCGGCAAAAGGCCCCCCGCTTTTTCGGGCCACTCGAACAATACAAGCGCCGTTTTATCGTTTAAAAATTCTTCCGGGCGCAGGGTTGCAAACTCCTTGGGGCTCTCGAGCCGGTACGCATCGATGTGTATAAGCCGGCTGTAGCGGCGCAGCCGCCCAAACGACGTGCGCTCGCCTAAAAAAGGGTAAGACTTCATCAGCACGTAGGTGGGGCTCTGTATCTGCTCCTTGATGCCGAGCTTTCTTGCGAACTCCTGCACAAATGTCGTCTTGCCCGAGCCAAGTTCGCCCTTGAGCGTCACCAGGGTTGCCGTGTGTTTCTCCGGCAAGATAGCGAGCGCCGAGAGCACGTTGCCCACGAAGTACGGGAGCTCATAAACAGGGACCAGGGTCATGGCAAGCAGTATACAATAAGGGCATGGTGGTCTTTAACGATGCGGAGGAAACGAAGCGTATCGAGTTTTTAAGGCGGCGCGAGGAGGAGGAGCTGGCGCAGATGCTCAGCCAAAAATACGGCGTCGAATACGTCGACCTCACGCTTGTCGCGGTCAACAGCGATGCGCTGCGGGTCATACCCGAGGCCGAGGCGCGCGAGGCCGAGGCCGCG
>ERZ1292629.4529-Hain-H43-01um-R1-4529-length-10102-cov-4_pt1 | contig 10102 bp, 8 predicted proteins | sample MGYA00564399_ERZ1292629 | MGnify/ENA primary metagenome ERZ1292629 (study PRJEB36523, sample SAMEA6512636) | groundwater metagenome | collected 2019-01-08 | study: AquaDiva: Metagenomics assemblies of 32 groundwater samples
AAATTATGATTGCCACCAAACAAGGCCAGGCCATTCGCTTCAAAGAAAAAGACGTTCGCGAAATGGGACGCACTGCCAGCGGGGTGCGTAGTATCCGGCTCAAAGGCGCGGATGAAGTTATTGGCATGGATATTGTTGATCCTAAAAATAAAAGTTTGGCATTTTTAACCGTAGGTGAAAATGGCATAGGCAAACGCACCGAATTGGACGAATACAAAGTGCAAGGTCGCGGCGGCAGTGGCATCAAAACCGCGGCCATTACCACCAAAACCGGCAACCTGACTTTTGCCAAAGTGGTGGACGCGGTGGAATTAAAAGAAAAAGACTTGCTAATTATGTCAGCCAAAGGCCAGGTAATCCGCCTGCCATTTGGATCTATCAACTCCTCCGGCCGCGCCACCCAGGGCGTGCGATTGATGCGGTTTAAAGAAGAGGGTGATAAAGTTTCCAGTGTTACATTGTTGTAACAAAATAAACTACTGGGTGCTAGTTCTATGCCCTACAAAGATATTATCCCAACCAATCCAAACATTGACGATTTGCTGGCGCAAATTCGAACCTACTACCGCAAAGAAGATATTGATATGGTGCGGCTGGCTTATGATTTCGCGGCCAAAGCGCATGCCGGCCAAACCCGCAAATCAGGCGAACCATATATTATTCATCCAGTGGCCACAGCTATGATTTTGGCGCACATGAGAATAGATCCGAATATTATCGTGGCCGCGCTTCTGCACGACGTGCCCGAAGACACGAATATTACTCTGGAAGAAATAGAAAAAAATTTCGGCGCCGACACAGCTTCCATGATCAAAGGCATCACCAAGCTGGGCAAGCTAAAATACCGCGGCGTGGAACGCTACATAGAAAATCTGCGCAAAATGTTCGTGGCCATGGCCGAAGACGTGCGCGTGATGATTATAAAATTTGCCGACCGCGTGCACAATTTGGCTACTATTGATGCTCTGCCACCAAAGAAAAAATTCCGAATCGCCTTGGAAAGTTTGGAAATTTACGCTCCCATCGCCAACCGTTTGGGCATTGGCGAATTCAAAAGCTTGCTGGAAGATTTATCTTTTCCGCATATTTTACCGAAAGAGTATGAAAAAACCAAAGCCGTTCGCGATGTTTTGGTTTCCGAACGCGAGGTTTATCTGCAAAATGTAATGGCCCTAATTAAAAATGAATTAAAAAACTCCGGCATTGCGGTTTTAAACGTGCATGGCCGAGAAAAAACTTTGTATAGCTTATACCGAAAAATTGTCAGCAAAGAGGGTTGGGAAAACGCCGATAAAATCTACGATGTGGTGGCTATCCGCATTATTGTGGAAAATGTGGCTGATTGCTACGCGGCACTGGGCATTATTCACAAACTTTGGCGTCCGCTTAAAGGCCGGATTAAAGATTATATTTCCCAGCCAAAACCCAATGGCTACAAATCTCTTCATACCACGGTTTTTTGCGTGGATGGAAAAATAGTGGAATTTCAAATCCGCGACAAAACCATGCATAATGAAGCCGAGTATGGTATCGCCGCTCATTGGCATTATGACGAAAAAGGTTCCCGCCTGCCATCCAAAGATATTTTTTGGGCGAAAGAATTGGCCGACATTCAAAAAAATATCCTGGAAAAATTGTCGGACATAGACGAATTAAAAGTGGATTTTTTCAAAAATCGTATCTTTGTGTTTACTCCGCAAGGCGATGTGATTGATCTGCCAGAAGACGCCACGCCGGTTGATTTCGCCTATAATATCCACACCGATATCGGCAATCACTGCAATGGAGCCAAAATTAATGACCAGCTTGTAAGCTTGGACACGCCGCTTAAAAGCGGAGATGTGGTAGAAATTTTTACCGATAAAAACCGCAAAGGCCCAAGTCCGGATTGGTTAAAACACGTAAAAACTCATCTGGCAAAATCCAGAATTAAAGAAAAATTAAAAAGCGAAAAAAGCAGCTGGCTAAAAATTATTCTGCCAAAAAAATAACGCTTTGTCTGTCATTCCGAATCCCCGTCGCAGAGGGTGAGAAATCTATTCATTAAAGTATAGATCCCTCGTCGGCTACGGCCTCGCTCCCGCCAACGACAGGGCGGGCAGGCGGGATGACAATTTGAAGACTAACTTGTAATTTTTTTAATCAAGTTTGTTAATTCTTCTTGAGAGTAGTAATCAATGACGATTGTGCCTCTTGCTCCTTTTTGTGTTAAACTGACTTTTGTTCCCAAAGCAACGCGCAGTTTATCTTCCAAATATGCCAAGTTCGGATCGCGGCGGCTATGTTTGTTTTGTTTGCCCACTTCGCGTTCCAATTCCCGCACGGTAATACGCTGGCCAAGCATGGACGACAGCATATCCAATTGTTTTTTGGTGTCATCCAAACTTAACAATGCCCGCGCTTGCCCCATATTTATCCGCTTGTCGCTCAAGGCGGTCTGCACTTCCTCCGGCAAACTTAACAAGCGAATCGTGTTGGCCACTGCCGGACGGCTCTTGCCAACTTTTTCCGCCACATCTTGCTGGGTCATGGAAAATTCATCAATTAATCTTTGAAACGCAAAAGCTTCTTCTATAGGATTTAAATTTTCGCGCTGGATATTTTCTATCAAGGCCACTTCCAATTTTTGATGATCCGCCAATTTTTTTATTAATGCCGGCACTGTCGCCAAACCGGCCATTTGCGCGGCGCGCCAACGGCGTTCGCCTGCCACCAATTCATACCCGCCATCTAATTTTTCGGTAACCAATAATGGCTGTAAAATGCCGTGCGTTTTTATGGAAGCGGATAAATCTTCCAATTCTTGCGCGCTAAAATTCCGGCGCGGCTGATGCGTGTTGGGACTAATGGCTCCTACCGGAATATGCCAAATTTTTTCTTGACCTCCATCGCCAGCCATCGGCGTATTTTTTTGTTTAGAGCCGCCTGAAATTAAAGCGCTCAATCCCCTTCCTAAGGCCATATTGTAAATGTTAAAAGTTGAAAGTAGAAAGTTTTGATTGTCATTCCGACCACCGACTGTCATCCCGAGCGAGGCCGTAGCCGACGAGGGATCTATTCAGATTAAATAAAATTACAATTTCTTTTTTTCGGTATAGATCCCTCGTCGCTATCGGTGGCTCGCTCGGGATGACAGTTTACGACTGTTCAAACCGTTCCAAAAATTCCCGCCCCAGTCTTTCATACGCTTTGGCTCCTTTGCCGCTTGGATCATAGTGAAAAATACTTTGGCCAAAGCTTGGCGCTTCGGCCAAACGCACGGTGCGGGGAATTACAGAACGAAAAATATTATCCGGAAAAAACTTATACAACTCGTTCATTACTTCTTCGGACAAACTGTTGCGGGAATCGTACATGGTAAGCACGGCTCCCAAAATTTTTAATTCCGGTTTTAAATTTGATCTTACAAGTTCGATTGTTTTGAGTAATTGTCCCAACCCTTCCAACGCGTAATATTCGGCTTGCACCGGAATTAAAATATAATCCGCCGCAATTAAACCATTAAGGGTCAAAATTCCCAGTGAAGGCGGACAATCAATAATAATATAATCGTAAGCGTGCGCCACTTCGGATAAAATATCCGCCAATTTTTGTTCGCGCCTTTCCACGTTTACCAGTTCTATGTTCGCGCCAGCCAAATCCGGCGTGGCAGGAGCAACACGCAACCCCGCATGCGGGGTATTGCACACAATATCGTGCAAGCGCGCCTGTCCGGACAAACTATGATACAAACCCTGTTCCAGTTCCTGATATTTTATTCCCAATCCGGAAGTGGCATTTCCTTGCGGATCCAAATCTACCAGCAACACAAACTTACCGGTGTCAGCCAGCGCCGCGGCCAGATTCACGGCAGTCGTGGTTTTGCCCACTCCGCCCTTTTGATTGACTACAGAGATAATTTGCGGCATAAATCTTAAATCAAACTTATTATAGCACATAAAATCATAAACAAAAAGACGCCCAATAATTCAATCGGACGTCTTTTTATTTTGTGCTCCGGAGTTCGTCTTTAACGAACTCGCTTGGCTGTATAATCAAGTAAAATTGAGTGTCAAAACTTTATCCACCACACTGATTGTTATAGAGCCTTATTTGTTTGACAAAATGCTGTTTTTGTGCTATAATTTATTTATTCTTATCTAAGTTTGATTCCAGAATCTAACGCAACATAATTGGCGCGAAGCGCTAAAAATGTTATGTTGGATTCCTATGAATAAATACCACAGGTTAAACGCGTCAGAGCGGGAGGAAATCAGTCGGATGCTCTCGCAAAAATGTTCTTTTCAACATATCGCCCAAACTTTGGGACGCACTGCCAGCACGATCAGTCGGGAAATCGGCGCTGGTAGTTGTAATCAGTATACCTACCGAGCCGAGAAAGCGCAAAACCGGGCGGTGCGTAACAGCAGTAAACGACGTGGCGGAAAGTACGCGCTCGACAATAGTGTCAAATTGAAGCGCTACGTCTATCGCAAGCTACGTCATAAGTGGTCGCCGGTACAGATTGCAGAAACTCTGAAAAGTGAGTATCCTACCGACACTACTATGCGTATTTCACCTGAAGCCATGTATACCTACCTCTACGTTTTGCCGCGTGGGACACTCAAGAAAGAGCTTTTGTCATGTCTTCGGCAAAACCGGAAGCATCGGCACAAACAGCGCCGTGGCGCTGAAGCTAAGCGCAAACTTGAGGATATGCTCTCCATCGAAGAGCGGCCAAAAGAGGTCGAAGATAGGAGTGTCCCGGGCCACTGGGAAGGCGACTTAATTGTTGGAAAGAGCAATCGTTCGGCTCTTGGCACTCTGGTTGAGCGCACGACCCGCACGACTATTCTTGTCCCGATTAAAAACCGCGAAGCGGAAACGGTGGCCAAAGCATTCGCCAGAGAAATTAAGAACTTGCCCCGACAGATGAAAGTAACTCTGACATACGATCAAGGACGAGAGATGGCCGCTCACAAACTCTTTACCAAAATCACCGGCATTAAAGTGTACTTTGCTCATCCCCGCAGCCCGTGGGAGAGAGGCACGAATGAAAATACTAACGGATTGATTCGGCAGTATTTCCCGAAGGGCACCGACTTTAAAAAGGTATCGAGATACGAAGTTAAAAGAGCACAACACCAATTAAATGGCCGACCGAGAAAGACGCTGGATTTCCGCACACCCTACGAGGTGTTTAACGAACTAATTAATTCTTAACGCTGTTGCGTTAGAAACTTGGATCTAAGTAATTTAAGCCATTTTATTTAAATATATGTCGGAAAAATACACACCACAAGAGGCGTTAGGTGAAGACTCAAAACAAGACGAAGAGCGGAGAGGTCGCGAGTTAGGTGAGTATAGAAACGCAGCACGTGGCTGGATGCGCACAGAAGTGGCGATGGCAAAAGAAAGGATAAAATTTGATTTTCTTCCAGAGCCAAAAAGTACTTTGGGAATAAAGAGTAAGGATAATATTTTTAAAGATAAAAATGAACGACAAACAACATTAGGAGCTCTTGAAAAATTACGGGATGGTTTTATTTCAGTAGCTCAAGACAGAGCAACGCGTTATATGGACGCAGGTGGCGTTGGTCGTTTATTGAAAGAGGATAAGAAGCATAGAGGTGTTTTAAGTAGGCGAGCAGAACAGCATCATAGCATTGGTAATGATCAGGCTCAAGGAGTATCAAAAACATTTAGTGATGGTCAAGGCATTAAATACGATTTCCGTTCTCAGGAGTCCATGAATAGCGTCGTTGCGGGAATTAAAAAGGAAGCTGAAAGCTTCCTAGCAGAAGACAAACCAGAGCTGGCGAAAGCAAGAGAATACAATCCTGGCTACATGGGTAGCACACCAAAAGAAATTAAAGACCAGCAGGCATTAGCTGAAGAAAAATTAGGACACTACAAGGCTGAAGCACTTGTTGCTTGGCCGCCACGTTTGCTCAAAATGACGGAATTACTTATTGGAGAATTGGTAGCGCTCAGGGGACCGGAAGAAGCGGAACGGAAAAGCAGGACGACACGACCAACAGAACTTGATACAAAACTTCCAGCGGATCCATTTAATGCAGGATTGAAAAAAGGAATGTTTGATTTTGCACCAACTTCGATTGCTGATTTGAGAAAAACTCTTGAGAGCATGCAAGGCGCATACCCCAAAGCATTAGTATCTCGATTAGATACAAGTGCTGAACAGCACGATTTGCATTGGACAGGGAGCGTTTATGAAGAAAAAAAAGATAAACAAAAGTAACAGGCTTAAAAAACAGAGTCTTTTGACTCTGTTTTTTTGTCCCTATTATTTTATCGCTTCTGATTGTTAGGCAAAAATTTACAGCAAAAAGTGTACAAACCTAGCCCTAACCTAAGGGTTTTTTTATTTACAGGTAAATCTACAGCAAAACTTTCCTGTAAGCCGTTTTGTTATTCTCAAAGTAGGGAAAATTTATACAAAAGTGCGTAATTATTTGGCTAAAATAAAAGGTTTCAAGGAGTTAACCCAAATCTTTAGCTAAACTTTGATAAACACCATTTTGTTACCCTAAAATTATATCAGTGTTCCCGCAAAATCAGCTCGTTTTTCCGCTTACTTAAAGCACTCAAACAAGTTCCCGCAAATCTTCCCCGTAACTTTCGGGAACACCGGCCATGTAGCATGAGTTTACACCCAAAATCGAGCTAAAAAAACGCTAAGGCAAGAGCAAAAAGTATCTTACCCCTAAATGCTCCCGTAACTTTGGTGTAAACCGTTTTGCTAAAGTGCCTTTTAGCTGGACGTCCAACTTCGTCAACCAGATTTTGATACGCTTTTTACATCTTTGCAGATTTCTGTTTCTTGCTCTCGGCCAAGCATTTCATTTTTTCGCGCGCCTGACTAGGCGCACGAAAAAAGAATGCTGCCGAGCAAGGTGGTAGTGCAAAGAGTGAAGCGTCGAAGTGAGTGGCAAAAGTGAAAAGTTGGAGCAAATATTTTGACGAAAGGCGTGAGCGATTGGCGATATTGCCCGTCGCCAGTCACTCACTCGTTCGCCGGTCGTCGTTCGCTCACTGTTATTCTTGATAATAAGTAAACATAATGAGAATTTTAATAGTTTTTTTAGCATGAACATTACGAAAAGAAAAATAGTCATATCCGGCAACATTCACGAGCTCTACGTTTTCAGTAGGAGCCTAGCTTATGGCTTCCCACTTCATCCTGCCACGAAGTCGGCCACCTCCCCTTATAGGCCTCAACTCACTGCCCCAGACGAAGCCACCGACGTTGAAATAAGCAAACGTCTGGAAGCAAACAAACGCTCGGCCTACCAAGCCAAAGCGCACCTACGACGTTTGATAAACGCCAACGTCGGCCAATACTACGATCCCGTCACTGGTTACGCCTACAAGCCGGTATTTATCACTTACACGTTCCAAGAAAACATAACGGATATTGCCAGAGCCAACAAAATATTTACGGTCTTTACCAAACGATTGAATTACGAAATCACCAAACAAAAAGAATGTTATCTAAAATATGTAGCCGTGCCGGAATTTCAAGAACGTGGAGCCGTCCACTTTCACGTTTTGTATTTCAATCTGCCTAAGCGAGATTATCTTTTCAGTACGATTAGACGCTTGTGGCGAGAAAAACAATTAAAGGTCGTGGTGATTAAGAACATTCGAAATATCGGCGGATACTTGAGTAAATATTTTACCAAGCAAAATGGTGACGAACGGATGAAAGGCAAGAAAAAATATTTTGCTTCTCGTGGTTTGTTACAGCCGAAAATAATCATGAACGAACAAGAGATTGACGAGGTAATGAACTGCCTTAATGAGAAGCAAAAAGTATTTGAGCGCGAGTATAAAAACGATTATGCCGGTTCGTTTGTCTACAAAGTTTTTGATCTAACAACGAACAATACCAGTAGCCCGTAATATGCCGGAAACTAAGCCCGACAATTTTATCTTTTCCGAAGAGGCAATCAAAAACTTTGTCGGGCTTTATCATATTTTGCTCAAAGTGCGACGGCGATTATTGGCCGAGGGCTACATGATTAAGAACGGTAAAAAGGTACGGCGATCTGGTAATTTTAAGAAAGAGGTGTATAATCCTAAAACTCTTAACCCCGAAATATATGACAGCCAAGAAACAGAACAATCCAACAAACCACAGTAACGAGTATTTGATCTACGCTCGCAAGAGTACCGACGACGCCGATAATCAAAAGAATTCGATTGATTACCAAACCGGCGAGTGTTTGCGCTATGTGAAAAACAATAATCTGGTGATAGCGGATTATTCCGTTGCCAGCTTTTGCGACGCTGGGGTTATTAAGGAAAAACATACCGCCTACAAAACAGCCGACGTTGTGGTGAATAAAGACGGCTCGTTTGTTTATCGTATTGAACGACCGAAATTTAAACAGCTTATCGACGTGCTCATGAGCAAACAATTTAAGGGCGTGATTTGTTTGTGTTGGGATAGAGTAAGCCGGAACGACCAAGACGGAATCATAATCAAAAATTTGATTAAGAACGGTGTGGATATTCGTTTTGTCCAAACCAAATACGAACAAACCAGCTCCGGCGAATTACACATGGATATTGACGGAATGTTTGCGGCGCATTATTCAAGAGTAATCAGCGAGAAAATTCGTGGAGCGTATAGCAAACTCCGAGCCGAGGGCAAATGCACCTATAAGGCTCCAATCGGTTATCTCAATCTTGGGTCAGATAACAAACCACTGGACGAGACCAGAGCACCCATTGTACGCCAGATATTTGAGCTGTACGCAACGGGAGGGTGGGGACTAAGACAATTAGCCAAGTGGGCGAACGAACAAGGTCTAACGAGCACCCCGATACACAAGAAGCGTACCAGCGTAGAAATATTGGCCGGTAAGGAGCAAGAAACCATGGTGTGCCAGCCACTGAATGAAAAAAGTATAGAAAAAATTTTAAAGAATCCCTTTTACATCGGCAAACTCAAAGCAGACGGCAAAATTATTAACGGTATTCACCAACCATTGATTGATACGTCCCTTTTCAACAAATTACAAGCAACGCTTAAAACAAGGAATGTTAAAATCTATTACGTCGATAAAGAATTTTTTACTTATCGGGGTTTTGTGCGTTGCACCTGTGGCCGAGCATATTCGCCGTATGAGCAAAAGGGTAACAACTATTACAAGTGCAACTGCTTGCCAACCTGCGACAGCACCGACAGAAATTTAACCGAGGAAACAATCGAAAGTGCCGTCATTAACGCCATGGACAAAATCCATTTTAGCGATGAAGAATTGTCCGAGATTGAAAAGCGTGCTAAAAATGAATTGTACGAGGTGGTAGAACAAAAGCGACAATCTGAAACCGGCACGCTCGAAAAACAGCGACAACGGATAAACGATGATCTAAAATATCTTGAGCAAAACAAAATTACGTTACTTCGTACCAATGTTTATTCGATTGAGCAATTTACGATTGACCATGAGCGATTACAAAATGAAATGAAAACAGTAAACGAAAAAATATCTGCTCAAAATGTATCTGCGCAAGAAATGTTGGACACTGTCATTTCTTTTTCCGAACTCGTAAAAGAGGCTAAGGCTAGCTACAAATTTGCTCTCGACAGTGAAAAGAGAGAAATGGCAACAAACGTGTTTATCGAACTAAATTTCAAGGACGGAATTATTGCTAATTACAACGCAAAAGAGGGCTATGGTGCCCTCTTAAAACGTCACTCTGTGAATCTCGGTGCCGCGAGAGAGAATCGAACTCTCATGGATTGCTCCGCACGATTTTGAGTCGTGTGCGTCTACCAATTCCGCCATCGCGGCATGAAAAAAGTATAATTCAATATTCTAATTTTGTCAATCTTAACTAGCATACAAAAAAAGAGTGCCCGGCGCTATTACTAGCCGCCGGGCCATTTTTATACCACTCGCAGGACATCGGTAGGGCGGTACGTCTCCATAGAAACGTCATGGCCCAAATCCTTATCCTGGCGCTACAACCGCTTGACGAGTTACCCCAGATCCTCTCTGGATTTTTCACTCCGTAAACGGAGTGTGCAGCCGGTCTCCTTGCCGGCCATTCCCCAGCGACTGTGCGCTGGAAAATTATGTGTGCTGCT
>ERZ1292629.4530-Hain-H43-01um-R1-4530-length-10101-cov-4_pt1 | contig 10101 bp, 9 predicted proteins | sample MGYA00564399_ERZ1292629 | MGnify/ENA primary metagenome ERZ1292629 (study PRJEB36523, sample SAMEA6512636) | groundwater metagenome | collected 2019-01-08 | study: AquaDiva: Metagenomics assemblies of 32 groundwater samples
GATCGCGCCGGAGGAGGCGCAGGCGGAGGTGAAGCGCCAGATGGCGCGCGAGCGCCAGCCGGTCGAGGGGCGGCGCACCCATTATGATCTGGTCTGGGAAGCGGCGCTGCGCAAGGCATCGCGCCAGGCACCGGGCTATGATGCCTGATCTATAAGCATTAATCGGCGGCTTCCCGCCAAGTCTCATTGGCGTCGCGTGCCCCGCGGCGCCATTTTCCTATCTCCAGCAAAGGAGACAGGCAGATGGCGACGATCGTCGGCGACAATTTGAGGGCGCGCTATGCCGCGCTTCAGGCGGAACGGGAACGGGACTGGTCGCCCGCCCAACTGGCGCGCAACGCGGCGCAGCGGCAGCAGCTGGTGGCGCGCTTCGATGCGGCGACGGTGGCGCAGCCCGGCGATGTTCTGCCCGATCTGGCACTCGACGATGTGGAAGGCGCCACGCTGACGCTCGACGCGCTGACGGCGCAGGGGCCGGCGCTGCTGATCTTCTTCCGCTTCGCCGGCTGCCCGGCCTGCAACATCGCCTTGCCCTATTATGCCGAGACGCTCTGGCCGGTGCTGCGCGCGCGCGGGATCCCGCTGGTCGCGCTCAGCCCGCAGCAGCCCGATCGGCTGGTGGAAATCAAGCGCCGCCACGATCTGCCCTTTGCGGTGGCGAGCGATCGCGACAATCAGCTCGCCCGCCTGCTCGGCATCGCCTTCGTCCCCGATGATCGGCCGTCGCCGCCGCCCGCCGGCTGGATCGGCGAAGTGACCGGCACGGGCAGTTGGGAATTGCCGCAGCCCGCCGTGCTGCTGTTGGGGCCGGGCCGGGTGGTACAGCGGCTGCAGGTCAGCCCCGACTGGCTCGACCGACCGGAGGCGGATGATATCCTCGCCTGGCTGCGCTAAACGCAAAAAAAAGAAGGGCCCGGCAATCAAATTGCCGGGCCCTTCTTTGTTCGATGGGATCAGGCGGCTGACCGGGCGTCCCGTGCTGCGCTATATCGATTGTCGGGCACTGTGAGGCCCAGATGCTCGCGGAAGGTCGTGCCCTCATAGTCGGTGCGGAACAGGCCGCGCTGCTGCAGGATCGGGATCACCTTGTCGACGAACAGCGCCAACTGCCCCGGCAGTGGCTCGAACAGGACGAAGCCGTCGGCCGCGCCACTTTCGAACCAGCGCTGCAACTGATCCGCCACCGTCTCGGCCGAGCCCACGAAAGCGCCGCGCGGCGTCGCCAGCCGTTCGGCCACCTGGCGCAGCGTCAGCCCCTCCGCTTCGACTTCGGCCAGGATGCGCAGCGTCCCGCTCTGCTGGCTGTTGAGGCCCAGATGCGCGACATCGGGGAAGGGCGCATCGAGATCATATTGGCGGAAATCATGGTCGTTGAAGGTGCGCGACAGGAAGCCAAGACCGGTGTCGATCGACTCCAGCGCGGCGAGTTCGCGGTAGCGCGCCTCGGCCTCCTCATCGCTGTCACCGACGATCGCGGCGATGCCCGGCAGGATGAACAACTGGTCGGCATCGCGGCCAAAGCCCTTCGCCCGTGCCTTCACATCGGCATAATAGGCCTGGCCCGCCTCGATCGTCTCGGCATGGATGAAGATCACCTCGGCCCGTCGCGCGGCGAAGTTGCGGCCATCGTCCGACGCCCCGGCCTGAAAAATTACCGGCTGGCCCTGGGGCGTGCGCTTGATGTTGAGCGGGCCGCGCACCTGGAAAAACTCGCCCTTATGGTCGAGCGCATGCAGCCGATCGGGATCGACGAACTGGCCGCTTTCCTTGTCGGCGACATGGGCGCCGTCTTCCCAGCTGTCCCACAGGCCCTGGACGACATCGAGATATTCGGCGGCGATAAGATAGCGCACGGCATGGGCGGGATGTTCGCTCTTGCTGAAATTGGCGGCGGTATCGCCCAGCCAGGACGTCACGACATTCCAGCCGGCGCGCCCGCCGCTGAGGTGATCGAGCGAGGCGAATTGCCGCGCCACGTTGAAGGGCTCGGAGTAACTGACGGTCAGCGTGCCGACCAGGCCGATCCGGCTGGTGGTCGCCGCCAGCGCCGACAGGATGGTGATCGGCTCGAACCGGTTGAGATAATGGGGGCTGGATCGTTCGGTGATCGACAGGCTGTCGGCGACGAACAGGAAGTCGAACTTGCCGCGTTCGGCGGTCGCCGCCTGTTCCTGATAGCGGGCAAGGCTGGTGCTGGCATTCACGTCACGATCGGGATGGCGCCAGTCATGCCAGGTGCGGCCGACGCCATGCAGGATAAAGCCGAGCTTGATATGCGGAGAACGGGCCATGGCCTTGTCCTTCTGCTGGAGGGGAGGGTGAGCCCATTCCATCTACGCCCGGACGGTTCGCGCGACCAACGCGGACTCTTCAAGCGCATATGAAATGGGCCAATAGGGCGGGCGTCAGTAGGAGAAGCGGGCGCTCAGCAGGATCGTCGCAGGATCGGCATAATTTTTATAATAGACCCCGGTCGAAGGGATGTAGGTCGAACTGACCGGCTTGTTCGCGCCCAGGATATTCTTGCCCTGGATGGCGAACTGGAAACGGTCGTCCGGCAATATCCAGGTGATCGAGCCGTTGACGAAGGTCTGGCCCGGCACCTGGTCCTGCGGCCGGGCAAGGGCGTTCTGATAGAAGCTGCTCTGATATTGGGCATTGGCCGACAGCCGCAATGTGCTGCCCGACGTACCCAGCGGCAGCGCATAATTGGCGCCGCCCGACAGGGACCATTTGGGCGCGTTCAGCAGCGGATTGCCATCGGCGTCGACGCCATTGCCCCCCGCGCCCTTATAATCGTCATAAATGGCCTTGAGATAACCGGCCGATGCCTGAAGCGAGAAGCGATCCGACAGGCGCAGGTCATTCTCCAGCTCCACGCCCCAGCTATGCGCCTTGCCGGCATTGCCCCGGCGCGAGCCGACATAGGCCGGGTCGTAGAAGGATACCTGGAGATCCTTATAGTCATTGTAGAAGAGGGCGAGATTGCTGCGCAGCGCGCCACCGAACAAGGTGGCCTTGAGTCCGCCTTCATAAGTCGAGACCTTTTCCGGATCGAAGGGCAGGGTGGCCAGGTCCAGCCGGGTCGCGCGATTGTCGAACCCGCCCGATTTGAACCCGCGCGAATAGGTGAGATAATTGAGCAGATTGGGCGTCCATTGCGCCTGCACCGACAATTTCGGTGTCAGCGCCTTCCAGGTCTTTTCCGCTTCGCCGGCGATCGACTGGGCCACGACATTGCGATCATCGTCGATCACCTTGTTGTCGAAGACGAAGCGCTTCTTTTCGATCGTGCCGCGCAGGCCGGCGGTCAGGCTGAATATGTCGTTCGCCTTCCAGCTGCCCTCGCCGAACACAGCATAGGCATCGGTATAGGTGATGTTGTGGGCGCGCAGCCGGTTGACCGGCGCGGTTGCGGCGGTGCCGGTACGGCTGAACCCGTCGCGCTCCACGAAGAAGCGTTCATGCAGGTAGAAGAGGCCGCTGGTGAAGCTGAGGTCGCCAAAGTCACCGTTCAGCTGCACCTCCTGGCTGAAGGCCCGGTCATTATAATGGATCAGGTTCTTCTGGATCAGCGCGGCCTCGCCGTCATTCTCGTAATTGACGGGGTTGAGGTTGAAGCCGGTATAGGCGCTGATCGACTTGATCGACAGGCTGGGCGACAGGTCATAGGCCAGCCGCAGCGAGGCGCTGCGCGAATTGAGATGCTGGTCCGGTTCGACTTCCGAATAGGATCGGCGGCGGCTGAAGCTGCCGGGCTGGTTGACCGGAATATAGGACCGCGTATCGCTGCGGTCGCGCAGGATATTGACGGTCAGCAGTGCGTCGAGATTGGCGATGCCGGTATAGCGCAGCTTCCCGCGCCAAGCGTCGAGGTCGATCCGGTTGACGTCATGGCCCAGCGTCGGGTCATAGGTAACGCCGTCACGGGTGCGATGAATCCAGGCGATGCTGCCCGACAGGTCGCCCGCGATCTTGCCGCTGACCAGCGCCCGGCCCTGTACGTCATTATAGCTGCCATAGCCCAGTTCGGCGGTGACATGGGTGGTTTCGTCGGGCGCGCGGGTAATGATGCGCAGCGCACCGGCCGACGAGTTGCGGCCATAGAGTGTCCCCTGCGGCCCGCGCAGCAGCTCGATCCGTTCCAGATCGACAAATTCGCTCATCGAGGCGATCTGGCGGGGGATGTAAACGTCATCGACATAGATGGCGAGCACCGGCTCCTGGATCGGGTCGGATTCGCCCACGCCGCGCAGCGAGAAGGTCTGGGTGGTGTGGCTGATCGACGTCCGCGCCACGAACAGATTGGGCACCTGGCCGGCCAGGTCGCGCACATTGGTGATGTTGCGCTGCTCCAGCGTTTCCGGCGTGAAGGCGGAAATCGCGATCGCGGTCTTCTGAAGGTCCGTGGCGCGCCGCTCGGCGGTGACGATGATACCGCCGCCGGCGTCGCCATCCTCTGCCGGCGCTGGCGCCTGTGCCCAGGCCGACCCGGCCATTGCCGCGGCCATGATCGCGCTGCAACCAGCGGCCAGGAAAATCCCTTTTTTCATTGTTCCCCACTCAATCTTGATCCGCCGCAGCCGGGGCTCAGCGTTAACTGTCAACTAAAGTTGTAGACAATTTGCGCAAATGAGTTCGGGCAATCTGGCGGGAGAATGGCTCATAGATTTGCGCGGCAGAGATGGGCGCGCCGATCATCGGCTGTGGTCAGCTTCGGCGTGCTCCGCGCCCGCTATAAAGGGTAAGGGGCGATAGCCGCAGATTATTCCGGATCAGCAACTCCGCGCAGGAGCGGATATCGGCAGTCAGCTGTTCGTCCAGGGTTGTTGTGGGGGCAGAGGTGAGGCGCTGGGCATCGGCCAGCGAGGCAAGCAGGACCAGTTCGTCGTCACTGACATAGCGGGTGCCGGGCGGCTGGATTCGGAGGCCGCATTCGATGGCGAGCTGGCGCAGGCGGGCAAAGCTGTCGATGGCCGCGAGACCGATCCGCTGCTCCTCGCCCCGCAGCATTGCGAGCACCCGGCGCTCGGTCCGTGTACGGCGGTGGAGGGGCAGGGTAGAGCGGTTCACAGCGCACGCGCCAGTGTCAGCGAGACGACTGCACCCTCCCACTGGCTGCGCTGTTCCTGCCCGCTATAGCTGCCCGCCCGGCTGGGGCTGTAGAAGCGGCGCAGCCGATGATAATCCTGACCGTTGAGCGCGCTGGCCCGCAGCGTCGTCTTGAACCCGGCCAGCGCCGTGGTTTCGACATAGGCATCGAACGCGGCATCGTCGCGCCAGGTCAGTCGCTCACCGGTGTAGAAAACATCGCCCTGTTCGGCGGCGGTATAGCTGATCCCCCAGGATGAACGCAGTTTCGGCACGTCGTGGCGGAACTCGGCGGTCAGGCTGCGTGGCGCGATATCATCCATCTTCCTGTTGTCTCCGGTTACAGGGTCGCGCATGCGCGATCCCCGTAGCGTGCCGTCGAGCGTGAGCCGCGCGCCACGCAGGGCGGCATCGAGCGGCAGCGTTGCTTGCGTGCTGATGCCCCATTGCCGGGCATTGCCGATCGTCCCCAGCGCTTCGTCGCCGGTGGGGAGGAGGAGATAGCCAAGCATCCCGCGATGCCATTGATGATAGGCCTCGACCGCCAGCGCGCCGCCCTTGCCCCAGCGATGATCGGCACGGGCGAGCGCGCGGGTAACGCGGGCTGGGCGCAATTGCGCATTTCCACCGAGCGGCCGGCCGTCGGCCTGATTTACCGACGCGGCGAAGTCGCCGAAGTCGAGCTGATCGACCGTGCGGCGAATGCCCAGTCGCAATTGGCTGGTATCGCGCGGCGACCAGACCAGAGCGGCAGACGGTTTCCAATAGGACAGGCTTTGCTCGTTCGCAGCATCCCCCGTGACGCGGATGCGCGACAGTTCGAACGCCATGCCGCTTTCCAGCGTCCAGCGTTTGCCGAGGCGCAGCGTGACATTGGCAAAGGCCTCGCCCCGCAGTTCGGATACACGGCTATTGGCATTGGCCAGGGTGATCGGCGTCAGGCTGCTGCCATTATCCTCCGCATAGTCGAGGGCACTGTTGAGCCGGTTATAGGCGATCTCCATCCCCAGTTCGGGGCGGAGTACGTGGTCGCCACCCCGCGTCAGCGTCGTGCGACCGACCAGCTCCAACGGCTTCTGCGCCAGCGCCGAAACGCCACGATAGCCCGGCTCGACATAGTCCTCGTTGGTGGTCAGGCGTTCGACCCGACCGAGCCCCACCAGCTTTGCCGACCAGTCCTTGCCAAGGGTGCGGGTCCAGTCGAGCCCCAACTCGCCACTGCGCCCCTTTTCGTCATAGCCGATGGTCCGCTCGATCGTCGCTGCACCGTCAGTCGGCGAGATCATGATCGCCCGGTCGGATTCATAGCCATCCCGATTGAGCCGCAGATTGAGCGTCAGCGTACCGCCGGCCAGCGCGCCCGATGTCGATGCCGCAAGCCCGATCTCCGGTGCTTTGCCGATGATGCGCTCATGCCGGGTCTCGGTCGGCATGCCATTGCCGTCGCTGATATGGTAGATGCCGTCGATCGGGTAGCGGACCTGCTCGACCGACAGTTCCACATTGCTCTGCCAGCCGGCAATCTTGCGTGCATGGCTGATCTGGGCAGAGGGCGATATTCGGCCGTCGCGGGTATGGCTGAGCTTCAGCGAGGCATTGCCCGATCCACTCCCATCGGTGCGCAGGATGACATTGGCGACCAATGTCTGTCCCTGTGCCTCGGCCGCGTCGGTCCCGCGCAGCAGCACGACCCGCTCGACGCGTGCGGCACCGATCCGGCGCAGCACTTCGGTAATGCCGCCGGCCTTCACCGTAGGCCGCTGGCCATCAATGAGCACATTGCCGGCCGCGCCGCCAAAACCGCGCAGGCTGTTGCCCTCGCTCAACAGGAAGCCGGGGGTGCGCTCCAGCATGTCGAGCGCGGTCTGAGGCTGAAAGGGCGCGTAGAAATCGGCCGGATAAACCGGATCAGGACCAGCCGGGACGATCGGCGGATGAGCTGGCGGGCTGTTGTTCTGAACTGCTTCCTGTTCACTCGCCATCGCGCCCGCCGTCATGGCAAGGCCGGCCATCATCGCATGGAACAGCATCATTGCAGGAAAGACTTTACCGGCACGACCCGTTCGATGCTTTCGGCCTTCACATCCTCGGGTGGCTCCAGGATAGGCTGCCGGGGCATTGACTGCGACTGTTCCGTCCGGAACTGTTGGGGGCCGGGCGGCACTTCGCTTGCCGCTTCCGGTGGCGCAGCCGGCGGAGCCACGGCAAAGATGCTCAGCGTCGGCGCCGATTTCGGCACGACATAATCGGTCAGTGGCGTATGGGGGAGAGGGGGCGAGGCCATATCTATTCCGAAAGCATGAGCAGCAGCATGGCGGGTGGCAGGGCCAGGAGGATCATGACGCTCCATGCGCGCGCCGGATTGCGCGCGTGAAAGGCGCTCATCGCGATCACCGCGAACAAGGCAAAGCTGGCAAGCGTAACGCCGGTGACGGCTTCGACAGCATCGGTGCCAAGCCGAACGAGCAGGCGGGAAAGGGCCGCAGTGACGAGCGCGGTCAGGCCATAGGCACCCAGCGTGCAGGCCGTGACCCGTCCGGCATTGGCCCAGCGCGCACGAGCGACAGAGCTGAACCCGATCATGGCCGCACCCAAGTGAGGATGCGCTCGCGATTGCAATTGAGCGTCACGATCGTGACGGCGCCGGCGCTCAGCCAGCCGAACCAGGCGACGCTGCCATAACCCCAGCCAAGGCCAAGGCCTGCGATCAGGAAGGCGATGCTCAGCAGCGCAAAGCCCGCCTGGCGCAATCGGCGTGATTGCTGGTCGGGCAGCTTGCGACGAAGCCAGTCCTGCTGGTGGCGGGCCATCGCCAGAAACAGCAGCGCAAAGCCGCCGAGCGACAGCAGGGCTGTTGCGACATGGGTCATGCCGGCACCTCCTGAAAATCTTGCTTGGGCTGGCGCGTGCGGCTGCGCGCCTTGGCCTTGGACTGGTGGGTTGCCACCTTGCGGGCGGCAAAGGCGAAGCCGGTGGCGGTCAGGATCATCATCAGGTCGAACAGGATGAAGATAGCGTCACCCGCCATCACGCTGGCGGGCAGGCCGCGGGGCGTGGTAGCGGCGTTGACCAGCGGAATGGCGGCATAGAGCAGGGCGCAGGCGGCCAGCGTCTCGACCCAGGCCCGCCGTGCCGGCCGGCCCAGGCTCCACACAAAGATCGCGCCCCAGGCGATGAACAGGGCGTTGACTTCCCAGTCGGCGCGTTTGGCGATCGCCGGATCAAGCAACCGGTTGGCGAGGAAATAGACCGCGATCCCTGCCGATGCGCCGGCGATGACGCCGATGTTCAGCCGTTCGACCAGACGGAAACCGAAATGGGGCCGGGCCGGATCGGGCAGCTTGGCGCGACGCTTGACCGTCCACAGCACCAGCCCGCTGCCGACCATGATCGTGCCGCCCACGCCGGAAAGGAAATAGAGCCAGCGCAAGGCCGGGTTGGCATAACGGCCGGCATGGAGGTCGATCATTACCCCCTTGGTCGCTGTCGCCGCGCCGCTTTCGCGCGGGCCGGCCAGCGGTTCGCCGGTGGCGCCGTTAAGGTAGAGCATCGGCTGGTGGCCGCCCAGCGTTTCGGTGCGGGGCCAGATGCGGACGATCGCGGCTGCATTGCCGGGATGGCTGATGCTGACATAGCTGGGCTCGAAACCGGGACGTAAAGTGCGGGCACGCTGCAGCAGTTCGGGGATCGGGCGAAGGACGGCGTTGGTTTCGCTCGGCTCGCTCTTCGGCCCGGACGGGAAGGCGGCCTCATAATAGGCGTCGGTCGACGGGAAATTTGCGCTGATCGCCCATGGCATCAGGGTGAAAAGCAGGGTGACGAGCCCGGTATAGGTGATCATCAGATAGAAGGGCAGGGCGAGGACGGCGGTCACATTATGCGCGTCGAGCCAGGAGCGCTGGCCCTTGCCGAAGCGCAGCAGGAAGAAGTCGGTGAAGATTTTCTTGTGGGTGACGACGCCGCTCAGGATCGCGACTAGCATGGCGAGCGCGGCCAGGCTGACGAGCAGGCGCGCCCACATGACCGGCATATAATGAAGGTCGAAATGCATGCGATAGAGGAAGAAGCCGCCGCGCGTGTCGCGTACGCTGGTGAGATCGCCGCTGGTCGCGTCGAGCATGCGTTCCTGCTGACTTGAGCGGTCGCCGCCGGCCGGCGTCCAACTGATCGAGAAGCCTTCGCCGCCACGCGAACCGGGAAGGGAGAGCGTCCAGTCGTCGGCGCCGGCACCGTCCTTGCGCAGGATCGCGTCTGCTGTTTCTATCGCCTTGGCGCTCACCGGCGCAGGCGTCAGTTCAGGTCGCATCCATTGGGATATTTCCTGCTGGAAGAAGGCGACCGTGCCGAACAGGAAGATGACGAACAGCAGCCAGCCGGGCAGCAGCCCGGTCCAGGTGTGCAGCGTCGACATGGTCTGGCGCAGCGATGCCTTCATGATGCCTTGCCTCCGGCGATCTCTACTGACCTGTGCTCGTGCATAACCCGCTGTTCGCTAATGCTCATCAATGCCCTGTTCGGTTGACGTTTGGCGGGGCCGGTTCTCTAAAAAAGCGTCAAGGAATATTGGAAAACCGTCCCGTTGCCCACAAAATGCCCACCCCTTTCGCTGGCGGATGGCCGGACGCATCACCGCGTCGGGAGGGTGCTGTTAACGCAAATGAGATTTATTTGCAAAACAAGACATTTGATTTTTGGGACGCCATGAAAAGTCCGCCAGATCAGCGTGAATAGATGTTATCCAAAATGTGACATCCCTCTGGCCGGACAGCGTAAATTGCAATTCTCGGCTTGTGCAGGGCGCTGCCAAGACATGCTAATGAAGCGCCGGAAAATTGTTGATAATGGCGGTATGAAATCAGCAATTGGCAGGGTCGGCTTTGGAGCATCCCGCTCATGGCAGCCCGCGCGGATGCTATCACTTATGGCCGCTTCATAACTTCATCGGAGCCGGTCGGTGAGACGCCGCTGGACGCAACCTTGTGGCGCCTGGCTGTGAATTGGGTGGTGGCG
>ERZ1292629.4532-Hain-H43-01um-R1-4532-length-10098-cov-8_pt1 | contig 10098 bp, 8 predicted proteins | sample MGYA00564399_ERZ1292629 | MGnify/ENA primary metagenome ERZ1292629 (study PRJEB36523, sample SAMEA6512636) | groundwater metagenome | collected 2019-01-08 | study: AquaDiva: Metagenomics assemblies of 32 groundwater samples
CGCCTTCGCGAAGCTCTTTGATATCTTCAATGCCCCTGTTTGAAGCGGCATCTATTTCATACATATCATTTGCAGACACGCCGATATTCGCTGCAAAAATTCTAGCGACAGAAGTTTTGCCTGTTCCGCGAGAGCCGACAAAAAGATATGCGTGAGAGACTTTATTCGTCTGCACGGAACTTTCTAATACCTTGACAATATGATCCTGTCCTAAGACTTCCTTGAAGCTTTTAGGCCTGTATTTGCGATATAGAGCCAAATCATGCATAGACTTGATTATATCAATAAAAGAAATGAAAAAGCCAGTTTGTCTACTATCTTTTACATATGTTTGAGATAGTAGACATTTAAAAAGCCAGCCCCTTTCGGTGTGCTGGCTAGTATGAATTAATCAGTAACTCACAACTTGCTCGGAATACAAGCGTAGACTATTAAGGACGGTCCTTGCTAGTTATACACGGACCGGCGTGATCACTTCATGAGAGCTTCTAGTTGGGTCAAGAGCGCTTCGGCGCTTTGGATCTTCTTGAGCTTATCTTCGAGCTCAAGTAAGACAACTTTCTGGAGCGTGATCTGCTCCTCTATCGCCGGCTTCTCGGCGACGAGACGCTGAGCCCGCACGAGCGGGTCCGTCGACTCTATTGGTGGCTCCTCGCCAACGTGGCCGAGGAGCTTTTCTGTTGCGCGGTACTGGCCTGCGTTAGTCGCCCCTTCTGTGACAACTGCTTCGAGCCACCCCTCGGTCACCATCATTGAGTTGGTGGTCGTGATTCCAGCTGTTCGTCGGATTTCTCCGACGACGTTCTTGGAGACAAGCCCGTTCCCACTTTTCTCGGCCTCAGCCTTGAAAAGTCGTGCGAACTTGTCGATTGGTTGTTGTTCCATTTTTTTCGTTTCCTTTCTTAGGCCCTGATCCAACAGGGCAGTTAACATTTCTATTGCAGGAACTACGGAAACAACGGGCGTTGGCGTTTCCACCACATCGCTCAGTGCCACCGTTTTGACGACCAGCGGCGTTACCGCCACTGGGTGTAGCAAGTCGGAACAAGCTACCAGTAGCCTTTTTATTTCACCATTAGAGAGCACCACAGGGTGGGTCTCACTTCGAACCTTGATTCGTTCAAGGGTCTTATGGTCAATAAATCTGCTACTGACAACCAGACCGACGTTGTGTCGTAGACTCGAAGGAGCATGGTGATAGAACATCACCCGCCCCTCCTTACTGATTTGTCTCGTCTTGGGATCGTGATTTGAGTCACGCCAGCCGAGCACAATCAGTGTCTTTCCTTCTGCTAGCACGTTTCGCATGCGTTGCAGAAGTGCCTGTCTTTGTTCTGTTATCAATGTAGGTACCTCCTCAGTTCGAGATAATAACATATTTTTATAAAATGTCAATATTAAAATTAATTTAGCATTTAATAGCGACCGCTTCTTATTGCTAAATACAATTCAGTTCAATTTGCTCAGAAATTCATTTACTATTTTTTCCACTTGCGAGGCGTTTTCGGTATCCATTAATTTTATACGCAACTCTTTGGCGCCGTCGAAACCGTTTATATATGCCTTGAAATGTTTTTTCATCACAGCAAAATTCTTCGCCCCGTTAGAAGTAGGTCGTTTACGACCGTCAGTTCTAATGGGGTTTGTATCCATTAGCATCTTTTCAAAAAGCTTCGTGTGTTCAACCATGACTCTTAGTTTTTCCGAAATGGACGGAACATACATTTCGCCCCGAGTATTCTCGAGGGGTTGTCCTTCGACTTCGCTCAGGACATTTTTCTTTGCAAAGAAAAATGGATTGCCGAAAACCCCGCGGCCGATCATTACTCCGTCACAGCCGTATTGAAGAGCTTTTTCTTCTCCATCTTTCAAACTCGTAACATCGCCGTTGCCAATCAGCAATATTTCTTTTCCGCTTTTCTCTATAAGTTTTTTTATCTTCTTGATATGTTCCCAATTTGCCGGAACAAGCGATAGTTCTTTAGAAGTGCGCAAATGTATTATCAAAGCGGAAATGTCTTCTTTTAATAATTCAGGTATCCAAGCATCAATTTCTTCTTTATTAAAACCGATTCTTGTTTTGACTGATACCGGAATATGCGCTCCGGCGGATTTTATTCCGGCTTGGGCCGCTTGGATGATTTTTCGCGCGAGTTCCGGTTTTTTAATCAAGCCGGCTCCAGCTCCTTGGCTTACCACGGATCTATCCGGACAGCCCATATTTATATCAATGCCATCAAAACCAAGGCTGGCGACATATTGGCAGGCCTTTTTCATATTTTCCGGATTAGCGCCGAAGACTTGCGCCACAATCGGTCTTTCACTTTCCGAAAATTTCAACATATGCGACAGTTTTTTCCTGCCAAGCTTATCGCACAACCCGTCCGCCGAAACAAATTCTGTCCAGAAAACAATCCTGTCCCTGTTTTCTCTATTTTTGCCGTATTTTGCCAGCATATGGCGAAAAGCAATGTCTGTGACATCGGACATTGGCGCCAAGCAGAAGATTGGTTTTTTAAGTTTTTTCCAAAAATTTGGCATTAACGGAACTTGTAATATACTTTATTCCCATACCGGAGGTCAATGTATTCCAAAGAAGAGTATTTATTTTTTAAATTCGACAAGAGGGGTTCCGTATCGAGCGCGATCTCTAGATTTTCTGCAACCTTTCGGAAATCAGAGTTAATTTTGAAAATTATGTATGGTTGTTTTGATGTTTTGTTTGAAGAAAGAAAAATCTTTACTCTTTCATTTTCCAGAATAGATAAAGAAACAGGTTTTAAATCCATGGTTGTTAAAGCATCTTTAAAATAAATTAATTGCTTGAAATTTTCTTTAGAGAAATAAGTTCCGATATCAGCGGGGCCATAAAACTTAAAATAAACTTCTCCGGAAAAATATGGCGCTTCATCGAAAATATAGCCGGAATCATCTAAGAAATAGCATTTTAACTCCTTTTCACCATTCACTTGAGAATCAGGAATATTATTCCCGCACCATGTATATAAAGCTGTTCGTTCAATTAAAGATATCTCCAGTGTTTTGTAATTTTTTACTGATAAAGTTATGCTTTTAAGCCGCTTAAATTGGAGCGTAAGATCATTTTTTATTTTATTTTGAGGGTAAAAAAATATATTTGTTTTGGGAAAAACCCATAAATAATATCCGGTAATTTCTTTTTCTACGGCAATTTTGACAGCTGATGCATCTATTATTTTATTTCCGACTACTCTTATTTCACTGATATTTAATTCTTCTGAACGGGAAATATAAGCTAAACTTAGGAAAATAACAGAAAGAGAAATCAGAAATAAGAAAATTTTACTAAAAACAATCCTGCGCCTATGTTTTTTTAGCTTCACGAGGCGCGGAGAATTTAAAACATTTCGTTTCATAACTATTTAATAAATTCTTTTCCTCCCATGTATTTTTTCAGCACTTCCGGAATTTTGACTGTCCCGTCCGCCTGCTGGTAGTTTTCTACAATAGCTACTAAAATCCTAGGGGTTGCTACCGCTGTGCTGTTGAGCGAATGAACAAAATGATACTTGCCCCCCGCATCTTTATAACGGATGTTAAATCGTCTTGTCTGGAAATCGTGATAATATGAAGCGCTAGAAACCTCACGGTATTGATTTTGTGATGGAATCCAAGCCTCTGTATCATAGCTTTTTACATGAGCAGATTTTAAATTTCCTGCGCAAATTTCTAGTCGGCGGTAAGGAATATTCAGAGATTCTAAAAATTCTTCATAGTTTCTATTTATTTCTTCATGAAATTTTACCGACTCTTCGTGGCTCGCTTCGCAAAGTATTAGTTGCTCTAATTTATAAAATTCTTGCACGCGGATCAGACCTTTTGTATCTTTTGAATGCGCGCCGGCTTCCCTTCTGTAACACGGAGAAAATGCCAAGTAACGTTTCGGCAGTTCTTCTTTGGCGATAATTTCGTTGCTATGATAGCCCATCATTGGTATCTCAGCTGTACCAGACAGATAATCCCCGTCTTGAGTCTGATAAATATCTTCTGCTCCTCCTGGTAAATGCCCCGTGCCATACAAATGCTGTTTATGCACAATGGCCGGCGCAATAAAAGTTTTAAAATTTTTTTTCCCGAAAAAATCTCGGGCATAATTCCAAATTGCGAAAGAGAGCTCTACTCCGTCGTTTTGTAAAAAATATCCTCTAAAACCATGCACCTTAACCCCTCTTTCAAAATCAACCATTTTAAGTTTGGTCATTAATTCCACGTGGTCTTTGGGAGCAAAATCAAATTTAGGTTTTTCTCCCCAGATTAAAACTTCCTTGTTATTTTCTTCACCTGCGCCTTCCGGTACAGACATATCTGGCACATTTGGAACTTGCAACATTAAGCGTTGCCATTCTTCCACAATTTTTTTCAATTTTTCTTCTTTGGCTTTGATCTCATCTTTCACCACACGCATTTCCTCAATCAGTTGAACCTTATGCGCCGAATCTTGGTCGCGGACTATGTCATTGGAAACTCTATTCACTTCCGCCCGCAGGTCTTCCACTTCCTTGAGTTCCTTTAAGCGTTCATCATCAACGGCAATCAGCTTTTCAATATCAATCTCTACACGCTTTTTCTTGGCGCCCGCCTGCACGATTTCTTTATTTTCCCGGATGAATTTTATGTCTAGCATATATACAGTATATAATAAAACTGATACAATTACAAAATGCAAATTAGAAAATTAACTAAAAAGGAATTTCCTAAAGCTTTACTTGAGATTCCCCAGCCCCCAGAAACGCTTTGGACTATTGGCGACTTACCGGCGGATGAAAATTTGATTTATTTATGTGTGGTTGGTTCGCGTAAATTTACTTCATACGGACGCGAAGCGTGTGAAAAAATAATAGCTGGCCTGAAAGGATATCCGATAGTGATAGTTTCCGGTTTTGCCATGGGTATAGATACTATTGCGCACAAAAAAGCGATGCAAATAGGACTCAAAACTGTTGTTTTCCCCGGTTCTGGACTTTCCGAAGAAGCAATGTATCCGCAAACCAATGTACGGCTAGTGGACGAAGTGCTTAAAAATGGCGGGTGCTTGATTTCTGAATTTGAACCTGATTTCAAAGCAACCCAATGGGGTTTTCCAATGCGCAATAGGTTGATGGCTGGTATTTCCAAAGCGGTTCTCATCATAGAAGCCGAAGAAAAATCCGGAACGCTGATCACTGCTCGACTCACAACCGAATACAATAGAGATTTATTGGTTGTGCCCGGATCAATTTTTTCCTCAAATTCAAAAGGAACAAATAGATTACTGCATCGAGGCGCAACGCCCGTCACCTGTGCCGAAGATGTTTTAGAAGCGCTTGGTTTTGAATTAAAAAAAGACGAGGAAAAACAAGCAAGACTTTTTGCAGATTTATCTCCTGAAGAAAAAATGGTTGTTGACCTACTCAGAGAACCGATGCAAAGAGATGATTTAATCCGCGCCATGAAACTTGCAATACCAATAGCTAACGCTTTGTTGTCGGTCATGGAAATAAAAGAACTGATCAAAGAAGAAATGGGTGAGATTAGGTTAGCGTAATTTGCATTAAAAAACTATTTCGTGTAATACTGTGTGTAATGAAATTATTAATTGTTGAATCACCGTCAAAAGCCAAGACTATCGAAAAATATTTGGAAGGCGCTTTTACTGTGCGCGCGTCCGTCGGACATGTGCGTGATTTACCTAAATCAAACAAAACGGCGATAGACATCGAAGGTGGTTTTATTCCGCATTATGAAATTTCTAAAGGTAAAGAAAAAATTGTCCGTGAATTGCAGGGATTAGCGGAAAAAGCCAGTCAGGTGGTATTAGCGACCGACCCCGACCGTGAAGGAGAAGCCATCGCTTGGCACATAGAGACACTTCTGAAGCAGGACCTCGAAGGAAAGAGTACTTCCTACGGGGCAGGCAAAAAAGTAAAAGCCCCAATAAGCAGAATAGTTTTCCACGAGATAACCAAAGAGGCAATTTTAGAAGCGTTAAAACACCCTCGAAAAATAGATACCCATCTCCGTCAGGCTCAAGAAGCCCGCAGGGTTCTAGACCGTTTGGTCGGCTATGATCTTTCTGGGCTTATTTGGAAAAAAGTGCGATACGGGCTTTCAGCTGGTCGAGTTCAATCCCCCGCGCTGCGCATTATTATGGAACGGGAACGCGAAATTCGCGCTTTTATTCCGGAAAAATTTTGGAGAATTTTTGGTTTATTTCAAACTACGAAAAGGGAAAAAATAACCTTGGAGTGTTCTGAAGAAATAAGAGACCTGCCCGCCCTCCCGGGTGGTCGGGAGCAGGCGGGTGAAAAATTGGTGGAGAAAATTATGGAAGCGGGTAGAAACGGCACATGGATCGTAAATGACATTAAGGAATCAGAACAAAAACGTTCACCTCGCGCGCCTTTTACCACTTCTACCTTGCAACAGACGGCGAGTTCTCGTCTTGGTTACTCTCCTTCGCGCACGATGCAAATAGCGCAACGGCTTTACGAAACTGGATATATCACATATATGCGAACAGACAGTACTAATTTGTCCATAATTGCGCAAGAGCAAATTATTAATTTTGTTAAAAATAAATACGGTGAAGAATATGCGCAAGCCAGAATTTATAAAACTAAATCAAAGAACGCTCAAGAAGCGCATGAAGCGATTCGTCCTACTCATATAGACAAGCTTATCGCCGGTAGCGGAGAGGGAGAAAAACTTTATAGATTAATTTGGGAACGCGCCGTATCTTCCCAAATGGCTGATGCGGAACTTTTGAAAACAAAAATTTCCGCTGTAATTGAAACAACTTCGGACGTTGGACGTCCAAATGACGGACGTCCAACGTCCGATCTGCCGGATTTTTCAGCTAATGGCTCTCGCCTTCTCTTCCCTGGATGGCTTGCGGTAGATACTGATGCTCGAGGTGATGATGTAGAACTGCCGGTGTGTAAAGAGGGCGAAGAATTGAAATTGCTTGATTTAATAAAAGAAGAAAAATTTACCGAACCACCAAGCAGATATAGCGAGGCAGGACTCATTAAAGAACTCGAAAATCGAGGTATTGGACGGCCTTCGACTTATGCTTCCATCATGAGAACTATTGAAGAAAGGGGCTATGTCAACAAAGAAGGAAAAACGCTTTTTCCTACAGACGTCGGTGAAGTGGTATCGGACTTTTTGGAAAATAATTTTCCCAATTACATTTCCGATACTTTTACCGCGGAGATGGAAGACGAACTGGACGAAATTTCACGAGGCGAGCGCGAATATGAGAAAACACTGAAAGATTTTTATATACCATTTTCTAAAGATGTAAAGTCAAAAGATAAATTAGAAAAAGTCACAAACTTAGGCAATGCTCCAAAAAATATAAAATGCCCAAAATGCAACAGTGAAATGATCATCAAACTTTCTCGTGGAGGCAAATTCTATTCTTGCTCAAAGTATCCGAATTGTGACGGAGCTCTTATGATGAACGGTACAGAGTTAAAAGGCCCGAAAGAAACTGGAGAAATGTGTCCGGAATGCGGGAAGAAGTCTGGCGGAAAACTTGTTGTCCGCGAACGACGCGACGGCACCGGCACATTCATCTCCTGCTCGCGTTATCCAAAATGCAAATTTATTAAGAGCGATGAAGTAGAAGAGGCTAAAAAGAGAACAGGTATAGTTTGTCCTTTGTGCGAGAAAGGAGATATTTCCGAGCGACGCGGAAAGTTTGGAATTTTCTATTCTTGCTCCAATTACCCAAATTGTAAATTTGCCATAAAAGCAAAACCGACTGGCAGAAAATGCGAAAAATGCGGCAGTTTGATGATGGAAGGCACAAAAACAATTCCAGAACGTTGCAGTAATAATAAATGTCCAAATTACCGACCAGATAAATTAAATAAAATGTTATAATTATCCCATGTCGAATGTTAACGAAATCATTAGTCTAATTAAGGGCGGAATAAGCGAGCAAGAAAAAAAACTTTTGGCTAAAGCTTATAAGTTCGCGGAAGATGCGCACGCTGGACAGAAAAGAATGAGCGGAGAACCATACTTTAACCATGCTTTTGAAACTGCAAAAATTTTAGGCAAGCTTGGAATGGATGCGCAAACTATCGCCGCAGGGCTTCTGCACGATGTAACTCCTTATACCAAGGTAACTGTTGAAGATATAAAAAAAGAATTTGGAGACGAAGTCGCCTTTCTGGTAGAAAGTGTGACAAATCTGGGAACTCTAAAATATAGGGGACACGAAAGGCATCTGGAGAGTTTGCGTAAATTCTTTATCGCCATGGCTCATGATTTGCGCGTGGTTATTATAAAGTTTGCCGATAGGCTTCACAATCTGCGCACCCTGCAGTTCTTATCGAAAGAAAAAGGATACCGAATCGCCATAGAATCGATCGAAGTCTACGCCTCGCTTGCCAATCGTCTCGGTATGGGAAAAATTAAAGGAGAACTCGAAGATGCGGCTTTCCCATATGCCTACCCTAAAGAATATGCTCAAACGGAAGAAATAATCAGAAAAAAACGAGAATCGTATCAAAAAAACTTGTCAGAAATCCAAAAAGAATTAACGAAAAAATTGGAAGAGAATAAGATAAGATTGGTTGAAATTGATTGCAGGATGAAACACAAGTATAGCTTGTGGAAGAAACTCGTAAAGCGCGAAATGGATCTGGAAAAAGTCTATGATGTGGTCGCTTTGCGGGTTGTAGTCGAAAGTATCGAAGAATGTTACCGAGTGCTTGGAATCATACATTCTATCTGGAATCCTCTACCCGGCAGAATCAAAGATTATATCGCCCTCCCAAAACCAAACGGATATCGCTCTATTCATACCACAGTTTTCACTGGCTCGGGCGGCACGGCAGAAATCCAGATACGAACCAAGGAAATGCACGCGGAAGCGGCCCACGGTATCGCGGCTCATTTTGCCTACAAGGAACAAATAGGCAGAAGAAAAGGCCAAGATAAAATAAAGTTAAAGTGGCTGGAAGAATTAAATGGACTCAATTATGAACCAAATGAATCGAAGAAATTCATCGAGCACTTAAAAATGGATTTCTTTAATGACCGCATATTCGTTTTTACTCCGAGAGGAGACATAGTGGATCTGCCGGAAGGCTCTAGCCCGATAGATTTTGCTTATTCCATACATTCCGATCTCGGAGATCATCTCTCCGGCGCTAAAGTAAACGGAAAAATGATTCAGATTTTTTCCAAATTAAAAAACAGGGATATAGTGGAAATAATCGAAAAGAGAGACGCTTACCCATCAAAAAAATGGCTAGAATATGCTAGAACAGCTATGGCCAGAAAACATATCAAGTCGTATTTGGAAAAACACAGCCTACTCAATAAATTGAAATCTTTCGGTCAAAAATAAAATTAAAAAAACCAGTACGTTTTTATTTTCCTCCTTTCGGGGTGTACTGGTTTAGTGAGAATTAATGAGTAATTCACAACTGCTCGAAACGAGCGTGATATGGCTATTGCAAAAATGCTTTGGCCATTTTGACGATTTCGAGTCGTGGGTAACGCGGCTCGATGTAGGCAAGGTGCCCACGAACCCCTTCCCGATATTCGGCAAGCCGTTCTGTTTTCATTCGTCCCGTAGCAGTGAGATTGAAAGTGTTATCGAAAAATCCAAGGAGAATGACTTCTTCGCCTCGATTAAAGATTTCGACGAACTTGTTTTCCCTCTTGCTAAAGGTCAAGCCATGAACGAGAGGGCTAGCATCGGGAGAATCTTTAACCCAGCTGGGAAGCTCGGCGGTCGTATCCTCGATCAGATCGTGAGCAAGAAGAGCTTTCGCTCCCCTCACTCGAAATTCTTCTGGCAAACTCTCCTCGTTGAGAAGAAACATTGCTAAAAGAACTGGATGGACTCCATAGGGTGTTACCCCGTCGAACCTCCTGAAGGCCTTTTCCGGCTCCCGAGGAAACAACGAGTGGATCCTAAAGATATCGCTCGTCATTACCGCCCATTCTTGTGCACTTAGCATGATGTTCTCCTTTCGGTTGACTGCAGTTAAATTGTGAAGAAGTGAATTCTCTTTTGAATTAGAACGATTGATGTATGCTAAAGATATGAAAAAA
>ERZ1292629.4533-Hain-H43-01um-R1-4533-length-10098-cov-6_pt1 | contig 10098 bp, 13 predicted proteins | sample MGYA00564399_ERZ1292629 | MGnify/ENA primary metagenome ERZ1292629 (study PRJEB36523, sample SAMEA6512636) | groundwater metagenome | collected 2019-01-08 | study: AquaDiva: Metagenomics assemblies of 32 groundwater samples
CCATATCTTCTTAATGATTCATCCAGAGCATATCAAAAATGCCGAGGAGGTGATTTTTGAGGTGAGGGTTGCCGGAGAGGGAGGTCAGGCGGCGGTCAAGGGCGGCAGAGAAAAAATCGGTAAGAGAAGAACGGCCGGCGGAGAGAGCGTTGCGAAAAGAGGCGGCTTCCTCCGTAGTTATTACTTTGGCGGTAGTAAGAAGATTCACAATTTCTTCGGCTTCGGCGGCGGAGACGGAACGGTTGGAAAGGCTGGCAGCGAAAGAGTCCAGGTGGCGGTTAAGTTCATCGCGCAGGAGGTTTAAGATATCGGTCTCGGGGAGAGTGAGTAGTTCCTGGCGATAGCGATAGGTGCGGAAGCGTTGTTTATTAAGTACGTCGTCGTATTCCAATAAGTGTTTACGAGAGTCAAAGTGAAGGCCCTCTATTTTTTCCTGCGCCTGGCGGACGGAACGGCTAACCATACTCATTTCAATCGACTCGTTTTCCGGGAAGTTAAATCTGGTAAGCAGACGCTGGATGCGCTCGCCGCCGAAAATGCGTAGGAGGTCGTCGTCTAAGGCCAGACAAAACAAACTGGCGCCGGGGTCTCCCTGACGACCGGAGCGGCCGCGCAACTGGTCGTCAATACGGCGAGCCTCATGGCGTTCGGTGCCGAGAACAAGCAAGCCGCCGGCGGCTTTGACCGACTCATATTTATCTTGGTCAAAAGGAGCGCCACCCAAGATGATGTCAACGCCGCGGCCGGCCATGTTAGTGGCGACGGTAATGGCGCCCGGGCGACCGGCTTGGGCGATAATAGCGCCTTCATGTTCGTGGTTTTTGGCGTTTAAAATTTCATGCGGCAGGCCGACACGAGACAGAGCGGCGGAAACAAACTCATTTTGGGCGATGGAGGTGGTGCCGATAAGGACGGGCTGGCCAGCGGCATGAGCTTCTTTGACACGCTCTACGACGGCGCGCATTTTGGCGGCAGAGTCGCGATAGACGCGGTCAGGAAGGTCAAGACGGGCACTGGGACGATTAGGAGGCACAATAACCACTTCCATGCCGTAAACCTGCTCAAACTCTTCGGCGGAGGTTAAGGCGGTGCCGGTCATACCGGAGAGCTTGGGATACATTTTAAAATAATTCTGAATGGAGATTTTGGCGTAGGTGCGCGATTCCTCTTTGACGGCCACACTTTCTTTAGCTTCAATGGCCTGGTGCAAACCGCCGGAATAACGGCGGCCGAGCATCAGCCGACCGGTGAATTCATCAACAATGACAATGGCGCCATCTTTGACAACATAATCTTTATCAAGACGGAAGATAACGTGCGCGCGCAAACTTTCTTCCAAATAATGGACAAGTCGCAGATTTTCCGGAGCATAAAGGTTGTCAACGCCGATAGTCCTCTCCACCCGTTCAATACCTTCGTCGGTGATGGCGACGGAGCGCAATTTTTCATCCACGGTATAATCGCGTCCGGAGACGAGACCGGAAACAAGACGGGAGAAGTCGCGGTACCAGCGGCTAGATTCGGTATCAGGAGCGGAAATAATAAGCGGCGTGCGGGCTTCATCAATCAGGATGGAGTCCACTTCATCAATGACGGCGAAGTGAGGAAGACGCTGGACTTGAGAAGCCGAGCTTTGTGTTAAGTTGTCGCGGAGGTAGTCAAAGCCGAATTCGTGATTGGTGCCATAGGTGATGTCGGCGGTGTAAGCATCAGCGCGGGAGACGGGACGAAGAAAATCCATATCTATTTTGAAACTGCCGGTTAGGTCGCGGGCGCGATCGTCGGCGGCGGGAGAAAAATTAGGGTCATAGAGGAAGGCGCGGCCGTCGGCGACCAGACAGCCGACGGAGAGCCCCAGCAGATAATAAATCTGTCCCATCCAGACGGTGTCGCGGCGAGCCAGATATTCGTTGACGGTAACAACGTGAGCGCCGCGGCCGGTTAAGGCATTAAGGTAAACGGGAGCGGTGGAGGCAAGCGTCTTGCCTTCACCGGTAGCCATCTCCGCGACTTTCCCCCGATGGAGAACAATGCCGCCAAGCATTTGAACGTCAAAATGGCGCTGGCCGAGCGTGCGGCGCGCCGCTTCGCGAACAATAGCAAAGGCGTCAGGAAGAAGATCATCCAAAGTGGTCTCGGCAGAAAGACGCCGTTTGAAACTGGCGGTAACTTCCGGAAAAGAAGAATCGGATAAATCCTTAGCCCAAGATTCGCGGGCGTTTATTTTGGCCACTTCGGCAAGCAACGGATGGACAGGGTTAAAAAGCCGCCGAGTGAGTGAGTTAATAAAAGACATTAAAGTCAAGAAAAACCGGAATTACGAATGGAGAAGACGAGCCAGCTCCCGTTTGAGAGTGTTTCTTACCATATTAATGGCGCGGTAAAGGTCTTCGGCTGATTCCTCGGCGCGGATGAGGCGGCCGCTAAGATGAAGGTTTACCTCCGCATAGAAAACCTCTCCTTTGCGGTGGTGGCGGGTGGTACGAGCTAATTCAATGTCCATAGAGACGGCGCCGAGAGATTCAAACCGGCGGGTTAAACGGCTGATAAAACCAAACTGTTTGGCAACATAATCGCTAATAGCGTCAGTCAGCGTCAGATTTTTGGTCTGGATATTGACGGTCATCAACTTTAATACACTTTTTTTAAGAAATGGATTACAGGAGAAGTCACGCATATGTTAGCACATAAAAACCGTTCCGACCAGTGGCCGGAGCGGTTTTTAATGAAAAGCTTTAAAAAGCTTATCGGCGGCGAGAGCGTTTCTTGGTTGACTTCTTCGTTTTCTTTGCCTTACTTGACCGCTTCGTCTTCTTGGCTGCTTTCCGCCGTTTCTTGGCTGCCATATGCTTGAAGAATAACTTACTTATAATATCCGACTGAGTGAAGTGACGAGCAGCACTCATCGAATAACATGGGGAAATTTTTACAATGAAAAAAACTTCCGCGTTAAACTTTTAACAGAAAAGCTTAACTTAGTTTAATTTTAGAACAAATTGGAAATAAAATGTACTGTGGAAAACTTTTGGACATAAAAATTTTTGGAAAAATTTCAAAAAATGTTGACGCGAAAATTATTTTTATTTGTTTCTGATTGTAATCTTGGCAGAAAAACAAATTAAAAACAATCCGTTTTTGGGCGGATTGTTTTTTATAAATAGAGAAGTAGGCTATTACTATTTTAACTCGGCGGAAGCTCCAGCCGCTTCCAGTTTCTTTTTCAGCTCTTCTGCTTCTTCTTTCTTTAATCCTTCTTTAATGATTTTGGGGGCGCCATCCACCATATCTTTGGCTTCTTTAAGTCCCAGTCCGGTAACTTCGCGCACTACTTTAATAACGTTTATTTTTTGCTCACCGGCGGATTTAAGCTCTACATTAAAAGAGTCCTTTTCTTCAGCGGCGGCGACGTCGGCGCCATTACCGGCGGCGGCAACGGCGGAGGCGGAAACACCAAATTTTCTTTCCAGAGTTTTTATCAGTTCGGAAAGCTCTAAAACGGAAAATTTTTCCAACTTGTCCACGATGTCCTTGAATTTGGGATCAACGGCCGCGGATTCTTGTTCAGCGGAATCGGCGACGGGGTTTTTTGTTTCTTTACTCATAAGTTAAGTTAAAAGCTAAAAGTCTATAAAGTCCATAAAGAAAACCTTAAAGACTTGTTTAATTTTAATTAAGCGGCAGCTTCCAGTTTGGCGGCGCGCTCTTTAAGCACAAGCATAAACATCTTAAGGGGCGCCGCAATCATGCCGACCAACTGACTGAGAAGAATGTTGCGGCTGGGAAGGCGGCTGATTTCATCCACAAACGACTTTGACAGGACAGAACTTGCGGCCAGGTCATAACCGCCGAGAACGGCGAATTTTTCTTGAGCGCGGGCAAATTTAAAAACCGGACCAACGATATCAGTAAGTGTCAGCGGAGAAAACACCACGCCTAATTGAGAGGGAAAATCTTCCGGATTAACGGCAATCCTCTTGGCCGCAAAGGCAAGGCGAAGGAGGCGCTTTTTGGAAACCTTAAATTCGGAATCAAAACTTTTCAGTATCTGGCGAAAAAGAGTGATGTCACGAGCGGGAACGCCGGAGAAGTCCGCGAAGAGGAGAGTGCGGAACTTATCAAGACGAGCGAGCTGTTCGGAAAGTTCCTGTTCTTTTTGTTGTCGGGATTTCATAACAAATTAAATCCTAAATCCTAAACAAATTCAAAACTCAAAAGTTATAAATTCAAAATAAAATTTAGGAAGAAGGGTGAGGGGTTATTTATTTTTAGCTGCGATAGGAATCGCAGAGAAATAAATAAAAACGACCTTTATAGGCCGCAGATGGATACGAACGCTTTAAAAGCGAGTAGTCCTCGGCAGGAGATTAAGCCCTTATTTGGACACCTGCTGTCTGCGGATTATGTTTAAGATGATAGCAAAGCAGAAAAAGAATGTCAATAAGTTACCAGAAAAGTGAGTACAGTGTGTATTTGTTGGCGCAAAAAGAGCGGTTACTACAATATTATCCCGATCGGAACATATTGTAGTAGAGTAGTTTTGGAAAGTGAATCTCCATGGGCTTCCGCCCGTAGTTTTTACTAGATAATAAAAAATCCCTTAGAGGGTATCCAAGGGATAAAGAGATAGGGATAAAGAGATAAAGTAAAAAAGAGTTAAGCCAGTTGCAAAATAACCACCCGATAACCGCGCTCGGCACACCAGTCGCGGTCGCCCAGAAATCGGTGAACGTTCACGTAGAGCGAAACGCCCGAACCCACGCCAACGCTAGCAAAAAAGAACTCACTATGCGACTTAAATAAGAAGAAAGTCGCGTAGCCGTCTTCCCGGAGCCATTTTCGGTGTCTCACCACAAAGCCCTTTATCTGGGCCTGGGTTAAGCATAATTTGCTGGTGTCGGGGGAGATATCAAACATCTGTTTGAAGGCGCCGTTCTTTATCAGTTCATAGACGGCCACCTTGGCTTCAGGGGTTGCCTTTCCCTTCTCGTCCGCCTTCCAATTTCGGAAGTCCGAATCAATTCCGGCGGTAAACACGTCTGTCGCCTCCGCCAGAATCTCGGTACCATCACACGCGTCAATGGTAAGCCACTCGTTACCGGAGATGGGGCGAAGGTAATCGGTTTGTGGGATTGGCGGGGGCACTAGCCAGCAGGGCTCCTTGCGGAGGAATAGTTTTCCTTCATTAAACCATTCTTCTCCGTTTGGACCACCCAACTTTTCCGAAAGATCGCAGAGAATTCCCAATTGTTCTTCGGAAATAGTCACGATCTTCCGTACGACTTTGCCGAGCATGTCTTTTGCCATGGTCAGCCTCCTTTAAGGGGATTTTAAGATACGGCGTAGGCCGTATTCTTTTTAACTTAGGTTTAGGCGCATATACCTTGATAGGGCCTCACGATGAGAAAAAATCAGATTGTGGAAGTTTGCTTTTATATCTTCCAAAGACATAATGCGTGGTACTTCGCCGGTAATGCCCCGATGAGGAAATCGAGGCGCCCTGGGAAGAACGACCCTAAAAACATAAAAGTCATGGAAAGGCAGGCTTTTAAAATATATACACCTGTCTTCCATTTCGTTTTCGTCAATTTTTATTCCTGTTTCTTCCCTTACTTCCCTAATAAGAGTTTGGAAGGGAAGTTCGTCATCATTCTTTTTTCCTCCGGGGAGCTTGAGTTTGTCCCGTTCGGTTCTGACAAGGAGGAAGCGGCGGCCAACTTTGGATGGAAATTCTATGATTCCAAAGACGGCAAAATCGTTGTCCACAGCCAAAAATAGACTTCTGATGTGCTTATAGTAAATGGTTCTTGAAACCATAAAATCACCACCTTTCTTATTATATGGAGTATTTTTATAAGTCCTAATCTTATTATACAACTGCGTATTATTTTGTCAAGATGAGAGGGGGGCCGGCGGTGATGGCGACGGTGTGTTCAAAGTGAGCAGATAAGGAGTGGTCGCGGGTGCGGTAAGAGTCGTCGTCTTCACGGACGATGTCGCCGCCGCCTAAAGAGAACATCGGTTCAATGGCTATGGTCATACCGGGAACAAGTTCAATCCCCTCCCCCGGGCGGCCGACGTTCCAAACCACCGGCTCTTCGTGAAGCTCCCGCCCGATGCCGTGGCCGGTTAAACCCTTAATGACGGAGATTTTGTTTTTGCGGGCGTAGGAGGAGATGATATGTCCGATGTCGCCCAAAGTATGACCGGCGCGGGCCTCTTTTATGCCTAAATAGAGGGCGGCTTCGGTGATTTCCAGCAGACGGCGGGCGGCGGGAGAGCCGTTACCGACGATAAAAGTGCGAGCGCCATCGGTGCAGAGCCCTTTGAAGCGGACACCTAAGTCAATGGAAATGAGATCGCCGTCTTTAAGACAGTAGTCGCCAGGAAGGCCGTGGACAACATATTCGTTGACGGAGGCGCAAATAGAGGCCGGGTAGGGAGAAGAAGCGCCGTCGGGGCGGTAATGTAAAAAAGCCGGCTCTCCACCGGCGGCGCGGATGGCACGCTCGGCTATTTCGTCCAATTCTTTAAGGGAGACACCGACAGCAAGGCGCGCGGCTACCATGGAGAGGGCGGCAGACAAAATTTTGCCGCCCATCCGCATCACGGCAATCTCGTCCCGATTCTTGATGGTCATTTAATACGCCTCAATATAGAGGCAAAGACGCGGTAAGGCAAGGGAGAGCCGTCAACACGAATGAGGCGATAGCCATGTTCTTTGAATGCCTCTTCAAGCGGTTTGGTTTCACGGCGGTATTCTTCCAGACGCTCGCGGATTATTTTTGGGTTATCAATCGCGCGGCGGCGCGTTAGTTTGGCGCCGGTAAAGGGGCTGGTAGTTAAGCGGTGGCCGGCAGTTCCCATAATCGGCAAGTTCATAAGGGGGTCAAGCAGGCGAGTTTGATTGCGGCGCAGGGAAGCGTCAGGAGGAATGATAAGTTCAACCACATAAACGCGGTGACGACCGTAAAGACGTTCTAAGAATGTTATAAGCCCGACGGTTTTACTGTCGCCGAAAGCCTCAAAAGGACGACGGGGTGAGCCGGAGAGGACAATGCCGAAACCGGCGGCGTGAAGGCGGCGAATTTGATTGGTAACGATATTTAAAACTATATCGGAATCTAACAGGTCGCCGCGGTCAAAGGCGGCGTGGGCGGCTTTGAGTTTGGCGGTTTTGAGGTTGGCAGGGTTGTGGACAAACTTTTCCAGAAAGCGGCCGGTGTCATAGTGGATAAGATCAAAATGATGGGCGAGAAGGGAGGCCTGGGTGCCCTTGCCGGAGCCGGGGGGGCCGAATAACACTAGGGCAAGGTTTTGTTCCATAGTAAAAGTATAGCACTTTGGCCGACGTTATTGCTATGTTGCCAGACGGCTAATTACCAAATTAAGAATGACGAATGACGAATTTTGGATTATGGAGTTAGTCGTAGGCGCGGATGGTGAGCTGGGACTCAACTTGGCGCATGGTTTCCAAGGCAACGGAGACAACAATTAAAAGAGAGGTACCGCCGATAGTCAGGAAAGAAAGATTGGGAAAAAATCCCTGGACAACTAAGGGTAAAACGGCGATGGCGCCGAGGAAGAGAGAGCCAAACAAAGTGGTGCGGTTGATAACTTTAGAAAGGAAGGAACTGGTTTGGTCGCCGGGGCGGAGGCCGGGAACGAAGCCGCCGGCCTGCTGGAGGTTTTTAGATATTTCTTTGGGATCAAAAGTAACGGCGGTGTAAAAGTAAGTAAAGACGACTACCAACACAAAATAAGCAAGACCATAGAGAAGAAGATTATTGAAAAAGGCGTTAGCCCACCCATTTAAGACAAGGGAAACGGCGGGCGAGATTAGGACGGCCGCTTGCGCGATAAACTGCGGAAAGAGAAGGATAGAAATAGCAAAGATAATGGGAATAACGCCGGCTTGGTTGACCCGAAGCGGCAGATAGGTGGAGACGCCGCCATAAAGTTTGTTGCCGCGCACCCGACGGGCGTAAGAGACGGGAATTTTGCGCTCGCCTTCAGTAATAAAGACAACACCGCCGATAACGATTAAGGCGATGACTAAAAAGGCGATAATGGCGGCCGGGTCAAGAGTGCCGCTTTGCAGAGAGAAGAAAGAGGCCTGAATCGCCTGCGGCAAACCAGAGACGATACCGGCAAGGATGATTAAAGAAACGCCGTTGCCGAACTTGTATTCGGTGATGAGTTCCCCTATCCACATCAAGGCGATGGAGCCGGCAGTAACGATAAGAACATCAAAGAGGAGGGTGGACGGAGTCAGGTTGAAAAAGACACCGCGGGAATTAAGGAAGTTGATAAAACCGTAGGACTGAACGGCGGCCAGCGGCACGGTAATGAGACGGGAGAGACGGTTAAATTTGGCGCGGCCGATTTCGCCTTCTTCAAAATAAAGTTTTTTTAGATTGGGAAAAACGATAGTCAAAAGCTGCATTATGATGGTGGCAGTAATATAGGGACCGACACCAAGCATGACAATAGAAAGATTGGATAGTCCGCCGCCGGAGAAGAGGTTTAAGAAACCGAGCAGTTGACTGCCGGCAAGAAGCTCCTCCAGACGGAGAACGTCCACACCGGGGACGGGAACGGCGGCCATAATGCGGAAAACAGCGAGAAGTCCGACGATAGCCAGCAGGCGGCGGCGAAGATCGCCAATTTTGAATATGTTGAGGGGGTTTATCATCAAGAAGTTAAAAAATTAAAAATCAAATATAGGTGATTACTGGGATGATTGAGGAGAGTGGACGGTACCGCCGGCGGCTTTAATTTTGGCGGCGGCGGAAGCGGAAACGAGAACACCGGCGGCGATATTCAGCGCGCCGTCAGGGCGGCCAGTGGCGACAATTTTAACGGCGCGGCGGCCGCGGTCGGAGCGGGAAATGACGCTGGCGGCAAAAAGAGAAGAACGAGATATGTCTTTAATACCGAGGCGGGAAAGCGTCCGGAAAGTAACAATAAGAGTGACCGGTCGGGCGCGGCGGTTTTTGTTTTTGCCGACGCCGCGCAACTTAGGCAGACGCTGAATAAGGTCGCGTTCGGCTGGACGAATCCGGTGGCCGGAGCGTGCTTTCTGGCCTTTAATGCCGCGGCCGGAATAGGAGCCGCGTTTACCGCCGCGGCCGACGCGTTTAGAACGGGAACGGCGAGAGGAAGAGGTTATTTCGTGAATTAACATATTTATTGAGGGCGGGTTTTAATCATTTTTAAGGCAACGACAGTGGCGCGAGCGTTAGAAATTTTGTTCTTGGTGCGCCCCAAGCATTTGGCGGTTATATCTTTTACACCGACCAGGGATAGAACGGAACGGACAGCGCCGCCGGCTTTAAGACCGTGGCCTTCCCGGGCTGGTTTCAAAAGCCCGCGCGCGGCTCCGTATTTAGCGATAACTTCGTGGTTGATGGTGCGCCCGTTCAAAGGAATGGCAATCATATTCTTTCTGGCCTGGTTTTTGGCTTTACCAATGGCATCCTGGACATCAGAGCCCTTAGCGACGCCGATGCCGACGCGGCCGCGCTCATCACCCAATAGAATAGTAACCCGAAAACGGAAACGTTTACCGCCGGCAATCACACGAGTAACCCGGCGCAGGTCAATCACCTTCTCCTTAAACTCGCTATCTTTAACTTGATGTTTTCTCCTAATCATAAAGTTGGTATTTAAATATTAAAATTCCAAGCCGCCGCCGCGAGCGCTTTCGGCTAAAGCGCGAATACGTCCGTGATAGCGGTAGCGGCCGCGGTCAAAAATCACCTTGGTAATGCCGGCGGCGCGGGCGCGTTCGGCGATAAGTTTGCCAACCGAGCCGGCCACGGTGGTCTTATGGCCGCGAGACGCGTCTTTTTTAAAATCCAAGGAAGAAGCCACGGCCAGCGTGCGGCGGGAAGCGTCATCAATAACTTGAGCATAAATATTAGAATTACTTCTGAAAATGGAGAGGCGGGGGCGGGAGGGAGAGGATAAAAGGCGGGCCCGGGTGCGAGTAAGACGGCGGCGACGTATGGAATTGGTGAGAGTTCGTGTTTTCATAGGTAAAATTAAGCGGCGGCGGCGCCGACCTTCTTGCCGGCTTTGCGGATAATTATTTCATCC
>ERZ1292629.4535-Hain-H43-01um-R1-4535-length-10097-cov-4_pt1 | contig 10097 bp, 26 predicted proteins | sample MGYA00564399_ERZ1292629 | MGnify/ENA primary metagenome ERZ1292629 (study PRJEB36523, sample SAMEA6512636) | groundwater metagenome | collected 2019-01-08 | study: AquaDiva: Metagenomics assemblies of 32 groundwater samples
GGCGGTTTGGGGGGTGTAAAGAAGTTTACTTCTTCGCGTCCTTACGCCACTCTTGGAGCAGGCACCCGCAGGACTTGGTGTGCCCAGATAGAAGATGGTCGGCACGGACGGTGATAGATAGATCGCCGTTGCACGAGCAGTCGCATATCCACATCGCGTGGCGGCTGGTGCGGGGCACGGCGTTTGGCGGGGCCGGCTGCCGCATGAATACGGTGAGGCGGCCGAAGGTTCGACCAGTAAGGTTGGGAGCATGAGCCATGTTGCCCTCCTGTAAACAAGGTTGGACAGGGGTGCGGGTCACAAGTTCCCGCGGAGGTATAAGTAGGGGGCACACATTTAACCCCTACGGGGCACAAGTTTAATGTGGGGGGCGCATTTTTAGCTCCTGCGGGGCACAATTTTAACGGTTTTACGGCTATTTTAGCTAAATTTAGGCGTAAAAAATGTGCCCCCTATATACGGGGAACAGCGAAATTGTGACCCGCAGGGCCTCGGGGTCACAGGATTTTTGTGCCCCGGAAGGGGGTTGGGGGCACATTATAAAGCGGGGCGGCGGTGTGCGGGAGGGGGACGACATACGTGGCCCCGCGATGCGCTACCCCCCAAGCCCGCCTCGCATCTGAGCAGAAAATCGCTATAAAATCAGGCACGTGGCGCCGTCGGCCAGGTGTGCAGCGCAGCGGTTTAGCACGCGAGCCGACGCGTTTTAGGGTGATCTGGGCGCTGAGTGAGGCCTATGGAGGTGCTACCCTACAAGCCTTACGCCATGCGGGTTACTGGGTGGTAGGCTTGCAGGCACGTTTGTAAGCCATTGATACCATATGGAATACGCAAGAAAGGCAAATACCATGTGTAAAGATGTTTACGATTTGCCTACAGTAACCCATTGAATAATAATAGAATAGTATAAATAGTATGATAATCTATCTATATGATAGCTAGGAATCATTTTCCTTCCCTAGTTTACCGTGTAGCGGCCGAGGACTCGTACATGTCTGGGCCTAGCTACTTTTCCCGGAAACCTTGGGTTTTGTGATTTCGCCTTTGTATTCAGCGCCTTCCCGCCACACCTTAAAATGATTTTATGGATAATAATATAACTCGTTGATTATTGGCCCTCAAAAAGTTAAAAACGCCCTTTGCTTGACACTCTTCCGTAAAATCTTAATCCATGTCAAGGAAATTATGTGCCTCTTAGGGGTACGCCTGTCCCAGTAGCGTCAAATTTATACCTTATAGCGTCATTTTATGCCGTAAAATGTACTTAAAATCCTATGCTGCAATGCGGCCGCATAAACCGTGCCAGTTAAATTTAGCCATAATCTTGATAAAAGCTAAATTTAAATAAAATCTAGCTTATTTTACGCCTAGCGCCCACTACCTGGCCTAAATCTTGCCTTATACTTACTACGCTGGCGCCCTACTCGGCCAGCCTAACTGGAGGTACCATCATGGCATACGCGGGAATAGACTATAGCGGTCCTGGCGCCACATGCAACAGGAACGCCGAGACGGGAATAAGGTACGGGGTAATCAGCACTCACGCCCTTGGCGAATACTGGCATGAATCGGCGGAAGATGATTATGGCACGCCGACGTGCCCTAAATGTGGCAATGATACTATCACTATCCCTTCACACACTGAGCAAGGTAACGGGTATGTATCGTGCATTCAGGACGTGCCGATCGCGTATGAAGATTATGAGAGGGCGCGCGGGGAATGCGCCGACTACGCGTGCGAACAATGCCAGTATCTCTTCGGTTCCGAGTCCGCGCACCCCGACGAGCCGCGCGGTTGGTCAATTGATGATGGCGACTACCAAGTTATCAATTGCTTGGATAGTGACGCTATGATTTGCAAATCACCGTACTTCACGTTTGCGCCTTTCTGCAGCCCTTGCGTGCCCGGCGCCTGCAGCCTGCCCGAAGACCCCGATCGCGCGCCGACTGATACCACGGGTTACCCGCGTTGCTATTGCTTTGGCCATGATTGGTTTGATTCTGGCACAGCGCCGTACCTAGTGTACAGCGTCGCAACCGGCGATCTAGTCCTTGCCGGCGCCGGGCTTCCCGATAACCCGCAAGAAAGCGAGGTAACCCAACAAGCTCAGTCCGAGTAGATCAATCCATACGCCCAGATCAAACGGGCGTATGAGTAGGTTCATTCGACTAACCAGAAAGGGCAATCATGGAAACCGACTACATGCGTGAAGAGCACAAGGGGCTTATCATCAGGCTTGAGCATGATACCGACTGCGAAAGTCCGCTTGGCTGCGACCCCGGCGTAATAATCACCTATCGCAAGGGCGCACGGTACATCCTGGGCAACACGCCGGAAGCTCCCGACGAACACGCTGGAACCGGCCGGCGCATTGATTCGGGCGAGCTGATAGGCTTGCCAGTGTACGCATACATTCACTCGGGTACCGCGCTCAACACTACGGGCTTTGACTGCCCGTGGGACAGTGGGCGATCGGGTTGGATTTACGTCACGCGCAAAACCGCGCTTGACTGGCAAGGCGGGAAGATTCTGACCGCGAAGCGGCGCGCGGCCGTATTATCCTCCCTGCGCAGCGTGCTAGAAACCTACTCCCAATGGTGCAACGGCGAATGTTATGGGTACATCATTGAAACCCTGGAAGGTGAAGCGCTTGGTTCCTGCTGGGGTTTCATCGGGTACGACTACGCGCTGCAGGAAGCGAGGTCACAAGCGGACTGGCACGCTGAGGATATTATCAAGACCAAACGCGCAACCTGGCGCGCGGCACTCAAGGAAGCGCGCGAGCGGTTTAGCTTTGCTTGCCGTGGTATGGTGACATGCTAACCTGCTATGCGTGCGGCCGTGGTATACGTGGTGCGCCTGTGTTGACTAATCCGCTGGCCGCCGCGCGTGCTACCGGGTTCGACTACCGCAAGAACCGCGTGATTGATCTAGACTTCCCGAAAGCCTATCATGCGGAGTGCTATGCAAGAGGCGAGGTGCAAGCGGGAAAAACGCTCGCTAATCCACTACGCGACAAGGTGCGCACGCGGACTATCTAGTTTCCAGTTTCGGCGCCGCGGAAGGGCGCCTGAACTGTGGAGTTAGAGCAGTATAACTGAGGAGTGAACATGCGAAAACAATGGCTAATTGAAGTGCGCCGGCCGGAGGTGGCGATACATGAAATGGCGCGTACTGGGCATATGACAGGCACACAGTCCCGCAAGCTCATCGCTGCGCGACTGGCGAAGCGTGGAGTAGTGCTGTGAAAGCCAAACTAGGCAAGACCACATGCACTATCACCCTCGCGCCCGGCGAACGGGTGTGCAGCGAGTCTGCCCTGTTCTACGCCCTTCGCAACGCACTACAGGCGCAAGGGCGCGATTGCATTAAGAAGTGCCCTGGGAAGGACGGGCACTTGACCGGCGCGCCGTGGTACGTGCGGGCACGTGATAGCAAGTGGTGTGTGTACGATGGCGACTATGCGATCCGTGACGCGGCGAAGGACTTGAACGCGGCGCGAACATTAACCCTTAACGTGACGAGGTGACAAAATGAGATTTGAATCTATGAAAACCAAGAACGACAATATAGGCGTATCGTACCGCTCGCGAGCCGAGGCGGATGCGCAGGCCGCAGGTATGGACGCCCGGGGCTGCTCGCGTTGCTCGGACTGCTCGGACTGCTCGCGCTGCTCGGACTGCTCGGGCTGCTCGCGCTGCTCGGACTGCTCGGGCTGCTCGGGCTGCTCGGGCTGCTCAGACTGCTCGGGCTGCTCGGACTGCTCGCGCTGCTCGGGCTGCTCGGGCTGCTCGCGCTGCTCGCGCTGCTCGGACTGCTCGGGCTGCTCGGGCTGCTCGGGCTGCTCGGGCTGCTCGGGCTGCTCGCGCTGCTCGGACTGCTCGCGCTGCTTGGACTGCTCGCGCTGCTTGCGCTGCTCGGACTGCTCGCGCTGCTCGGGCTGCTCGGGCTGTTTGAGATGGAACGGCCCGCAGACAGAAAAATTGCTCTGCATAAATGGGCTTCGTTGGCCGGTAGCAATATCCAGTACTGATATGCAGGTAGGGTGTGAAAATCACCTGATAACAGACTGGGCGAAGTTCAGCAGCGCAAGAATACGCCTAATGGACCCCGCCGCGCTTGAATTTTGGAGGTGCCGGAAGCCGATGCTAATGGCCTTAGTATCAAACCGGGATGGAGGGCTAAAATGAGCAAAGAACGGGAAGAGTTTATAGCACGCTTCGCGGTGGAATTTACCGCGCCGGCGCACACTCTAATGGAATGCCTTGACGCGGCCCGCGCCCTCTTGCGCCTAGCCCGCACTCACGGCAACCTGGCAGTGGCGGAGTGCAACGGGCCACAATGGGGCGCGGGGCGCTACACCCTCGCGCGGGAGGTTCAAGCCGCGGACCAAGATCGATGGGAAACTCGCTTGTCTCGCCAGCAGGAACGGTGTGAGGCGAAGATCCGCGCCCTATGCGAGCAATTCACCCTCCCGGTTACGCTGGGCGGCGATCCGCGCGGGTACACCGTCAAAGTGAAGCTCCCGAGCGGCGCCTACAACACGTGGGGCGGCCTGGAGGAAGGGTACGGGGTGCCGCAATGAGGGGCGACCGGAAGCCCCGCACGGCGGAGGAACTCGCACGCGGGTGGGCGTACATTGACCGGATAATTGAACCGGTTTTAGCGCGGTTCGACGCTAGGCTTGACGCAATAATTGACCAATTTAATCGCGACCGGGCAAAGCTCGGAATGCCACCCTACCCGTTGGGAGACCCACCGTACTCGCGGAGAGACCCACAATGACCACCCTTGATATGTCCGACGTGCTAGGGCAGGCTCACGCCAAGCGTGCGGCCGAAGTCGCAACGGCCGGCGGGTTCGCCCTCGCCCTCATCGGCCCGCCGAACAGCGCGAAGAGCATGATTGCTGAGCGCATGCCCAGTATCGGCGGCCGGGCGGATCAAGTCACCGACTTGCGGCCGTGCGAGTGTGGGTACCTGGGGCATGTAACCGAGGTTTGCCACTGTAACCTAGCCCAAGTTACGCGGTACCGCAAACAACGCGCGTACCATGATGCGTTGCTCAAGGCCCGCATGATCGCGGAAACTACACCATTCAGGGCAGATGACGCCCTGCACCGAGGTGAAAGTAGCGCGGTAATCCTGGCGCGCGTGTTAGCGGCACGAGTGGTGCTAGAAGGTCACGGACTGTCGCGACCGGGCGGGCTTGGTGACGTGCCCCTAATGTGCATGGTAACCCGGCTCGACATGCACGCGGCGGCGCTGCTAAAACAAGCCGCGGTGCGCCTGCCCCTTGATGGGCTGCAGTATGACTCCGTGCTACGGTTGGCAGTGGTGATTGCAGCACTTGACGGGCAAGCGGACAAAATCCAAGCCTCGCATGTGGCCGAGGCGGTGCAGTATCAACGGAGGGGGTTCAAATGACAGGCGAAATGAGTTGGATTAAGCCGAACGGCGATGATAGCAACGGCGAGGGCTGGCCGGTGCATGCAGCAGTAGCACGTGCGCTGCGGTGTCGGTTGCGACCGTTCGATTCTTACATCGGGCCGTACATCGACCACAAGTGCGGCCGATTGTGGCTGAGTACTGAAGATGGCATGATGGGGCAGGCGGTCTTGTGGCCTGGCGGAGTGCCGCCGGCATACTGTGAGCCTATCGTGTCGGAGGAGTTTTTCCCGTTGCAATCTATTCCCGCCGCGCTGAGAGCTGCGCGGGCGGTCTTGAAGCAATGCCGGCTTAACTAGAAAGGAATTACCGAATGAAACACGAGATAAGCAACGCCGACGACATAATCGACAGCCGTGACGTGATAGCGCGGATCGAGGCACTGACCGAGGAGCGCGACGATTTGCGCGGCACGGTCGAAGAGGCCCAGGAGGAACTGAAGGGCCTGCGCGAGGGGCACAGCCGCTCGCCATCCGATGATGAGGCAGAAGCGGAGGAAACAGCGGATACCGCACTTGCCGACGCCCGGGCCATCCTCCTGACGTGGGATGATGAATACGGCGCGGAACTTAAGGCCCTCGAAGCCCTCCAGGAAGAGGCGGAGGGATACGCGCCAGATTGGAAGTACGGCGCGTTGTTGATCCAGGATTCATACTTCGAGGACTACGCGCGGGAACTGGCGAAGGATTGCTGCGACATGCCCAAAGAGGTGCGGTGGCCCTTCACTTGCATTGACTGGGAGCGCGCGGCGGAGGAACTGCAGCAGGATTACACGTCTGTTGAGTTTGACGGCGTAGAGTACTGGGTGCAATGATGGGCCAGCGTGTACAGGACAGGCAACTAGCAGTACTAGCGCGTTGCGATGCCGTGCTTGCGAGACGGTCGGCAAAGCATCAATCCGTGACTGGCGCCAGTCTCATACACAAGCGCTTCGCGCCCTCGATGGCGCAAATTGAAGCGTCAATCAAGGCGCATAGACCCTACCAGCCGAAAACAGGGGTGCGGTGTTCCTGCCGGTACGGGACTGTAGAGCGTGACAACTGCCCGGTGTGCGAGGGTACCGGCTGGCGGATCGACTTCGCGGCGATACGCGCGAGAAACCTAACCAGAAAGGAAGGCAGGCAATGAAAGCGATAGTTATAATCCCAGGCAAGAACGGCCGCGGGTTTGATATGTTCACCTACTTGGTGAATGAACTGGAGGCGAAGGGCATCAAGGCGCGGGTGATCGAGTCTGAAACGGACGTGGGCGCTTTCAAGGGCGATCGTGTCGCGCTGTACGTTCCTCTCTCGAAGGCGTCCCTTACTAGGCAGGGGACGAAATGAAATTCGATCGCGACGCTGTACTACTGGCAATAATTTCATTTGCGCTTGGGGTGATCGTTACCGGAGTCGCATATGACATCCGGGATAGCCGGGAGTGGCGCGCGGTCAACCCGCCGGCCCCTCGCACGGCGCCGCTTGGCCCCCGGTTGCACCCGCAGACGCAGGGGCTTGTGTGCGAGCACGGGCGGGTGACTGGCTCAAGTCGATCGTGCGGTGACGTATGAGGGGCTATGCAGTGGTAGCGCTGGACAACCCGAAGTGCCTTGCAAACCTCGGGGGCGCAATGCGGGCGGCGCAGTGCTACGGCGCCCGGCTGATCCTGGTAGGAGGGCTGCGCATGCCCCGGCTCGGTCACCTGGTTACCGACACCAGGAAGGCATACCGGCATACCCCGGTGCTGCTGGTGGATGACATCATGGACCACATTCCGTACGACTGCGTACCTGTCGCCGTCGATCTTGTTGAGGGTGCGCGGGACTTGCGGGGGTACACCCACCCCGAGCGGGCATGTTACATCTTCGGCCCCGAGGACGGGACCCTGGGCCGGCGGGTGCTGGAGCGCAGCCGGGACAAGATCATGGTGCCCACCGTCGGGTGCATGAACTTAGCCGCCACGGTCAACGTGGTGCTGTACAGTCGGTTGTGCGGCCAATCTTAACCATGAGAAAACGACATGAAAGCAAAACACACACCGGGACCATGGTACTCGAAAACAAAGCCTGATGCTGCGCAAGGTCTGATCTACGAGGAAAGCACGGGGAAGAACGTAGCCGTGTCTTACGACCCGGCCGACGCCGCGCTGATATCCGCCGCGCCGGATTTGCTCGCGGCTCTGCGCTCCCTGCTGGATTTGGTGCCTATGTGCGAGGCCGGCGACCCGACGCGATGGCTGGCGGCATGCGAGGCCCGCGCCGCGCTCGCCAAGGCGGAGGGGGAATCATGAGGCGCAAGATTGGGAACCGGGAGTGCTGCCAGCGGTGCGGGCAGGATATCGAGTGGCACGGGCGGGCGCACGGGTGGCTCGACCGGGGGGCGGGCGAGGAGTGCCTGCCCTTCATCCATAAGGGCGAAGTGGTGCGACCGAGGGGCAAACACACTATAAGGAAGCCGAAATCATGACCACGGAACTTTTGCGCGGTACCAGTTGTCACAGGGGGGTGACCAGCATCTCTGGGTATCTGGCGGCAGAGCAGCGGGATAGGACGCTGCCCCGGACGTACTTCCGCCCTGCATCATGGGAGGGTGTCCCGGTAGACGACCCGCCCGACGATCTGGAGGGCTTGGAGGAACTTATGCCCGATCTGGAAGTCCTAGACGAGGAGGGGGTCGAATGACTCACGCACCTAAATTTTGGGCGGCTAAGCTCCCGCCCGAACACCGCGGCTTCTTCTGGAGTCTGGTAAATTGGGACGGACTCGGCGGGCGCGGATTTAATGGGGAGACTGCCTATTGCCGCACGGTCGCCTTTTATAACCTGCGAAAGGCCCCATAATGAACGCCAAGAAGTGCAAGATGCTGCGCAAGGCCGCAGGCTTCGGGCCGGTTGAATATGAGAAGCCCGAGCTGCATCACGCGGCGCACATGCCGCAGTACCAAACCTACGAGCGGGTGATCCGCGAAATGGGGGCAGTGAATCCGGGAGCGCCGACAAACACGCGGCACGGTATCCCGCGGGCGGGCGAGCGTCGCTACGCGGGGGCACGGATCGAAACCTGGGTCCGCATGGACGCTGATGGGAAGACGCCCGTCGTGATAATAGAGCGGCGCATCGACCCCAAGACCGGTGTGGTGACCATGGTGCCCGCCATCCAGCCTGTGCTGGTACCCAAGCCAGCCCACTTGAAGCGCGGCTCCCCGCGCGAGGTCTATAAGGTCATGAAGCGGATGGAACGGGAGGAAGGCATCGACCGCGTGTTCGCTCAACTGCTGGAAGGGTCGGGGGTGCCGGTATGAGGCCCGATAAGGAACTTGCTCTCAAGCGGGGCATTCCGCCCTTCCTGCGCCGGCACGCCGCCCGGTACCATGTCGGGGTGGATGTCATCCTGCAGACGCACGCGAAGTACCCCACTCCGCTACTGGATCACTGGCGGGAGCGGAGCCGAGTCCATTCTGATCACCCGCTACGGCACTGGGACAGAACCTGCCCGGCGTGTACAGGCGAAGCGGGAGCGCCAGCTTGAGCCTCGCCGGGCTCTTCATGCACCTGCCCGCCGCGCGGAAGAAGGAACTGGCGGTCGAGTTGCGGGACTTCGCGGCGGGTAAAATCAGCGTGTACGCCGCCCCGCAACTGATGCAGGACATTCTCGAAGCGGGCGCCTTGCCCGAATTATCGCCGCGGTTCAGTTTGGCGGCGCAGCATTACGTCGACCAGGGGTTATGCTATTTTTCCGGCCGGCGGCTGCAATGATTGGCGCTCTGTGGGCGTGGTTAGTTGGACTGAGAAAAGGAGTGCTGGAATGACCGTGTCCCCCTTCATCTACTTAGCCTCACCCTACTCGCACCCCGACTTAGCGGTGCGGCTGGAGCGGTTCCAGGCGGCGTGCAAGGCTGCGGCGAAGTTGATGACGGAGGGGCATCGGGTATTCTGCCCGATTGCCCACTCCCACCCGATCGAACAGGCGTTTGATGCGCCGTGCGGCTTCGAGTTTTGGATGCGACAGGACGAACCGTACATGTGGGCGTGCTCATCGCTATACGTGCTGCGGATTCATGGATGGACCACTAGCAGGGGGGTGCGTCACGAGATCAACATTGCACGGGCGCGCGCGATCCCGATCGTTGGTGTAGATCCGGTATGACCCTCCCCCTCACCCCGCACGTCCTGGTGGCTGCGTATAAGTACCTGCGTGTGACCGCGCCGTTTCGCCGGTGGGCTCTCCCGCCCGCGGACGAGGTGGAATTCAGCGTGACTCGGCACCGGGATCGGGAGGGGGACCATGAGATGCGGCGCCGAAAGGAGCATGTGATCCGGGTGTCGGCGCACAAGATCACCACTACCGACCTGCTGATGCAGGTGATGGCGCACGAGATGCTGCACGCGTACCAAGACGGCGTGCTACGGTCGGGCGGCCGTGTCGCCCACAACGCTAAGTTCCACCAGCTCGCGCGCTGGGTGTGCAAGCGGCACGGATGGGATGAAGCGGTGTTCGTGGGGGAGGAATAAGTGACTACGAGGACCTGAAATGATCAACACAGCAGGCGACAGCATTAACTACGGTCCACACAGAATCAATAGCACGGCAGGAGCCGCTCCCGCCGCCAGCGTGACCGAGGCGCAGATAGCCGCCATCGCAGAGGGATTATCAGGGGATGACTCGGCAATTG
>ERZ1292629.3963-Hain-H43-01um-R1-3963-length-11094-cov-4_pt1 | contig 10094 bp, 10 predicted proteins | sample MGYA00564399_ERZ1292629 | MGnify/ENA primary metagenome ERZ1292629 (study PRJEB36523, sample SAMEA6512636) | groundwater metagenome | collected 2019-01-08 | study: AquaDiva: Metagenomics assemblies of 32 groundwater samples
GCCGAGCTTTCACGCCCGCATCGAAGCCAAACTTGTAGGCTGGATCGTCAATGTCGATCATGCTGAACCCACTTCGTAGGCTCCCGCGTCGGGCGGATTGGCCCGTGCCATCATGTTGTAGTCGTCGTAAACGTAGTCGGTCTGGACGCCAGCGTTCTCGGCATCCGACGCGGCGGCGGGTCGCATATCAGTCGGCGGCGAGACCATGCCGGTCGTCGAGGTGACGTTGCCGGTGAGCGTGCTGTTGACATCGCTCGATTGCGACGTAACTGTACCCGCCCCGCTGGTTTTTACGAGCCAGTTGTAATTGCAGATCGAATCCGTCGCCAAGCTTCCAAGCCGGATACCGCCGCCCGTGTACGCCCCGCCAGCGTAGATGGAGTTGAAGAGAACTTGATTCCCTGTCGGCGTCGGCGAGCCCGCCCCCGAGCGATGAACCTGACACGGCCGATTCGCCAGCGAAGCAGTCATCACCCAAAGGTTGTTGCGGATGGTGCAGTAGGATGGGGAGTCGATCTCGAAGATACGAGTCGTCCCCGAACCCGCCGTGGCCTTGTTCCGCTCAATCACGCAGTTCTGCATGAATTGAGCATCGCCGGAGTTGGTCACGCCGAACATGACAGGCAGCGACACCACCGAAGCAATGTTCTGGAAGATGTTGTCGCTCACCACAAGGTACTCGACGGTCTCGGTTGCTTCGTCGCCGTCTCGACTGGCGTCGCCGGTGGCGAAGTATCCCGCTGCACGCAGGAGCGTTTTGCCCGTGGCACCGCCCTCAAAGATGTTGTGAGAAATTACGCTGTGCGTCGGGTACACGCGGAGACAGTGTTCGTTGCTGCGACTGCCACTGAGCGTGATGGTGTTGCCCAGCCACGCCGCCTGATAGGCCATTGCCTGATAGTGGCCGTAGCTGCCGAGTTCGTCGCCGATCGTGCATTCGACGACCCCGATTCCATTTTTGGTTCCGTGGGCGTCAGACGACGAGAACGCGGAGTCCATTTTGTTCACGGCCATCCGCAGAAACAGGCAATCGGTTCCCGGTCGGACTCCGATTCCGTTGGTGTACATGCGGATGTTGTCTATCGTTCCGGTGAAGCCGGTCCCGGTGAAGATGAGGTCGGCACTTCCCGCACAAGTGATTGTCTTCGATACGGTGCCAGCCGTGACAGCCGAGCTTGCCGCCGTGCCGAGCTTCACCACGAGCGAACCTGCCGTGATCGTGTAGGTCGCTCGCACTGTGTAGCTGCTGCCGACCTCCATCGCGGGAATTGCTTGCGAGAGGTCTGCTGTCGCCAACGTTCCGACCGCCGTGCCGCCGCTGATCGTCCAGTTTACTCCCTTCGTCCAAACCGTATCGGTGGCGAAATCGAAGTTGGTCCCGCCGAAGTCGTGGGCCGGTCCCATGATCGAAACGTCAACAATACGAACGCCGGTGGTGGTTTTGTCGAAGGCGATGCCGTCGATTCCGTCGGCGGGGTGAATGACCGGATCGTCGCCGGAGCCGTACGCTCCGATGTGGTACGGTCCCGCGAGGCCGGAGATAGAAGCGTTCGCGGTGACAACGTAATCCGTCGCCCCTTCCGTGCCTCGCTTGAACAACACCCGGCGCGGTCCAGCCGCCGAGAACACGCCCGCCGTGCTGATCGCCTTCTGTGCTGTCAACCACGGTGCCGCTTCGGTTCCCTCGTTGCTGTTGTTGCCCGCTGGCGTGTCGCCCGCCCTTGCACAATAGAACGTCGCCCCAGAGTAGATCGTGTCCGCGTCAGTGACGACGATCGACTGGTCAAACTGGACTACCGTTCCATCGTCCTTCGTGATCGTGAGGGTGACCGTGTAGGTGCCCGCCGTCTCGTAAACGTGGGCGGTGATGTAGCCGGTGTGGACGTTTTTGGACTTTCCGGTCGTGTCCCAATTGACCGCCGAATCGCCGAAGTTCCAGGAGTAGTGAAACAGAGCCGGATCTGGGTCGCCGCTGCCGTTGGCGGTCGGGACCGGGAGTCCAGCGTCAAGCGAGCAATCGAACACCACGAGCAACGGGGCGACCCGCTGATTGTCCGTCCAGGCGGTCACGCGGGCCGTGGTCATCGCGGTGTTGCCGGATGGCCTTGGCCCACGGAACGAACGAAACCGCTTGAAGAAGTCGTTGAACGGTCGCCAAGTTGTCGTCGATAATGCCATGTTGAACTCCTAACCCGCCAGCACGACCCGATCCCGCTCGACCACGCTGCTACAGTCCGTTGTTGCTTCTTCTCAACTCTTGCCACGTCGAGAGTGAGCTATCGTAGAGTAGCTCGATTAGGTCCGCTGTGTTGTCCAAGCTGAAATCACCAAGGATGGCGTCCAGGACGATGTTCCCGGTTCCGTTCTTCACGACCACAGTCCTCCCTGAATTGTTGGCTCTCAGGATAAGTACCATCCCATCCACGCCACCGTTGATGACATCAAGATCGTCCGTTGCTGCCGCTGCCTCAGTGCCGACCTTGTGGTAGCTCTTGGTGGCCGTGATTACGCCACTGGCGATCGTCAGCAGGCCAGCCGCCCCATAGGCCACGATGCCATCCAGCGTAGCTTTTTGCCCAACGGTCAGGTTGCCGCTGTCATCCACGGTGGGCATGTTGGTGCCGCCTTGGATCGTTTTAGTTCCAGTACCGTCAGCGCGAACCAAGGCGTTGTCGGTTGAGCCGGTGGCACCGAGGACGACGGCCACACCGTTTTCTTTGACTCTACCTGTCCCGGCTGGGTTCAGATTTATGTCAACGTTGGTCTCGCCGATCGCAGACAGAATGGGGCCAGCACCAGAAAGTGCGTTGTCAATGTAAAAGGCATTGACGGCTCCGGCGGTATTTGAGAGGACGAGCACCTCATCATCACCATCAATGTTCTGAAAAACCACAAAGCCAGATCGTACCCGAAGGGTGGATGTCGCGCCCTTCAACTGAAGATTCATGTCGATGTTGACATCGTCACCCACGCATACGATCTCTGGCTCTTCACCTAGGTTCACCGGGAAAATATCAATCTGGTTTTGGTCGTAAGCCATCGCTCAACTCCTAGAGGAAGCTAATCACCACCACGATTCCATTGGCTCCTGCACCGCCAGCACCAGACACGCCGTTGGCTCCCGTGCCGGTCGATGCACCACCACCGCCGCCACCGGCTCCATAGATGCCGCCAGCGCCGCCCGTTCCCGCCGTGCTGCCCGCGACGGACCGACTACCACCACCACCACCACCAGCCCCACCAAACGCACGGCCAGCCGTTGTGCCGGTTCCCGCACCACCATTCCCGCCCGGATTCGTTCCAGCGGTTCCACCCGCCAGAGTCGGATACGTTCCCGACTGCGAGGCTCCCAGTCCACCCGCCGATGCAGCGTTACCGGTCGTGACCCCACCACCCGACGCGCCACCGCGAGGCAAACTTACGCCGACGTTGACCACTGAGGCAACACCCGCAGCGCCAGAAGCGCCGGAGGCTGCACCGTTACCGGATGAAGCAGCGGAAATACCAAAGAGACCGCCACGACCACCGATTCCTCCGGCGGCCGTACCCGTTGTTCCACCGGCTCCTTGAGTCCCACCTGGAACGCTCAACCACGAGCCGAACGACGAGACGCCACCAGCGGCCCCTGCAACCCCGTTTGCGGTTCCAGTGATCGCAGTACCACCCGCACCGCCAGCACCCACTACAACCGACTCAGTAGCTCCGAGGTAACTGGCGTCGAACGTATGGACATGCATCCCGCCTGCGCCACCGCCGCCGCCACCACCACGTACCCCTCCCGCAACACCGACTCGCCCACTACCACCGCCTGCACCAGCAGATGTCACAAGCGCAGTCGCAGCCTTACATCCCGTGGGCTTTGTCCAAGTGCCATTGCCCGTGAACACGTCCACGACACAAGGCGAGGCGTAGTCCGTCCCAGCCGCGGCGATGGAAAGAACCCCCGTGCCGGTTGTATTCTTGACCAGCCCGGTAGCCAGGGAACTCAAAGCCTGCTCAGCACTCAAGCTGCCGTTGGCCGTCTGCGTGATGTAGGTTGCATCGGTTGGCGCGCCACCGCCCGCCGCTGGAACATCCCAAGTCTGATCCCCGCGAAGGAACGTAGTGCCATCGGCAACACCGGAGCCGAGCCGCGCGGTTGCGACCGTGCCCGACGCCAGATTCGACGCACTGGTCGATTCCGCCGCAGTCTGCATCGACGTTGTGCTGGAAATGGCTCCGAAGTTCGTCGGCATTACAGCACAATCCCCCTGTTTCTAAGGTCGGCGATCAACGTGCCCAGCACATCCGCGATCTCATCCAGCGTCGTCGCGTTGGCATCGTATGACCGATCCGTGGTCACGTTCGATTCGGTGTAGGTCTGAGCCGTGCCGGTCAAGCCGGTGACGGTGCTGGCGATCGTGACGGTGTCGGTGGCTGAGTTGCCGGTGACGGTTATACCCGTCCCTGCCGTCATGGTGAGTGTATCGGTTGCGGTATCCGCAACTGGGTTCGTCCCAGAAGTACACGCAATCGTTGAAAACGCAACCAGGGGAACGCCGCTGGCCGTGACGACTTCCGCAATCGTGGCCCGCACATTCAGGCCCAACGAGACGTTGTTGACGCCGATGTAGTCTGTCGGCTCCAGCGCCTCTCCGCCCGCGACCACGCCGCCAGACCCCGCCGTCGGATTCGTTCCGACCATTTGCTGCCAAACTGCGGATGGGCTGGACGGAGTTCCAGGAAACGAACACTCGTAAATGACATGGTTGGTTGTGTCGTACCACTTCGAGCCGACTTTCCAGCCGTTGACGTAATTGTCGCTCGCGTCGATCGGAGCGCGGTCGGCGTCGAAAGCAAGCGGCGGAAGGATGCGCCGGAGCCTCTGGGCAAATTGCTCCAACTCCCTCTCGCTCTTCGGCCCCGGCCCGACGCTCAGTAGCTTGACGGTCATGCCGACCTCTGCTTTCCGAGCCGCTCACGAACGACCGTGACTTTCTCAAGCCCCCAGGCGTTTCCGCCGGTTTTTTCCAGCTTGAGATATGCCGCGCCGCCGCGAAGAAGTGGGTAGTGCGATTTCTTGATCCCATCCTTGAGGGTGAAGGAAAAGGTTCGCGGACTCGTCAAGGCTTTCTCGACCGAAGCCGCCACCATCGCGGTCACGGTCACGTCGCCGCTGCCGATCGCCAGTTCGCCGCACGCCTCGCGCAAAACCCCATCCTCATAGCCGGTGCCGCCAAGCATGAGGGGGCCGAGTACCATTCGGGAGGTCCAGTCCACCCCGTCGTCGTTTTGTGATTTCCCGAAGTCGTCGAACTGGCGGATGTAGCCGTCGCGCCCGCCGAACAGGACCGCCCGCTGTCCCGGCGAATCCGCCGAGTAGTAATGCAAGAACGTCGGCTCACAGTGTGACGGGAACTCCATCGGGAAGAAACCCTGGGTGTCCATATTGTAGAAAAAATATGAACCCTTGCCGCCGTCCGTCCGCGTCACCGCGATGATGATGCCCTCGTGGACAACATCATAGGCGAGGAACACGCGATTCTGTCCGAGGTTGATATAGCGAAGCTCCTGAGGGAGTTTCTTGGATAGCGGAATCGGCTCTTGCTGTCCGCCGTAGGGGATGACGTACAGGCCGTCGAGAGCCAGGAAGAACGACGACGAACCCGGCCCGCGACAGTGCGCCGACGCGGAAATCACCCCGTGTCGAGGATCGAGAATGTCGATCGTGCCCTGTAGGTTCGGATCGCCCCGCAAAATCCACACGCTCGACTGACATCCGAACAGCATGTAGTCGTCGCTGTGTCGCATCAGGGCCGTGATCGGCTCGCCGATACGCCCGGCCTCAGAAGTGGAGCCGACGACGAACGATGTCACCGACGTGTCCGCAAGGAAGCTCGTCGCCGTTCCGATCGTAGCGTCCCAAGTGATTGCCGCCGGGTCAGCCCCGCGCTTTGTCAAATACCATTCGTTTCCGTCGCCGCGTTTTCCAGCCAGCAGCAAGGCGTCCCGGTAGGTGGTGATGAGTTCGCACTTGACTGCCGTGGTCCTCAGTTGCAACGGCACCACGTCCAGGTCGGTCGCATCGTTTAGGTTCCGCATCGACTTGAGCGTGTTGGCGGCGGGGTCGTAGATCAGGAACTCCGGCTCGGTTGTCTCCACGCCACTGTCCGCCGCGTAGTTGACGATGTACAGCTTGCCGCGAAGGTCAACTGCTTGCAGCAATCGTCCGGCGGTTGGATTCGTCGTCTCAGTTACGTCAATCAGGGTGGAGGCGTTGTTTTCTTCCATCAGATGCGTTCCGCCGACCGTTATGGCGCGATTGCGAACGCCGGACTGCGACACATTATCGGCGGTGAACTGGAAGTCCCACTGATTCAACTGCACGGCCGGCGGATTGCCGACAAGCGAAACAGCGAGCGAGCGAACCATCGACCACCCGACCCGCTCTCCCACCGCAGCGGTTCCGATCGTTTTCTCGACCGTCATGGTGAAGGCCGATGAATGGTTGGATACCGCCCGAAGAATGACCTTGTTGGCGGTTGCGTCGGCATTGACGCGAGCGATCAATGACCATGTGGTATCGGGCGTTCCGAAAGCGGAGGTCGTAGAAAAAATCGAGTCGGCGTCCACCACCGCGCCAGCCGAGAAGGTAATGAGATCGAGCGTCCAGGTTGCCCCAGACCCAAAAAACGAAGCTGTCAGCATCGCCAGAACGCCGTTCAGCGGGCCGTTCGGCGTCGTGTTGTCCATCCTCAGCCACGTTGAATACGAGCTATACCCTTGCAGTGCGGTGGGGGTGAACAACCGCACGTTGGCCGTCACACTGTACTCAGCCGTCGAATCGAACCCGTTAGCCGGGGCATCGAGAAACATCGAAAGCGAAGCATTTTGTGGGGCGTCGGCAAGAAACGTCGCGTATCCGTTCTGCACCAACGGAAAGGCTGTCACCAGCGTCGGGGTTGTCGAACCCGCGTAGGCCAGCCAACTCGCAACGGTCCACGGCGGATCGCCAAGGTTCGTGTCGAACGTCTCGGACCTCGTTTCGCCCTTGCTACTGGTCGCCTCCCGCACCTCCGCGATCAAATCCACGGAAGTTCCCGCAAGCTGCTGGGCGAAGGCTTTCTTGAGTCCGGGCCGCGACCCGCACAGTCGCCGTCGATTGAACGGCGAGCGCGGAAAAATATTCAACAGGTCGGGCGACGAATAGGGCGGTGCCGAACTGAACGCAAGTTCTGTGGACTTGCCCGCCAGCGCTGAAAGTATGTCGCTCGAATACCCAGCCACATTGCTCGCCCTTCGTTTACGCCAACACGGCCTTGATGACCGCGAAGCTGAGCTTGCCGGTGCCCGCCGAAACCGCAGCCGCGTCCACGTTGGTCAGGCCGATCACGAACGATCCAGCAGCGACCGACTTCACATACGCGACAATCACGCCGTCGGTGTACTGCGTTTTGACGCTCACGACCACAACATCGGTGACGGCGACGGCGCTGTTGGTCACGGTGATCGACGCCTCGGCAGCGGCGGCGAGTGTCGCGCTTGTCACCAGGATGATCTCGCCGCAAATCTTGTTCAAGGTGACGCCGGTGTCGATGTTGGTGATCTGCGTGACGGTGCCGCCTGCGCCAGTGATATAGCCAACGCCACCTGTCGGGCTGCTGCTCTTAATCACTCCGGACGATGTGATTCCACCATCATCGGCGATCCCCGATGATGTCAAAACCCCTGCGCCGTTCATTCCATCGCCACTGGTTACGACAAAGGCATCGGTCGTAACGCCCAAGAAGGTCACATTCGTAGCGGGCATACTCAGGGTCGTGTCATACCCCTTGGCGTCGGCGGCTTCGAGTTCCTTGATGACATTGTGTGCGGACATGTCTATCTCCTACGTCAACCCGTCAGGGTTGGTGTTCTTGCCCTTGAGTGCCAAAGCGCGACAGATGCAACCCACGTTCGTCGCGCCAGTCAACGTGGTGGCCAAAATAGCGAGATATTTGTACTGCGCGGCCGCGAAACTCAGGACCGCATGGGTCGGGAAATTAGCCTCGGCCGTGTAGACCGTGAAGGCGGATTCGTAATCGTTGGTTGCAACAATCGTGTCGCACCCGCGATAGGCCGTCGCGGTATCGAAGGCGCTCAAGATGCTCGGATGCGTGTAGGCTTTCTCGGCGACCGTGTGGAACCCGGTGGTGGCCGCGCTGGTGAAGTTCCCGAACGTGCAGGTCAGCTTGCCGATGTGCATGCCCCCCCCGCCCAACTGCCAACCGTAGAAGTCCAGCACGCAGGAATTGTCGTCGCTCGCCACGCCCCACGGTTGCAATCGAAGGCCCGCAATCGACGAAACATCCATGACATCGACGGTCGCTTCGTCAAAAGAAATCGTCCGAAGATTCTGGGTGAGCTTCGCTACCGTCAAGGCCGTCTGAGCGACCGATCGAGTCTTGCAGACCTGCCAGTTGTCGCGCTGCCCAACCGACAAATCGTAGGTGAGAAGATTCTGAATCGCAGCCATTATCCGACTCCCGCGTAAGTTGATCCGCTGGTCGAGCGGATGCTGTAGTCCATGTAGCGCCCGTCAGGGTCGCCCATCATGCCGACCGTGCGTTCCGTGAGCGTCGAATTGTCCTCGCCGATCGCCACCGCCATCGCCATATCCGCCAAGTCCCACTGCGGACCGCGACCACCGTTTTTCTTCGCCTCCCCGACCGCCCGGCACATTTCGATCATCAGTTGCGAAATCGCAGGACCGCCAAGCGGGTAAGGGTTCGTGGCGCTCAGCTTCCCGATGATGACCGCGTATTCGTAGGTCAGCACGTAGGCATCGTCGGGTGTCGGATACAGCAGCATCTCTTGCCGCTGATTCGACCCCGAGGTCTGCGCTCGCCACCGAACCGTGTAGAGCCACGGTTGGGCTGTCTGACTGGATTGTTGCAGCCGCTTGCGGATGTCCAGCGGCGAGGTTCGCTTGATATGCGTGAACCCCTCGTTTGCCGCATAGGTGATGTCGCCCTGCACTGAACCCACGTCGGCCGGGAGGGTGTAGTCGTTGTCGCTCGCAACCGTCGTCAACGTCGTGGTCGAGCGCTTCCAGCTCCACAACGAGGCCCGCTGGATGTACCGATACGCCTCCTGAACGCTCTCGTCGAGCCAGCGAATCTCTTCGGTGGTGTATTGCGATTCGTCCGATCCGTAGTTCGCTGCGATCGCGCACTCGCGCACGAAGTCCTCATACCCGGCAATCAAGCTGGGCGGCTGTTCGGCGAGATTGAAGAGGATCGCAATCATCAGACTTCAATGTACGAAATGCAGCCCTGGGCGTTCGGGGAAGTTCCGGCCAACGACAATTCGAGCAGCACTCCCGAAGTCGTCTCAAACCAACCCACCGGGTTGAACGGCATGGAAATCGGAATCACCGCGCCAGCCGCAGCCGCGTCACAGAACGCACCCGTGAGGGCCGTTCCCGCCGCGCCGGACTTGAAGGTGTAGGTTTCGTCGCCGGTCTGACATTCGAGCGTCAGGACCGCCGCCAGAACCCGAATCTTCTTCGCCGCCACCGCCGCAACCAACGTCCCAGTAGCCGTCAGGTTGATGACAGCGAACTTCGGAACCAGCCCCAAGCCCGCCAGCATGATGTAATCGGTCGCGTGGTAGGCCGCTGTGGGCAGCGGACCCTTGACGGTGGTGCTTGCTTCCTGCACGTCGCCGCTGTTGGTGCCGTCCGGCCCGTAGATCAGCTTCGCCCGCTGGTACTTGACCGACGAAATCTCATCGGCCCCGATCGTTTCGGTGCCGCCGGATGTCGAGACGGAGATATTGTCAGCCATGCTACGCTCCTACGGGTTCGAGTTGCTTGCCGCGCGGGACGATCTTCGCCCGCTCTTTCGGCACATCCACGACAGTAGCTGGTTCCGCCGCCGTCAGAGTCGGGGCCGTCACGAACGCAGGCGGCGACAGATGCCCATCCAGCCGCATCTTCAATTCGTCAATCTGCCGCCGCTGGTTGGCCAGCAAGCAGATGATCGGCCAGTCGTTGTCCGGCACGTTGTTGATGCCCTGGTAGTGTCCGAACTTGCGGAACATCTCCACGGCCTCGTCGTAATACTTCGCATAGT
>ERZ1292629.3435-Hain-H43-01um-R1-3435-length-12243-cov-7_pt1 | contig 10093 bp, 8 predicted proteins | sample MGYA00564399_ERZ1292629 | MGnify/ENA primary metagenome ERZ1292629 (study PRJEB36523, sample SAMEA6512636) | groundwater metagenome | collected 2019-01-08 | study: AquaDiva: Metagenomics assemblies of 32 groundwater samples
ATAATCAAAGATTGCTATGATATTATTATGGAAAAAATAAGAGCAAAATTATTTTTAGATGGTTATTCAGCGTCGGGAAATTTCGCTCATGAATCTGAAATTGCGTATCTTAAAAATCTGGGTTTTCCTGAAAATGAAATTTCTTTTTTAAATGAATTAAGATATTTCAGAAATTCAATAACTTATTATGGAAAAATTCTTGATAAAGAATATGCAGAAAAAGTTTATAATTTTCTTAATAAATTTCTAAAAAAATTTGTTGTATAAATATCAATAAAAAATAAAATTTTGTCAAAATAATACCTGCTCACAAGTTCGCAGATGATTTGGGAATTAAACTAGTGGAAGAAACTAAATTTATTATAAACCTTATTTATCAATGAGAATTCACATTATTTATATATTATTCATCGTGATTAAAATCCACTATTCATCTCTTCATCACAAATAATTTTATAAATGAATTTTAGATGTAATTTTTATGGCAATTGCAACTCGTATTGGAATTTCAGAGGCAGAGACTGAATTTGATTTAACAGAAGAAAAATTCAGAAAAGTTTTGGTTTTAGAAGATGTAGGATACTGGAAAGATAAAATTTTAAGAGATCTCCGCAAGTTTGGCATTGAAACTGTGCGTGTGACAAACACCGAAGACGCGAGAAAAAAATTTCAGAAAGAAAATGATTTTTATGCTGTAATAACAGATAAATCTGTTCGCAAATATGAATCAGGACCTGTTCGTGAATGTGAGGGATTGGAATATGTAATTAAATTAAGAGAAAAATATAGTGATTTGAAAATTGCGTTGTGGACTGCTGACAATTCTGTAAAAGATTATGTTGATTTTTTAAGAAAGAAAGATATATTTTATCTGCCAAAAAATTATAAAGAAAAAGAATTGAGGGATTTTTTGGAAGTTTGAATGCTGTAAATTAATTGTTAAAAAATTGTTCGCAACAAGTTGCTCAAATGATTAACTCCGAAATCGCATAAATGCAGATTTCTGCGTCGGGAAATTAAGTAAGCCGATAAAAAATTTCATCGTTTGGAAATTGTTAATGTAGTAAGATATTTTCTCGCATTACTACTATTTCAATTAATCTGCGAGCGATAGCGAGCAGGTAAATTAATTATGTTTCAGTTATTATCTTAAAATCTTATTATTTTTTACTTGTTTTTAGTAATAATAATTTCAACATAACTTTTATAAAGCATATTTTATGATATATATTATGAACAAGAGGTTTTTATTATTGATTGTTTTTATTTTGTCATTAAGTTTTGTCGTCGCTGCCTCTGATGTTGCCTATGTTCTAAAAAATCCGGAAAAACCTGATTATGTGATTTTAAATGTTTTCAATGAAATGAATTTAAGTGTTGATTTAATAGACAGCAAAAATATTCCAGGTTTTGATTTTTCAAAATATGAGTTTATTTTCGTCGGAGATGACAGAATCAAGAATTCAAAATATATTCCTGAATTTCCAATAGTAATTGCAAACGGATATTATGGAAAAGATTTTGGAATTTCAAAGAAAAACAGCATAAAGAAAATTGCGGCTAATTCTCCTTTGGAAATAATAAGGGAAGAAAATTTAGTGCAAGTTTATGACAGCTCGAGATTCAAATCAAGAAGAGTTAATCTTGCGTATTATTATATTTCTGAAAAATACCAAGACAATTTAGTTTCTGTGGCAACTGTCGAACTTGGTTCAGATTCAGAAACAGGAAATGTAATTGCTTACTCATCTGGAGAAACAAAAAAATGTTTTTTTGGAATTACAGAAACAAAATACTGGACAAATGATGCTAAAGAATTATTCAAAGATTGCGTGGGATTTGTTTTTGAGGGCGAACCACCCTCCCCTGTTTGCGGAAACACAATTTTAGAATTGGGAGAAGAATGCGACGACGGAAATTTAATCAATGGTGATGGATGCAATAATTTATGCAGGATTGAGCAAAATCAGTCTCAACAAAATGAAACTCTTGTCCATAATATCGGAATTGATGCATCATATTCTAATTCAGTCAACGGAATAAGGATTAAAAATTTTGAAACCGGCGAATATGTGCTTGGTGAAAACGCAGAATTAATGTGCTGGAAAAAATAAAGTATTGATTTCAGGACAAGAAATTTAGGAAATTTTACTGAAGATGTTTCTTTCCTCGGAATTTTTGGAGAGTTTAATTGGACAGCAACTAAAAATAATTTAACAGCTGGAGGAACAACAACCACAGGAAGCAAAACAATTAATATGACTTTCAGCGAGGGAAATTATTCAGTAAATGTTTTCGCGAATATAGAAAATGATTCTGACAATTCAGATAATCAAAAAACAAGAAATGTTCGAATTGTTTGCGGAGAGCAAAATCAGAGCCAAAATCAAACACAAAATAATCAAACAGGAATTCACAACGTTGGAATTGATGCAAATTATTCAAACAGCGTTAATGGAATAAGAATTAAAGATTTGGAAGCAGACACATATTTATCAGATGAACTTTCTGAATTAATGTGCTGGAAAAAATATACTATAAGTTATAAAACAATTAATTATGGAAATTTTTCTGAGAATATAACTTTCACAGGAATGATTGCAAATTATAGTTGGACAACACTAAAAGATAATTTAGAATCTGGAGATTATACTCTTGCAGGCTCAAAAACAATTAATATGACTTTTATTCCAGGAATTTATAATTTGAATATTTCTGCGAATATTTTAGAAGATATTAATCTTTTAGATAATTTTGTATCAAGGGATGTGAAAGTTATTTGTTGATTTAGTAAGGTGACAGGAAGTATTGAGAATTTTATAAATTAAAAATTTGCTCGCTTCGCGAGAGATTGATTAGGGAATATAATTAGTGCGAGAAAATTTATTTATCATTGTTAATTAAACTAACTTATAAAAAATAGCAGTTTTTCTATTACCTATATTTACAATTGAGCAACGAGCGACTTCGTGGTAGAGAGTATTTAATTAATTTATCAATAACTCGTGCGAAGTCGCGAGACAGAAGTTGCGAACAAAATTTTGTCTTTTAAAATTTTATTCATCAATTTAAAGTAATTACAAAAACTATGTTCTCCGACGGCAAAATGCTTTTAAAGAATGTAACTTCTTAATAATTATGACAAGAGGAAAAAAGAGCACGAGCTTTTTTATATTAGTTTTACTTTTTTTAATTGGAAATTCGCTTGCAGTAAATGCAATAACCGGAAGCATGGGAAACGCGAAGATGATTCTTTACCCGGAAGTTAATGGATGGTTTCCAACAACAATAGAAAAAACAATTCTTGTAAGAAATATCAATAATGTTTCTATAAATATTTCATTAAAAGCAGACAGTGATGGAGAAAAATTTTTGGAAATAGTTGACAGGGAATTCACACTTCAGCCGAACGGAGAAAAGAAAGCAGAATTTTTAATCAAAGTAAAAAATGAAGGAAAATACGAAGGAAAAATAAATGTGTTCTTTACTCCTGCTGAAGGCAAAGAGCCGGGAGTTGTTTTGTCTTCAAGCATCGTTGTAATCGCAAAGAAGAATCAAGAAGATAAAAATGAAACCAGAAATGTGAATTCAACAAGTGATAATATTTTAAATGTGGAAAAAGGCAAAACAAATAAAGGAGTAATTTTTCTTATTATAAGCACATTTGTTTTATTAGCAGTGCTTGTTTTTTTATTGAGCATGACAAAAAAAAGGGGGAGAAGTAAAAAATGAATAAGAAAATTTTGAGCTTGGTTTTTGTATTAATATTAATTTCTCCGTTAATCAGTGCGACAGACATTGCGTATATAACAAAAACTCCGAGAGATATTGATGCAACTATTATGAATATTCTTAATGAATTAAATTATTCTGTAAGATTCATCAACGACGCAAATGTGAGCAGAACAAATTTCAATTTATATAAAACAATTATTGTTCCGAATGTAAAATTTGATTCTTATAATTATATTCCAGTAAATAATGTAAATACTATTTTCTTAAATACATATCATTTGAAAGACTGGCACTGGATTCAGGATGGGGCTTCGCAAATCGCAAGCAATCAACCATTAAGAGTTAATGTCGTTAACAGCAGCACGAGAATAACAAAAAATCTTCCTAGAAATTTTCAGGTTTATACTCAAGCAAAATATAACGGCGCAAGCATACCAATGTATTTCTTGTCAAGATATAAAATTGCTACAAAAATTAATAAAATAGTTTCTATAGAATCAAATCCTCTTGACTCTGTGATTGCAATGACAAAACCTGGAACCCCATTAAGGGATGGTTATACTTCAAATGCCCGAAGTGTTTTTTTCGGAATAACTGAAACAGAATACTGGACAGAGAATACTAAAAAATTATTCAAGAATTCCTTGTTATGGGTTGTCGAGGGAGAAGATGTAAACAAAGCCCCTGTTCTCAATTCACCGATTCCAGATATTGAATGGATTTCTGGAGGATTCGCGCAGATAGATTTAAATAATTATTTTTCAGACCCAAATGGCGACAGATTAATTTATGGAATTAATGCTACTTCAAATGACAGAAACATAACTATTGCACTGAATAGTTCAATTGCAACATTCACTTCTGCTGTCGGATGGGGAGGAGAGGACTGGGTTATATTTTATGCCAGCGACGGACAATTCAAAACAATAAGCAATAATGTCACATTAAGAGTTGACGCAGGAATTTACAAATCAGATGTTAGATTATTAAATCCAATTAATAATTCGGTGTTTAATAATAGGGAAGTTCGATTTGAATTTACAGCAAGAAATAATTTTGCCGAGAATTTAACCTGCAATCTTTACTTGAATGATATTGCAAAAGAAACAACAATAATTCAAAATAATGGAGTTGGAAATTTCTCGCTTAATTCTTTCAGCGACGGGCTTTATTTCTGGAATGTGAAATGCTACAATGGATACAGCTATTCTTTTGCGCCACAAAATTATTATTTCCAGATAAGCGCTCCTGATGCTCCAAGATTTAATATGATTGGAAATAAAGTTGTTAATGAAAACAGCCTGCTTCAATTCAATGTTTATGCAACAGATTCCGACAGAGACAGCATGATTTTGAAAGTTTCTGGATTGCCAAGCAGAGCAGAATTTAATGATTTGGGAAACGGAACAGGAAAATTTTCATGGACACCAACATTCAACCAGTCTGGAATTTATAATTTAATATTCAGCGTAGAAGATTCAACCGGATTAAATTATTCTGAAAATGTAAAAATAACAGTCAATAATGTAAAAGAACCTCCGAAATTTTCTGATGTTAAATTATGCGAAAACATAACTCCGGAATTGGACTTAAAAATAAAAGAGCCGGATGAAGGAGATGATTTCACAATTGGAGAAAAAATAAATACTGAAATAAAAATAAAAAATAATGCTAAAGAAGATATGAAAGTTAAATGGAAGATTTATTTGTATGATTTGGATGAAGATGAAGAAATAGAAAATTCAAAAGGAAGTGTTAAAGTTAAGGAGAGAAAATCAGAAACAATTGAAACTGAATTGCAAGTTCCCGACGATGCGTCAAGCAATGAATATGCGGTTCTTGTTGTTGCAGAAGCTGATGAAGAATTAGAGTATTGCAATTACAAATATATTAATATTAATATTGAAAGAAATGAGCACGAAGTTATCATAGATAAAATGAGTATTTCTCCACAAAGTGTTGAGCAAGGAGGATTATTTGAATTAATTCTTGATTTGCTGAATATCGGAGAGGAAGATGAAGATGTTTATGTTGAAATTAAAAACTCGCAGCTCGGAATTTCTGAAAAATCAGGAGAGTTTGAAATTGAAAATTTCGAGGACAACAACGACGAGACAAAAAAATTCTCTCTTTCAGTCCCTTCAAACGCAGTTCCAGGAATTTATGAAATAGAAGCAGCGGTTTTTTACGACGATGGAAATGAAAAATTTATAAAAACAGAAACAATCGGTGTTTCTAAAAAAGAAGAGAAAATTATTCAGCCGAAAAGCGGAGATTTGATAAAATTAAATCCTGCAATTCCGAAAGAAGTTATTAATTTAAAACCTTCTGCTAAAAGCGGAGCAATTGTTTTACAGGAAGATAAAACTTTTAAAGATAACAATATAAAATTAACAACTAGTGTAAAAAAAACCGAAAGAAAAACTTTTGCAGAGGGTGATGTAGAGTTGCGCGTGGATATTTCTGAGGGAGAATCTGAAAATTTCAAACTGAATATTTCAGAGAAGAAAATAAAAAAAGGATTTTGGAGCAATTTCTTGGATCATCCCCTAACACTTAGAGAATATCTGACAAGCATTAATATATTTTTGATTGCAGGAATATTTTTAATTCTGATTACACTTATTGTTATTTTAAGAAGAAAATAATTCACTGAAATAAAATAGTGAAAAATTCACAGAAATATTTATATAGCTTTATTGGCGCAAATTTGCGTGGATAATAAAAATAGGAAATTTTTTGCCTCATTCAAATCAGGAAAATTTGAAGATAACAAAAAAATATTGGTTTTGTCGACGAGCATATTCTTTTTAATATTTCTTATTTCGTTTGCAAGTTCAGAGGCGCTTAGTTGTCCTGCAGGAACAATAAAAATTACAGATGTAACCAACATTAAAATAACTGACAGCTACATGGCTTGTTTATTGAGTGCTACTCCATTTAACCAAGACAGATGCAGATTAAACGGATGGGATTTTTTGAATCAGGGAAGAGGCTACAAATTTTTTGAAAAAAATTTTAATATTCCTTTAGCACCAAATTCAAAAGTATATTTGTTAGATGTAAATAATAATCAAAATGGATTATTTGCCGTCGATGACAGAATAAAAATAACAACTTCTTCGGGCGTGTTCGACGGATACAGAAATTATTATTCAGTATTCAGATCAGAAAAAATTGATATAACAAATATTTTTCCAGTTAATGGCGGAAGTGTAAATGTAAAATTAATTGATGTTTACGACGATATGGTTGGAAATTCTCAATTATATTTTCAGATTGTAAGTGAAAAATGCGTGAGAATAATTTGTTCGAGAAATTCTGACTGCGGAGTTGACGGATTTATTGGAGAGCCATCTTGCAATGGAAATGGGGATGTTGTGCAAGATTTCAAAGCATTCACATGCAATGTTCCTGGAACTCCAAATAGTTATTGTTCAAATTCAATCAGGCAAATTGTAAAAGAAGATTGCAGATATGGATGTTCTAATGGAAGATGCCTTCCTGCTCCAATTATAATTTGTTCGAGAAATTTAGATTGCAACGACGGAAATGTAAGAACATATGATCAGTGTGTAAATCCCGGAACAACCGGAAGTTATTGCACAAATAATGAAATGAATTGCTTAAATGATTTGGATTGTGGTATAACTGGATATTTGGGGAACAATTACTGCTGGAATAATGATGTTTTCAAAACATTTCAAGAAGCGGTTTGTAAAAATCCGGCAACATTGCAAAGTTATTGCATGGTTAATCAAATGCCTACATTAACGCAGGATTGCGACGACGGAAATAGTCAAACTGAAGATTTGTGTATACAATTAAGCAATGATGCTTTTTGCCAGCACAGACCAATAATTCCTCCGACTATAATTTGTTCGAGAAATTCTGACTGCGGAGTTGACGGATTTATTGGAGAGCCATCTTGCAATGGAAATGGGGATGTTGTGCAAGATTTCAAAGCATTCACATGCAATGTTCCTGGAACTCCAAATAGTTATTGTTCAAATTCAATCAGGCAAATTGTAAAAGAAGATTGCAGATATGGATGTTCTAATGGAAGATGCCTTCCTGCTCCAACTATAACTTGTTCGAGAAATTTAGATTGTGGAATTAATGGATTTTCGGGAAATTTATTTTGTCGATCTAACGATGTATTTGGAAGTTATGTTTCTTACAGATGCAATTATCCTGGAACAAGTAGAAGTTACTGCGTTTCTTCTGCAAGGAATAAATTAAGCGATGATTGCAATGATTACAAATGTGGTACTCGGGATTCCTGCGTTCAGCCGATTTCAGGAGATGCTTATTGTGAAAATACTCCAACAACAAGCAATAGTAATGGTTGCTCAGTATCTTCAACAAGAAATTTTTTAAGATAAAATTAACTAACAACTATAAAGTAATAACAAACGAAATATTTAAATAAGTTATATTTCTATAATAATCATGGAATTTGATAAACATTTTGGAGAAAGAAAAAAAGAAGAACCACTAACTACTATCTTAGTTGGAAAATTCGACGCAAGAAAAGAAATTGATAGAATAATCAGAGAATTAAGAATGACTATGATTTACTCTTTACAAAGTAATTTGATAAGAAAACCTGAAAAAGAAGCAAGAATTGCCAAGGAAGAATATAATAGAGATTTAGCTCAAATTCATTTAGCAGAACAAAAATATTTAGAAAGATTAGAACAAGCAAAAAAATCAGGTGCAATAGACAATGAAGATTATTTTAGAGCAAGATTTGATATTTTAGGAGGATTCAGTCCTTTTGAAAGAATGAGAACTGAAGCAAGAGAAACTTACAGAGATGTTGTTAAATTTGATTAATTTTAATTTTACAAATTATTGAAATTCAAGAAATTCTTTAAGATAAAAGATTTGCTCACTTTCGTTCGAGATTGATATGGAAACAGAAGTAGTACAAGAAAATTCTTTTATCACTTACTTATTTTTTCCGACGAGAAATCTGCCGAAGGCGATTTCGAAGTCAAGAAAATTTTGAGCAACTTGTTGCGAACAAATATTCTACAATCACATAATATTTATATATTAGTTATTCTTTTATAATATATGCAAAATTTAGGCAAAATTATTTTAACGACTGGATTTTTATTTGCAACATCGGGTTGTATTCCTCCTGGAGGACCGCGATATCCCCCAAAATATAATTCCATGCGTAATTCCACTTACAATAGAGATTACTTGAATTCAAGAAATGATTTTTTCAACAGGGCTGGACCTCAAATTTATTCGCCACATAGTCGTTCTCCGTCGATAGAAATATATCGTCCATCACCTTCATATGGAAGAACTCAATCATATAGATTTCCTCAACCACATAACTCAAATTCTTATTATAACCGCGGTTCAACAATAAAACACTACAATTCTTCACCATCACATAGACAAAGTCAGTCGAGAAATTATAATTCTCCGCCACGAAATTATCATTCCGGAAGAAGATGAAATTTTTGGGAGTTGAAGTAGTGCTAGAAAAATTTTAATCGTTTAATTAAATTAATTTATAAATAAGTATAACAAGTAGTTTTTTCTATTAATTAAATTTAATATCACTCGAGCAACTTGTTGCGAGCGATTTCGTGGTATAGCAAAGGACGCTGGAATTTCTTTTTTTGCGCCTTTACTATTTAGTAAATGACTGAAGAAAAAAATTAAAGTCATTTACTATAGAGACAAACATTTTTATCAATAACTCGTGCGAAGTCACGAGGAGAGCATTATTTCCCAAACAAATAATTTAAAAACTATTATATTCTTGTTTTTTTGTAGACTAGGTCAGCGGGTTAGCCCTCCGCATTTGCTCGCGGGCTTTAAGCAGACTGCAAGAAGGCAAGTGATGAAATGTCCGGTAAGTCTTTGTTCGGACGTTGACGTTTTGTCTGTTTTGATTTTGCGGGTGCGAATCGGGTCAGGCCTTGATCGGAGCAGCCCTAAACATTTGTTAAAATGCTTAGCAGGTAGCAGAACCGAGAAAGAATAAGGATAACTTATTGGGTTTTTCTGAGCAAACCTTCGAGTCTACGTAAAAAGAAAAAAATATTTCTCTGAAAAATTAATAAATTTCTAAAAGAAATAAATCATAGATAATTAAAAATTTGCTCGCAACAAGTTGCTCGAAATTAATATAATTCCAGAATATTCTACAGCATATTTCCTTATTGGGAAATGAAGTAATAAAGTAAAATATTTTTTCACACTACTTCTATTCTAAAATTTTTCCTTGGCGTCAGCCCTGAAAAATTTCATTAATTTTGCGAAGCAAGAAATCTTTCCAATATAATACAAAACTTTAATAAACATATCTAATTTATTATATCTATGAATA
>ERZ1292629.4536-Hain-H43-01um-R1-4536-length-10092-cov-9_pt1 | contig 10092 bp, 13 predicted proteins | sample MGYA00564399_ERZ1292629 | MGnify/ENA primary metagenome ERZ1292629 (study PRJEB36523, sample SAMEA6512636) | groundwater metagenome | collected 2019-01-08 | study: AquaDiva: Metagenomics assemblies of 32 groundwater samples
GATTGTTCCTCAAAGAATAACATTTATAAATATAACAAACTTCTTTAAAAAAGGAAGTTTCTTAGAGTTCAAGAAACTACATTAAACAAAAAAGATGGGAACAAATAGCATAATAGGTTATTCTGCAGCAGGCGTTGGTTTAGCAATAATAGCATTCAGCAATCAAATCGCAAAGATATTAACATTTCTTGGAACAAAATCTATGATTTACACAATAATGGCAGGAGTTGTTCTTGTTGCGGGAGGAATTGCTTTTGTTATGAGTGATTCTGGATTCTCAAAGTCAGGCAAAATCAAACACGCTGCAGAAGAAGTGCCAATATACGAAGGCGAGGGCAAAGGCAGAAGAATTGTTGGTTATAAGAAAGTTAAGGAATAATTTAGAAAAGAATTTAAACAGGAGTTTTCTATAATGAATATGAAAAAAGATGTTATTATTTTAAGTTTATTATTTTTAATTTTCTCGCTAAATTTAGTTCTTGCTGAAGAAATTCAAACAGCAAATGTGGAAATTTCAAATTTTCAAAGCACAACAAATAACTTTCTCTCACAGGAGATAATAATTCCTCAGGATTTACAGATTCTTACAAGAGCTGTTTTTGGATTAGATTCTGCTAACAACATAGAACTTTCGGTTTTTATTGTTTTAATAGCCTCCTTAGTTGGAATTTTTATCACTATTAAAATTATAGTCAATTTTATACCAATCTTTGATGAAGAATGGATTTCATGGATGATCTCGATAATTATAACTCTTTTAATTTCAACAACCGGGATAATCCGCAAGGCTTCAATTTGGCTATTTGGCTTAGGTAATCTTTTCGAAGATCAAGCCCTATTACGACTTATAGTTACAATTATCATTTTAATTATAATTATCTTCGGGGTAACTCATTTGCTAAAGGGTCTAAACGAAGCAAAGAAAAAAGATTCGAGAAGACAGACCGGATTCAGAGTTGGCGCAAAAGTATAAGAGTTAATTCTTAATTAATATCTGAAGTTTGTTTCTTAAACTTTCTTAATGGCTCTGTTAATCTTCTTCCCTCTTCTACACCTTTTACAAACTCTTCATGCTCTTCTACTTTTTCCTTTAATCTTCTTTTTTCTTCTTGTTTTTTAGAATCTTCTACAGATTTTTTCCAAATACCATTTGCTACGAATATGATAGCTAAAATTACAAACACAGCAATCCAAAGTAATATTTTAATCCAAATAGATTGTCTGCCAAGGATAAAGTCTACAACAAAAGTTGCAATTCCACCTATAACTCCAATCCAGGACAAAAGTATTGCAGATACCAAGCCTCCAGCAAAGCCCATCATTCCGGAGCCAGAATATGCTCCAACTAAATTTCCAATAGAGACTAACAAAAATATCCAAAAGATAACTACCAGAAAAAAAGTAAGTGAAAAGCTATAGGGCTGATGAAATAAAATTGTGAACGGAAGAGGATGAGCAAGAAAGGAATTATGAATTCCAGCAAATCTGGAGTTAGTAATGATATTCTCCCATCTCTTTTGAAGATAACTCGAAGAAGCTTCGGTTAACTCATCAGGAGTTGTGGGTATATCTGCAGGATTAACTCCAATCCCGAGAGGGTCTTCCGTATTCGAAGGATCAATAGTTACAGCAAAGATAAAAGGAGCACTAACATTAATCAGCAAAAAAAGAGCAACCAAACTAATTAAAATAAAACCTGCAATAATAACCTGCCTTTTCATAGTTAGTTTAGAATAACGCTGTTTAAATAATTAACGAATAAATTTATGCTTTCATCTTTGCTAAAGCTTTCTCATTTCTTGCAATTTTCTCGGCGAGTGCATCATATGCTGCGCCTTTTAATTCTTCAAGTTTTCGTTTATCCTGAGCTATTTGAGCCATTAAAGAAACTTCTGCTTCTTTAGTTCTCTCGCTAAGTTGAGATTCTAAATCGCTCTTGAACATAGAATTCATTATAGTTCTACTAGCGATAGCCATTATAAGTGTACCAATTATTATTGCCCAATATAAAATCTTAGTCAGAGTAGAATCTGCAGTATCCCAATTAACCCATGCATTTACTACTACTACTACAAAAAAAGTCCACCAGATTATTCTATGCAACAATAAACTATTAGGGGCAATTTCTTTTAAGAAATAAAATAATAAAATAAATGGAAGAAGCAAAGTAATCATTACTCCCAATGCAGTATATTGATTTAAGATTGGTTTCAATAAAGATACGTCAATGAATCCCGCAGCAAGAATAGCAATAACAACAGAGACTGTTGTTTTAATCCAAGTAGTCGTTCCAAATAAACTTATTTTACTAACTATGGCGAAAACAATTAAAAATATAAGCAAACCGAAAAGCACCTCTGGAGATAAAATATCTCTAAGATAATCAGTACTATCACCGCTTAATATTAAGCTAAACTTATCAATAATTTGTTGTTGTAAAGGTGTAGCTGCACTAACAACTCCTGCTAAAAATGAAATCATAAATAATCCTAAAACAAATAATGCGATTACATTCCCTTTTTTCATAGACAACATATGAAACACCCATTTATAAATATTTCTTTAATTCCGACTATACGTTGTTTATCGCCGAACAATAAAAATCTTTATAAACCAGAACAAACTAACGCTATTATGAAAATAAAAAAGAGCCTATTAGTATATCTATCAAGTTTATTATTAATGCCCCTAATTTCTGCGTATGGTTATATTGATTTAAGGCAAGGTTCAGAACAATTACTTCAATTAGCAACAGACATATTGGCTCCTATATTCCAAGTTGTCTTGGGCGATTATTCTTCAAGCGAATTCTTTTTCGCAAAATGTTTATTATTTATATTACTGCTTGTTGTAATAACTTTCATATTAAACAAGGCAAAGATTTTTGGAGAATTAAGAGAAAGACCTGCAACAATCTATATTATCTCATTAGTAGTTTCTATTCTTGCAATAAGATTTCTTCCAGATAATAGTTTGATTAGTGGAATTCTTTTGCCATACAGTGCTCTCGGAGTAGCCATAACAACTTTTTTACCTTTAGTGGTTTATTTTTATTTTATACATAATTCTGGTTTTGAAAAATTTGGAAGAAGAGCTGGCTGGGCATTATATGGTATTGTCTTTTTAGCATTATGGTTATCTCAAGATGTTAATACTTCAAGCACCTCTGATTGGATTTACTGGAGCGCATTAATTTTCGTTATAATTTCATTAATCTTTGATAGGTCAATACATGTATACTTTTCTCTTGGCGAAATAAGGAAAGTTCAAAGAAACATAAGTGATGAACAAGTAGTTGAACTTTTGAATAAATATCATAAAGCAAAAGAAGTGTATAATCAATCTCCTCATCCAGCGGCTAAAGCACAAATGGAATTCCTTAGAAAGAGATTAAGAGAAGAAGGCGTTGGTAGAGTAGATTAGTTATAACATTTAAAAAAGGGGTAAAGTAAACAATGAAAATTCTAATAATCGGCTATGGCGCAGTAGGCTCTGTTTTAGTAAAACTTCTTATGAAAGAAAAAGGGGTTGAAAAAATATACTGTCTTGATTTAAAGTTCTTTGAAAAATTAAAAAACTCAAAAGTGCATTTTGAAGTATTTAATGCACTTGATAAAATAAAATTTATTGGCTATCTTAATAGAGTAAGACCCGATGTGGTTATCAATGCCGCAATTCCAAAATTTAATCTTAATATTATGGAATCCTGTCTGGAAGCAAATGTAAACTACATGGATGCCGCATCCTATTGGGATTTAGATAAAGACCCTAATGCTAAAGTACCCTACAAAATGGAACAATTAGATTATCACAAACAGTTCAAAGACAATAAGATTCTTGGACTAATTGAAGCAGGAGTCGCGCCAGGATTAGATAATATGTTTGCAGCCCAAGCCGCATCTGAACTGGATGAAACAGATTATATTAAAATAAGAATGGTAGAAGATACTGGAAGCAAGGAAATATTCTTCTCATGGAACAAGGACTGGCTTCTTGATGAAATAGGCTCAAAACCTATTATCTATGATAAAGGGAAATGGTCTTTTGTTGAAAGTTTTGGAGCAGAAGAAGAATTTGAATTCCCAAAACCGATAGGAAAGAGAAAAACTTATTATTTCTGTCAAGATGAAGTTGGCTCTATTCCCGATTATGTAAAAACAAAAAAACTTGATGTAAAAATTCATGATAATAATATAGAAATTTCAAAATTGCTTTTAGCATTAGGGCTAGTTTCCAGCAAGCCCATAAATGTAGATGGTGTTGAAGTAAAACCCATAAGAGTTTTATCAAAACTTCTTCCAGACCCTGTCCCTGGCGAAGAAAAAAAATTCCCTAATTCTATTTTCGCATTTGCTGTTGAAGCAATAGGCAAAAAAGATGGTAAAAAGAAAGCAGTAAGATATTCTATTGTTTTTCCGAATCAAAGAGAAATTGGAAAAATGAATATAGGGGCTAATTTTATATCCTATCCTACTGCACTTTCTATGAAGCTATTCACAATGGCTCTCGACAGAGTAACCGAAAGAGGAGTCTATCCGCCAGAAATTCTAAACAAAAAGATAAGAGAAGACATCATCAAGCAGCTTCCAAAAAATCACGTTAAAGTTTATAAAAAAGTTTATACGCCGAAATAAGTTCTATGCATAAACTCTAACTTCCAACCCAAAAGAATACTGCTCTTCTCATAATGACTGTGAAAAATTTATTTTGTTAATTGTAAATAGACGCAAAAGTATTTAGTTTAAAGAAGTAATAGGGTTATTTTTTATATTAAACTTATTCCAAACCCAGACTTATTTTAATAGCCATATCCACCCTATTCATAGTAATATAATCAAGAGAAGATATCTTATTAACAATTCTTCTTTTATCAACAGTTCTGATTTGATTTAATAGAATTTTCGAATCTTTGTTTAACTTTGAATCTTGTCTGGAAATAAAAACATCGGTAGGATACTCTTTATCACTTCCTGAAGAGGTTATTGGAGCGATTATAGTTGTTGGAGAAAATTGATTTGAGATATTATTCTGGATTATTAAAACGGGTCTCGTACCTCCCTGTTCGCTCCCTTTTACAGGTTCAAGCTCTGCAAGTACAATTTCTCCCCTTTTAGTGTCCATATTTAAGATTTATTTTTAAGATATTTTTTAGGAACTAATCCATCGCAATCCCAGTCTAAGGTAGCATCAGTGCTTTCCCATTCCTTACAGATTCTTAAACTCTCTTCAGCCATAACCTTACAACCCTCGATAAGCAATGCTTCTTGCTTTCTTTTCTGCTGCTCTGCAATTTTCATTAAATTAAGAATAATTTGCTCATAAGTCTCCTTAGAAGTTCTAAGCCTATCCAATGCTAATTTTACGTTTTCATTAAGTTGAATTGTGGTAATCATATAACTATAGGCAAACTATAGTTTATAGATATTTCGATTAATTTTATCCAATTCTATTTCCGTGTTTCTTATTAACTAGTTTTATATTCTCTATTGTGGCATCAAGAATTCTTGTTAATGCTTCTTTGCTATTGAATGCATTATGTGGCGTGAAAACAACATTATCCATCCTAAAAATTCTATGAGCCCTAACAATCTCTTTCCACTTATCAACATTATCACTCTCATGTAAAAGTTGTTTTTCTTCCTGAATTAAATGTTCTCCTTCAATAACATCTAATCCTAATCCGCCGATAATTCTCTTCTCCAAAGCCCATAATAAAGCCGTAGTATCAATAATTCCTCCGCGTGCAGTATTAATCAAAATAACTCCCCTTTTCATGAGTGAAATTTTTTCTTCATTAATCAAATGATGTGTAAATTTATTATAAGGAACATGCAGAGATATAACATCTGAATCTTTAATTAGATCGTCAAGTTCAGCATACTTAAATCCAATAGATTTAGCAAGTTTTTCATCTCGTTTAATATCATAAACAAGAACATTCATCTGAAATCCCTTAGCCATTCTTGCAACATGCATTCCAATATTTCCTCCGCCAATGATTCCAATTGTTTTATCCTTCAAATCAAATCCAGTTAATCCGTCTATAGAAAAATCGTCTCTTAAAGTTCTTACATAAGATTTATGAATATTTCTCGATAGAGAAAGTATTAATCCAAACGCGTGTTCTGCAACCGTATTTTCTCCATAAAAAGGAACGTGAGAAACATTAATTTTTCTTTTTTTGCAATCCTCTATATCAATATGATCAAAACCAGTGGAACGCGTAGCAACAAGTTTTAATTTAGGCATTTTATCTAAAACATATTTTCCAACTTTTGAATAAATAAAAATAGAGATAGCTTCACAATCATCAACTTGCATAAGATTTCTTTCATTAAGCGGTTCTTCAAAAAACACGAGCTCATGTTCTCTCAATTTTTCCGAGAGATATATCTGCTCCCACGGCTTCACCTCAAAGAACGCTATCCTCATAATAGCCACTAGCTTTGAGAATATTTAAACTTTTAGTGCATCAAAAAAACAATATGCCCTAATTCCATAAATTTAGAGGAGCATTTGTTTTTTGGATGAAGGAAATTTAAGTTAAATTTCCTGCCCTGAAAATTAATTTAATTTTCAGTGATCCAAGACTTAAAATAATAAAGTTCCAAAAATATTCTTAAAAAAGACTATTTTAAGTCTATGGACATAATTTTATATATTCTAATTCCGATTATTATTCATGGGTTTACAAATAGCAGATATAATACCAAGAAAAGAGATAGAATTTTCTGAGTTAAAAGGCAAAACGCTCGCAGTTGATGCATTTAATGTAATCTATCAATTCCTTTCTACAATTCGACAACCAGATGGAACACCCCTAATGGATTCTAAAAAAAGAATAACGAGTCATCTTTCGGGATTATTTTACAGAAATATGAGCCTAATTATTGAGGGAATAAAATTAATTTATGTTTTTGACGGAAAAGCTCCCGCATTAAAAGGGAGAACGCAGGAAAATAGGCAAGAAGCAAAAGATATTGCTACTGAAAAATACGAACATGCAAAAGAAAGCAAAGATATTGAAGGGATGGGTAGATATGCGCGCCAGATTGTTCATTTAGATAAAGAAAAAATTGAAGAAAGTAAAGAATTGTTAAAAGCAATGGGTATAGCAGTTATTCAGGCTCCTGGCGAAGGTGAAGCCCAAGCATCTTTTATATGCAAGAATGGTGATGTTTATGCTACGGCTTCACAAGATTATGACTGCTTAGTTTTTAATTCACCAAAATTAATACAAAATTTAACTTTAGCTAAGAAAAGAAAAACCGCTTCAGGTTTTATTGAAGTAAAACCACAAATGATTGAACTAAAGAAGGTTTTAGAAGAACTAAAAATCAATCACGAGCAACTAACTTGTATCGCTATTTTGAGCGGAACTGATTATAATCCTGGGGGGGTTAAGGGAATAGGTCCAAAAAAAGCATTAAAATTAGTTTTAGAAAATAAAACTAAAGAGAAAATATTTGAGGCAGTTGAAAAACTCGTAGCTGAAGGAAAATACGTTCTTGATTTTGACTGGAAAGAAATTTATGAACTTATGGCTCATCCTGATGTAAGCAAAGATTATAAAATAGAATTTCCAAAAATAGATTTTAACAAGATTAAAGAAATTCTGACTGAGCATGATTTTTCAGAAGAAAGAATTAATACTCAATTAAGCAAGCTTATGGGTTTAATGGAACAGAAGAAACAAAAGACGCTTTTCTAAGTCCAATTAAATATTTAAAGCCCAATAGTCCTATTATATTGAAAAGATGGAAATGATTAATCAGATTATTTTGGCATTAGTCCAAGGAATAACAGAATTTCTTCCTGTAAGCAGCAGCGGACATCTTGCACTACTTCAGAACTTTTTTGGAGAAGTAAACATTTCTTTCGATGTTTTTCTTCATTTTGCTTCACTTCTTGCAATAATTACTTATTTTTATAAAGATATTTGCGAAATAATTAAAGACTTCTTAATGTTTAACAAAAAAAGTAAAAATTTTAAATTAGCAATTTATCTAATCATCGCCACAATCCCCGCAGCAATTTTCGGATATTTCATGAATAATTACATAAGCTATTTTTTTCTGGATATATCTCTGCTTGCAGTTACTTTTGCTATAACGGGAATATTTTTATTTACTGCTTCAAAAATAAAGAAAAATAAGGCACTAAATATCAAGAATACGTTTATTGTGGGTTTAGCCCAAGCTTTAGCAATCCTTCCGGGACTTTCAAGAAGTGGCGCAACAATTTCAACAGGAATTTTAATGGGCATTAAAAAGAAAGAGGCTATACGCTTTTCATTCTTGTTAGCCATTCCTGCGATAATAGGCGCAACAATGCTTAAAATGGATGGACTAAGTTTTACATTTTCACTTATAATTCCTTTCTTCGTAACATTCATCTCAGGACTTTTTTCAATACATATATTAATGAAATACATAAAACAAGAAAACTTAAGGTATTTTGCTTATTATTGCTGGTTAGTTGCACTATTAATTGTACTTTCTAAATTGTTATAATACTAGAATTTTTTATGCTGAACGAAGTCCTCGTTCATATTCTGCCAGATATTGTTCAGGAGTATGCTCAAAAAAGTCCATACAAAAACCATCTGTAACTCTTTTAGTAGATTTAAGATCCTGAAAAATAGTCAAGGGTTCTTTTGAAACAGGTTTTTGTAAAAGAGAGCCATATTTTCCCTGAACTGCCTCATAAATTATCTGTGCCTGTTTATAGGTCATGTATCTTCCATTTATCGTATAGCCTTCTAAATTATGCCTTCCGAAAGCTCGATGTAACGCCTTATCAGGTTCGCTTACGCAAATTCCCCTTCCAACTTCGTCAGAAACCCAATCAAAGGACGCAGAAATCATTCTAAGCACATTCTCTGTTCTTGTCTTAAACATGAACCTTGCGAAATTGCGTTTTTGTTCTTCACTAGATGCTTTTCTTTTTGCCATATTCGATTACAGCTTTTCTACTATTTAAAGCTTTCGATATGTTGTATCTACATAGGAGTAACAAATAACAAGATTTATAAACTTCATTTACCCTCCATAAATATGAAACCAAAATATCTAAGTCTAATTGCAGGAATTTTAACAGGAATAGCTAGTCTAAGTCATGCTTCTCCAAACGAGTTATACGCAAAAATGACTTCTGAAATTAAACCGACTAGAACAGATTATACCTCAATAACAGGCACCTCAACTAATTCAAACTTTACCGATTCTTATACAAATTCTATTTCTTCACCCCAAGGATTTAATATGGCTCTTGAAAGTGTAAATCGAGGAAGATTAGACAAAGTAGGAAAAGCAGTTATAGAAAATAAAGATTTAGAATTTCGACTTCAAGATGATTCGACAAAAATAGAAATAATTGACAAAAATGCTGATGGTCCAAGCGAAGGCGATAAATTCATTCTAACCCATAATTTTAAAGACAACTCTCAAATAAGTATTTGCATTGGTAGAGTAAAAAACTCAGGGGGCTATGTTTACGGAGATATTTATACCACTGCTGGAATAAAAAAATCTTTCGATATAGATACAGAAAACATGAATCCTTTAGCCAAAAGAATAGCAGCAAGAAAAATGCAACCTTTCATGAAATTCTCAGATGAATTATATCAAAAAATGATAAATTCTGCACTAGCAGGAGAAACTACTAAACTTCCCTATGCATTATTTAAACAAACATTAGACGAAATCGGACAATATATTAAAACAATGACTGCTGATGATTCAGGCATAGAAGCAGGAATAAAAATCTCGAATAGTTTACTTAGTTCAATAAAAGATAATTAAGATTCAAATAAAATGTCTCGCGAAGAAAAAATAAACCAAGCAAATGAGATAGCAGATTCTATAAATCGGAATTTTAAGGATATTAAAAATTCAAAATATGGCAGATTCAAATTGGTAGGTTTAGATTCCCTATCAGTTATTGCAGGGTTGACTGTTGGAGGAGTAAGCAGAGCATTAGATTTAGACTTAAATCAAGCCACTCCTTTTATTATTGGATTCGCTCTGCAAAACCTAATTGTTGCAAATACCTTTCCAAGACCAAATAGACTATCAAATATAGCCGACTATG
>ERZ1292629.1241-Hain-H43-01um-R1-1241-length-25736-cov-7_pt2 | contig 10090 bp, 11 predicted proteins | sample MGYA00564399_ERZ1292629 | MGnify/ENA primary metagenome ERZ1292629 (study PRJEB36523, sample SAMEA6512636) | groundwater metagenome | collected 2019-01-08 | study: AquaDiva: Metagenomics assemblies of 32 groundwater samples
AGGATGCCGGTTACGCTGGATACTGCGCCGCCGACGGCACCCGAAGCGCCGCCGATGGCAGCGGCGGTGACGTCGGTCGGACCCGACCTCACGGTCAGCACGCCCGATCCAGGCACCCCGGCGTTCGCGTCGTTCTTGACGCGGTCGCCGGTTTCCAGGTTGACCGCCACGGTCCCCGCAGCAGCACCGCCAGCCGTCACGTCGGGGGAACTGACCACCAGATCCTTGACCAGCAGCCCATCGACGAGCACACCGGCAGCGCCGGTAGACTCGGCCAGCACGTCGGTCTTCGCCCCCGCGACCCCGAAGTCCTCCACACCCGCCAGGGACTTGGCCAGCACCACCACGCCGGTCGCGGTCCCGAACAGGAGCACCCGATCCCCGGCCACGTCCAGCGTGATGTTCAGGGCCGCCGGGCAGGTGATGTTCCCCGCGCCGTGGCGCAACACCACGTTCCGCGCGGCGTTCTCCAGGCGCAGGACCAGGATCTCCCCGTCCGAGACGCCGGAGATGGTGTCCAGGTCGTCCGAGGCCGCATCCGCCTCGGTATCGACCCGGTGGTACGCCTGCGTTGCCGTGAGAGCGCCCGCGGCGATGGTCAGTTCCGTTGCCGCGGTCAGCGCCAGCACGTCGAAGATCGACGTGGTCTCAATCGCCTCCCACGTGCCGACGGCATCGGTGGCGATGTACAGCGTCGCGTTGGCCGCCCCATCCGTCCGCAGATGGAGCGAGCCCTGGGGCCTGCTGGCCGTCGGGGCGCCCGAGCCGGAGCTGAGGACCGGGGACGTGGCTACGTCGGCGGCAGCCTGGCTCATCCAGATCACCGGCAGATAGTGGGCGCACTGCTCGCGATGGCGGAAGATCGTCATGGTCGATGTCTCCGGTAGCCCCGGGGCGGGGCCGCGGCCGTCTCAGTGGGCGGCGGAAGGGGGCGAGGGTTACCTGGGTTGCGTCCTGTGATGGCCCTCGCCGGTGTCATGTCTCAGCGCGGCCTCCCGCGCCTTTCGCCGGGCGTACTCTGGCTGATTGCCGGCCTCGACGAGTTGTCGTTCCAGGCGGTCCGCCGCCTCCCGCATGGCGGGGCGCTCGGCCGCTTCGACGGTCCTGGATGTCTCCGGCCTCATTCCTCAGCCCCCCACCATGGCGGCCGACTCGCGCCCTCGGTTTCGGGTCGGGGGCAAGGGCCCCGGCTGGGGCTCCGGCTCCGCGGGCGGCTCGCCGCCCTGCGTCCGCTCCCACGCCGCCACCATGCGCGCCCGCCGTGCCTCTTTCGCTTCGAGGTCGCGGACCGCCGACGGGGCGCCGCTCTGGCTGCGTTGCCGCACCAGCCGCAGCTCCTCGTCGAATGCCGAGAGGCCGGCGTCGAACGCCTCTTCCGGCATGGGCTCCACGGCGCCATTTCGCACCAGCTCCGCCAGCCACTCCCGGTGTCCGGCCTCATCGACTCGCGAGGAGGTCACCTTGCCGACCACCGAGAATCGTTGGAAAGGCAGGCAGTAGTACCGGCCCGGCACGCCCTTGCGCTCGCAATCGTACCAGTAGCTGTCGTACCGCCGCAGCGCCCCGAGGCGAGCATCCCCGGGCATGAGCACGGTCATGCCCTTGCTGCCCATCTTCGCGACCACGGCGGCCGAGCCGCCATCCTCACCAACGCCGTTGACGCCAGGGACCACCGCGATCTGCGACAGGAGCGGAAGCCAAGCATCCGACGCGTCCATGAACTGCCACGCCATCGGATGATGCGCCAAGATGAACGGCGAGTTGCCCTTCGTGTTCGGCAGTCGGACCGGGCCGGACGGCGGAGCTACGTGCTCCACAGGCCCCTGGAACCGCCGCACTCCTTGAGTTGCCGAGATCATCCTGCCTCCCTGTTGTGGGGGCCAGGGCGTTCGGAAGAGGAGGAGGGAGGGCCACCATCCCGAACGTCCCGGCCCCGAGGTATCAGGCGTCCGTCACGATCCGGACACCACGGGCATCCTCCATCTCGCTCACGGCCACCCACGAGTGGCTGATGATCGCGGTCATGGCCGCCCGCGCAGTCCGGTCCAACTCCAAGAACACCGCGTTGCCCTCGACGCGGGCGGCCATCGACGCCGCCGCCATCGAGTCCTGGGTCGCCGGGGGGGCCACGGTGTAGCAGATTGCTCTCACGCCATACACCAGCCCGTCGCGGTCGGCACCGCCGTTCGCCGTCGGCACCGAATCCGAGGAGATGAACTCGATGTTGTTCCAGCTCCCCTTGAAGCCGGGGCTGCCGATCCGCAGCACGCCCTGCGTGTCCGTGCGGAACTGCACGGCCCCCAGCTCGCCGCGGAGGGACTGCTGGAAGTCGTTGTACTGCTGGTGATGGATGCTGGCGAACCAGGGGCCAGGAACGTTGGCCAACTGCAGCGCGAACATCGCCGAGTAGACGTTGTCCACGGTCAGGTCCACACCCGAAACCCCGACCGCCGTGTTGGCCGTGAACCCGGAGTGCGTCGCCACCACCATGTCGGTCAGCCGCAGCACGTAGCCGCGCACGCAGAGCGCCGCGAGACGAGCGATGAAACTCGGGTCCCGCACCGAGAGCGCCGACAGGCTCGTCAGCTCGTAGGCCAGCGACTGCCGCGCCACGGTCAGGGTCACCGAGCCCGTCCCCAGCGCCGTGTTGGCCACGGAGCTGGTGTCCGCCGTGGACGCCATGGCGTCGTCGCCCTGGTAGAGGCCCATCTTCACGCCGGTGCTCCCCAGGTTCGGCGAAAAGGGGACCTCGTGCAGCGTCGCCCGCAGGTCGGTCGGATCGTAGAGCAGCTCCGCGAGATCCTGCCCCATGATGGGGGACGCGAGAAGAGCGGCGAGTGCAGTGGTATCGAGTTCACCGGCCATCGGCGTAGGGCTCCATGCTCAACGGGCCGGAGGCCCGGAGCGGGGAAACCGCCTACGCCCTTACGCTGGCGACGCGGATGGCGGGATGAGGAGAGAAAGACCAGGGACGCCCGACCCGCCCTTGCGCTGGCGACGCGATGATGGCCGGACGAGAGAAAGCTAACTGCACGCGCGGGGCGCTGTCAAGCCCTCAGCGCGGAATTCCGTGGGTGGCAAGTTGCTGCGTAATCGCCTCCCGCGCAGCCTTGTAGGTCGCCCGGTCCATCCGGGCGATCTGCTCGGCGGTGTAGCCGACGGGCGCTGCGGGCGGGCCCTGCGTCCGAGGCTCCCTCAGCTCTGCCGGCTGGGGCTTCACCCCGGCGCGCACCGGAGCCACGGTCCCAGCCGCCTTGAACGGCCGCAACACCACCGGGTCCGTGCCCCGGAACTCCTCTAACCACGGGCCGAACTCCGACCGCTCCTTGCCCTCGACGACCGGCTGCGTCTCATATCGGTGCCCGAGGTAGTCCAGCAGCCCCTCGTCCACCTCGCCCCCCTCGTCCCGGATCCCGGCCCGGAAGAGCACCGACACCCGATCCCGCTTGGCCAGCTCCCCGCGGATCTCGCCGAGCGAGGCATCCCTGGCACTCAGCTCCTGGTCCTTGAGCTTCACGGTCGCCGCCAACTCGGTGGCCTGGGCCTTGAGGCCTCGTACCTCGCGCAGCACCTCGTCCAGACGCGCCTTCGGGATCATGTCCGCCGCCGCGGCCACCGTCGTTTCATCCACCATTGCCACCTCCCTGCATGTCCGTCATCTCCATCCCAGGCCCCATCCCATCGCCGGGTTCGGGGGCCGGTGCTGTGGCGGGCGGCCCGACCGTCGCGAATGTCTGGCGCTCCGCCGCGATCCTCGTCAGGTCCCTGGTCGCCTGTGCCCGGGTCGTCCCAGGATTCAACTCGCAGTAGGCATCCACCGGCGAGAGAAGCCCGGCCTCCAGGCGCTCGAGGACGTCCTTCCGCCGCGCCCCGAGCTCCTCCGGCGAGAGGGGCAGGTCGCGGTAGATCACCGCGTAGCCCAGCTCCGGGAGGTTCCCGCCCGTCGCCCGGTTGAGGATGATCGCGGTCTTCTGGACCAGCGCCTCATCGTACCGGCGGAAGACCGGCGCATACCTCCGCGCCGCGACACGCTTGCCCTCGTTGCTCAGGGCGATGGCGTACCCGCTCCGCGCCGTGCCTCCCATCCTCTGGATGTCCGACGGCGGGAGCCCGGCATCCACGGCGATCCGGTTCGCCAACGAGGAGATGACCGCTTCCATGGCGGCGGGATCCGCCCCCGCCTGCCACTGCCCGACCAGGGCCTGCCCCGGACTGTCGGCGCTCGGCTCCAGCACGAGGAGGGTAGCCGGATCGGTGACTACCGCCTGGTGCGCCGCCTCTGCCGTCTCTCCCTCCACGCCTGTACCGGCCGGACGAAGCCCCGCTACATACCTCTGCGGCCAGGAGCAATCCCGCAGGACGTGCCCCAGAAACGTGTAGAGCACCGCCAGGTCAAGCGTTGCCTCCACCGTCTCGATCCCTGCCTGCCAGTCCCAGAGCCTGTCCCGCAGGGCACTGGCGTGGTAGAGCACGTAAGGCAGGATCGGCTCGTCCAGCGCGTCCCGGTAGGGGTAGGCGTCGCCGTCGAAGTCCCCGCCCAGCGCCGCCTGCGTCACGTCCGTGCCCCCGAATTTCTCCACGCGGTAGACCGGCTGGCCTGGGTCCGAGATGTCCAGGCGGTCCCAGCACCAGCCCCACTCCGAACGCCAACGTAGCTCCCTGATCGTGACAGGCACGTCCGGGGTGTCAGCTTGCGACCCGGCAATCACCAGGTCGGGGGGCACGGGCCGATAGTGGATCGCCCCGGCCGGCGTCGCGCTGAGTCTCCACAGGTACTCCCGCAGACCCAGGGTCATGGCCTGGAATTCCGGCATCGCCGCCCAGACTGCCCCGGCCCGCAGCGCCTCCGCCAGCGCGCCGAAAATTGGATCGCCTGAGCTAGAACGGACCTCGGGCGTCACGAGGTGCAGCGCCGCCAGCTCCCGGACCATCGTCCTGAACGGGTTGGCGGTGATTTTCGGGACGCCCCAGGCGTCCCGCCGGATCGCGCCGACGTCCCGTTCCAGGCGCTCGATCAGGTCGATCAGCCAGGACCCCGACAACATCCGGCGCCGAAGCCTAGTGTGCGCCCAGCGCACGGCCTCTCCCGCCTCCCGCGGAGTCGGGGGTCTGCTCGGATCGGTGTAGTCCAGGACATCCATGGTCAGAATCCTACAGCGCGGGGCCGGGCCGCGCAACGTCTACCCGAACCGGATCGCTCGGTGAGCAATGCGCGGGCGCGGGAAGATGTAGTTCTTCAAGGCATATCTGGCGGCGTCAAGCACGTCCTTGGCCGGGTGCGTCCGGGTCCCGTCCCACGTCTGGAGGGCCCAGATCAGTCGCTCGCAGGCCGGGTGGACCACGAGGGCACCGGACGCGATCCTCTCGTAGAGGTATCGCACGCCGGTATCCACCGCGCCGGAGCTGGCCGGCCCGTCCTTGGCGCTCCGGATCGACGGGGTCAACGCCGTCGCCGGAATCCGCAACTCCCTGGCCAGGGCCTCCGCCGTCTGGATGTTCGACCGCTTGATCGCCATTCCCACCCGCACGGGGTTGTCTCCGTACACGTCGTCCATGTCCCGCCACTTCATGCCCCGCCGTGCCAACATCGCCAAAATCTCCACGGCGAACTGCGCGTTTGTGCTGATCCCCGTCAGCACCACGTGGTCTAGCGCCACCAGGGAATCCCGCGTCCGGCCCCGCTCGTCTTTCGTCTGCTGGACCGCCCACAGCGTCGCCACCTGGCCGAACTCCCGGTCGATGGCTGCGTAGTCGATCCCCAGGCAGTGCCGGATCGCCCCCTGCTGCGGGTCGTGCCCCGCCCCCGCCTGGACGTGCCGGCGAGGATCGAAGCAGTCGAAGACCACCCCCTCCGGGCGCACCTCCCACTCCCCATCCAGAATCACCGGCGCGTAGCTCGCCGGCACCGACTTCCATTGAGCGTCGATCCATGGCTGGTCCATCGACGTGCCATCAAGCAGGCGCAGTGGCTCCCTGGATCCGAGCGGCGTCAGGTTGGCGACGGTCAGCCGGGCGTGGACCTCCGCGATGGCCCCCGTCTCCACAAGGGCGTGGAGCCATACGCAGTCCTGGTTGATGGGCGTCAGCGTCAGCAGCAGCACCCCCGCTCGCCGCATCACACGCCGGTCAAGCTCCCGATAGATATCCTCCGTGGTCGGCTCGTCTATTAGGACCACGTCCACCGTTGCCGAGGCCAACGCTTCAGCACCCTGGCCGGTCGTTTTGAAGCGGACGAGCGAGCCCGACCGGAAGACCACCGCCGGGTTGTCCTTGCCGTACCCCCGACGCGCCGAGAAGACCGATGACCGCCGCACGTCGATCACCTCGTCCGGGCACAGCTCGTGGAACTTGCGCATTATCGCTACGGACTGCGACCAGGTCGTGCAGACGATCCACGCCTCTACCGGCGGGCGCCGCACCGGGTAGTGCGAGTGATGCCCCGTGCAGCGGTAGATCACCTCCGCCAGCCCCACGAGGCTCTTGCCGAGTTGGTTCCCCGCGCGGAAGAGCTTCCGCGCACCACGGATCCGCAGCCATTCGTCCTGCGGCGGCGTCCATCGAATCCACCGGAGAGGGTCCGCCGTCGCCCTCGTGGCAATGGCGCGGGTCGCCTCGACGAGGGCCAGCATGCTCATTGCGCCGGACCCCCCACCGCCAGCTCCGCCTCTCGCTGCGCCAGCGCCTCCCGGAGCTGTTCCAGCGCCGACTCCGGCAGGCTGGCCACGGCGTCCCGCAGCTCACGGATCAGCATGGCCTCCCCCACCGGCGCCACCCGGTCCTTCGCCGCCTGGTCTGCCTCGATCTGTGCCAGGACCTCTACCTCCAGGCGTAGCAGGTTCGCCGCCGCTACGTAGGAGCCATCGGCCTCGGCCTTCCGCCGCAGTCGGCGAGTCGTCTGGAATTGCTGCGTGCGAGTCAGAGCAGGATCAGCCACGCCATCCTTCTCGTCCGGAGCCGGTTCCTCTCCCCGCGACTTCAGCCCGAAGTCTCCGCGGAACCGCCGTTCCAACATCCACGCCTTTGCCTGCCATTGAGGTGACACCGTAACCGTCTCAGTCACCACCCCTTTTGCGTCCCGCTTCTCCACTTTCGTGCCTGCTTTGCGGATCTCGTTGAGGCACCAGCGGATCATCTCTGCCTCCGCTAGATAGAGCGCCGCGGCAAAGCTCCGGTATGGTTCCTTGCCCTTCTCACCCTCATCAAGCCAGCGCCCGATGACCTGTCTTGATACGCCCGCCAGCGCCGCGGCACGCTCCCGGGGGAGACCCATGCGGATCGCGTCGCAGATCGTCCTTTGGCACTCCGGGGTGTGCCGGGGGCGCTGGTAGCCACCGCGGGGCATCTTATCTGCTTGCCTCCCGATAGCGCGCGCTATATGCTCTGTCCATGCCTATCGACACTGTTGGCGTCCTCCTCGCCCGCGCTCGCGCCGAGCACGGCCTCTCCCAGCGCGCCCTGGCCTGTCGGCTCGGGGTGCCGCAGCCGACCATATCGCAGGTCGAGACTGGGGCGCGGCCACTACCGACGGACTGGGCGGTGGTCGAGGCGACGGCGGGGGTGCTCGACCTAGCGCCCCAGGCCCTCCATGCGCGACTCTGCTCAGAGAGAGGGCGAAAAATAAAGGGGCTTGGCCCTTGGATTTTCCGATAGCGGGCGCTATATTCTCTGAGTGGCCGGCTAGAGCTGGCCCCGGAGACCCCATGCCCCTGCCCGAGAGGGCGATATCGATCCGATTCCCCTGGTGCGCCCTGATTCTGGGCGAACAAAAGGGGGTCGAGGTCCGGGGCCGACTCGCACACCACCGGGGACCGCTGGTGCTGCACTGCCCCCGGGGAGTCTCCCCCGAGCACCTGGGCCGTCTCCGGGCCACCCGGCCCGACCTGTGGCGGTGGGTGACCAGCCCCCGGTCTCCCTTGTGGCACCACTGGCCCGGGGTTACCGGGCCGGAGGATATCCTCGGGCGAGCTATCGGGGTGGTCGATCTACTCGACTGCCGGCCCGCAACCGAGGGGGACACCGAGGCGGCCCTCGTGCGGCCTGGCCTGGTGTATCCATCCCCCTGGGCCCTCGTGCTGGCACACCCCAGGTGGCTGCCCGTCCCGGTCCCGCTCCGGGGGCAGGTCTTCGCGACCTGGCAACTGGGCGACCAGGCTGCGGGGCTGTGGTCGGCAGTGCGACAGGCCCGCGCCGACCGGGCAGCCTGAGTCACTGGGCGCCTCCCCTGGCGGCTCGTCGGGCCCGTTGCTGCGCTTGTGGCGTCAGAAGAAGCCCCAGCTCCCGGGCGCCATCCGGGTCAGTCGGCCCCACGTATCGAAACGTGGCCGTGAGCCGGCCGCTCCCACTCTGGTCCCCGTGTTCTTCGAGGGTGCGTGTACGCCCCGCCTTGTGGGTCCTAATCGCGGGGGCCCGTGTCATGGTCCACAACGGCGACCTGGCACGATGTCTGATCAACGCCGGGTGGGCGGTGATGGCAAACAAGGGCTTGCCGGTCGCGGCAAACCATGGCGCCACTGTCTCCGCCAACCTGGAACCGATCCCAATACCACCATAGTCAGGATGCACCACCGACCGATGAGCCCGCCAGGAGGATCTAAGCCCAGGGTAGTGAATGACTGAGCAGAACGCCACAGGGGCCTCACCCAGGAGAAACACAAAACACCGAGCCCCCGAATGCTGCTTAGCGGTCATATAGTGATACTTCTTGAAAAGGTTCCACGCATCCGAAGAGACGAGGCGCACAGTAAGCGAGATAGGTGGGCGTCGCTGAAGCAACCTCCATTGAAACATGTTGATACCAGGCTCATAGATCCAGTCGGGTTGCAGCCAATCAATGATATCGTAGTGGCAAGAGATGGCGATAAAGCGGCGACCAGAGGACCGAACGGCCTTTGCTACGGCTGCGCTGCCAATCTGTGCGACAGTCCGATCAACAACAGAAGTGAACTCGTCAATCACGATCAGCTCTCGCGACTCGGCCAGGGCCCGGGCCATGGTAACCCGGAACTGCTGCCCGGTGGATAGGACATGGTACGGCCGCAGCCACGCGGGAGGCGCGTTGAAGCCGACCGCTGAGAGCAACCCCATGATGTCCTTGATGGGCATCCCTTCGGGGAATCCATCCACCACCGACCCATGTTCAGGCCATTCATGCCCCGCCACCACGGCACTACCGAACAGCTCCCGGGCCACAGTGCTCTTGCCGGAGCCCGATGGACCGACGATCAAGCCAACAGCCCATGGGCGCTCATCCAGGGGCAGGGACACGTCCCATTGCTCCGTTGACTCGGGGCTCGGTGGAACGTCAAAGATCCCCTCTAGTTGCATCACCCGCGCTGTGCGTTCAATGACACACTTCCTCACGATATGAGCGATCGGCACGTGTATCCCTCCCCGTTCAGCCTTTGGAGCAACGATGCCTGTGAGTGCTCGTTTGGGCACTCAACGAGCAACTGGAACTTCTCGAACAAACGATCTGACTGATCCGGCGCCGGTTCCCACGGCGGAGGGCCAGACTCCGCGCCCTCCAGGAGTCGGGCGATCTCCCCATCATCCCACCCCAGCCCCGCCAGGTCAGCCCCTTGCTCGCTCAGCCCCTGAAGCACCTCCGTTAGCATCTCGGGATCCCACTCGCCGAGCGGGGAGTTGTCCCGAAGCGCATAGGCATCCGCCTCGCTCTCGGCGTTGAACTCGGTGAATCGCACCGGCACGAACCCGGGCCCGGGGGCGCCGGGGAAGACGTGGCCGGGGTCCGCCTTCAGGATCTCGCGGACGGCCTTGATCCGGGCATGGCCGGCAACGACCCGGTTCCGCGAGGCCCACGCGACGATGGGCGCCTGGAACCCGAACCGCCGAAGCGAGGCGACTGCCTCCTGTACCCGGTGGTCATTCCGACGCGGGTTCCGGGCCCACGAGACCAGGGTGTCCACGGGGACCCACTCGGCCGCCGGGTTCTTTTCATGTGGTGCTATGTCCACCCTCGGCTCCTTCAGGGGCAGCGAATGCGGTGCTCATCCACCCCCCTCCTGCCGGCACCACTGCCTCCTCCCCCTTTTTTTTCGCCATCGCGCGCGAGCCGGGACGACTAAAAAAC
>ERZ1292629.4538-Hain-H43-01um-R1-4538-length-10088-cov-5_pt1 | contig 10088 bp, 16 predicted proteins | sample MGYA00564399_ERZ1292629 | MGnify/ENA primary metagenome ERZ1292629 (study PRJEB36523, sample SAMEA6512636) | groundwater metagenome | collected 2019-01-08 | study: AquaDiva: Metagenomics assemblies of 32 groundwater samples
CGGCGTGTGTATCTCGCCGTACCACTTCATCCAGGCGGCCATGGGGTCTGTCGGCATGGGGTCTGCCGGAACTTGTATCGTAGTGTCACTCATTGCTACTTGCCTCCTTGTAGGTGGCGATAATCAGTTGCCCCTGCTCGAAGGCGTTCTGGGTGGCGGGGGTCGCTGTATACTTGATGGAGTTCCCATCTTTCTTCTTCTCCAGGCAGAGCCACGAGAGCACCGCCGAGGCATAGTTGCCCGGCAGGTTCTCGATCACACCCCCGGAGTCGGGGTAAAGCGCCGTGACGAAAGCCGCATACTCGCTCGACATCCGTTCCAGCCAGTATCTCAAAAGATAGTACATCTGCTTGACGGCCTCGGGCTTGTACTCACTACCAGCTTGGGCTTCGGCGAGGGCCTGGAGCGCCTGAACGGCCTTGGTCATCGCCTCGGGGTTGGGCTTGACTTCCTCTTTTGCTACTCGCTTCATGTCATCGGCAGAGGCGAGGCCAGAACCCGGCAAGAGTCCGTAGCCCATCATGCCAAGCGCCCGTCCGATGGCGCTCGTCTCGGCGGTCTCCCACGGCCACTCGCTTGCCGTCCCGGAGTTGCTCTTTTTTGAAGTGGCTGTGCCGTAGCGCGTGCCATAGATTTCGCTCACGACGCGCACTCCGAGGGTGAGGGTGGCCTCGTCGTCCTTCACGATTTCGGGTCTCTCGAAGTCGAGCTTTTTGCCTTGGCGAGCGTGGTCTGCGGCAGCCATCGCCATACGACCGTCCACCGCCATGTAGGGGTTCTCGACCGTCACCCAGTTGTTGTCACGCTTGGTCTTGTGCTTCATCACGATGATAAAGTCGGCGAACTCCGTATGGGCAACCTTGCCCACCTCGCCCGCCGCTTTGCAAATTTTGAGCAGTTCTTCACGGGTCATTTCGCTCCTCGTAGTCCTTCCAGGAATTTGACCTCGGCCTGGGCGAGTTTGAGCGCGCGCGCTGAGGTCATTCTGCCAATGTTTTCCTCATAAGTGTTACAGGGAGTGTCCCTGCATCGAGAGTGATCCTTGCCGGGACTTTCGAATACTGGGCAGCGGATACAGTCCTCCATGTAATACAGTTTGCACAGAGCGCACTCGTTGATGCCGCCATTCTCGACGGGCTGGTCTAGGACTTGGATGGCCTGGGCGACGACTCGCCATTTGGCGATTGACTCGGCGAGGGCACTGGCTTTGGTCTTGGGAAATTTGCCACGGTGGTAAATCTCCGGCTGTTCGTCGAACTGTGCTTGGCGCACATAGAATTTCATTGTTCTCTCCTCTTAGGCGGCCTCAGCCGCGAATGGTGATATGGAGTCTCCGGGCGAGATACTCCAAAAACTCATAGTCGGTCGTTAGGACGAGCGCCTCCTTCGTCCCGCCCTCGTCGTCAAAGGCCATGACCGAACTCGAATCGTGGTAGTATTTGTACTTGTAGGGGCTGTGGACGAGGCTGGACATAAGCCGGAGGGTCGCAAGTCCACGTCCCACGAACCGGATCGCCGGTTTCCCATCCCAGTAGCCCACCCCGTCCTTAAGGGTAAAGCGTTCGGCGGCCAGATCGGTCTTGCGGGGCGGGTCGCTGCCGAGAATCACGACCAGTTCGTCCATCTCGATCTCTTTGGGCAGGTTCTTCTCGATCAGGGCTTCGAGTTGCCCAATCTTGCCGTCTTGGTTGAGGCGGCTGAGATTCTTGAGGCCCAGGATGCCCCACTCAGGCCGCAGGGAGTCGATCTTCGCCGTGCGTTTCCAGCGGAAGAACTGGGCGGGGCTGGTGATTCGCATTCGGTCGATGTGGAACTGGATTTCCGGCTCCAGGAATATATCCTGCGGGCGCGTCCAACCCATCGCGGCCACTAGCCGCGGCTGGGAGATGAATTTGTAGATGATGCGGCTCAACTGCTCGAAGGTCGCGTCCAGATTGCGAACGCATTCGAGTAGCTCTTGGTAGAGCGCATGGGCGAGAATTGCAGTTTCCTCGTCCTCGCCCTGGATGCTCTGGGGGACTAGGGTGAGTGTCATGGTTTTCGCTCTGGAAAGAACTCGATTTCTTGGACGAAGATTCTCTCACCTGCCTCGCTTTCCAAACAGTATTTGTAGTGCTTTGTCCAATTCCATGATGGAACTTCAAATGTGCGTCTGCCAACATAGGCCAATGCGCGCTCGCCACACCACGCTACGGCTGCGCCCAATTCCTCGTAGGCCGCATAGTCGTCGTCGCTATAAGGATCATGGGCAACGCATAGATAGATTTTCACTTGGCCTCCAAAGGCGGCGTTTCCTGCCATTCGGTACGCGGTCGCAGGTAAGTGCGCTGGTAGGCGGCGACGGCTTCATCACAATGACGGCAGCTACCCACATTGCGATAGGTATTGCAGTTGCAGTAGGCGTAGCGCGGACTGCGGACGATCACGAGAAAGACCTTGTCGTTCTCGTTATAGGTGTACCTCATTTAGACTCCTCAAAGGCACGGTAGATTTTCAAGATGCGATACTTTCGGCGGCCATCCTTACGCCGCATTTCCCCGTGGTTGCGGTTATACTCGCGATGATATTTATTCCCTCGCTCGCGGTTCTTGTGATACCATTCGAGTCGCCGGATCGAGTTGCAGGATTTACAGTAGGGCGAGAGACACTGGTTGCTGGGATAGAACTCGCCCAAAGGCAAGGTAAGGCCGCACGTCCGACAGACCCGCGAGCTGGAGTAGCGGTCAAATGCCGCCGAGCCAGGGAGAGTCGCCTTGACCGTCGTTAAGGACAATCCGGTTCTCGTCGCGACCGACTGGTAGGTCTCGGTCTTGAGACGGTGGATTTGATAGGCGATCTCCCATTTGTCGGCCTCTAGTTGTTTGCGCTGAGTGCTAAAGCCGGTATTGCCAACCACTTGACGAATCCACTCGCGCGAGACGCCAAAGTGGGTGGCGATTTCCTGAAGGGTCATGCGCTTATTGTATTCGTCCGGCTCGCGCATCTGCCTTGCCGCCTCACGGTCGGCGGGGGTCATTTTCTGTTCCATACGTACTCCGGTAGCCCGCAGGCCGTCAGGAATTTCAGTCGGCTGAAGCGGGGATTGGCCTGGGGGAGCACGTCGGCGAGTGCGAAAACCACTCGCTCGTAGCGTTCTCGGTCATTATCGCCCTGGGCGCTCTCCATCAACTCTCGGATCGCCTGGGCGATTAGGCGAAAGTGTTTGCGTGACATTAGGACACCTCTTTTTTCTTTCTTTGCATTTTGACAGATTCTTTGACCTTTGTCAAGAGTTTTCCAAATCGAGTTTTGGCGATTTTTCCCCATGTAGGGTGGCGAGTACCTCTAGGATAGTGGCTAGGGGCACGCCGAGTGCAGCGAGGAGTTCCTCCGGGCTACAGATGACCAGGTAGGGCACATTGAAGCGGATGAACTGCTTCTGCCGCTTGAGTTCGATCTTGGTGAGCCGGGCCTTGCGGCTCGACTTGATCTCGACGGTAAAGAGACCCCCACCGTAGAGATATTGGCGGTCGTAGCCCAGACCGGCGTACTCGCTACACTTGACGATCCCCGCTCCGGCGAGCGCGGCGGCCCGGTCGAGCAGGGGTTGGATGGCGTCGATCTTTCCGTGACTGCGTTTGGGCATGGTGTTCCTTCTCGGTCAGCCGCCTGGTGAACCAGGCATCCAGTCCCTTTTCAGGGACGACGTAGATGATCCGGCGCACGCCCTGGAGCGTGCCGGAGGCCAGTTCGCCGTCGAGGATCGCGGCGCGAATAGTTTCGTGGGATGGGGTATGCTGGTTGGGGAAGGCAGTCTTGAGGTGCGCGCAGCCTTCCCGCAGTGTGAGATATTTTTCGGTCATTCAGTCCCCTTGCGCGATTACGTGATGGACAACCCCGCGTTCATCGGGCATGCCCCATTCTCTCTGCTCGTTGATATCCATCTTCTCGGCGGCGACATGCAGAATGTCTATCCGGCTCCGGCTGGCGACGACGGCCAGTAAAATAAATACATCGGCTATCTCGGCGGCAACGTCGCTTAGGTTATCTTGCTCAAGCGCACTGATTAGTTTGTCGGCTTCGTCGCGAAGGTGATGGGCTGCGCTGAGAGCAGTCCCGCCAACGAAAACCTTCTCTTGCAAATTGACACAGCGTCTATATAAGGCATCGAAAGCGGTCATTCTGGCAGCTCCTCCGCGATGCGCTTCGCCAGGCCCTTCTTAACCCCGCGATGGCGCTTCGTCGCCAAGAGGTTGGAGGGCCGGTTGTCGGCGCGGTTACGATTTTTGTGATGAATAAGTTGACCCCTTTTGGGCTTTGCCTTTACAACATGCTCGTATTCGCGTTGACCTCCGCTCCCTTTCCAAGGAGCAGGTACGGTTGTATACCCGTTACTAGCTTTCGCCTTTCCTCCCTTCCACCGAGGATTTCTGGAGCCAAGTTTCGCCTTGCGTTGTTTCTGGTAGGTGGTAGTCATTGTCAGTCTCCTTTTGTCGTCCGTGACTCGGCCATAAGGCGCCTAGCTATTCTCCCAAGAAGACCATCTCTTACCATCTCGGAGATTTCCTTATAAGACACAGGCGGATCGTTTGACGGAGGGCCGATACCGGTGGCGGAAAACCCGTCAGCAGGCGCTCCGACGGGATAGTAGGTTACGCCCTCTTTCATCTCCTTGGATGGAACAACAACTGTGTTGCCCTCACTATCGAAGGTGTAGTACAGCCCTTCGGGTATACTGCTCATATCAGTCTCCTTTCTCAATGTAGTGTGCGACAAAATTAGCGAGGCAGCGCACGGCAATCTCGGCGAGTTTGAACCACGCTACCTGTGTCCTACCTGCTACATAATCGCGCACCGCGTCGTCAATCTCTTCGCTCAGTTTCTCGATAATCATTTTAACTCCTTTGTGCTGTATTTGTCTATGATCTGGCCGATGATTTCATTCACTAGTTCGTCGCCATTCGTCTCGGCGGCCCCATCCGTTACTGAGTCCACTACACCCCATTTCGCCTTGATGATCTCCCAGACCTCACCGTCTATTGTATCATCATCGAGTAAGAGGTAGGAGGTCACGCTATCTGTTTGCCCGAGGCGGTGGCACCGGTCTTCTCCTTGTACTAGGGTGGCAGCGTTCCACGGTAGTTCCAGAAACGCCACGTTACTTGCGGCGGTCAGGGTCAGTCCCACGCCCCCGGCCTGGAGGTTGCAAGCAATCAGACTGACGGCGGGGTCGTTCTGGAAGCGCCACACGGCCTCCTCGCGTTCGCCTAGCGGGGTATCCCCCCGAATCATCGGTGCGTGGAAGTGCTCCGCAATTGCGCCGACGATCTCCCGGTGAATGGCGAAAACCACCAGTTTCTCGCCGGTTTCGAGAAAGTCGGTAATCCATTCGATTGCTCCGGCGAGCTTACCCCTAGCGGCGACTTGCTTGAGCGCCTCGAAGCGGGTGAGGGTGACGGCACGATTGGCATTGACTTGTAATTGCCTTCTTACCTCCTGCTCCGCTAGGCGGTACTCAGCACGGTTGGCGATAGGCAGGGGGACGACGGCGCGCTGCTTTGGTGGCAGTTCGGAAAGCACGTCAGATTTTAGGCGACGCAGATAAAGACCCTCTCCGGCTAGGCGTTCGTGAAGCTCGGCAGTATGGTCGTGGCCGCTGAAATCCCAAACGAGCTTTTCACCCCTCCTGGTATAGACACGCTTCTGCTGGGCGGCGCAGTAGCGTTTTACGAACGGCCAAAAGCCCCCGAACTTGGGAAGCGCGCCGAGGATGTTTAGCGGGTGCGCGAGTTCGATAGGCCGGTTGAGGACGGGCGTCCCGGAAAGCATCAGAATTCGGGGACAGCCCTGTGCTATCTCAGCGGCAAGCTTGCTCCGCGCGGCGGTAGGTTCTTTGATGTAATGCGCCTCGTCGAAGATGATCGCGGCCCAGTTCACCTTGAGGAGTTTCTTCCACTTGGCAAGCTGTTCGTAATTGACGATACTCACGTGGGCCACAGGCGGGATCGCCTTATCGCCAAGGATGTAGCCATAGCGATGGGGGAGCCATTCGCGGACGTGGTTCGCCCATACACCCTTGACGCTCGCAGGGCAGACGACGAGGGCGGGATAGGTGTTAGCGGCCTCTAGGGTTGCGAGGACTTCGACAGTTTTACCTAGCCCCATTTGGTCGGCGATGATGCACTTGGGGTTCTTGAGTGCGTAGGCGACAGCGGCTCCCTGGAAAGGTCGGAGTTCACCGCCCAGTCTGGGGAGCGCAATCTCTGCTTCCTTTGCGCTCGACGCAACGACATTTGCTCGGTACGCCGCGCGAGCAGTAGGCAGGTTAGCAATCCGCTCTAGGGCATCGTCGGTGAAATCGAAGCGGTACTTAGCCGCCAGTTCTAGTGCGGGCAGTGCGGCGGTTGGCGTGCAGGGGATGAGCCAGTGCGGGCGGGGTTTCTTGACGTACTCTCTAGCGGGGAGCGCCTGGAGGCGCACGGCGATTTCGGGGTCAAAGGGGAACAGAAAGGCGAGCGAATCCTTTTCTCCGAGATAAACGACCTTAGCCCCGGCGTCGGCGTTTGGCGCGGGGCTAGGGGCTATGCTATTTAGTTGAGGGTAACGTTTCAGGATACACCAGGCGGTACGGTTTTGTCGCGGCGTGAGGTAGTGGATACCTGCGAGGCCATCTAGGATGGCCTGGTCATATTGACTCAGCACGCCGCTAGAGACCGCCGCCTGGATGGCGGTTAGGTTCATTCGGTTTTCTAGCGTACAGAATTTCTCTGCCCACAGTCATCGTCAGGGTCGGTAGACACCGGGGGTCTCACCCAGTTGGAGCTACTTTGCCGTCGCCAGTCTTCCTTCTTCCAGGTGACTATACGTCTGTTCAAGGTCGGCATTGTCCCTGGGGTCTGCCTTAGTATGTAGACGATAAGCTGGTGCTTTGGCTCCCTCGCTAAAGGAATGTGACATCGCAGAGTTGGCCCTGTCACTTGTTATACCCACCGGGGAACGGGAGGTATATCGTTCCCCGGTGGGGGCCGTACTCATTTGGTCGGCTTGGCGGTCTCGGCATCCTTGACGGTGTTCTTGCACACCGTACAGCGCCAGCCGTTCTTACGACCGCAGTTGTGCAGGCGCATTCCTGGCCCGTACATCCTATCTTGGACGGGATGCTTGCATCTACACTGGATGATCTTTGTCGTGTTTCTCCTTGTATATTCCCCGGAAGCGCGGGAGGTGTATCGCGCTTCCGGGGAGGCCGTACCTTTAGGTGGGCGGCGTGACAAGCGGGTCACGCCACTGGTAGCGCGTCTGGTACACTCCTTTGGCGGCATACCGCTCCACACAACTGCGGCAGAGATACGATTCAGGGTCGAGTTCGACCACCTCGTCGCAATCTTCACAGCGGTCGAACACATAGTCGGCGGCGGCGTAGGTCGTCGGATGCCGCGAATTTTTATCTTTCTTACCCTTCTTGCCGTTCTCCTCGCGCAGCACGTACTTGCCGGTCTTCTGATCCCAGACGTGAATGCGGTAGTGGTTGGGGTCGTCTTGATAGTACCCCTCCCAGCGACTCCATTCCCACTTGCCGCCCGAATAGACGTAGGTGGCCTGCTTGCGGCGGTCGGTCTTCTCGTTAAACGGAAATGCCTCATCCTTGTGATCGGCCCACCATTTGACGAACCAGCGGGCTGAGGTATCCAGTTCGGACATGACGACGTGGTTCCATTCGGTGTGGGAGAGGTGGCCGCCCATCCCAAAGTTGAACCCCCGGCAGCCCTGTTTGTACAGATAGCAGATGTCGGTCGAACTGCCCCGTACGGGATTCCACCCATACTTTTTAATCTCGGTATCCAGTTCGTCTGTGCCGTAGTCGTACGTGGCACAGTCGAGGCCCTCGCGGTCGAACTGGAACATCCACTTGTACTTACGTGGCGGTTTGAAGATTTCCGCCGTCGACTGGCTGTGCTCCTCGCCGATAGTCAGGAGCACGTCGTAGGGCATCCCGCCGAGAAGCTTAGGAAGATAGTCCAGGATCAGGTAGCACCCGGCGCGGTCGTCCATCGCGCCAAATGCCTTTTGGACGCCGTTGTGGTTCATCGTCCCAAAGCTCTGGTTGGGGCAAACGTGATCGAGATGGGCGATGGCGAGCACGTCCTTGCCATTGTCGATGAACTTGTACCAGCGTTCGGGCTTGGAGGGCAGTTCCCAGACTTGCCCCTCGAAGTCGGCAGGTAACATAAGGGTGCGCCTTTCAAGCTCTTTAGTGTTCACGTTGCTCCTTCCGGCATTCTGGGCAGTAGTAGTTATTCCCAGAATCGGTCTTGACGCTGTAGTATACGTGGTGCTCTTTGCCACCCTTTTGCGCCGCGCAGTACCATACACAACCACTACACGCCCGCACACCGTCGGCGCGTATTTCGACGCCGGTTCTGTAACTGTGGCAGACCTCGCACTCGGCGAGTGCGAGTTCCTCGACGCACCCGGGGCAGTAGTCGTGTTCGTTCTCTCTGCGGTAGGCGTTTCCGCAATACTTACAACTAGCCAGTCCCGCCTTCGTGGAGCACTTGGCACAATATGACTTGTCGTCGTACTGCCTTAGTTCCGTCCAATATTCCCCGCACTCGGAGCAAGTCGAGAGATTCTCCAGGCAGGCGGGGTGGAGCGGAACCCTGCGCCCGTTGACCTTCTCGTAGGCGATCTCCTTGAGGAGCGCCTTGTGGCAGTAGGCGCACTGGTACGCCTTGTTGTAGCACGTCTCACAAAGCGCCCACTCCTCGACGTGACTAATCTTCCAGCCGCCCGCCTGGTCGTAGGTCTTGTCGCAGCGAGCACATCCAGACGGGGCCCAGCCGAAATCCACGGCGACACTCTGCTTGTGCCGGATGTCCGTGCGACTGGTTATCAGATAGCATTCCCGGTTTGGGTGGAGGTCTGCGTTCTCTGAGTTCTTGCGAACGTCGAGATAGACCTCGACGATGCGCGGTTCGGGCATGAGCTTCTCGCGCTTGACGAAATTAAGAATCAACTGGGCGTAGTCGATGAGGCGCATCCCGTACCCGTTGAAAAGCCCGATCTCGCCGTCGTTCGTCGGCACGATGAAGCAGCGTCCCGCGCCTACGTCACCGTTCCAGATGCGGCAGGCGAGGAACTTTTCCTTTATCATCCACTTTCGATGCTCATCATAATACTGTTTCTGCCAAAAGCAGGAACCCCCGTCGGCAAACTCGCCTGCCCGCCAGTCGATCGGCGAGAAGTCGAACACGACTTTCTTGTGCTCGACCCTGTATTTACTGACCACACTGGCGAGCTTGGCGGCGCTGACCTTGGCGAGCGTGCCGTCGGCTTTGTAGGGCAGCAGCCTGTCGTGTTCGTTGTTTAGATACGTGGCGAACCGCTTGGGCCACTTGCCCTGCACACGGTATTCAAAGTCCTGTAGGTTCTCGGATTCCCACGTGAACCCGACGAACTCACGCACAAAGTACCACAGATTCATGTGGCCGCGAATGCCCATCTTGTCGCACTCGATGCCGTATTCATCTTCTAAGAACTTGAAGGCGGCTTCGCAGCCCGCCCACGAGATCGACGGGACGCCTGCGCCTTCCGACGTGAACTTGGTTTTGAGGTTGGCATAGAGATAATCTACGATGCCAACCTTTCGCACTTGGCTCATACACACCTCCTGAATGGCCGAGGGGCAGAGCCGTGCCCCTCGGCGGAATGTACTAGAGATTGCGAACGGCGTCCTGGAGCGCGTTCGCGGCGGCGACCAAGGCGGTCGCGGCTTTCGTGAGCGCCTCGTTCTCGCCCTCGTCATCGTTCTCATAGTCCTCGTCTTCATCCTGATCGCCGCAGCCATCGGCGTAGTTGGCCTGCATCGCCGCGAAGTTCTTCGGCGCATCGGCCTGGACGATAGGCGCAGGCTTGGGGGCTTCGAGCAGCCACACCTTCCCAGCGGCAAGGTCAACGAGGTCGTACTTGATCTGGGCGCGGCTCCCGTAGTGCTCGCCAATGTAGGCGGGGCACTTGACGGAGATTCCGTCCTCGCGCACCTCGACCACTTTGCCCTCGCCGCGGAACAGCTTGCCACCGACGGCGACGGCCTGCCCAACCTGGAAGGC
>ERZ1292629.4540-Hain-H43-01um-R1-4540-length-10085-cov-8_pt1 | contig 10085 bp, 14 predicted proteins | sample MGYA00564399_ERZ1292629 | MGnify/ENA primary metagenome ERZ1292629 (study PRJEB36523, sample SAMEA6512636) | groundwater metagenome | collected 2019-01-08 | study: AquaDiva: Metagenomics assemblies of 32 groundwater samples
CTTGTATCATAACTCTGGCGGCGTGAGAGGTGGTGTTTACCGGGACATAGGAGAAGTTGGAAGAAGTAGCGAGGATGGTTACAGTGAGGTTTGAGAATGTACCGGTAGTGGCGGTGATGGTGCCAATTGTGACGGAGTCCCCTGCCCCCCATTGTGTTGGGTTGTCAAGCCTCGCCACAGCGATTTGCCAACTTCCTATTATACCGACGGCCACTAGGACACTGGCAAGCAAGAATTTGTCAAATACACGAAGTTGTTTCATATTATTAAGTTATTTTTATTATTAAAATAAGTTGTCCAATAATCTCTGTCTCTATTTATTCTTACATTACATCGCAAACAGAGTATATTTAAATTACCTTCTTTACAGTTATTTTTATCAAAATCTATGTGATTAACGCAGAGAACACGATTTAACTCTTCCAGTCATATAATAATAATTAAACACCCTCTGTTATTTGAAGATTTGAGGCGGCCGAAGAAGAGGCATAAACATCACCAGTGTACATATTCTCTGGCAGAATTTCATAAGACCCTCCGTTAGCGTTTAGCCTAACAGTATAATCATCGGCAACTGTGCCGTCAGAACTTAAATTAAGGTAAATGGCGTTGGCGCTGTCATTTACAAATAAAGCGTAAGTGCGACTAGGGGTAGAACTTAAAACTCCCGTATTGGAAATCACCGATTTTATAGTTCTAATATTTAAAGAGTAATTATTGTACTGCGAACCACCACCACCCAAAGTCACCCCCGTATCTTTTGACCTGACTAATATAATTGTTGATATAATTATTCCAACAATTATTCCAACTAACCACCAAGCCTTTTTCATATAAATAAAATTATAAATTATACATCCTAGCCCTCGTAAAAGAGCTAAGGGTAAAATCTAGCTTCCATAGTTAGTCACCTGTAAAAGATAGGTTGTGGCCGAGTCGCGGATAAATCTTAATTTAGCGGACTTATCCAATGCGATTGTAAGTGTTGAAGCTAAATCTGCGTTTCCGCCCGTCCCTACAGCTAAAATCGTGCTGGTTGTGACGGAAGCAACAGAAAGTTCTACAACATCTCCGTTGGTTGTCAAACAATCAGCAAATAAAGTCGTTGTAGTAGGAAGGGTAAGAGTAGGAGTTGTTGTGACAGGGGTTACTATCCAATGCGAACTATCACATACTTGCGCGGCGGTTGCCGTGCTTGTGGCTGTGAAAGTTGCTATTGAGCCTGTTAAGACCACCGGTGCTCTCAGCTCTCCAGTAAAAGTGGCTGCCCCGACTTGTGTCAGAGTCCCACCCACTGAAAGATTGCCACTAAATGTAACCGTGCTGGAAACATCTAACGTTTCAAGCACGCTAAGCTTAGTGATGTGAGTTCCGTCGTCAGCACCTAGACTAACTGGATAATCAGAAGAGTCTGCCACATTGACACCTCCATTCCAGTTTTCCACGTAAATCAGGTAGCCCCCGACTGCCGCTTTTACTAACACGACACCAAACAATAAGACAGCGATAACTCCCACTCCCCAACCTCCATACTTTTTGAATTTTTCCATAAGGTTTATTTAAGGGAATTAGCTAGCTGGCATTTGTATTTTTTGAACCTCCGATGTTTCGGTAATCATTATGACCAATATCAAACAACATAGTTGCTTTATATTGAATTTCTCCAGTTTTGAAGACGACGTTCGGACCTTCAAGCTGAATGCCTTGAGATTCTTTGTACTGTAATCCATACTCAGCGTTCTTCATTGAAGAGTCTATACCCCACCAATAATCTGTATTAGTAGTTATATATGGAAGTTCAATGGTTGCAAAAGCAGGAACACCAGCCGCATCATTGTCAGCAGATTTTGGGATAGAGCTCTTGCCACCCGCTCTTATAGCTCCAAGAATTTCCTGTGCTCTAAAAGATGGGCTAGTTCCACGAGAAAATATGAAAGTGTCATATTTTACATCCATCTTTTGGCCTTTCGGATCTAAGACACGAGAGGCTGTGCGGTGGGCTGCTTTGATTGCATCGTAATCAAAGTCCATGTTAACGGTTGTGCCGTCTGTGATTCTGTTGTTGTTGTTTGTTCCACCATCTTCACGAGTTTGAGCATTTGAAACTAATTCCACGCCATTTCCACCAGTTGTGGTTACGGTATAAGAACCAGCGTCATCTGTCTTTGTGTAAGATGTTGAGAATGAATTGTCTAATCTGTCAGCACAGAGAACCTCTCTTGCTCGTAAGCAAGCGTTCTTTAAGGCCTGAGCAACTCTTTCCAAACTACGTTTTTGAATGCCGAACTTCCACATTTGTTTTGTGACAGGCAACATTTTGCCGAACTCCACCTGGGTATAAGTTTTGTCATATCCTTGAACTGGAGCTTCTGAGGTGATTATAGAATTCTCAGTAATTCTTGATGCTTGGCCTAAACCAGAGAGCGAAGAATCCTTTAATAATCTATCAGTCACACCTTTTTCAACGTGATAATATTTATCAAAGTAAGTTTTCTTTTCAAGGTCTGTTTCCTTTAAAAAGATTTTTTGAATCGCTACGTCTGTCAGGTCAACAGCATCGCCTAAAGTAAATAATGCCATATAATTATGCTTCTAAGTCTCCTGCGAGAGCTTTATAACCAGACAATCCGACAAATTGTCCTACCGCTCTTAAATCAGCAGCCGCTCCTGATGTTGCTAACTGCTGAAAACAACCCAAGGAAGTTGCTACATCGGTATCAGAGTTATTTACTGTGTTTGAATCAGTAAATGCCATTCTATCACCGTTGTTAAGAACATCTGTGTTGTTTGCCGTTTCTGCTACCCAAATTTGATTCGGAGCGCAAAGAATAGCTTTTACCTCTACCGCTGAAGACGCTACTGTTTCCTGACATACCGCTTTCCGATTATGCTGACGAGTAGTTGAAGTTACGGCCGCCCAAGTCGTAAAACCATCGGGCAGAAATAAACAATCTCCTACTGTGTATGCTTTATCTGAAATTGGTAAAGGATAAACATTGGTGTCTCCAGGGTCTTGTACCAAATGAAAACCTGCTGGATAAGACATATAGTTAGGTTAAAATTTCGTTAATATCTTCTTCAGCCCACCCTAAAGCTCTATATTTATCTGCAAGTGCAGAATTATCTTTAAGCGTAGACTGTTTTTGAGAACTACTGCCACCCTTAGCTGTTGCTTCGATTATTGCTTTTTTGGTGACAATAGACTCGTGGATTTTTTGATTTTTAGCGTCTTCGTTCCAAGTTTTTGAAACTTCTGAGTGGGCTTTTTCCAACATATCTTCAACCTTATGAGGAAATGCTTGCCAATTATACAGAGAGAACTGTTCCATTAACTGCTCCCATTTTGCATCATTAGCTAAAATACCCTGTTTGTACTCTGGATGAGAGGCAATAAAAGTGTTTTTCTGCACTTCTACGGAGTCTTGAACTATGTCTGACTGCTTGACGAAGCCGCGATGTTTGGCAATTCTGTCAAACTTTTCTAGCTCGTCGGCATCTACATCAGATAAATCCACTTCCTCTGCTTTTTGGGCAGGATGCTTTTCATACTGGGCTAATTTCTGACTTTTCTTAGTATAATCAGGCATTAGTGTATCCAGATTAAAGCCCGGCATTTTTGTTTCCCATTCTTGAACTTTTCCACCTTTTTCAATAATCCCATTTAGCTCTTCTTCGGTGAACTCCTTATCACCAATCTTGATTTTTTGAGGTTCTTCAGGTTTTTCTTCAACTGAACCCTCTTCAGATTGTTCTTCGGATTCTTTCACCTCTTCTGTTTCAGTAGATTGGTCTTCTTTGACTTCTACTTCTTCTCCTTCTGGGGAGAAACCTTCTCCAATAACTATTTTTCCCATATAGACTTCTTGTTTAAGGATTGGTCTTGCGACTTCCCTCGACCAGATTGGTCTGATTAAATTATTTCTTCATTGCCATTTTGTTGGCTTTCGCTTTTACTTCATTAAAGTTCTCTTTCTTTTTCTCTTTATCTAGCATTTTTTTAACTAAATCCAAAGCACCTTCCATTGATTCAGCTATTGCCTTCTTTTCTTCATCTCCGTCATAACAACTAACCACAAAACCATTGTCTGCCTTTAATATATTTACACTATTATACATCATATTATTCCATTGAGTATTTAACTTTTTCCCTAGCTTTTGACATAGCGATAGCAACTGCTTGTTTCTGTGGCTTGCCTGCTTTCATTTCAGCCTTGATATTAGATGAAATTACTTTATTTGATTTCCCTGTTTTTAATGGCATATATTTAAACTTTAATTGAAATACCTAGTGTTTTAATAACATTCGCCTTGACCAATGTGCACCATTCCCTAACTCCATTAGCTCCCAGAGCATTGTCAATGACTCGGCTTCTCTTATCCTCAACATCGCTAGTTGAGTATTCCTTTGGGACAATTACAGTGAACATAAATGCAGGGCGGTCTTTGAGGGCATCACATTCAAAAGTGAATTTCTCGCCTAAAATATCTTTAGCGGCTTTTAGTAAATCGACTGGTACTTGGGTAAGAAAGGTGCTTCCGTTCTCTTGCTTGACTTCCATCGGCTGTGCTTCTACTGAGACTTTGCCAATAGAGAAAACTTCTGTATTGCGAGGATAGGCTTTTTGAAATTCTTGCCAGTCTGTTTTTAAATTCTTGATGTCAGCTGTGATGGATAACAAAATATCCATAAGTTGACTATTCTGCCCTTCTAAGGTAGTTACAGGAGCTACTGGGACGACAGGTTGTTCTACTGGAGGAATCCCCGTCCCCTCAGGTGGAACACCAGCCTCTTCTTCAATTAGTTTAACCATATCCGCATTCTTAGTTGAAAGCGTATATATACCACCTTTTGCCCTGTAAGCGGCAATAAGTTCTTTTCTTGTTCCCATATTAAATTACTTTAGCAAGCACAGTGCTTGACCTGATTAAAATTAACTTCTTTTCACCTTCCTCAAAAATCGTTCCTCCCCATTTCTCATACAACACTTCCTCACCCACCTTTATCCCTTCCACCTTTTCACCTATCACCTCTACCACTCCTCTGTTTTGAGGCTTTGAGGCTTGCTCGTTAACGAGGAGTAGACCAAAACTTGTTTTCTCTTCCTTTTTCTTCTCGGTTATGTCAAGCAGAATGTTGTCATTGATTGGTTGAATCATAAGTGGGTGTAATTATGTTGAACAGGGACACGCTCTTTTCTCCAGCACACCACGTAGTCCCCGGCCTTAATATCTTTGTTTGTTTGAATCATCAGCCTAACCAGAACTTCTTTATATTCTTTCATTCTCACATCTAACAATTTATGTTGCTGGTCTTGTCTGGCCAGAGCGAAAGTAATAGCCGCTATTTCATCTCGCTGTAATGCAAACTTTGTGGAAACTCCTGCTGTGTCTACGAAATTGAAAAGGAGAACGGGATAATCTTTGTTGGTGTCCTGTTCGGCAAGGACTTCTACGCTTCCATTCCCCATTGGGTTGGTTAGCTGAAAGCCTTGGACTTTATCGCCTAACAAAGTATTGTCTCCTAAATCTTGTCGTTTATCTTCAATCATATTATTCGTAACGCTGTGAAAGTATTTTCTTTAAATCTATTAACGCTTGTTTTCTGGCCAAATAATCTGTTAGCTGCCTAGCCACAAACCATTCCTCACCATGACTAGTTAGCCCTGCCTCGTTCTCTTTTATCATCCTCGCAAATACTTCTTCCAGATAGACTCCGTAGTCATTCCACATTTGCATTATTCGGATGCTTTCAGTTTTGGATAAAATCATATTACATTTGTTGAGATTCACTTTGCATTTGAGCCATTTCAGTTGGTTGTACTTCCATTCCTGGGGCTATTTGTTCTGCTTGCCCTGCTTCTGCTGGCATTCCTTCAGCCCCCATCTGTGGTGTCATTTGAATTGGCTGTCCACTTAACCATTCTTCTGGCAACCAGTCGGTTGGGTTCTCATCGTAAATCTTCAATAGTTGTTTTACTGGTCTTATGTAAGCATTAAACATTATAGGACTTTGAGCCATTGCGGCTAGGAGAGGCAAAAGAATGTTACTCAATTCCAGCTTTGCCTGTCTTTCTAAAGGTCTACTCTGCTCAATCATTGAGTCTACTCTGATGGTAATTTCCCCTTCCCATTCCAGATATTTAGGTTTGACTTGGAAGAACTTCTTGTCTTCCGAAGCTTGGAAGTTTCCTTGAGGGTTGGATTCTAAATTGAGCTGAAACTCTCGGTATTTAAGAGCGTTGAAAACTCCAGTTTCGTCGGTGTAATATCTGTCTCCGTCAGCCTCTGTGCTTGCTACATAGTTAGCAATAAGCTGGGGGTCAATTAGTGAATAAACTTTCGGAACACTATAAATCATTTTCATCAGACTGACACAAAGTTTAGCGTCCCATTCTAGCGCAGACTTGATGTTATCTAGAGGAAGTTTCAGTCTCTTTAGAGCCCCTTGTTGTGCTTGGCTGATTTCAAAAGCAGTCTTGCCTGTTATCTCACCTTCAAGAGTGCGGGTAATTCCAGTGTCATCCTCCATATCTTTGCGAAGTATCTCTAGCAACTCATAAGCATCCTTGCCTGGGCCGGGGATATCCATCCAAGTGATATTCTTCGGGTCAATAACTTTCTTTCCTTTGCCGGGCTCTACAGAAATCTGTTCTCCACCTTCATCATCCAGTTGTTCGCTATTCGCATAGAAAAACATTTTATAGATAGACAAAACAACCTGGTCTATCGTCATATTACGGACACGATCCAACATCACTTTGTTGTTTCGCATTATTTCATTGAGACCAATACCATAAGGACTCTCTGTGTCTCGCATTGTCCAGTATGTGTCCACAAGACTCATCTCCTTATTCTCTGTCATTAAAGGTGTGCTTTTAACAAGTTTGTTGTCAGCTGATACTATGAACTTATCTTTCATTCTGTTCTCGTAAAAGAAAACTTCTACCAATTTATCAGAAGTATATTGTTTCTTTGGTTGTTCACCATTAACATCATTCTGAACTATCGAGCTGAATTGAATGCCTAACACTCTTTTATCCTCACCGAAAGTTGCATAGAAAGTGTCCTCATCATAAACTTCTCTCCACATCCAATCACGACGACGAGGGTCGTCTGGTTTGGCCATATCATCTATCCAAGCATTAAAAGGACTGAGGGCTTTAAAAAAAACATCATCTACATCAACCATCTCTTTGCTTTTGTATTCAAACTCTTGAGTCTGAAGATTATATTTCTCAATGGCTTGCATATCCTTTCGGACTACTCGCTTGTAGTAACGACGGGCAGGAGTCCAGCCATATTTAGACAGATTGAAAATAAACTTTTTCAACTCTTTCTTGGCTCCGATGTTTGTATTTGTCCAAGTTCGGTGGTATAACTTCTCTATGATAATGTTGTTGGATTCAAAGCGCTTAGAATCAGGGTCAAAGACGGCTTCAGGATTTTTATCAAAAATAATTGAAAGGGCTGTTTGGATCTTAATGTAGGGGTCGTTCTTGGCTTCCTTGCTTCTCCACTGGTCTTTCTCAAGAGATACATAGGTGCTAACTTCTGTCCTTTCGTTCTCTACAAGAACTTTCTTTTTGGACTTGCCGAGCTTGTGAGGAAGATAGTCAGCATCAGCCTGTCTCCACAGAATTTCCATACCAGAATTAGAGCGGGCTTCTTCAAGCTGTTTCTTTCGAACCAGAAAAAAGTCTAAGTCCTTCTGGTCTTTCTCGTTTAATTTAGGCGACTTTGTTGGCATAGAAATCAAATGAGATATCAAAGTTAGTTTTATTTAAATCTCTAATCTTTTGTTCGATCGGATCGATGACGACTGGCTTCAGAAAGTTGACTGCAAAGTAGGCGAGAGAGTCCATTGCGTGGCTACTCCAATCGTGGTATGGCTCTTCCTGAAACTCATTTTTTTTCTCATCCCAAATATAGTGGTAGTTAGCTATGGCTTCAGTAAACTTCAAACAACTTTCATCCACCCATAATTCTTTTAAAACCTTCTTAACAGCGTGTATCTGGTCAATCTTGAGAGTTCTCCTGGCGAACATTCGCATCGAGTAGCCCAGATAAGCTGTTACTTTTTCGCTATTTAGATCTTCAAATAAAGAACGGCCAGTGTTCAAGTTCCTGTTCTGTCCAGACGGATCTCCATAGCTCATTGTTAGTTTGTATGGCTTGTTTTTCAACCAGTCTAAATAATGTTGTAAATCCTTGTTGTTGTTCTCATAATAATCTATCAATCTAATCTCTCGCTTAATCGCTGATTGTATTTGAAATATTCCTATGGCTGTTGCATCCCCTATTCCAAAGTCCCACGCAGAGTAAGTGGGAAGAAATGGGTCATAATCTATCCTTCTCAACCTCCCAGCTTTTGTAAGTTCACTCCACTCGTCAGTGTAAACAGCTCCTTTAACCGATGCCTCAAAACTACAATACCACTCCTGTTTAAATTCGTCCTCGGTCATCTCTCCTATCGCCACTAACTTTCTATCGTCTTCCAGGGCTTTTCGTAAATTGTCTATCGTTTCTCCAGTTTCATTTGCCAGAGTGTCGTCTATTGTTTTAAAAATAACTGTGTACTGGTCGGGGTTTGCTAAACCCACTTGATATGTTTTGAAAAATGTTCCTTTGCCCTTTGGCGTTCCTCCCCATATCCAGTATCCGAGGTGGTCGGCCAAACATTTTGAAATAACTTCAGAGAACAAATTTGATGGCTGTTGAGCTGTTTCGTCTTGGCCTCCTCCCCACAGAGGAATTCCTCGCAAGCTATCTATATTATCCGAGCCTGCCAAAAATAGTTTAGAGCCGTTAGGATACTTGACCGATAATTCTGATTCGTTGTAAACCACTCTTGGAATGTTATTTGAAATCTCTTTTGCTATATCCCACGCAATCAGCTTCGCCTGCTTGTAGGTAGGGGCTATGAAAGCATATTGCGACTTAACAGTTCTCAGGGCGTCTCTCTGTAAATGATTCAAGATGGCCGTGGTCTTTCCTGCCCTGCGGTGCAAAACTAAAACTATCCAGCGTGTTACAGCCTCGTGAAATTCTTTTGCCCAGTTACGAGGTTTGTAATTGATAATTATCAATCTCTGATTTGATTTTTTTTCTCCCATAGTTATCTGTTTTTCTGTGGCAGTCCACGCACAATGTTCTACCATTATTTATATCCCATAATAATTCATAGGTTAATGCCTTTTCATATATATTTTCTACCCCCTGTTCAAACTTTAATTTTTTAATAATGTCAGAAAAACTTATTATGTGGTCGGCATTTAAAACTACAGGTCTCCCTTTCCCGCTGCTTGCCTCACACCACACGCAAGCATAACCATCTCGTTCAAATACTGCTTTACGCCACAATTTATACTCAGGTGTAAGTCTTAAACCTTTTTCTGCAGGTGTCCCACCACCTTTCCAATTACTACTTTTCTCACCTTTATTTTGTTTCATTCTTAGGCTTGCATCTGGCCTTTTTCTCCCTAAATTACTTTTCCCTATATTATTTGGCCATTTTTTAGGCAATTTTCCTATAAATCTAGTCTGACATAATCTTGAACAAAACTTAGCTGTAAGTTCTTTACAGGGAACTATTTGAAATTCTTTATTACAAAATAAACAAACTCTTTTAATTCTTTCTCCTCTAATAAATTGTCCTTTGTTATTTTTTCTTTGCACATATTTTTACTTATCCCATCGAAAAATGAATGCTCCATCATCTGCTGTTCCAACAACTCTCTGAGGAGCTTTTCCAATTAGGGTGTTGGCCGCTTTAGATCCTAGTTCGTTTTTAATCTTAAACACTTCCCAATATGCTTTAGCTACTAATGGATTGCCCTCAGGCAAATTGGCAAATTCCTTCCTAACTTCTATCGCCTCTTTAATTAACAGTTCACAAAACTCAACTGCTTTAGGAACAGCTCTATCTAGTGCTTCAAAATACTTATGCTCTACTCCAACAGGATGTCTTCCACTTCTTCCTTTTACTCCCTTAAAGTTTTGATGATTGGCTTTCATAATTTTAAAAACTTTTTTTTGGCTCTGTTGACTTATTCTTACACGACGGGACATTTTGCCGATATTCAAAA
>ERZ1292629.733-Hain-H43-01um-R1-733-length-35961-cov-8_pt1 | contig 10083 bp, 22 predicted proteins | sample MGYA00564399_ERZ1292629 | MGnify/ENA primary metagenome ERZ1292629 (study PRJEB36523, sample SAMEA6512636) | groundwater metagenome | collected 2019-01-08 | study: AquaDiva: Metagenomics assemblies of 32 groundwater samples
AAAGACCCGCGCCAATAGACGCGGGCTAACGAGCGGTGGCTCGGTGAACTTTATACCTCCTCTCCTCAAATGTCGCGTTCGCCTTTCCTGGGCGGAAGTTTCCCGAAGATAGTTTCCTCTGTGCCATCGGGCTTCACTCTCGTGATGGCGACGAGTTTTCCATCCTTGAATATGGCGTAGAAGAACGGCGTGTCCTTCAACATCATAAATAAGCAAGGGAGTTGCACGTCCTCGCATACGCCAGCACGGATAGGTTCGTACTTATCCAGCTCCGCTCCCCACGCGTCACCCCGAAGGAAAAGATAAACGAGGACGAAAGCGATGCCCGCCGCGAAGACCTTTAACGCCGTCGTGATGTTCCGATTTACGTCCATCTGTATCTCCTATAAGTTGAAGATGCGGTTGATGTTGCGAGTTGTAGTGCTTCAGGTATTCGTTGAGGCAGTCTTTCCCAAGACCGCAGTGGAATGGTTGTGATACCCCGTCCACCAAATAGACGTTGTAGAAGCGTTCCACTTCAGTTCCACACCAATAGCAGATTTTCATCTCTGTATCCTCTCAAAATGATGATACTCCTTCTTGCGAAGTTTCAAAGCATAGTAGCAGTCTGTCCCACAAACGACATAGCCTTCAACTGTCGGATACAGGCAGATGTAATTCGTCCTTCCGCAAACCTCGCACGGCTTCTTTGCAATCCGTGAGGCGTATGGTTTCCACATTTGATATTCTCCTGTAAAGAACATCGTTCATCCTTAATAATATCACCGCTATTTCTACATTCACGCGTTATGCACTGTTAGAGATAATTTCTGTATGATCCATTCTTGTACGCGATCCACCATCTCCGAAATGCCTCGCCCTTCTTCCAATAAAATGCCATCAACCTGACGGCTCTCTCTGGATTGTTCAGCGCCACTTCCGGCGGTATTTCCTTGCCATGATAAAAATCATTCCATTGGCAAAGACCCCAGTCGGTCGATGCCAGATACTTCTCACCACGACTGTTGAAATCGTAATTGCGCCCAATCGCCTTCGTATTATATTGGCTCTCACCTCCGATGGTCGCGCACATGGTGTTCTTCTGTTCCCAGTTTAGATTCTCCTCGTCACAGATAACGCGCACGGAGTGCCGGACATTTGCCGGCGTATCCCATAGGTACTTTGGGACCGGTGGTGGTTCCACTATTGGGTCTGGCAGGATTTCTGCTGGTATCGGTGGCATCGTACTTTGCTTTCCGCCCTTAATCCAAGGAATCATGAGAGCGAGCCATGCGAATACTTTGCCGAACACGTCCGGGAGCAGTTCGGGGAACTTTATTTCTGCCAAAGCGAATTCTAATCGATTATAGTCGGTTGCCCACTTGTGCGTGGTATCGGTCTGTCCTGTAAGAAAGAAAAGTCCATGCAATAATTCATGCCGAGCCTCTTCGAAGAAAGCATCGCTCGCACGGTTCGGATTCGGCGGGTCCGGTACATACATCACTGACTGCTCACCGCATGCGATCTGAATATGCACCAGTCCATCATCTGTAAGTGTTTTGTATCCCCATGCATTGTTACCCTTAAACCATTGCGACCACGGTACTACGAAAATAACGATGTCGTACTTCCCGATAGCGAGAGATGCGATGTTGCGATCGTACCATTTATCCTCTACCCGATAGAATCCCTCGCCGTTACCGAACGAGGTCTGAAATGGGATATCAGTGAATGATGTGTTTTTTACATCAATAATCGTGAAGTCAACGCGCGAAGCGAACCACTCTTTGATGCGCTGTATCTTCTGCGGCCATGAACTCCACTGCGAATTATTTGCAACGATGAGAATCGCAAGCTTCTTCATATAGACTTTTCTGTCACTGTAACCTTGCCGTCCAGTGGGACCGGTGCATCAAATTTGTCTTTGATGCTTTTCATAACTGTGCTTGGGATAAGAATGCCCGGCGTTGCCTCACCTGTCGCCATGAACATTTTACAGTCTCTATCCGAAGTGAATTTGAACCCATCAGTCGGTCTGTCCGCCACCACTACGGCGAAATAAAGCTTGCGTTCGCGCCTACGCCGAAATAGATTTGAGAGAGCGTTCATAATTTCCGCTTAGTCTGGTAACTCCGTACTCGCAGAGCAGTTCCTCCATCTCCGTGAGCAGTCGGATTGAATGATCCATGCGCTGTTGCTCCGTCATCATCTCTCCTCCCTCGAATTTGAGTTCCATTTTGAATCGGTTGAGGGTGCCTTCATGGTCTATTACCGAAACTTTACCATGTGGGCTTGTAGACGCTGTGACATTCCTGACGAGAGGAATCTTGCTACTCAGTTCGCGGTTATCGATCAACATATTCATGATGCGCCTATTCTCCTCGCCATGTTCGGTGATGGCTTTCCCCATTCTGATCATAAGGTCGCGTTCCTCCGGTGTCATGGTTCAATTATAACAGCCTCAGGGCGTGTCAAGCACTCGGCGGTGCGCTTCGTATATCTCTGCCATCGAGCGATGATAACTTGACAATATCTGGGGTCTAATTCTATTGCGTAGCACTTTCGGTGTAACTGCTCGCACGCAATGAGGGCGGATCCCGAGCCGCAAAAGGGTTCCAAGACGACCCCCTCCAGTGGACATGACTTCTTAATCGCGCGCTCCGGCAACCTTACCGGCTTTTGGGTCGGGTGCTCATAGTCCTTGCTTTTATCCCGATGCAGGTACCATACATCCAACCTCTCCTCGAATGTCATGCGGTCGATATCCCATACTTCCTTCTCGGTCGCCTGATTTTTATTGCTCCATCGTTTCTTGCCTTTCTTCCAGCCATACCAGATCGGCTCATAAATGCGGTGATAGTCCTGTCCGAGTGCGAGGATGAGTCGCTCCTTGAGCCAAATGATGGTCTGCGAGAAATGCCATCCGTTTACTTTGAGCGCTTCGAAGAACTGCTCTTGAGACTTCGTTGCATGACAGCAGTACATGCCCGAACTATCAACGGTATGGTCGTACACATTCTTGAAAACGGTCGTAAGAAAAATACCAAACTGTTCTGGTGTTAGATTGTCATTGAAGACCTTGCTACCGCCCACGAATCGTCCCTTGCGAGCCTTGCCAATGCCATCGTACTTGTTTTTGTAGTCGTAGTTCACATTGTATGGCGGGTCCGTCCAGCACATGTCAGCTTTGATCCCGTCCATGAGTTCCGGATACAACGCCGGGTCCGTGCTATCACCGCACGCAAGTCGGTGATCACCCAACTGCCAAATATCTCCTGTCATTGGTACGACTGTCTTTAACTTCGCCAGTTCCGCTTCTGCATCGAAATCATCCTCCGCAACCTCTACCATGTTATCGAAAAACTTTGCAATCTCGTCCTTGCCGAATCCGCCGACCATGAGTTCGCTCGCGCTGAAATACTCCTTGAGTTTGATCCAGTCATCCTCTCCCTCGTTCCGGTTACTCTCGAGCACCACCGCCTTGCGCTCTGCCTCGGTGAGTTTGCGACTCGGGACCATCGTCCATACTTCCTTGATGCCCATCTCCTCTAATGCCTTACGCCGTTGGGTGCCTGAAAGTATTACATTATCGTGGTCGACTTTAACAACATCGTGGAATCCGCGATCGGCGATGCGTTGCTTCAACCGCGTGAGCGCTTCACCGGTGATGCTCCGTGGATTTTTATCCCACTCCTTGAGGTCCGCGAGCTTCTGAATCTTGGGCGCCCATGAGATAGCTTTAGTCTGCATATTTAGAGTATTCTATCACGCGCCCGTCCGGCAATTTACCCTTTACAATGCCCAACACTTTGCGATGACCGCACTTCTCGAACCGATCGTGCCATTCGCCGAATTGACACTGCCACTGCCCGTTCTTGCGCCTCTGTGCGTCTTCCATCGCCTCCGCCGTGAAGATGCCCTCCACACGCGACGGATTGATTTTCTGCCCATCGATGCCGATAAATTGTGGCCATTCACTGCGTGGTATTGCATCGAGTTTGTCGAGCGCAACAGTGCGATCCTTCTCTATCCAAATGACAACACCGCACATCATACAAATTGCCACTAACTCCTTTGTGATTGCAGTTTCGTTCATATCGCCATTACCGCAGGACCCTTCTGCTTCCGCATGAATGATGATAGCGATCCGATGCGTTCTTCGAGTTGCACCGCAGTCGTAATCGTCGGCGCATATGCCTTGCCATGACATGCCACGGCCGCCCTGATTGCATTGCGCGTCTTATCGAACCCGATACTCTGCACCACTCGCTGTAGCGCTGCGCGCTGACTCTTATTGGCGAACATCCGCGCGTAAGACGGATTGACCGGCTTGAACTCTTCGATGAGGTCATTGAGTCCGTTGATTGGTGATGCGTATGTGGAACCCGCTACTCTCTCGGCAATTCTGTCGAGCTCTTTGCTCATTAAATCGTAGTTAGAAAAAAGTGGTTGCGACAGTTCGATTACCGGCTCCGATGCATACGATAGATGATACTCCATCCGACCACTTGGAAGTCGCCGGCGCTCGAGCAATTTCCCACGCTCCAATTCCTTGAGTACACGAAAAATAACATCCTTGCCCTCCTTACATTCTCCAGCGATTCGTTGCGCGGCGAAATCCCAGTCGTCCGGCTTTGAGAAAAGATATGCATACAGTCCCTTCGCTTTGAGCGATAAGTCCGCACGCGAGAGTACCTCATTGGCGACCATGGTGAACGGGACATTTGCCTTCGACAGCTTCATAGAATCATTATACCTCACCCCGGCAGATACCCCAATTCCTCAGCTGTGGGTACTGAAATCTCGAGGTCTTGACACACGCCGAGGTCAAATTCTATAAGCTCGACTGCCTCGTTTTTCATGACATCCCCGTCATTTGCCATCGATTTCCGCACTCCTACAGAACGCCCGGCAATAATTATCCTTTTCTCCCCGAGCGCGAGGCGCATAGCCCAGTCGTGAACCTCGTCCGGCGTGAACCCTGTATGCTCGGCGATGTACGCGCAGAGGACCCTGTGATACCGGAGCTGTGCATCGCTTCGCATGAACCGCATCTCCGAGAATGTAGCCGACACCTTCTTGCCGACCGGGAACCGCGAGATGCATGCGTTGAGATGATGAATCGACTTCGGCACGAAACGCTTGCGGCCATCGACTTGCTTCACCTCTCCGATGACGGAGAACAGTACGCGCTTCTTGGGAATGGATTTCTTTTTTGGAATCATGTTTTTTTACACTTAGCCATTGAACAAAGTGCCGACCACACGAGCATGACCCTATCCGATCGCGACCACCGGCTGTATTCGCCGCCTTTGCGTGGTACATACTCTATCGGAATGCTTACGGCATGCTCGGCACAGAGCCAGAGATAATCGCTTACATCTTTAGGCAGTCCGGGAACATTTCTCATATCATCGGCTCGGCCGGAATGATCGTCTCGTTCTCCTCGAATAAATTCTGTCCCGCTTCGGTCGCACGATATCCGCTACCGGCCACACCACCTTCTCCATAGTCGCTGAACAGTCCGCGCTCGTACACTGTGAGTCCTTTTCGCGCGAGCGACCGGCACGCGAGTCGCACATCGTTCTTGCGCATGTGTGCGTGTCGAGCAATACCGATGAAATAAAAACAACTACCCTCGTTTTGTTCTCCACCAAGGTCTGTGAGTGCCGTGAGTACGCGCCATTCGTTTTTACTGAGTGCAACTTTTTTCATAAGCCAAGTGATTTTTTAATCTGTTTCCAATTCTTCCTCGGATACTCTGCGAGGTCTGCATCGGTCGCTTCGTGCAGTGATGCCGCCTCAAATGCCATACGCACTGCCTGTTGCTTCGTGACCATGTCGTGATGGTGATGACACGCCGCGATGATCGCCCACACTTCCTGAATCTGCCGGCCACCATAAATCCAGACGTGATGCCATTCGACCCGCCCCTCGCATGGTTCGTACATGCCACCGAGTGGTGCGAGTGCGCACCTCTTCATCCTGCGAAGTCCTGCGAGCACACCGCGCACGGCCGGCGGGATTGGAGTCATGGGAATATGTCAGATAACTTCTCGTACCTCATCACCTTTCCGCCTGGTGGCATGTACTTCAATGCACTCGGCCAGACATCGATGCCGTCAATTTTCCAATGAAAATCAGTACATGCAATAACCTTGTGTCCATTGTCTTCGATTGCATTGATATCAATCCGCGCTTTCTCGAGCGCATCACGTCTCCATTTCGCAGTTTTACTCATAGTCGTTCCGCATCAGGGTATTTCTCCTTGAATGCCTCAACATTCGCCTCTGATATCTCGAAAGCAGTCCGTATACCATCCTTTTTCGCCGTAAAACGAGCCTTGGTAGCGACTTTGACCGCCTCCTGCCCCTTTGCCTGCCCCACGAGCTCATAACCCAATTTCAGCCCTGCTGCCGCCTCCAATTGATCGTTGGCACGCGCCTCGAGCGATTCTATGTACGCCTTGAGTTCGTCGCCAGATGCCGGGTACCAGTATCCGCGCCCGGACGCGCATATCGGATATCCCTTCATGCGCAACGCGTGAATGACTGACCGCATATCCGCGCCCTCCTTGCCGGTCGACCTCGGCTTCAACCCGATACGATTTGCAACCTCAGTACCAGTGATCGGCCGCGAATGCGGATGCATCGTGATGAGGTCGAGCGCGCCGCGCTGTAAGTCAGTCAGTCCGGTCATAGCTTGCAATGGCGTTGTCGATGATGCGAATCATCAAGTCGCGATCCTCTTGTCTGGTGAACTCACAATCGAGCATCCAATTTCCGTGACCCTTGCATGTGGGTCCGTGGTCATTGAATCTCGGTATCGGTTTCAATTCTTGTTCGGCAATCATGGAAGTTTCTCGTCTACCTCACGACACTTTTCACACATCTCGATAGGACATCCTGACCCTGCACCATGATTCAATACATACTGTTCTTCATTGAGTTGCATCATAGCGATCCATTTAAGTCTCTATTAAGAAACGGGTCCGCCTCGCGATTCCATTCCGTAAGCGCCTTGCAGTGCAAGAACGCTTTGAAGTCGCGATCCAAGAACCCGTCTTCGCGGTCGAGGAACACCGCCTCGAAGACATTGTACGGCTTGATTGGATAGGTGCTGACTTCGTTGCCCTTGAACCGCGCAATCGCCGCGCTGACCTCCTTCTTGCGAGTCTCGCGCTTGATGTACTCCGCCTCGGAATACTTGGAGAGCCGGAGCGCGTATCGACCATCATAATTCGTCCCCTTCTCTTCCATGTCTGCTCTCGCATATGCCGCCGTCTGCATGCGCACGGTCGGATACAGACCATTTGAGCTCTTGAAGTCGCCGAGACAGTGGGACCCATCAATGACCGCCTCGAAGTCCAGTTGCCCCATGTAGTCATACTTCATGGAATAGATGACACGCTCTGTCGAAATGAACTTGACCTTATGCTCATCAACCCATGCGAGAAATGAATTGACCCCTGTGATCGCTTCCGAAAACTCCGGGATGGCCGGCATCTTCTCGAATCCCTTCTGCTTGAGCTGGTGCCGGACATAATGCTCGCACCACCCGTGAATCTCATGCCCGATATCTACTGACTTCTCGAGAAACAGTTCGTGCTGAATGACCGCCTCGATAGCTTTCTCTTCATCGATGCGCACGCCGGCCGCGATCGTGTCGAGTAAGAAGTCGAGCGTCATGCCTCGTTGCCAGATGCCGAGTGGCTTGGATTTATCCATAACGCCAATGACACCGGTGACTCCGCCCTTGCGCACGAATTTCTTGCCCCCGTCCTTGCTGATGTAATACATGTGACCCTTCTCGTGGAACCGCACGATCACCTTGCCGCCATACAGCTCGGTGTAGGTGATGCCTTCTTCTTCCTTCGGTGGTTTGAATGCCATGGTGATTTATTTCCTCGGATAATGCTCTTTGCACAACTCGCGACCATACATGCGCTTACTGTACTCCGCTTCGGCTTTCGTTAGATCCACTCCGCATCCGCCCTTTGAAAGCGTCTGACAGATGTGATCTTCGAACGGCGGAAGTGGCGCGCCCTGCTGAACTGACGGCTCCTCGTATACCTTACCTTGCGAAGGACGCGGATCCGCCGGTGGCAGTGGGGTTTGTCCACTCTCCGCCTTGTAGTCCGCTTTGCCATAGATATCGGATGCGAACCCAAGAAGAGATGCTGCCTTTTTCATCGCATCCGTTGATGCGGCCTTGAGATCGTTGCCATAGTCGAGATTGCCTCCTGCTTTGAGTTGCTTCACATCGGCGCGCCCGAATCCAGTCTTGACGATGATCTGCCCTGGCTTATTGCCACGCACAGTGAGCTTGCCGAGCGCCCATACTTGACCGGCTTCGTGACCGTGTTGTACGACCTCGAAGTCCCAGTTCCATCCGAATACGAAGTTGAGCCATTTCGTGCAGTAAGAACCGGTGACATAATCGAACACATCCTTGCCACGACCCGGACGGCGATATACTTGCTCGCGCGGTGTGCGTTGTAACATACGCAACAGTTGATTCTCACTAATCCATGTCGGCTGAAGCGTCATGTGCTTCCCATCCTTCATCGGCTCTGCGAGGTCCGTGACTGTAGGAATGAGTGGTGCCTGTTCTACTCGCAGGACTATCTCGGTCTTCGCTGTCCGCACCGGCGGTATCTTACGCACTCGCTTCTTCGCCACTACCTTTCGGTGCGACTTTTTTATTATTTTTTTTGCCATGGTTGTCCTTCTTAGATTCTGGTAAACCGAACGCTTCGCGCGCACCGACTGGATTCGAGTTCTCCTTCACGGCGTACCCGACAAATGGTTTCCCAAATGTCGCTGTAAAAACTATGGAGAGAACGCCACCATCCTTAGAAAAGGCGACAATGTCCTCGGCGATTCTCCATGTCGATAGTTCTCTCGGACTCTTCACGCCGATGATCATTACCTTTGTTTTACCATTTACGAGAAGGTCGTATCCATCAGTCTCGCGCGAACGCTCGGACACGCGGTACCCTGAACACCAGAGTCTGCGTTTGACGATATCAATATGTTTATTTTTCGTCATAAATCCATTATACCTCATTAATAATCTGCAACTGTAGAGTTATCCACTCCTCGAGATTCGCAGAGGCCGGGCATCGTTCAATCAAGTTGGGCGGATCCGGCTTTCCCCGGTGGCGCCCCCGTTCTTATACATCACACGGTTTACCCTCATATTTACCCTTGCGGGTCCACTGCGGATTTTGCCGATTGCGGGACCTGCAAAATGCGCCAGAGATACCACGGATGACAGTCAACGGGGCCGCGACACTGGGGATGTCACGCCCCGGAAGCGCTTTAATGCGTCATCGTAATTGCGTGCTCTCGACACGCACTCTCGATTGATCCGCAACGATGCCCGGTTCTACGAACCTCTCAAAGATCAACTCTCCTCTCTCTTGATGACCACGATCGGATGCTCCTTGAATACACTGATCGGATTGAGCTCCTGCAACCACCTCCATACGAGCTCCTTGTACGCCGCGTACTGAATGCGATCCATTTCTATCGGCTCTTTGTGCTCGGCCTTGATTTCAAACTCAACCAATATCTCGAGCTCATCAAGCGACTCGAATCTGACTCCTTGGTCAACCCTCATACCTCGCTCGCGAACTTAACGACAATGACCGACTCCTTCTCCATCGCGCCGGCCGGTAAACCATCCATGCGAATGAGTCGCTTGACATTGCTCATCGCATCCATCGATGACTCTGCCTCGACCTCTACCTTTCCGTTGCGCTTCTCGCGCAGATGTACGATGTACTTCATGTCTTCCCTTTATTAAGAATGTTCGACTCCACGTCCGGGTCCCCATTCTCGAACAGGTTGGCGAGATGGTCTGAATCCAGAATCTCGATCCGATATACAACCGGCGGTCGCGAGCCGTTAAGAATCACGGCGACCGGCTTATTGACCTGACCTTCCGTTTCTGACGGATACAGAACTTTCACTGATTCGTTTCTTGCAATCATATTCAATTAATTATTGCTACCTCGACTCGTTTCTTACCGAACTCGAACGCCTCTGCCTTTGAATGAACCCACACGTCAAAGCGGTCGGCGAACTTAGAGTGCATACG
>ERZ1292629.4542-Hain-H43-01um-R1-4542-length-10078-cov-9_pt1 | contig 10078 bp, 11 predicted proteins | sample MGYA00564399_ERZ1292629 | MGnify/ENA primary metagenome ERZ1292629 (study PRJEB36523, sample SAMEA6512636) | groundwater metagenome | collected 2019-01-08 | study: AquaDiva: Metagenomics assemblies of 32 groundwater samples
TGTGTGCCGCGTCAAATCGTCAGGTGTGTCTAGTTGCGATGTGGAGGAAACGTGCGCGGGCACGAGCGCGAGTTGCCCGGTCAACTCTTACGCGCCGGCTGGAACAGTGTGTGGGTCTGGCACTTGCGACTCCGCGGGTATTTGTAATGATTGTTTGGCCGGCTGGGTTAGATGTTCGCCCGGAGGCGGTTGTCAGCTAAGCGATAAAGGGTCGCTCTGTAACGATGGTAATGCTTGCACTGGCCCGGACTACACCGATGTTTATACAGACGACTGCGGAACCGTTTGCGCCGGAACGCTGAAAGATTGTCGTGAGACGCCGGTAGACAATCCGTGGACAACTGATTCGTGCGTTTCCGGTGGTTCGTGTCAGCATGCTAAAATTCCGTGCGATGACTTGAATCCCTGCACGACTGGCGAAACAGAAGATTTGGCCAGTGGCAAGTGCGGTGTCGGCACAGGCAAAGGCGCGACAATATACGGTTGTTGTAGCGAGGCGACTCCTTGCTCTCTTGATCGTGAATGTCATACGGTAACTTGCGACACCACGGCCAATGTGTGTAATTACAAGCCAATATCTGGTTGCATAAGAGCCTCGGATGGAGATCTGCGATAAAATTATAATTGTATGTTTTTTAAAAAATTTATAATCATAGTCGCGCTTTTTTCCGCTGTAGCAGTCGCCGCAGTTTTGTATTTGAAATTTAAGCCGCCTGGCAAAAGTATTGTTGGAGATGCAAAACCGCAATATTCTCAAGCCGAACTTGACCTCCAGCAAAAAAGCAAAGAATTTGTCGGAGAAATAAAAGAAATAGCCGCCACGGATAAAGATTTGGATGGAATTTTAGATGTGGATGAAGTAAAATACAAGACAAGCCCGACTTCTTCCGATACGGATATGGATGGATTGATGGATAAATATGAAATAGAAATTTTTAAGACCAATCCGATAAAAGCCGACACTGATGGCGATGGTTTCAAAGATGGCTATGAAGTCAGGCGCGGTTTTAATCCCAGCGGGCCGGGCAAGTTAAAGTAATTTCGTCAATTTAATTATTTTTTATCATTTAACATATGTTTGATGAGCCAAAAATTCCGTCCCAGCCGCCAAAAAATTTGCCGACTGAACCCGCGGATATGTTTGAGGGAGTAGACAAGGGCGGACAGCCAGCGCCTCAAATTCCGGACGCGCTTTCCGCCGGACTCTTAAAAAAGAAAGAAATGGCGCCGCAAAAAATGGAGAATGATTTGGGCGCGATTTTGCAGTCAAACGCCAGCAGAGCCGATTCTCCGATAGTTGGGAAAGTCATATTTTTTGTTTTTTTGGCAATGGTTTTAGGGGCAGTTGGATTTGGCGGCTGGTATTTTTACACCGGCATGGTGAAAGATTCCAAGCCGGAGGTTGTTAAGCCGAGTCAGGAGACAACACAGCCCAAAGAGAGCGCTCCAAGCGCTTCGTCTCAACCAAATAGTGATGAAAAAGCGTCTGAACTGCCGGCAAAGATCAATAATGACAAAATCCTTTTTGGAGAGCCGATTGATGTTGATAAAGACGGCCTTGATGACGCGCGCGAAAAGGAAGCCGGCACGGATCCAAATGTGGCTGATACGGACGCCGACGGATTAAATGACGGCGACGAATTGATTATTTGGAGAACCGATCCGATTAATCCTGACAGCGACGGCGACACATATCTTGATGGCAAGGAAGTTAAAAATGGCTACAATCCTCTTGGGCTCGGTAAGTTGTTTCAGGCGCCTACGCAAACCACCACTCCTTAAATTCAATTAGAATTGGTTATGTTTTGGGATAAAGAAAAAAAAGAGAAAGTAGTTGAAGGCAACACGATAAGCGTCCAGACTATTCCGGCTGATTTTTATGGCGGCGTAAATCCCGTAATCAAATTTAAAAGAGTGGAAAAAGAAGTTGTCATTGGCGATAAGAAGGAGGGAATGACCGGCAATGAAAAAAAGATACTTGAAAAAATGACATCAGCCGGAGCTGGAGCGTCTATGCACCCGGCTAATTTATTTTCTAATAAAAAGTATCTCATGATTTTTGGAGTTATTGTTTTCGCGCTGTTCGCGATTGGGGCGTCAATTTATTATTTTAATCAATCCAACAAGGCTCAAACTCCTCAAAAAATCGTAAACCAGCCAAAAATTCAACAGCCGCCGTCTGAAACTACCGCACCACCTGAAACAGAAGAACTGCCGCAGATAACTCCGACAAGCACAGAAGAGGTCAAAATGGAAGTTGCCAAAACAGTGGAAGCGAAAATGGAGTACCCTTCCATGCTGTTAGCTGATAACGCAGATTTGGACAACGATGGTATAGTTGATGTTGCCGAGGAAATTTTCAAATCAGATTCGGGCGCCGCCGACAGCGATAATGATAAATATAATGACGGGCACGAAGTTTACAATCTATACAATCCGGCGGGCTTTGAGCCGATAAAATTAATTGATTCCGGAACGATTAACGATTTTTTAAATCCAACGCACGGGTACAAAGTCTATTATCCGGCGTCATGGGCGGTTGGCAGTGTTGACTCGGAAAATGACGATGTCTTATTCAGCGCCATAACCGGAGAGAATGTTGAATTGAGAGTTTTTAAAAAAGAAAACGGCCAAAGTTTTGAAGATTGGCTTGCCAAATCCGCGCCAAATCAGAAACTAGACGACCTGACTCAATTTGAAAGTAAATTTGGAGACAAGGGGTATCGCAGGACTGATTATTTGGTATATTATTTTGCTGATGATAACAATATTTATGTCTTGGCGTATCATACAATTGATTCCGGCAGTATAAATTTTAAAATAATCATAAAAATGATGGCCAGAAGCTTTAGAATGTCCACGAATGTCAGAACAGATATTGCTCCTCTGCCAGTGGAAGAGCCGGGAATATGATAGTGATTTTTAATAAAAAGGCGAGATGCCCGTGGACGGAAAAGGATGTAAAAAAAATGATTGATTTTGCCGCGAGGGCGGCGCGTGTTTCCGGAAATGTGGAAGTAAATGTCATAGGCGAAAAGCTGATTAAAAAATTAAATTTTCAATATAGGGGAGTGGATAAGGTGACGGATGTTTTGTCTTTTGCTTGGCTGGAAGATAAGGTGGTAAAAGCGGAAAATATTGGAGAAATTTATTTATGTCATAAAAGAATAGTCAGGCAGGCGAGGGAGTTTGGAGTGAGTCCGAAAGAAGAATTCACGAGGATATTGATTCATGGTTTTCTGCATTTACTCGGTTATGACCACCAAACGAAAAATCAGGCGGTGAAAATGTTCGGTTTGCAGGAAGCGGTCGTTAAAAAATTTAAAAAGGTTTTATGAATTTTGCCAGATTTTCCACAAGTTTTGCGGACGCGTTTAGAGGATTAAAATTTGTTTTTAAGTCGGAACAGAATTTCCGAATACAGGTGGTCGCGGGAATTGCGGCAATAGTAGCTTCTATTTTATTTCCGTTAAAAATGTGGGAAGTAGTGCTCGTATTGCTTATGGTTTTATTAGTTTGGTTGGTGGAGATGATGAATACGGCGATTGAGTATTTTACCGACATGCTCAAGCCGAGGCTTCATCATTATGTATTTGTGGTTAAAGATATAATGGCCGGAGCTGTTTTCCTTGTTTCTATTGGGGCGATGGCGATTGGCTTGATGATATTTTTGCCTCACTTTATAAATTTGTTTAAATAGTGTATAATTTCTAAATCCAAAACAAATCTAAAGAAAGTATGAAAAACGGACATGGAAATTTTATCGGCGGGCTTGATATCGGGTCAAATTACGTCAGAATGGCCGTTGGCCAGATAATCAATAAAGAAAACGGAAGCGAGGAACTGCAGATACTCGGAGCGGCGGAGTGCGCGTCTGAAGGGGTTCATAAAGGCATTATCAACAGCATAGAAGATGTTGTTTCTTCTATTTCCGCATGTTTGGAGAGAGCTGAAAGAATTGTCGGCGTACCTATTGATAGTGTTTGGGTTGGAGTGTCTGGGTTGCATGTAATGTGCCAAAACAGCAAGGGAGTGATCGCGGTTTCCAAGGCTAACAGTGAAATAGGGGAAGAAGATGTTTCAAGAGCGTTGGAAGCCGCGAGGTCAATCGCGACTCCGCTCAATTATGATGTTTTGCATGTAATGCCGAGAAATTTTGGCGTAGACGGGCAGGCGGGAATTAAAGATCCAGTCTCAATGACAGGCATACGGCTGGAAGTGGATGCCAACATTATTTTAGGTTCTTCATCACAGCTTAAAAATTTAATGAAAGCTGTTTATAGAGCCGGGCTTGAGATTGAAGATCTTGTGCTTTCCATTTTGGCAACTTCAGAAACCGTTATTACCAGAAGACAGAAAGAGCTTGGAGTAATGGTCGTTAATTTGGGCGGTTCAACCACCAGTATGGCTATATTTGAAGAAGGCGAGATGATTCACACCGCGATATTGCCGATCGGTTCTGAACACATAACAAATGATCTTGCCATCGGGTTAAGGACATCTGTAGACATTGCCGAGAGGGTAAAAATTGAACATGGAGATTGCGCGCTTGATGCAATGTCCAGAAAAGACGATGTGGATCTTTTTGAGTTTGGTTCGCCAACGCATGAAATTGTAAAAAAGAAATATATTAGTGAGATTGTCGCGGCTCGGGTTGAAGAAATTTTACAGAAAATTGATGATGAGTTAAGGAAGATACAGAGATCCGGTCTTTTGCCGGCCGGGGCTGTGTTTACCGGAGGCGGAGCAAAATTAACCGGATTGTTGGATTTAGCAAAGAAAAATCTGCGGCTTCCGGCCTCGCTTGGTTACGCGTTGAATATGGTGAGCGTTACCGACAAAGTTAATGATCTCGGATTTGCCACGGCAATTGGCTTGGTAAAGTGGGGCAGCGCGGCTTCCGCGCAGGGCCGTTCCGGTAAAAGCTCGTTTGGGTTTGGGCTTCGTTCAATCCCCGGGCACATAAAAAAGTGGATAAAAGCATTGATACCGTGATTCTAGGTATCATTTTTTGTACTTCTTGACATACGTCAACTGACGATATAAACTATATAGCGGAGATAGCTCCGTTATTTATTTACGAAATGAGTGAGTAAAAAGCAAACAAGTTTGCTTTTTCGAGCGAATGAGTAAATACAGGTGGTAAACCTCGGAGCTTATCCCGAGGAACTTTTATTTTAAAAATAGTTTGAATACAAAAATTGTTCATCATATTTAATTAAGATTATGCCACAAGTAAAACCGGATATTGAAACATTCGCAAAAATAAAAGTTGTCGGCGTCGGAGGATCCGGCGGGTCGGCGGTAAGCAGAATGATCGCGGAGAAAATTAAAGGAGTGGATTTTATCGCGATGAATACGGATGTGCAGGCTCTTCACAGAAATCCAGCTCCGCAAAAATTGCATATCGGCAAAAGCGTAACTCGCGGACTTGGCGCTGGCATGGATCCGGATGTTGGGCGAAAGGCGGCGGAAGAATCTCAAAATGAGATTCGCGATTTGCTGAAAGACGCGGATATGGTTTTTATCACATGCGGTTTGGGCGGTGGCACCGGATCCGGCGGAGGCCCGGTTGTGGCCGCGGTCGCAAAAGAGATTGGCGCGTTAACCGTTGCCGTTGTGACGAAGCCGTTTAGTTTTGAAGGTCCGCAAAGAAGAGATATCGCCGAAAAAGCATGGGAAAATTTAGCAAGAAACGTTGACGCGATTATTACTATCCCAAACGAAAAAGTTCTTCAAATTGTTGATAAGAAAACTTCTGTCTTAGAAGCGTTTAAAACCGCTGATGATATCTTGCGACAGGGTGTTCAGGGCATTGCCGAACTTATCACGATTCCGGGCGAAATTAATGTTGATTTTGCCGATGTAAAAGCCATCATGCGCGACGCTGGTTCGGCGTTGATGGGGATTGGACTTGGAACGGGCGAGAACAGGGCGGCAGAAGCGGCAAAAGCGGCCATCTCAAGTCCGTTATTGGAGGTTTCCATTGATGGCGCAAGGGGAATTCTGTTAAATATTACCGGCGGTCCGGATTTGACCATGAGTGAAGTGAACGAAGCCGCAAGAATTATTACCAGCTCGGCCGCGGATGACGCGAAAATTATCTTCGGATTTAATGTGAACGAAGCAATGACCGGCAGTGTTAGTATTTCAGTCATTGCGACAGGCTTTGACGATCGCAGACCGCCGGCCATTCCGGTAGAGAACGAGACGAACCAATTTTTTTCCGCAAATAAATTTAGCGCGAATAATTTTTTAAGGAAACAGCAGAAAGAAGATGATGAGGAAGAAAAAAGATTCAAACAGCAGATGGTTCACCAACAACCAAGACCCGAAACAATAAAAACTTCCCAGCCGGTCGAGCAAAAAAACGAAGATGATGACCTGGAAATTCCGGCTTTTATCAGAAAGAAGATGGGGATATAAATCATTATCAAAAATAGCGCGCTCTTAAGACACCTTTTTGAGCTGTTGTTTTGATATTTTTTACATGATATAATTAAGGCTGTATGCGCTGTCCCGTTTGTAATCACAAAAATTTAAGCGTGGTTGATACCCGCCCGGCCGATGATAATCTTTCCATACGCCGTCGCAGGGAATGCGATAAATGTCATTATAGATTTTCAACCGTTGAAGAAATGGAATTGCTGGATGTTATTGTCGTGAAAAGCGACGGCCATAGAGAAATTTATATGCGTGATAAGCTGGAAAATGGCATACGAATGTCTTTGACAAAACGGCCTTATACTCGCGAGAAATTTCACCATCTCATACATTCAATTGAACGCGATATACAAAAAAAGAAAGCCAAGGAACTTTCAAGCAAGGAAATCGGCGAAATAGTCATGAAACATCTTCGCAATTTTGACAAAATCGCGTATATCAGATTCGCCAGCGTTTATCGTTCTTTTAAGGATGTGAAGACATTTGAAAAAGAATTAAAAATTTTATCCAAAAAATAAGATGTTAAAATATGTTTAGGCACAAAACTCCAAATTCTCCAACTGACAGCGAAAGTGTTCCGCTTGTAAAAGACGCCGCCAAACAACCTGCGCAGGCTGAAGAAAAATCAAGCGCGCCAAAAACTGAAAATGAAAGTCTTAAAGAACTGATAGAAAAGAATTTAAAATGGTCGCAGATTATTTACGAACAGAACAGGAAAATTCATCATAAGCTTGTGTGGGCAGCGGTGGCAAGCTGGATTAAAGTTTTTTTAATATTAATTCCCATGGCGCTTGCCGTTTGGTATTTGCCTCCTTTGTTAAAAGGCATATTAAATCAGTATGGAAGTTTACTTGGAATTGAACAGCAAGGGGTGGCCAATACCAATTCGTTGGAAAATTTATTAAAAATGCTGAATATTGATCCTGCAAAACAGGAGCAAATAAAAAGTTTGTTGAAGTAAAATATGTCCAAAAAAACTAAAATTTGCTGTACTATTGGTCCGGCGTGTGAAAGTGTTAAAATTTTAACCGATATGGTAAAGGCCGGGATGAACATCGCGCGCTTGAATTTTTCGCATGGCACTTATGAAAACCACGCGGCTTTGATAAAAAATTTAAGAAAAGTTGAAGAGATCACAGGCGAGCCGGTTGCCATAATGCAAGACCTGCAAGGTCCAAAGATTAGGGTTGGGGATTTACCGCCGGAAGGGTTTAAAATCAAAGAAGGCGAGAATATTGTTCTTACAACTTCAGCCAAGCATTCAAAAAATGAAGTTCCTTTGGATTATCCTGATTTGCATAAATATATAGAAAAAGGGCAGAGGATTTTAATTGATGACGGGCACATTGAATTAAAAGTCGTGGATGTTACAGGAGACCGGATTACCGGTCAGGTTGTGGAGGGGGCGGTAATCAATAGACACAAAGGGCTTAATTTGCCGGACAGCAAACTGCTTATTCCGGCTTTGGGAGAAAAAGACAGAAACGATTTAAAATTTGGCGTGGAAATGGAAGTGGATTTGGTGGCGATGTCTTTTGTGCGAAACGGGAAAGACATGATTGATTTGAGATTTTTAATAAAGCAGTTTGAACAGGAACTAAAATTGAAACCGCAGCAGCCGATTCGCATTATAGCTAAAATAGAGCGCCACGAGGCGGTTGATAATTTAAAAGAAATTTTAGACGCGGCTGACGGGCTTATGGTGGCGCGCGGCGACTTGGGGTTGGAAATGCCCGCATCGGAAGTTCCGCTTGTTCAGAAAAAAATGATAGACGCGGCCAATTTGGCGGCAAAGCCGATTATTGTCGCCACACAGATGTTGGATTCAATGCGCGTAAATCGTAGGCCGACCAGAGCCGAAGTGAGCGATGTGGCCAACGCGGTGATAGACCACGCCGATGTTTTAATGCTTTCAAATGAAACAGCCACCGGCGATCATCCGGTGTTGGTTGTGCAAACAATGGCAGATATTATAGAGACCACGGAAAAATCATCTTATGATGATACCGGCCTGCCGGGCATACACAAAAGCGGCGCGAGCGTTGATTTGGCCATCAGCGAACTTTCCCGAATTTTGGCCGAAGAAGTAAAAGCAAAACTTATTTTGGCCGCTTCAATTTCGGGCGAAACCGGCCGGTTGATTAGCCATGTGCGTCCGCCTTTGCCGATTTTGGTCGGCACTGGCACGGACAGGGTGCGCAGACAATTGAATTTATCATGGGGAATTAAATCATTTATTCTTGAACCGTGCAGGTCAATAGAAGAATTGGTGGAAAGATCAATCGCTTATATCAAAAAAAATAAAATTGCCAAAAACGGCGACAAAATGGTGGTCGTCGCCGGCGAGCCGGTCGGTCAGGCGGGCAATGTTAATTTGGTTGAGGTGAGAGTTATTAAATAAATTTAATAAATAATTTAAAAATATGTCGGAAAAAACAAAATACACACCTGAAGAGATGGTGAAAATTGAAAAAGAACGAACTAAGAATGATGCTTATTTTTATGAACGAGGCGCAAAACCTATGTTTGATAAAAAAGGTAAAGTAATAAACGTAGAATTAACCCCCGATTTGCTTAAAGAGTATCGCCGATGGGGACGTGAAATTTACAACAGGCTTCAGATCGAAAAAGAGGCAGAGGAATTATTACAATCTCAAACTCCTAAAATTGATATAATGGAAGGTGGCAAGCATTTGTATAGGATATTCAATAAAAAAAAGATAGTTTACAGTGATTATGATAAACCAGATGAAAGAAGGTTGGACCCAGACCTTAGAGGAAAGCCGATTGCTATAAGTAAATCCGAGGCCATCCGCGCAATAAAAGATGGCATTAAAACGCGTCCGCATTTAAAAAAGGAATTGAAAAAAGCCCTGGAATTTTTAACAAGTGATTAGAGAGATAATGTCAGATACAACGGAAACTTCTTAGTCAATTCAACAACTTGCTGTTTAAGAGCGGCAAGTTTTGTTTCATCTTGCCAATTTACAATCGCTTCATCAATCCATCCGGCGATAACTCGCATTTCTTCTTCTTTCATACCGCGAGTGGTAATGGCAGGTGTGCCCAAACGAATACCAGAGGGGTCCATCGGAGAGCGCGGGTCATCAGGGATCATATTTTTGTTTACGGTAATGCCGGCTTTGTCCAAAGCAATTTGCGCTTGCTTGCCGGAGACACCCTTAGGCGTCACATCAATAAGCAACAGGTGATTATCTGTGCCGCCAAAACACAATTTATAATCTCTTTTTTGCAGTTCTTCTTCTAAAATTTTGGCGTTCTTTTTTATTTGCTTAGCATAGTCCTTAAATTCCGGCTCCAGCGCCTCTTTGAAAGCAACGGCCTTGGCCGCGATATTGTTTTCATGCGGACCGCCTTGAAATCCGGGAAAAACGGACTTATCAATGTCTTTGGCAAATTTTTCTTTGCACATTATCATGCCTCCACGCGGACCGCGCAAGGTTTTATGCGTGGTGGTGGTAACAATATCAAAAATAGGCACGGGGTTATTCATTTCTCCGCCGGCAATCAGTCCGGCAATATGGGCGATGTCGGCCATGGTAATCGCGCCAACTTCATCGGCAATGGCTTTTATTTTTTCATATTCAATTTCGCGCGAATAAGCCGAGTAGCC
>ERZ1292629.4543-Hain-H43-01um-R1-4543-length-10078-cov-8_pt1 | contig 10078 bp, 3 predicted proteins | sample MGYA00564399_ERZ1292629 | MGnify/ENA primary metagenome ERZ1292629 (study PRJEB36523, sample SAMEA6512636) | groundwater metagenome | collected 2019-01-08 | study: AquaDiva: Metagenomics assemblies of 32 groundwater samples
GCGTATCGACCATTTGTAATTACGGCAACATCGGCCCGGAACTTGTCGAATTTACCGTGGACGACAGCCCGCTCAAGCAGAACAAATTCACCCCGGGCACTCATATCCCGATCGTCCCGCGTGAGTATCTGGAGTCACACAAGCCGGATATTTTGGTGGTATTTGCGTACGAATATTTTGACGATATCAAGAAAAAGACCGGCGGCGCGTACCGGTACCTCATCCCCATCCCGCCGCGCGAGGTGAGCTGATGTTGCTCGTAACTAGAATAGGCATATAGTTTACCTGTTCATTAAGGGTTAAATGCTACATGCAACACATTCTTTACGGCAGGTATCTGAGAGTTTTTAATCTTTTGGCTCTGATTGTTTTGATAGTTTGCCCTTTTTCCTACGTAAAAGCACTGCAGTCAGACGACGGCATCCCCCTAGAGGCGGTTGTCGCTAGAAGTAATTTAAGCACTCAAGATCGAACGGGTGGTTTTGAGCACGCCATATCTATAGTTGTTCCTCCCGGCCGCAATAGCCTTCAGCCGGATTTAAAACTTGCATATAACAGCAGAGAGGAAGAACTTAACAATCTATTCGGATACGGATGGTCTATTAATATTCCTTATATTCAGAGGATAAATAAAAAAGGTATTGAAACCTTATACGCGACCGATTATTTTTTCTCTTCTTTAGACGGAGAACTCGCGACTACAACGACTGCTACGACCACGAAGACTTTTGCTCCACGCGTTGAGAACGGGTCATTTCTCTCATACAGTCTGACAAATAATGTCTGGACTGTGTACGATAAAAAAGGAACACGGTATTCCTTTGGGACGACCACGAGCTCCCGGCTCGACAACATAGCCAGTTCGACACAGGTCTACAAATGGTATCTAGAGGAGGTACGGGATACGAACGATAATTACATAAAGTACGAATATACCAAAGACAATGGGCAAATATATCCGTCAACCATTACTTATACCGGCAACGGTAGTACCGACGGTATTTTCAAGGTTGAATTCGTGCGAAGTTCTCGTACCGACACGGCCACATCCACCGCTGCCGGTTTTCCAGTCATATCGAAGTACATCATCAGCGAAATTGACGTAAAAGCAAACAATGTTCTCACGAGAAAGTATGTTTTGAGTACCACAACCGCAGATAATACTGTACGGCTTCTCGTAAGCGGAATTGCGGAGACCGGCTACACCGAAACAGGAACACCGACCGCGATGCCGACCACAACAATTTCATACCAAACACCGACCAAAAGCTACACGAATGACACAAATTATTCAGTGCCGGTGATATTTTCTCGAATACGATACGATCAAGGCGTCAGACTCGCTGACGTAAACGGAGATGGGCTGTTGGATCTCATAAAATCAAGTAACGACAACTCAGGTACTATTATTCATCAAGTTTATATAAACAAAGGAGACGGTACAGGATGGGCGCTGGATAATAATTACAGCGTTCCCATAGATTTCGCACTTAGCGAGCACGATCAGGGAATCGTCACTGATGACGTAAATGGGGATGGTTTTGCCGATATCATTCAATCATTCAGAGACTATGGCGGCACAGACTACCGGGGTGTGTATATCAATAAGAGGGATGGCACTGGTTGGTCACTATCCGCCAGTACGACCATCCCCGTCATCTTTTTAAATTTTTTGACCTATGAAGGAGTTCGTACTGCTGATGTAAACGGAGACGGACTCGTCGATCTTGTGCAGTCCTATAGTAATGGGAGCACGTATGTTGGCGTGTACCTCAACAACGGTGACGGCACCGGTTGGGCCCAAAACGCAAACTATACGGTGCCGATCGACTTTCAGCTTGGTTCTGGTGAACTCGGAATACGCTTGGTTGATATAAATAATGATGGAATGGCCGACATACTGAAATCCTATGAGGATGGGAGTGCGGTTCAGACAAAGGGCGTGTACATGAACAATGGAAATGGAACTGGTTGGACGCTCACTTCTACGACCTCCATACCCGTTATCTTTACTCGAACCAGTATAGATAAAGGCGTTCGTCTTGGCGATGTAAACGGAGACGGACTTCTGGATATTGTTCAGAACTATAAAGACGGAGACAATCCTGCTGAACGGGGCGTTTATCTAAATAAGGGAAATAAGGATGGTTGGGTTCTCGATTCCGGCTACACCCTTCCAGATGATTGGTTCACATTCGGTACTGCCGACTACGGAGTGCGGTTTGCCGATATCAACGGCGACGGACTCGCGGATATTGTCCGGTCCTACAAAAATGTGGACAATTCCGATGTCACTAGTGTTCGGACTCGTGATGGCCTCAGAACGGCCCTCGCAAAGCGTATTGACCTGCCCGAAGGTGGCTCGATTACTACTTCGTACAAAAATACACCTCAATATCGAGATGGCGCAGCGTTGTCCAATCCACGACTGCCCATTGTCCTTAATACGATTCAAGCGGTCGGTCGTAGCGATGGACTCGGTAATGTTGCGACAACCACCTTCTCGTATGGTGGCGGACTGTTCTACTTTAATAATCCATTCGATCGTAAATTCGCCGGATTTGCGACTACCACCAAGACAGACGCGGCTGGTTACGTAACGAAAGAATATTTACACCAAGGAGACGCAAGCAATTCAGCTGTGGGAGAATACAACGACCACATTTCGAAGGTCGGCAAAGTGTATAGGACTGAAAAATATGATGATTCGAATAATCTATATCAAAAAACTGTCCAACGATGGGATCGGTACAGTCAGGGGACTAGCAGAGATTTCGTAAAACTCGCCACATCCACGGACTTCTCCTATGACGGCAATAGTTCGCACAGGGACTCTGCGACCGAGTTTACCTACGACAACACAAACGGGAATCTAACAGGAAAAACTATGTGGGGCGAAGTGAGCGGTTCGGACGACGGCACCTTTAGCGATGTCGGTTCCGATAAAGCAGTTGAGACTATTTCGTACGCTACAAGCTCGAGCAATTTGGTAGTCGGATTGCCGTACCTAGACAGCGTAGTCGATCAAAGCGCGGCGAAGGTACGGGAGAGCAAAACATACTACGACGCTCTTTCTTTGGGCGCTGCGAGTATTGGTAACCCGACCAAAGTAGAGCAATGGCAATCATCCTCGACGTATATCAATACGCAGAAAACCTACAACGCGTACGGACTCGTTGCCACCTCGACAGACGCAAGAGGGAAAGCGACTGCGTATATGTACGACATATATAATCTCTATCCCGCTACTACCACCAACCCCTTAAATCAGAAGACCGGCTATTTGTACGATTATTCTATTGGAAGAGTTAGGCAAACGACCGACCCCAATGGATTCGTGTTCCAGACGACATACGATGGTTTGGATCGTGTTTTGGAAGAAAAGCAGCCTGACATCACGACCCCCTCCACACTTGTCACAAAACGGGCATATACGTATACAGACACTTCCGGCGCAAAGAGTATCTTACGCACCGACTATCTCAACAGCGCGACGAGCAGCCTTTCGTATCAATATTTTGATGGCCTCAACCGTCTCATTCAAGAAAGAAAAGAAGCTGAAACAACAAATGAATACAGTGTTAAAGACTTGACGTATAACAGCCGCGGACTGCTTCAGAAAGAGTCGCTTCCATACGCAAACACCGGTTCCTCGAAAACCACAGCGACATCTACCAGCGCCTTATTCTCCACATATGCGTATGATCCCCTCCAGAGAATCCTTTCTACCGCAAACGCCGTCGGCACGACTACCTATGCATACGACAACTGGGCAGCGACGACCACGGACGCGAATAGCAAGAGCAAGGCTTATTACAAAGATGCATTTGGGAATTTAACCAGAGTGAATGAGGTGAATAGCGGTACCGTGTACGGCACTCTATACGAATGGGATTTGAACAATAAGTTGACGAAGATAACCGATGCACTTTCCAACATCCGCACATTTTCCTATGACGGCCTTGGTAGGAGACTTGTCGCGACTGACCTACATGCGCTAGCCGATAGCACTTACGGCACTTCAACATACGCATACGACGACAGTGGAAATCTGACGCAGCAGGTCGACCCAAAGAGCCAGACAATCAATTACACATACGACGATACCAATCGAGTTTTGACTGAAGATTATACCGGCAGCGGAGGCACCGAAACCACGTACGTATACGACTCGTGTAATGACGGTATAGGGCATATATGCTCCGTAGCGACATCGGACGCGACAACCACGTATGAGTATGACCCTATTGGCCGTACGGACGTCGAGAATCGGACGATAGGTGGGAGCACCTACACCACGACGTACACCTACGACAGGCAGGGCGCTCTGACCAATATCGGCTACCCCGACAACTCGGCAGTGAAATACGACTATAACGACGCTGGGTATGTGGAAAAAATCGCCCGCAAACCTGCCAATTCCTCCTTGTATGTAAACGCCATCAGCAATCTCAACTACTCTCCAACGGGAGCAATTACTTTTAAACAATTTGGGAACGGAGCGACGAGTACGTATACATACGACCAGAACCACCTCTATCGCCTGACAAATATCCTTACGTCAGTAGCAACCTCTACGGGAGGCGGTGGCAGTCTCGCTCTCGGATTCATGCCCGACAGTCACTGGGCATCTAGCGTGCAGTATCTTGCAAAAGCGATGAAGCAGCTCCTCGCGATTGAGGGGGGAGATGTTGACCTTGAACTTGCGACAACAACGCCCGCACAAGAACCGGCAGCACCTGAATCTGAGCCACCGTTACTTGAGACACAAATACCAACTGCCGATGAGGTGCCGCAAAGTGAAGTGCAAGCCCCTGAAAACCCCGCGCCTGCATCGGAACCTGCTCCTGTGGAAGTACCCGCAGTCGCGCCGCCTCCCGTGGAGGAAATCTCCAATCTGGAAGTACCCGACAACATAATTGCAACAGCACCATCGAGGATTCGTACAATGCTCGCCGGTAGATCTGCACGTGAGCGTGCCGACATAAAAGCCATAGAGATCGTGAGCCTGAATCCTGTAGGGGAGTTTGAGAGTACGCAATACGGGGTGCGGGTAGAGATTCAAAAAGTGGAGAAAATAGAGGGCGGAGTACAGATATTCGCTCGCGCGTGGAAGGATGGGAAGCAGCTCGGCCTTGGCTCGAACGGGACTACCGACATAGAACGATTCCGTATCTTCAACCCTCCCATTCTCGTGGAGGATCCGCTAGGAGAGGATGTAGTTAAGGAAATTACATACCTGGACGGTACCAAACGCACGGTACGATACAGAGAAGATTCGCTGCTTGCTCTAAAACAAACCCTAGCACACACGATTTCTCTGGTCGGTAGAAACGATACAGAAATTATTCCTGGTTCAGTCGGAAACACGACCGACACGTTCTTTAGCGATGCAAGCGGAGACGGTAGAATCAGCACCAACCCCGGTACATTCGCTGAAAATCGTGCAGGAACTGGCACGTTTTATGGAGTTGCTACAACAAGCGCTTCCCAAATCTTCTATGAAGACACTGAGTACGCGATGAGTGCTTTGTACTTCCCATTTGATACTTCATCGATTTCTTCCGGCGATACAGTCTCAAGCGCCACGTTCAGTTTGTATGGCGATGCCGTAGGAATGAATACTCCCGCAAGAGGCGTAGGGGTATTGCAAAGTAACCAAGCGTCGCTTACTGCACTTACAACGAGTGATTGGGTTCCAGCGTCGTACACTGAAATAGCAACACGCAAAAACATCGCCAACCTATCCACGGGGGCGTATAACGACTACGCGCTGAGCAACCTTGCTGTCGTTGCCAAGGGTTCGGGCTTTACGAAGCTCATGGTATTGAACGGTCCAATAATAGACAACGTTGCGACTGTGGGGAGTTGGTATTTCAGCTTCTTCATGTCGGACCGGTCCGGAACGACCAACGACCCGAAACTGGTCGTGGTTCACACGACCTCCAATGTCGCACCTTCTGCGCCGACGTCGCTTGAAGCCGAAGGACAGACAAATCCCACAAACATTACTGATTCCACTCCGGAACTCTCTGCTATCTACGTAGACGCAAATACTTCGGATGTTGCGATCAGTTATCAAATTCAGGTCGCTACGTCGAGCACGTTCACTTCAACGTATTGGGACTCAACAAAAACGACACTCGCAAGCTCTACTTCGCAAGGTACGCGCATCGCACCGATTTCATATGCGGGGTCGGCCCTTGCCTCGAGCACTACCTACTACTGGCGCATACGACTATGGGATACCGCTGACGCGCAAGGCGCATGGAGCACAGCTACTTCAACCTTCTCCCTCAATGGGGTTCCGACCGCTCCGACATCACTTCTTGCCGAAGGTCAGACAGACCCGACAAATATAACTGATCCGACACCCGAGTTCTCTGCGCTTTATAACGACCCCGATACGGGCGACATAGCGACCGACTACCAAATTCAAGTAGCCACTTCAACGGCATTTACGTACAACATCTGGGACTCGAGCAAGACTGCACTTTCGAGCACGACATCACAAGGCAGTCGAAGCCCAGACATTTCGTATGCCGGCAGCGCACTCGCTTCCTCGACTACGTATTACTGGCGCATCAAATTCTGGGACACGGCAAGCTCGACGGGAGCTTGGAGCACGGCGACTTCAACCTTCTCGCTCGCTGCGACCGGAGGCGGCTGCATATCTGCCCTCCAAAATATCTCCTTCGCATACGATAACGTGGGCAATATCACCAGCATTACCGACTGTTCGGGTACTGATGCGGCCAAGACCGTGGTGTTCACCTACGACGACCTCTATCGCCTCACTACGGCCTCTACAACGGCCGCAAACTCGACACCGTACCTCGAATCATACGGATATGACGCTTTGGGTAATTTCACCTCAAAGACAGGTCAAGGCACATACACTTATGCGGGTACGAACTACGCCAATCCGCATGCTGCGACCCAGATCGCTACCGGCCTCGCAACCACGACTCTCGCATACGACAACAACGGCAACCTAACAGGCGCCGGTAGCTGGACCTACTCCTGGGACTACCGCAATCGCCTGACACAAGCAAGCAACGGAGCGGCTTCGACGTACGCATACGACAATGAGAATCAAAGGGTAATGAAGACCGTTGCAGGTGCCACAACGATATACCCAAACAAGTACTTCAATAAAACAGGTGCTACCACAACCGTACACATCTTCCTCTCTGATGGCTCACTCGTCGCGACTGTGGAGGGGAACGGTACAGCGACGACAACAAGCTACATCCACGTCGACCACCTCGGTAGTACGAATGTTACGACCGACGGGGATGGGAATACCACAGAAGTCTTGGATTACTATCCCTACGGATCAGAGCGCATCGACTCTGGTACCGCAAATGCTGAACAGCGCACCTTCATCGGGCAGAATTTCGATACCGAAACCGACCTTTCGTATCTAAATGCGCGGTACTACAAAGGCACTCAGGGGCAATTTTTGAGTCAAGACGCAACATTCCTCGCGGTTGGAGATGAAAACAGACTTAAACAAGTGACCGGTCTTGATCAAAAAGCCATACTCGCAGATCCACAAGTACTAAACAGCTATAGCTATGCGAAGGATAACCCTATGACAAATAAAGATCCGGATGGTAAATTTTTGATAGCGCTTCCAATTTATTACGCAGCAGCGACTGCTCCGGGATGGGGACCTTCGATAGCTGTGGGTGTGCTCGGTGCTGCAGCATACATAACCGCAGATATATCGCTTCGAAGCAATGGTGGAATGAGATTAATACCGTTTAACCAGCAAGGAAGAGAAGTGCAGCTTCCGGGCGTGCCAGATCCACTTAACCCTTGGGATGGATGGAAACCAGGAACTCCCGATAACTGGAAAACGTGGGTCGGTGCCGGTTTGACGGTCATAGGGGTAGCAGCGGAGAGGTACAAAGAGGCTCAGGAATTTAAAGAGAATACAAAAATTATCCAACCTACCGTTAATGCAGCTCCTGCGAATACCGACAAAACTAAAAATTCTGGCACCCAAGATAATCCTAAGACTAATTCTACTCCGCAGCAGTCTTCAGTTTCGTCACCTCAGCCGCCTTCGAAAAAACGTTAACATCAGCAGATTTCCCATTCGTTACAAATATTAGCAGAATAAATAATCATGAGTCATATGAAAACAAGATTTATCATCTATCTCAGCCTAATTGTATTGACCGGAGTCCTCGGAATGATTGAGAGTTTAGTCACACAATATCAGATATACGCCGATGTTAGCTTTGGCCGTTTAGTCTTCCAACTACTTCTTGTTATCGCAACCGTCTATCTATTATTAGGGAGAAGTACTGCGGGGTACATACTTGCTACTTTTTTTGCAGCAGCCCATTTATGGCTGTCTGCATATAAACTTTTCGTTTACGGAGTCTTGTGGAGAGCGGGGACGGAGCTTAGCATTCTCCAGATAAACTCAGCGGCGCTAAGCGTTGTGGTTGTTATTACAGGGGGTTCAGCACTGATATTGTTTTTACTCGACTATCTAGATTATCGTAGACGGCGAATCTCGTGAACTTTGATCAGGGAATGGGTCTGACATGTCAACATCGGCCCTCAGTCTTGGCGTTGATGCTGCTGCGAGCTATACAGGAGCGGTCTCAACAGATTTGACATCGACATTTACAAACTCGCAACAGGCCGCGTCAACTAATCAGACTAACAATAAAGATAAGAAAACAACCAAATGAAGACAAATATGACAATTTATAAAGCAAGAAAGTCAACAATGGGAGGGGGTTTGGTAGTACTTATTATTGTATTCTTCGGGCTTTCCTTACCTTTAATTATTGAAGCAGGTTCGGTAGAAATTCCTAAGCTAGTAGGCTTGGGAAGCTTCTGGGTTTTAGGAATACTTTTAACGGTAGTACCTTTAGGAGCCAGACTAGAAGTAGGAGAAGATTATATAAAGACTTACCTTTTTGGTTTTGTTACGACACCCAAGATTTGTAGCTCTGATGTGGAGGAGCTAGTACACGGGAACCTTTTTCACGGTGGTCTTGGGTTTGGGAAAGGTGTTAGCTTTCGGGCGGTAATCGGAGGAAAAAGTAAAGTATACAAAATAGGGGAAATTATATATGGTAAAAAAGCAATTGAACATGTAAAACGTGTGCTTAAAAAGTAGAGGCAAAATGATATCAGAAATCATTTATGCAAATCGCAATAAACCCCTCCTCAATAACGCTTCTCACCTACGACAACAACGGCAACCTAACAGGCGCCGGTAGCGGCGGTGTTCCACGAATCTTTCGGTGAAAGTATCAAGTCAGATAAGAATCTATACCTATCTATCGCTGAGAAATTACTTGACCTAAAAAGAAGACTACGATGGTAATTCAAGTGGAAAATGGTACCGCGACGAGCACGTACGGCCATGAATGAGAATTTCTGTTTTTAACCTCGGGTGGTATACCCCGCTAGTAGATGTTGGCGAGGCGCAATGCGCAGTCGCTAGGGAGCGTTTGATTTAACAACATTGTCAGCGTTCACGAACAGCACTCTTACTCCAGAAAAGACTATCGCCAACATTCACTACGGGGTATACTGCGCACACTCGTATGTCGGCACTACTCAAGGAAGACATCGCGGCAATAACCGCAAAGCTAGGACAGGATGCGCATCGCTTTGCGGGCAAAACGGTTCTCATCTCGGGAGGCGCCGGCTTCCTCGGACGCTATTTCCTCGCATTCTTCCGTCATTTGAACGAATCCGTCCTCAAGGAGAAGGTGCGGGTCATTTCCGTTGACAACTACATCACCGGCTCGCATGAGGCTGAAGCGTACGACCCGAATATTTCGCACGTATGGGCTGACGTCGCGTATCCGCTGCCGGTGCGCGAGGACATTCATTACATCATCCACGCCGCCGGCATCGCGTCGCCTGTCTACTACATGAAATATCCGCTGGAGACCATTGAGAGCGCCGTAACCGGTGTCAAGAATCTCTTGGAACTCGCACGCAAGAACAAAGGGCTCGAGGGATTCTTATTTTTCAGCTCCAGCGAGATATACGGCGATCCGGACCCGAAGTCGGTCCCGACTCCGGAGACCTACCA
>ERZ1292629.4544-Hain-H43-01um-R1-4544-length-10078-cov-4_pt1 | contig 10078 bp, 13 predicted proteins | sample MGYA00564399_ERZ1292629 | MGnify/ENA primary metagenome ERZ1292629 (study PRJEB36523, sample SAMEA6512636) | groundwater metagenome | collected 2019-01-08 | study: AquaDiva: Metagenomics assemblies of 32 groundwater samples
CATTCAAAATTGACAAGAGAAAAAAAGATGAAGATAAGAAAGAGTCAATTTAAAATATTACTTAACATAGTGTTGAAGTAGATGAAGAATATAATTAGAGATTTCGAATGACTCTTAAAAGAGTTTTGAAAATGATAAATGAAGGGCAAAAAGAAAAAGCTGCTGAAGGTTTTATATCTGATATTGTGAAAAATTCTCCATTCCGCAATAAGACATTTATTGCTGGAGGATACGTTAGAGATGAATTTATGGGTCTCGATCCAAAAGATGTAGATGTTGTTGTTTCATTACCAGACGGTGGCATTAAATTCGCTGAATATATGACTAAAAAGATGGGCAATTATAAAGCTGGTGCTAACCCTGTGATATTTCCCCAATTTGGAACTGCTAAATTTGAGCTTAAAGGAAATTATAAAGGAATAGATGTCTCAGGTGTAGAAGTAGAAGCTGTTATGACACGAACAGAAGAATATTCTAAAGGTTCTAGAAAACCCAATGTCAAACCCGGAACATTGAAACAAGATGTTGAAAGAAGAGATTTCACTGTAAATTCTTTGCTTAAAGATTTAACTACTGGTGAAATAATTGATCTTACAGGTATGGGCAAAGATGATATAAAGAAAGGAATAATAAGAACACCTCTTGATCCGGATATCATATTTACAGAAGATGCTCTTAGAATGTTGCGTGCAATACGCTTTACTGTTAAATATGGTTGGGATTTGCCTCTATTTATGATAAAAGCTATCAAGAAAAATGCAAAACAAATAGAAAATATTTCTTCTGAAAGAATAAAAGATGAACTTGATAAAATGTTATTGACTAATAGACCCAAACAAGCAATAAAATTACTGAAAATTACAGATTTAAACAAGTACATTTTACCAGAGCTGCAAGATACAATAGGAATTGTTCAAAACAAATATCACACAACTGATGTTTGGAATCATCTTCTTTCTGTTTTAGAGAAAGTTCCAGCAGATGTTCCCAAAAGATTAGCAGCATTATTCCATGATATTGGTAAACCCACAGTAAAAGATATTATAGATAATGAAGTTCACTTCTATAAACATGAAGATGTATCTTCTGAAATTGCAGAAAAAATAATGAGAAGATTAAAATACCCAAATGATGTCATAAACAAAGTTATATCTCTTATAAAAAATCACATGAGATTAAAGAATGTGGGTGATAAAGGTGAGAAAATAAGTGACAAAGCTTTAAGAAAATTTAAAAGAGATATGGGAGATCATCTTGAAGATTTATTAGATATTATAGACGCAGATAACAAAGCTCATAGTAGTTATTCTACAATTCATGATCAAATTTCTCATATAAGAAACAGATTACATAATTTAAAAGATGCTCCAAAAACAGGAGGAAGTCAATATAATATTCCCATAACTGGAGATGATCTGATTAAATTGGGAATAAAACCAGGTCCTGTATTCAAAAAAATTCTTGCAACTGTTCAGGATGCTGTTGATGAAGATCCCAACTTGACAAGAGATGAAGCATTAGAGATTGTTAAAAACTATATGTGAGATTAAGAATGAAAAAAAGTGAATTGAAACAATTGATAAGAGACAAAAAAAGAAAATAAGAAAACAGAATAGAAAGTTTAAATATGAACTACAAATTGCTAAAATACTACGTCGATATTTCGTCGATGAAGATATTAGCAATTTAATTTTATAGGAGGAAAAATGGATGTAAAAGAAGTAGAAGCATGTCTACAGTATCATGATGCAAAAGAAAGAGATGTAGTGAAACAGTACTTTACAAACCCTAGCAGCATAGATAGATCAAAGAAGACAATTGTTTTCTCAACACCGTTAATTTCTGGCGGCTTTCAGAAGTGATTCTGATCGAACAATTCGGTGAATTCAGGGAACATCTCAAAAGAGACAATCCTGAGCTTAGTCAATCGAAACTAATAAAAGTAGATTGAAAAGTGCAGAGACTAGAACTTGAGTATAGTAAACAATAATAGTTCAAATAGCGCCGAACAACTGTTAAACAGTTGATGAGATAGTCCAACACTAACTTAACCAGGTGACCAGAAACAGGTACATCATTCTTCAGGATCTTTGAACCCATGAGAGTGATGTGGAAGCATTTAAGAAATGAAGCTAATTTCGTATATACAGAAAATCTGCAACCCAATCACTTGAAATTAGCTGACTTGATCATAATGCATAGAGCTGGTAATCTACACTCTCATTTTCTTTCTGTTGCAGAGTTGTGGCCAAAGACAGAACAGAAGCCGTTGATCTGTCATGACGTTGAACAAAATCATTGACGTCATTAAATTCGGGAAATTGCTGGAATAACTTCGAAAGTTTAAAATGCTACAAAGTAGTTGGTGACAACAAACTTGAATGCTTAAAAAAAATTTTAAAACATGAAGTCAATCAGCAGCCGATCTTCTTAAATAAGGATAAAGTAAAATGGTCAACTATAGATATTTACCAAGTTTCGTAGTAGATAAAATAAAAGCTGTAAAAATTACTCATAAAATTGTTAGTTTGAGAATTGAAGATTTGGGTTATTGTTATACAGCAGATTCAATCTTCCAAAAACCATACAAGCTAGTAAAATTAGTAGCAAAAGGTAAAACTTATGGAATGATTGCTGAATACAATTTTATCATTTAAGAAGCAGGTTCAGAGACTTAAGCTCCGAACATTTGAATTAAGAGGTTTATATGAAAATTTTTGAAGCTGTAAGCCAAGGTGGTTATCAATTAAGAGTATTTTTAATAGCAGCAAAAAATTTAGAAGAAGCAAAACAACTTGTATTAGAATCATCTTTTTATAAAGAATATAGAGAACTTTTAAAAGAATCTATTAATAGAGATTTTGTTTTTAAAGAAGTTAACGTGAATATCAAAGAACCAAAAGTACTCTTAAACTATGAATATATTGAATAATTCAAATGATGATATAGTCCGATCTTTATGGAGACATAAAGTTAACACAAATAGATGATAATGAATTTAACTTACCAAAGACGCACCCTGAATAAAATTGGGGCATTGTTTAACAACAATGAAAATCGGTTAGATTGCTGGAATGGTGAAAATCCAAATCAGCAGCTAAATTTTATAGGAAACAAAATGAAATGAAAAATAATATATGGAAATTTGATAAAATAATACATTATAGACAAAAATTAGCTTTGCAAAGATTCATATTTAAACATTTTAGTAGACCACTATTTGAAGGTTTAGATATGAATGAAATTGTTACAGTAACTCCTATCATGCAAACTCATCAAGATTTGCTTATAAAATTATTAAGAAACGAATCATCATTTGCAGCTCCTATGAAAGAAGTTCAGAGACTAGAAGATGAGGAAACAATAATTCTTCCACGAAAAACCGACACTTATAAAAGTGATGATATAGTCCGAACTTACAGGAACAAGTAACTGTAAGAATTAGAAGATAAAGAGCTTCTAAGATAACAAATTGATGCGTGAACTTTGGTATGCAAGTTCGAAAGATCGGATGTCTATTCAATCTTTGAAGTACTCTGCGTTTGTGACAACTACTACAAACAAATTGAAACAGACATTCAAGAACTTCAACAACAATGTTTTCATTCTACGCAACATGTTTGACTGGGAACTTCCTCAGTGGAACTTGGATAGAGATGTTGTAAGAAAAGAGATGTTGTCAGAGTGGTATCCATTCAATGACAAAATTGTTTTGGGTTGGGCTGGGCTTACATCTCACTTTGAAGACATAAAAAGAATGCATGAAGTCTATAGATACATTCATGATCGTTATCCCAATGTGTATTTTGTTCTTGCTGGTATGGCTTTAAAAGATTCAGCAATTGAAATTCAATATGATGAGAATGGAAAACCCAAGTTCAAAGAAAAAGCAATTGAAGATGAATCAATGCTCTATAAGAATAGAGTAAAGAATTTATATTCAGACATCGATTCAAAAAGAATCAAGATATTCGATGCTCTACCTCTTGAACAGTATGGAAAGTTTTATACATTGTTTGATATATCTCTAGCTTATGTAGAACACAATACATTCAATCAATGCAAATCTGAGATCAAAGTTGTTGAAGGAATTCATTATAATTGTATACCAGTGTTCTCTTATTATGGTGGCTACAAAGACTACTGGGATGTTGTTTCTGAAGAAATAAAACAAGAAAATATGTCGATAACGTCAATGCTTCCAAAAAAATGGAATGAGTCTGTTGAACATTGGGTTAAAAAGTGTGAGGAATGTATTAATAAAATAGGACAGACACCAACTCAATTCAAAGATGGTTTGATGAAAGATATTAAAAAGTTCTCTGACGATCGATATAATTTGAACAAGCATGCAGAAGAAAGATTGATGTTTTTGCTTGAACAAACAGAAAGACATCAAGAGAAAGAGATCAATCGTATTGCAAAAGCAACACAAATAAGAGAAACTTCTTTTTGAGGAGTATAAACAACATGCCTACTTTGAAAGTTTGGGGTGATGAATACAATATTCGTTTAGAGGGAACAACTAGCAAGTCATTGAAATGGCAACTGTTAGATCTTGGAAACAAAGAAACAATTATTGTTTTACCTTTCGAAGTAGGCATGGATTCTATCAATTTTTTGGTGGATAAATTTGGAACTTCACATAGCAAGTCTGCAGTTAAAAAGGTTCACTACGTAGCAGTTGGCCACAGAGATGATGACGTAATTGCTTCACTCTTGAAACTACTTTGAGAACTTGAATGATTCAGATAAATGAACAAGAATTCAATGAGATCATGAAAGAGGTTATTGATCTTTACCTCACAGAAAGCAAGCATAGAGTTGTATCTATAAGAGGTGGAAAGAAATTAGTTCACTACACTGCTGATCCTGGTCAAAAGATGGTGAATGGTAAGCTTGTAAGAATGAATGCTTCTGAAAGAATGAAAAGAAGAAGGGGAGCAAGAAGAGGAGTTAGAAAGAGAGTTGGTAAACAATCAGTTATTCAAAGAAAAAGAGAAAGATCAATGAGAAAAAGAGACAGGATGGGGATTTGAAAAGAAGGAGACTCAATGTTAATTTGTCCTGTATGCTTGGGAAAAAAAATCATCTATTATACTCTTGAAAGCAAGATAGAAATATGTCCAAAGTGTCAAGGAGAAGGACAGATTTTGTTTAAAGAAGATAAAGTAGAAAAAACAAAGAAAAAGCAAGTGTTGTTGGGTTGATTCAAACAAAAAAACAGAAGATTTTAAAAAGTAAAATGAAGTCTTAATTGATTGTTGTTTTGCGATATTTTTAAGTCTTCTGTTGTTTTGTATAAAAATTTAAATGTGAGGGTTGTTCAATGGATCTTAAAAGTCTTTCTTTGAAAGAACAAGAAAAGTATGATAGAGTACATTGGTCTGGGACCTTTCAACAATATATTGAACTGTTCAATCAAGATCCAAAAATTTGTAGAAATGCATTTGCAAGACTACTTGATTCAATTTTATATCATGGTCAAAGTGAATATATCGAGTTGAAAGAAAGAGTTATTCATTATAAATTTTTTGATGATCCGATCGAAGATGGTTTAGATGCAATACGTGGTCTAGATAAGTATCTTATGAAACTTGTTAAGATCATAGAATCTGCTTCCAAGGGTTATGGAACAGATAGAAGAATATTTCTCCTCCATGGCCCAGTTGGTTCTTCAAAATCTACAATCACTAGATTGATGAAGAAAGGTTTGCAGTATTATACAAGTCTTTTAGAAGGGTCAATTTATACATTCAAGTGGCAGATGGATGATTCTACTTCAACATTGATAGATTGTCCTATGCATGAAGATCCATTCAGGATCATCCCTGTTGAACATAGAAAAATGTTCAACATAGATTTTGTTGAGGGCAATCTATGTCCACTTTGCAGATATTACTATAACTACTTCATGAACAAATATGAAGGTGATATTGAAAAAGTTCTGAATCACATTGTTGTATATAGATTTACTTTCTCTGAAGATGATAGAGTCGGTATTACAACATTTCAGCCTAAAGATGAAAAGAATCAAGATTCAACTGAATTAACAGGTGATATTGACTATAGAAAGATTGCTGAATATGGCAGAGACTCAGATCCAAGAGCATTCAATTTTGACGGTGAGCTCAATGCTGCTAATAGAGGAATGATAGAATTTATTGAAATATTAAAGCTTGATGTTGCTTTTCTATATGATCTTCTTACAGCCTCTCAAGAACACAAGATAAAACCGAAGAAGTTTGCTCACATTGATATTGATGAAGTATTGCTGGGTAGTACAAACGACCCGGAATATAAGAAACTCCAAAATGATCCACTTCAAGAGGCTTTAAGAGATAGAATTATCAAAATCAATGTTCCCTATGTTTTGAAATTGACAGATGAAATTAAGATCTATGAGAAATTCTTCAGAAAAGACAAAGTAGACAAACATGTTGCTCCTCACACTCTTGAAGTCGCAGCAATGTGGGCTGTTTGTACAAGACTTGATCCACCAGAAGGAAATGAATTGACAATCATTCAAAAGATGAAGTTGTATGATGGAAAAAGAATTCCAGGGTTCAATGAAGACAATGTAAGAGAACTTATGGAAAAGTCAGAAAGAGAAGGAATGGATGGCATCTCACCAAGATACGTTATTGATAAAATATCAAATGCAATTGTAACAACTGAAAAATCTAATGTGAATCCCTTTATGGTGTTCAATGAACTTGATTCAGGTTTAGATCACTATTCTTTGATTAGTTCTAAAGATGCTGCAAAGAAGTATAGAAATTTGCTTGAAGAAGTAAAAGGAGAATATGAAGATATTATAAAGAATGAAGTACAGAGAGCAATTGCTGCAGATGAATCTTCATTGGCAAAGTTGTTTGCAAACTATATTGACAACGTCAAAGCTTACACAAGTGGTGAGAAGGTAAGGAATAAGTTGACAAACAAAGATGAAGAACCCAATGAAAGATTGATGAGATCAATTGAAGAGAAGATTGACATTCCAGATGACCGTAAGGATGATTTTCGTCAACAGATTATGAACTATATTGGTTCGTTGGCAATTGAAGGAAAAAAGTTTGACTTCAAATCAAATGAAAGATTGTTGAAAGCTCTTGAACTTAAGTTGTTTGATGATCAAAAAGATTCAATCAAGCTTTCTACACTATCTCAAGGTGTTGTTGATGATGATACACAAGAGAGAATTGAAATTGTAAAGAGTCGTCTGATCAAAGATTTTGGATATGATGACCAGTCAGCAAGTGATATTCTAACATACGTATCCAGTATTTTTGCCAGGTCAGAATCAAAGGAAGAGTGATAGAAAAATGTCCACAATAAAAAAAGATAGAGCAAGATTTCAAGATAAGTTAAAAGAGAGTGTTAAAAAGAATGTCAAAAACATCATCAACGGTGACTTCAACACTGTTAAAGGCGGAAAGCTTGTAAGAGTTCCCATCAACTCAATTCATATTCCAAAGATAAGATATGATAGTGATAATGAACAGGGAGTTGGAAGAGGAGATGGTGATCCTGGGGACGTCATTGGAGTAGATCAAGACTCTAAAGACGGAAGCAAAGCTGGAAATTCTCCAGGGCAACATGGTTACTATGCTGAACTAACAATTGAAGAGTTAGCTGATATACTCGGTGAAGAGTTAGAACTTCCCAATATTGTACCAAAGGGTCAGAAGTCACTTTTTGGTGAGAAGGACAAATATAATTCTATAGCTCAAGTTGGTCCGAGATCTTTGAGACATAAGAAGAGAACATTGAAAAAAGCAATATTAAGAGGAAGACCGGGTAGAATTCCGTATACAAATGATTTTGAGTATAGATCATTTACAAAAAAACCCTCACCAATGAACAATGCTGTTATCTTCTACATGCAAGATATATCAGGTTCTATGACAAGAGAACAAACAGAAATTGTTAGAACTACTTGTTTCTGGATTGAAGCTTGGTTGAAGAAGCAATATGACAAAGTTGATCAGAGATTCATTCTTCATGATACAGTTGCAGCAGAAGTAACAAGAGATGACTTTTACAAGTATACATCAGGTGGGGGAACTTTCATATCAACTGCTTTTGCTGTAACTTATGACAGAATCAAAAAAAGTTATCCTGTCGATGAGTACAACATCTACCCTGTATACTTTGGTGACGGTCATAATTGGAATGAAGATGACAAGATTGCTACTGATATTATTGTGAACAATCTTCTTCCCATTTCAAATCAATTGAGTGTTGGTATAATAGAAAGTGATTGGTATGGTTCTAGCTCTTTTGGTAAAGAGCTTATAAGCGCTGTAGAGTTCAATGAAGAATTAAAGAACAAATTAGTTATTGAAAATATAAAGAATACAGAGAACTGTTACAATGCTATCCGAGCTTTCTTCAAGAAGGGAAACTGAGTTCTATGTTCAACAAATTCAATCCAATTATAAAATTCCCAGATTATCTTTTGGAGTGGAAAGACAAAATTGAGAAAGTAGCAATTGATTCTGGTTTGTCTTTCTTTCCTGTTATCTTTGAAATGGTAGACTTTGATACACTTTATCAAGTAGCTGCTAAGTCTGGTTTCCCAGAAAGATACCCACACTGGCACTTCGGACAAGAATATGATCACCTTTACAAGCAGCATAAGTATGGTGTTATGAGAATATCTGAAATGGTTATCAATACAGACCCTGTTTATGCGTACTTGATGAACAGCAATAATCTTATAGATCAGAAACTTGTTATTGCACATGTCTACGGTCATGCTGATTTCTTCAAAAACAATCTATGGTTCGCTAATACAGATAGAAAAATGCTTGACATCATAGGAAGTCATACAAGGATCATTAAAGATTACATTGATGAATACGGAGAAAGAGAAGTTGAAGAGTTTCTAGATATTTGTTTGAGTTTAGAGACTCTTGTTGACAAACATTCACTTTTTATTCAAAGAAAAACAAAGTTAAAAAGAACAGGACTTTTTGAAAAGAAAAAAAGCAGCAAAGAACTTCAATCACAATCAGATCTGATCTCAGTTTCTCCAGATAGATTTTATATGAATGAATTTGTCAATCCAAAAGATGAACTGAAGAAACAAAGAGACATAAGAGAGAAGAAGAGAATTCAAGAAGAAGAAAAAGATAAAGATATTGGTAACAAAGATATTTTGTATTTTTTGATAAAAAGAGCACCAATTAGAAGTTGGCAAAAACACATCTTATCAATGGTCAGAGAAGAAGCGTATTATTTTGCTCCTCAAGTAATGACGAGAACAATGAATGAAGGCTGGGCATCTTTCTGGCACTCAAATATTCTTGCTACAAAAAGAATGTGTGAAGATAATGAGTTAATTGACTATGCTGCACACCATTCTGCAACTATGGGATCAAGCAAAAGTTTGAACCCATACAAACTTGGTTATGAAATTTTCAAAGATATTGAAGAAAGATGGAACAAGGGAAGATTTGGAAAAGAGTATGAAGATTGTAAAGATCTTGTTGTCAAAGAAAAGTGGGATACAAAAGCAATGCTTGGAATTCAAAAGATCTTTGAAGTCAGAAAACTCTATAATGATATAGGTTTCATTGATGAGTTTTTCACACCAGAGTTGTGTAAAAAGTTGAAATTATACGACTATGAAAAACAAAATGATGAATATGTAATTACAGATAGAGAGTTTCAAACTATAAAACAGAGGCTACTTTTCTCTTTATCCAATCATGGTTTTCCAACATTGACAGTTAGTGAAATAGACAACAAAGGGAGTTTGTTCTTGAAGCACAACACAGAATCTGAGTTTATATTTAATATAGATGATGCAAAAGAGGTTACTACAAACATTCAGAAGCTGTGGAAGAAGCCTGTTTCTCTGACTATAGAAAACAATAAAGTCACTCATATTTATACTAATACTAGTGGTGAGAATACAGTATTGTCAACTTTTAAGAAAGAACAAGAAGATAGTCACAAAAACTACGATGATGATGAAGAACACTTCACTCATCCTTGATCATTAATAGAAAAATATGGGGGTGAAAAGATTCGACTGTTGTGATGAATCATGAGAGTGCATTCAAGAATT